>Ga0306920_100013699_pt1 | contig 11053 bp, 7 predicted proteins | sample flu12Cox44000170_FD_204666 | JGI IMG/M metagenome (GOLD analysis project Ga0306920, IMG submission 204666) | Lab enrichment of tropical soil microbial communities from Luquillo Experimental Forest, Puerto Rico - flux4day.12C.oxic.44.000.170 (v2)... | ecosystem: Environmental > Terrestrial >...
ATGCCGCGCTCGGCCGCAGCGTCTCGTTGAGCTATGCGGTCGTCGCGTACGTCGGACACCTCGGCGCGCTGGCCTGCATCCCGCTTCTGGTCGTGCTCGACGATCTCGAGCGGCGCGCGCTGGCCGACCGGACGGTGATCATCGTCACGTCCGACCACGGGATCGAGTTCGACGAATCGGGCCTGGGCTTCAAGGGCCATGGCACGGCTTACAGCGACGACCAGATTCGCACGCCGCTGGTCATCCGCTGGCCGGGCCACGCGCCGGGTCGCGTCGACCGGCGAACGTCCCACAACGACGTGGCGCCGACCGTTCTGACCGAGCTCTCGGGGTGCACGAATCCACCGTCGGACTACGCGAGCGGCGCGAGCCTGTTCGCGAGCGCCCCGTGGGATTGGCTGGTCGTGACCAGCAATCGCGAGTTCGCGGTCGTCGAGCCCGACCGCGTCACCATCGTCTTCGCCGCCGGCTACGAGATCCGCGGGCGCGACTATCGGCTTGCTCGAACGCAGCTGCCGTCCCGCGATGCCACGCGCGGCGCGATGCGGGAGATGACCCGGTTCTATCGATAGGGCGCGTTACATCCGCAGGGTGACGCCGGCGCGCTCTTCTTGCAGGGTCGACGCCTTGAGACGATCCGCGTCGCCCCAGCCGCGCGTCATCGCTTCCTGCAGCTCCATCCGGCAGAGATCGAGCAGGCGCGTGGGCACGCGATGGTTTCGGGCGAGATCCCCCACCAGCCCGAAGTCCTTGTGAGCGAGCGCCAGCGCGAACCGCGCCGCGAAGTCTCCGCGAAACAAGGTGGCCGGCATGCGCTTGGTGAAGGTCATGTTCTGGCTCACGATGCACCCGGCGCCGAAGGCCTCGACGAGGCGCGGGAGCGCGACGCCGGCCTTGACGCCCAGGGTCAAGCATTCGGCGACCAGCAGGTCGATGCTCATGGCCAGCGCGTTGTGAACGATCTTGGTCACGGATCCCGCGCCGAGCGCGCCGACCCAGACGACGCTCCGCGAGAACGTATCGAGCACTGGCCGTACGGTGCCGAGGATATCCGCGTCGCCGCCCACGAACAGCGTGAGCTGGCCCTCGAGCGCGCCCTCCCGCCCGCCGTCCAGTGGCGCATCCAGGAGGTGGGCCCCGCGCGGTGCCAGCGCGGCCCCCACGTCGCGCACGACCGAGGCGTCGTTGGTCGTGTGATCGATGACGACACTGCCCGAGCGCACGCCTTCCCCCACGCCGCCCGCGCCGAGTATCACCGCTCGCATGTCCGCGGGGCCGGGAACGCAGACGCAGACGACGTCGCACTGCGCGGCCACGTCTCGCGGCGAGTCCGCCCAGAAGGCGCCGCGCTCGAGCAACGGGCCGGCCACATCAGGTCGGAGATCGTGGACGACGAGCGAAAAGCCCGCCCGGCGGACGAAGCCCGCCATCGGCGCACCCATGTTGCCTAGACCGATGAACCCTACCCGCATCGCGGTCGCTCCTCTCTTGTCATTCCGAGCCCGGCTTCTCGGGCAAAAGCCCATCCGGGCGACGGATCATCAGCGTCACGAGCGCCACGCCGACCAGGATCTGCTGCGCGGCGGCGAGCCGCACTCCCGACAGGAACGGAATCACGTCCTTGGCGAATCGGCTCCCCTCGAGCAGGCCGAGGAGCACCAGCGAGCCGAGGAGCGCGCCGCGGTTGCTGCCGCTGCCGCCGAGGATGAGCGCGAGCCAGACGTAGAGGCTCTCCTGCGGCAGGAACATGTTGGGCTCCACGTAGGCCAGATAGTGCGCGAACAGAATGCCGGCGAGCCCCGCCACGCCGGCGCCGAGCGCGAAGGCCTGCACTTTGAAGCGGAAGACCGGTTTGCCGGCGACGGCGGCCACCACCTCGTCCTCGCGGATCGCGCGAAGCACGCGACCGAACGGCGAGCAGCGCAGGCGCTCGAGCGCGGCATAGACGAGCCCGACCGCGGCCAGCACGAGCAGCAGGTAGAAGAGGTGGTAGTGGCCGCCGAACCACGCGTGGAGCGGACGCGGGATCGCCGTCACGCCGTTCGCGCCGCGTGTGAGCCACGCCTCGTTCAAGAGAAACAAGCGCAGGACCTCGGCGAAGCCGAGAGTCACGATGGCGAGATAGTCTTCGCGAAGGCGCAGCGCCACGACCGCGAGCGCGGCGCCGCCGGCAGCGGCGAGCGCGACGCCGGCCGGCCACGCCAGGAGCAAGGACACGCCGCCGACGGCCAGCAGCGCGGAGGTATAGGCGCCGACGGCGAAGAATGCAACGGCGCCGAGGTTCACGAGGCCGGTCATGCCCCACTGGATGTTCAGGCCCAGGGTCAGGAGCGCGCGCACGCCCACGAGCGTGACGATGGCGGTGAGGTACGCGATCACGCCGCGCGCCTCACGAGCGCGAGCCGGCGAGCCCGGTCGGGCGCACGAGCAGGACGGCCAGGATGATCACGAAGCCGATCGCCGTCTTGTAGGTCGGCGGCACCACGAGCGTGCCGGCCTCCTCGACGATCCCCACGATCATGGCGCCGGCGAGCGCGCCCGGCGCGGATCCGATCCCCCCGAGGATGGCGGCGGCGAAGACGGAGATGATGAGGCCGCCACCCATCAACGGATCGATGCTCGCGTCCAGGCCAAGGAAGACGCCGGCTCCGCCGGCGAGCGCGCCGCCGCCGAAGGTGGCGACCGCGATCACGCGGTCGGTCGGGACGCCCTTGACGGCCGCGAGCAGCGGATTGTCGGCCGTCGCGCGCATCGCGACACCGAGCCGCGTGCGGCGCAGGAATGCCTGCGACAGCCCCATCAGGACGACCGCGGCGCCGAGGATCGCGAGCTGCTCGCGGCCGACCCGCAGCCCGGCCACGCTGGCGGCGCGCGCCACCGGAACGTCGTAGGCGCGGAAATCGTTGCCCCACACGAACCGCACCACGTTCTCCAGCACGAACGCGACGCCGATCGACGCGATCGCCAGCGAGAACGGCCGCCGGTCGCGCATCGGACGAAATGCGATGCGGTCCACCGCGAGCGCGACGCCGCCGGTTGCCGCCAGCGCGCCCACCCAGGCCAGCGGGAGCGGCGCGTGCGCGCCCGCGTTCAGCACGAGGGCGGCATAGGCTCCGACGGTCAGGTACGTGCTCACGGCGAAGTTGGGGAAGCGCAGGAGCCGCCAGAGCAGTGAAAAGGCGACGGCGGGGAGCGCGAGGATGCCGCCCGTCACGATCCCGTTGAACACGTACTGCGCGATGGGCGGCATCCCGTCCCCGACCGGTCAGGGGTTGATGACCGTCACGAGCTCGGATTTGCCCTTGCGCACCTGCTGCACGGCGAAAGGGGCCGAGAGGATATCGCCGATCGCGTCGAAGTCGCACGCTCCCGAGGCGCCCTCGTAGTTGATCTTCTTGCCCTCGGCGAGGAGCCTGGCGCCGTCGGCGAAGGAGTACACCGCCGTCCCCGGCGGGTTGGCGACCGCCCGCAAGTGGTCCTTGATCACGGTGCCCGACGCCTCGCCCTTGCCGGCCGCCAGTGCCAGCGCCACGATCGACATCTGGTCCCAGGCCTGCGGCGCGTAAGGACTCGTGTCGTTGCGCGGCACCGCGGCCGAGAACTCCTTGTACCCCGGCGAGTCGAACAGCGGCGCGCGGTCCATGTTCCAGATGCCCTCGGCCACCTCCGGGCCCGCGCCCTCGATGAACTTCGCGTTCACCGCGAAGCTCGGCGCCAGGATCGCGCCCTTGTAGCCGGCCTTGTAGATGTCCTTGGCCATGACGACCGAGTCAGGCGTATAGCCCTCGAGCATGATCAGGTCGGGATTGGTCGCCAGGATGCGCGTGACCTCGCTGCGGTAGGACGGCTTCTTGTCCTCGTAGATGAGGTCGTCGGTGATGATCACGCCGGCCGACTTCACGATGCCGCTGAAGGCGTCGCCGAACGAGCGCGCGTACGGCGTCTGCAGCGCCAGGTATGCGACGCGCTTCCACTCTTTCTTCGAGACGACGAATTTCGCGTACATGCTGCCCTGGAGCTTCGTGTTGGGCTGGGTGCGCGCGACGAAGCCCTTGTGATCCCCCTGCGTGACCGCGTCGGCGCCCGACACGCCGATCAGGAATACCTGCGCTTCGACGCACAGGGGCCTGACCGCCAGGGTCACGGCGGAGGCCCACGTGGCGACGATGGCCACCACCTTGTTGACGTCGATGAGCTTGCGCGCCGCCCGCACGCCGGCCTCGGCGCTGGTCTGGTCGTCCTCGTGGAAGAGCTGGACGGGTCTGCCGTGGATGCCGCCCGCCTTGTTGATCCGCTCGACCACCGCCACCACCGACCGCTGCATGTCAGGCCCGTAAGACCCACCCGCCCCCGTCAGCGGGCACAAGGTGCCGATGTTGATCGGCTCCTTCCCCTGCGCCAAAAGAATCGCCGGCGCCCCCCCGACCAGCCCCGCCGCCGCTGTCCCCTTCAACAGCTGCCGCCTCGTCATGAGCCCACGTCGCGTCGTCATCGTCATCTCTAGGCCTCCGTGAAATGTCTCAGCCTCCACGTGAACCGCGTCTCGATCTGGCGTCTCGCGCGGACCATCTGAACGCACACGCGTTCCCGGGCGGCTGGCGCGGTGGGCAGCCCCGTGGCGCGCGCCGGGGGACCCCACACCGGTCGGGGGTGGCGCGCGCCATGGGGCTGCCCGCCGTGACAGCCGCTCGCCGCACCGCGCGCGCGTCCGCGATGATCCGCACTAGCCACCAAGGTAGAGACGGCGGATCTCGGGGTCGTCGCGCAGCACATGAGCGGGACCCTCGGCCCGCACGCGCCCGGTCGCCAGCACATACGCCCGCCGACACAGCGCGAGGGACTCGCGCGCATTCTGCTCCACCAGGAGGATGCCGAGCCCGCGCGCGTTGATCTCGCGCACGCGATCGAACACGAGGCGCTGCAGCGCGGGGGCGAGGCCCGCCGAGGGCTCGTCCAGCAGCAGCAGGCGCGGCTCGACCATCAGCGCCATGGCCATCGCGAGCATCTGGCGCTCGCCGCCCGAGAGGGTGCCGGCCCGCGCCCGCCGTCGCGCGGCGAGGATCGGGAACAGCTCGACGACGGCCCGCGTGCGCTCGTCGAGCGAGCCGCCTGCCGTCCACGCGCCGATCGTGAGGTTCTCCCACACGCTGAGCGACGGGAAGACGTTGCCTTCCTGGGGCACGTAGCACAAACCGCTCTCGACGATGCGCCGGGTGCCGGCGCCGGTGATGTCGGCGCCCTGTAACGCGATCCGCCCGCCGCGTGGCCGCACGAGGCCCGCCAGCGCCTTCAGCAAGGTCGACTTCCCGGCGCCGTTGGGGCCGATGACCGCGACCAGCTCGCCGGCTTCGACGGAGAGCGAGAGGCCGCGGAGGATGTCGTGGTCGCCGTAGCCGGCCGACAGGTTGTGCACCTCGAGCAGTGCGCTCACGCGGCGGTCCCGAGGTACGCCTCGAGCACGCGCGGATCCCGGCGCACCTCGGCGAACGGGCCCTCCACGAGGGTCCGTCCCTGAGCCATCACGACCACGGGATCGCACAGCTCGGTGACGAGATCCATGTCGTGCTCGATCAGGAGGAACGTCCTCCCGGCCGCGCGGAGCGCGCGGATCGCCTCCACGAGCGAACGCATCAAGGTCGGGTTCACCCCGGCCCCGGGCTCGTCGAGCAGGATGATGCGCGGCTCGCTCATCAGCGCGCGCGCCAGCTCGAGGAGCTTCTTCTGCCCGCCGGAGAGCGTCTCGGTCCGCGCGCCGGCCAGCGGTGCCAGCTCCACCGATTCGAGGATCGCGCGCGCGCGCTCGCGCAGGCGCGCCTCCCGCGCGGCGACGCGCGCCGGCGAGCCAAAAACACGCCCGAGTGCCTCACCCGGCTGCGTCGGCCCATAGAGGAGCACGTTCTCCAGCACGGTCATCCGGCCGAGCGGCCGCGGGATCTGGAAGGTCCGCGCCACCCCGCACCGCGCGATCGCGTGCGCCGAGAGCCCGTCGAGCCGATCGCCGCCGAGCCGAATCTCTCCGCCGTCGGGCGGCGTGAGGCCGCTGATCACGTTGAAGAGCGTCGTCTTGCCGGCGCCGTTCGGTCCGATGAGGCCGGTGATGGAGCCCTCCCGGACGGAAAGCGTGCAGCCGGCGAGCGCCTCGACGCCGCCGAAGCGCTTGGTGATCCCGGTGACGGAGAGCAGTGGAGTCGTGGGGGCCTCCCGTGGCTCCGGATCATACGTCATACGCGGCCCGAAGGGCGGAAGGCCGGTCGCGCGGTTTCATGGTACGGTCGTGCCGTTCGCGCGGACGCGCGCAGTTGGGAGTGCGCGCCGCAGGCCGTCGCGGGGGCTGGGGCCCCGCCGGCCGAGGCGCGCTTCTAGATAGAGGAGCAGGCGATGACCGACCGACCCGACCTGGTGATCGACGGCGACGGACACGTGATCGAGGTCGACGCGACCTACGAGCGGATCGACCCGCAGTACCGCGAGCGGCGTCCCCGCTACACGCAGGCGGGCCGCGGCTACATCGTGCGCCTGGTGGACGGCAAGGTGTGGGGCCCCGAGACCGATATCGGCTTCGTGGGCGTCAACGGCAACCTGCCGCCGCCCAAGGGCAAGGCCATCCACTATCGCCGGATGGGAACCTACAACCCCTGGGCGCGGCTCAGCGACATGGACCGCGACCAGCTCGACGTGGCGGTCATCTATCCAACCGACGAGCTGCCGCTCACGGTGACGCGCGACGCCGGCTTCGCGGCCGCGCGCGCGCAGGCGTACAACGACTGGCTGTACGACTACTGCGAGGTGTGCCCCTCGCGGCTCAAGGGCGTCGGTCTGGTGGCGCTCCAGGACGTGCAGGGCGCCATCGCGGAGATGCACCGCGCGGTGAGCCGGCTCCACATGGTCGCCATCCAGATCGGCTGCACGGTGCGCGAGGACACGCTGCTGAGCGACCCGCGGCTCACCGACTTCTGGGCCGAGGCCGACCGGCTGGGCGTGCCGATCGCCGTCCACGGGCCGGCGCTGCCGTCGCTGTTCCGGAGCTACTTCGACCTCAACCGGCCGGACCACATGCTCGAAGCCTCGCACATGGCGCACACCTTCGCCCAGATGCTCGCGTGCTCGAACATCGTGACGAGCGGCGTGCTGGAGCGGTTTCGCAACCTGAAGGTCGCGTTCCTCGAGGCCGGCGCCGGCTGGGTGCCGTACTGGATGCACCGCATGGACGAGTACAACGAGGTCGCGCCGGAGCGATGGGCGCACATCTCCGCCAAACCGAGCGAGTACATCAAGGGCGGCCGCGTGTTCTTCAGCTGCGAGCCGGGCGACGAGTTCATCCCGTTCTTCGTCGACCACGTCGGTGAGGACGCGATGCTCTTCGCCTCCGACTACCTGCACTTCGACGCGCTGTTCGTCGGCGAGCCCGGCCACGACGGCAACCCGTATCCGGGGACGGTCGCGACCTTGCTCGGGCGGAAGGACGTGCCCGACTCCGCCAAGCGGAAGATGCTGCGCGACAACAGCCTGCGCTTCTACGGCATGGACAAGGCGGCGCTCGGCCGCCGCGGCGCGCCGGTGACGCGGCCCGAGCCGGCGGAGGCTCGGCGAACCATCATGCCGGGGACGGTGTCCGCGCGAGACGACTGAGCCGGCTTCGGTCCCGAGCGCGCCGGCATTCAGAGCACGACATCGAGACGTGAGAGATCCCGCCGGGTCGGTACGAACGAGGCTTCGAACGCTCCGACTCGCGGCTCGACGGGTCGTGGCGGCTCTACACCCAGGCTGAGCCTCACTTCACGGCGCTCTCCGGGAAGCCTCGCCAGGTCTCGGGTCGTCGATGAGTTCACAACGTCCCTCCACGGCGCGCGAATCTGTCCTTCCCTTCCCCTGCGCGGCGCACCGTGGCTGAACAATAGTCGGCCGGTCGTCACAGAGCTGTCACCCGTGGCAAACCGGGCTCTTTGGGTGCCGTCCTGACATCCAGGGCGCGCCGAAGCGGATCCGTATCGGCGTCCGCTCGCAGAGGCGTCGCGACGCGCCTGTGACAAGTTTGTGACGCGGCGGGCGCCATGGTGGGGCGACGCGGCACGACGGGCCAGCGAGACAATTCGCCGCCACCGAGGAGATTGGCATGACGAAGGCGTCGCCACGCCGGCACCACCCGGGGCGTGTGTTACAGTCCGCCGCACGGGGCATGGCTGTGCTGGAACTCACCCTGTTCGGCGCGTTCGAGGCGCGTCTCAAGTCCGGCGCGACCGTCATCTTGCCTCGGAAGAAGGCGCAAGCGCTCCTCGCCTATCTCGCGCTCCGCCCGGGACAGATGCACGCGCGAGACACCCTGGCGGCACTGCTGTGGGGCGACGTCCCCAGCAAGCGGGCCCGCCACAGCGTGAGACAGACCCTTCTCGTGCTGCGTAACAGCCTGCCGACGGCGGCCGAGGCCGGCCTCGCGGAAGAGAGCGATACCGAGGGTTCCGCCTGCCTCGTGGCAGAAGGTGACGCCGTGGGCTTGCGCGCGGACGCCGTGGACGTCGACGTCGCGGCGTTCGAGCGGCTCGCGGCCGACGGCAGCCCGGAAGCGCTCGAGCGTGCCGCCGCTCTCTATCGCGGCGCGCTGCTCGAAGGCATCAGCGTGAGTGAGCCGTCATTCGAGGACTGGCTGCGCGAGGAGCGGTATCGACTGAACGAGCGGGCCGTGGAGATCCTCGCGAAGCTCCTCGGCCACTACGTCAGGGCGGACGCGCTCGAGCACGCGGTGAGGGTCGGCCTCAGACTACTCGCGCTCGATCCGACGCAGCAGCCGGCGCACCGAACACTCATGCGCCTCTATGCCAAGCAGGGTCGCCTCGGAGCTGCTCTGCGCCAGTACCAGATCTGCGTCGCGGCTCTCGAGCGCGAGCTGGGCGTCGAGCCTGACGCGGACACGCGAAGGCTGTACCGCGAGCTGCTGCAGACATCGGCGCGGAGCGCGCCGGCGTCCAGGTATCGGCCCGCGCCGAACCTCTCCGAGCCGGAAACGGCGCTGGTCGGCCGCGTCACGGAGCTGGCGACGCTGCGCGAGCGCCTCGCCGAGGCCTGGAAGCGCCGTGGCGCGATCGGCATCATCCAGGGCGAGGCGGGGATCGGCAAGACGCGGTTGATCGACGCTCTCGTGCACCAGGCGGGCGGCGAGGGCGGGCACGTCCTGGTGGGTCGTGGCTACGAGAGCGAGCAGGTCCTGCCTCTCGGCCCCTGGGTGAACGCGTTTCGTCCGGACGTCGTCCTGGACCTGCTCGAGGGTCTCGACCCGACGTGGCGGACCGAGCTGGGCCGGCTGTTTCCCGAGCTGACCGCGGGCCGGCGTCCGCTCCCGGGCGGAGAGGACTACGTGCGTCTGTTCGAGGCGGTCACGAGGACGGTGCAGTATCTCGCGTCGCAGGGGCCGCTCCTCATCGTCCTGGAGGACCTCCACTGGGCCGATGACATGACCTTGCGGCTGCTCGTGTTCCTGGGACGGCGGATCGCCGATTGGCCGGTCCTCATCATCGGCAGTGTCCGTATCGAGGAGACGACCGATGCGTACCTGCTTCGTCGAACGCTGAGCCAGCTCGGACGGCAGCCCCGATTCTTCTCGGTGACGCTCGGGCCACTGTCGCAGGCCGAGACGCTGACCTTCGTGCAGGCTCTCGCCAGGGCCGGCACCGACGACGCGGCCGTCCAGAGGCTCGGCGACCACGTGTGGCGCGCGAGCGAAGGCAACGCGTTCATGATCGTCGAAATGATGCGGATGCTCCGCGGCGGCGCGATCGAGCCGGTGCCGGACGACCGGGTCACACCTCCCGGCGTGCGCGAGCTGATCACCGCGCGACTCGATCGCCTCGGCGAGCGCGCGCGCGGGCTGGCCGGCGTCGGGAGCGTGATCGGTCGTGAGTTCGACTTCGCATTGCTCGAGCGCGCCGCCGAGCTGGGCCGCGCCGAGACGGCGGAAGGCGTCGACGAGCTCGTCGCCCGGCGGATCCTCCACGTCGTGGGCGAGCGGCTCGATTTCACGCACGAGCGGATTCGCGAGGTCGTCTACGCAGGCCTGTTGGCCCCTGCTCGCAAGCGTCTGCACGAAGCCACAGCTCAGGCGCTCGAAGCATTGCACGGCCCCGACCTGGCGCCGCACGCGCTGGCGCTGGGCCGGCACCACTATGCGAGCGAGCGATGGGAGGCCGCGCACCGCTATCTCACCCAGGCCGGCAAGACGGCGGCCGCGCGCTCGGCTCACCGAGAAGGCGCGGCCTGCTTCGAGCAGGCGATCGACGCGCTGCGGCGACTGCCTTCGTCGCCCGAGCGCCAGGAGCAAACCATCGATCTCTGCTTCGAGCTCCGGCAGTCCTGCGTGCCGTTGGGCGACCATGCGAGGGCCCTCGCGTATCTCCGCATCGCCGAGGAGCAGGCCGAGGCGATCGGCGATCGCAGACGTCTGGGATGGCCCTACACCTACCGCGCGCACGGCCTTCACATCGCGGGCGATTCGCGCGATGCCATCGATGCGGCGGAAAGGAGTCTCGCGCTCGCTGCGACTCTCGACGATCCCGACCTGCTCGAGTCGTCGAACCTGTACCGCGGGCAGCTCGCCCACTGGCTCGGCGACTACGCACGCGGCGAAGCGCTGCTGCGCCGCAACATCACGGTGCTCGAGCCGGAGCTGCAGCGCCGCGGGCTCGCGTCCCGGCACTTCGCCGGCTCGCGGGCGTATCTCGCCTGGTGCCTGGCCGAGCTCGGAGACTTCTCCGAGGCGCTGGTGCGTACCGACGAGGCCGTCGCGACTGCCACGGCCGCCGACAACGCCTACTGGCTCGTGTACGCCTGCTTCGGCGCCGGCCTGGTCCACCTGCGGCGCGGCGCGTTCGACGAGGCGCGCTCGTCGTCCGAGCGCGCCGTGGCCCTGTGCACCGGCCGTGATTTCACCGTGCTCTGGGCCATCCCGGCCGCCATCCTCGGTCTGGTCTACGCACGCCTCGGACGGTTTGCGGAGGGGATTCCCCTGCTCGAGCGCGCCGCGCAGCTGGCCTCGACGCTCGGTGCGCCGATCTTGAACTTTCTC
>Ga0306920_100013700_pt1 | contig 11053 bp, 12 predicted proteins | sample flu12Cox44000170_FD_204666 | JGI IMG/M metagenome (GOLD analysis project Ga0306920, IMG submission 204666) | Lab enrichment of tropical soil microbial communities from Luquillo Experimental Forest, Puerto Rico - flux4day.12C.oxic.44.000.170 (v2)... | ecosystem: Environmental > Terrestrial >...
CCACCGACCGTGGCGAGTGGGGCATGACACCACAGACGATCAATGCCTACTACTATGCGACTTTCAACGAAGTGGTTTTCCCGGCGGCCATCCTGCAGCCGCCGTTCTTCGATCCGCACGCTGATGCCGCCGTCAATTACGGCGCGGTGGGCGGTGTCATCGGTCACGAGATGGGCCATGGCTTCGACGACCAGGGATCCAAGTCCGACGCCCGAGGCGTGTTGCACACCTGGTGGCTGCCGCAGGACACGCAGGCTTTCCACGCGCGCGTCGATCGTCTGGCCGCTCAATATGACGGCTATTCGGCGCTTCCCGGCCTCAACGTCAATGGCCGCCTGACGCTCGGCGAGAACATCGGCGACCTGGGGGGTCTGTCGGTGGCGAACGATGCCTATCACCGCTCGCTGCACGGCAAGGCCGCGCCGCGTCTCGCCGGTTTGACCGGCGATCAGCGCTTCTTTCTGGCATGGGCACAGGTGTGGCGGCAGAAGCAGCGGGACGAGGACCTGCGTGCGCAGGTCACCAGCGATCCGCACAGTCCCTCGAATTTCCGTATCAACGGCGTGGTGCGCAACGTCGACGCCTGGTACGGCGCTTTCGCTGTGCATGCGGGACAAAAGCTGTACCTGGCGCCGGACGAGCGCATACGGATCTGGTGAGATCGGGGCTGCCGATCGATGCCGCGCTGCCCGCACTGCGCGAGGCCCTGAGCGCGTACACCTCGGCGGTGCTCGAGGCGCCGCCCGGCGCCGGCAAGAGCACGGTCGTGCCACTCGCGCTGCTCGCTGAGCCCTGGACGCAGGGCAAACGGCTGCTGATGCTCGAGCCGCGCCGCCTCGCTGCGCGCGCGGTGGCCGCGCGCATGGCAGCGACGCTCGAAGAACACCCCGGCGGCACCATCGGCTACCGCATGCGGCTCGACACGCGCGTGTCGCGCGCGACGCGCCTGGAGGTCCTGACCGAGGGCGTGCTCACCCGGTTGTTGCAGGAGGATCCGGCACTCGAAGGGGTGGCCGGCGTGATCTTCGATGAGTTCCACGAGCGCAGCCTGCAGGCCGACCTCGGGCTTGCGCTGTGTCTCGATGCACGGGCGGCGCTCGCGCCGCAGCTGCGCATCCTGGTCATGTCGGCGACGCTCGATGGCGCGGCGGTAGCACGCCTGCTTGGCGATGCCCCGCGGCTCAGCACCGCCGCGCGAGCCTTCGATGTCGAGACGCGCTACGCCGGCGAGGGGCTGCCGCTGCTGCCCGGGGGGCGCGCCGGGCGGCCCGCACAGTCTGCGGAGAGATTCATCGCGCAACTGATCCTGCGAGCATTGCGCGAGGAGCAGGGAGATGTGCTGGTGTTTCTGCCGGGCGGCCGCGAAATCCGCCGCGTGCAGTCGCTGCTGGAGGCCACACCACTTGGCGCCGTTACGGTGATGCCGCTGTTCGGCGACCTGCCGGCCGAATCGCAGGACGCCGCTCTCGCGCCCCTCGAAGGCGGCCTGCGCAAAGTGGTGCTCGCGACCAACATCGCCGAGACGAGTCTCACCATTCCCGGCGTGCGCGTAGTGGTTGATTCGGGTCTGATGCGGCGCGCGCGCTTCGACCCAGTCACCGGCATGAGTCGCCTGGAGACGCAGCGTATCTCGCGCGCTTCCGCCGAGCAGCGCCGGGGCCGAGCCGGGCGCACCGCGCCCGGTGTCTGCTACCGCGCCTGGAGCGAAGGCGCACAGGCCGGGCTCGGCGCGTCCACCCCAGCGGAGATTCTGGATGCCGATCTCGCACCGCTCGCTCTCGAGCTCGCGAGCTGGGGCACGCGGGAGGTGCGGGAGCTTGCCTGGCTGGATGAGCCGCCGGCGGCGATGCTGGCGAGCGCGCGCACCCTGCTGCAGCGCCTCGGAGCACTCGATGACAAGGCAGGCATCACTGGCCACGGGCGTGCCATGGCCCGCCTCGGGGTGCACCCGCGCCTCGCGCACATGCTGCTGCGCGCGCGCGAGCTGCAAGCCGTGCCGCTCGCGGCGCAGCTCGCCGCGCTGCTCTCGGAGCGCGATCTGCTGCGCGGGGAGAGTGCGGCGCGCGATGCGGACATCCGCACACGGCTCGAGATCCTGAGCGGCGAGGAGCCGCAGCACCGCGCCGCACATTCTGCGCTCGAGCGCGCCCGTCGCAGCGCGCGGGACCTGCAGCGCTCACTCGCTGGCGCTGCCGGCCGTGGGCACGCCGCGGGCAGCGGCGGCAGGGCTGCCGGACACCCGCTCAGCGCCAGTGCGGACGCCGGGCTGTTGCTCGCCTTCGCCTACCCCGACCGGATCGGCCGACGCCGTCCGGGACGGGAAGGCCGCTATACCCTCGCCAACGGCCGCGGCGCCATTTTTGCCGAGCCGCAGACACTCGCGCGCCAGGAGTTGATCGTTGCCGTTGAGCTCGATGATCGCGAGCGCGATGCGCGCATCCTGCTCGCGGCGCCTCTCGAGCGTCAGGCATTGCTCGAGCATTTTGCCGACCGTCTGCGCCGCAGCGAGCGCGTCGAATGGAGCTCGCGGGATGAAGCAGTGCTCGCCCGCGACACGCTCGAGCTCGATGGGCTGGTGTTGGAGGAGAAGCCGCTGCCTGCGCCTGCCGCGGAGGCAGCGCGCGCGGCGATGCTCGCAGGCTTGCGCGAGCTCGGCATCGCGGCCCTCCCCTGGGACCGTGAGGCACGTGATCTGCAAGCGCGCAGCGAGTTCGTGCGGCGGCAGCTGGCAGCGAGTAGCGAGGCCGCGTCCTGGCCTTCGGTGTCCGACTCCGCCCTGCTCGACTCGCTCGAGCGCTGGCTCGCTCCGTGGCTCGATCACGTCACGCGCCGCGAGCATCTTGCCAAGCTGCCGCTCGCCGACGCGCTGCGCGCGCAACTCAGCTTCACGCAGCAGCGCCAGCTCGCCGAGTGGGCGCCGACGCATCTTGCACTGCCCAGTGGCACGCGGCTGCGCGTCGACTACCTGGATGAGAACGCGCCGCTGGTGTCAGCGCGGCTGCAGGAGCTGTTCGGGCTGGCCGCCACTCCGCTCCTCGGACGTGAGCGCGTGCCCGTCACCTTCCGCCTGTTGTCGCCGGCGCAACGGCCGGTACAGGTGACGCGCGACCTGCAGAGTTTCTGGCGCGGTGCCTACGCCGAGGTGCGCAAGCACCTGCGCGGCCGATATCCAAAACACTACTGGCCGGAAAATCCTCTCGAGGCGCAGCCGACACGCGGGCCGCGCCGTGCGCGCTAGCCCACACGGCAAATCGGCACCGGCCCCGCCGGCGTCGGGTATATTTCCGCGCTCATGGTCGTGGGGTGCCCATGGTGATGATGACCGCTTCTGCCGCACTGGAGGCGCTGCGCGCGGGCAACCGCCGCTTCGTCAGCAAGCTCGGGCTCGAGGGCGGATCGGGGCTCGAGGCGGGCACGCGGCCGCGCGGGCTGCCGGGCAGCCGGCAGGAGCCGCTTGCCATTGTGCTCGGCTGCTCGGATGCGCGGGTGCCCGCCGAGATCGTCTTCGATCAGGGTCTCGGGGACCTGTTTGTGATCCGCGTGGCCGGCAACATCGTCGCGCCCTCGCAGGTCGGCAGCGTCGAGTTTGCCGCCGCGGCTTTCGGCACACGCCTGGTCGTAGTGCTGGGGCATTCCAACTGCGGCGCCATCCACGCGACGCTCGAGCAGCTCACGCGCCCCTCACGCGAGCAATCGCGCAACCTGCGCTCGATCGTCGACCGCATCCGACCGGCGGTGGCAGGCCTGCTCGAGCGCGTGCCGCCACACGACCGGCAGACGCTCGAGCAGCAGGCCGTGCGCGCCAACATCCGCATGTCCGCAAACCACCTGCGCCATGGGTCGGAGCTGCTCGAGCAGCTCATCGAAAAAGACGGGCTGCGGGTGGTCGGCGCGGAGTACTCGCTCGAGACCGGCGTGGTCGACTTCTTCGACGGCGAGTCGACCTAGCCTCGGCCCGTGGCGGCTCGTGTGAGCGGTGCGAGCCCGAGTGTCCGGGCAAAGGCCATCTTCGCGGGAGTCAGACGGAGGGCTGGCCGGTGCGCGCTGGCATAGCGGAGTTGCCGCTGCGGTCGTACCAGCGCTGGAGCCAGGCGTCGACCGAGATCGGCCCCGGTCCGGCGATCGCGAGCCACAGGAACAGCGCGAGATACTCGAATTCGTCGAAGCCGAGCAGTGTCTCGAGCGAATCGACGTCGGCCCACTTCGCCGCGCGTATGGCGACGATCATGGTGACGCCGAGCGCTCCCGCGGAGATGCGGGTCATGAAACCCAGCAGCAGGAACAAGCCGCCGAAGAACTCGACCCCGGACGTGAACGGCGTCAACAGGCGCGGATAAGGAATGCCCCAGCCGATGAAATTCTCGGTGACCTGTTCAAGGTTGTGCAGCTTGCCCCAGCCGCTCCACAGGAATACCCAGCCGACGGTGAGCCGGGCGAAGAGCGGCGCGAGCCAGGTGAGATGCCCGGCGACGCGCCGGGGCCAGTCGATGAGCCATTGCACGAGAAACTTCACTGGTGCTCCTGTGCTTTATCCACAGCGGGAACGGTTGGCCGAGAAGACCGGGCAGTTGGACGTGATATTGCCAGGGGGCGGATGGGGCGCGGGTATAATCGCCGCCTCCGTACGCCAGGCGGCCCATGCGCAATTCCCAGCCTGAATCCCCGGTCTCCTCGATCAGTGAGCGGCTGCCTGGAGCGGACCCGCGCGCGTCGATGACGCAGCTGTTCGAGTCGATGCGACCGGACCTGGTGCGCTTTGCCCATTGGCTGGCACGCGACCGTTCGCTGGCGGAGGACATCGTGCAGGAATCGCTGCTGCGGGCCTGGCGATCCCGCGACACCCTGAAGGACCAGGGTGCCGCGCGCCCGTGGCTGCTCACGATCGTGCGGCGCGAGCACGCGAGGCTGTACGAGCGCAAGCGCCTCGAGCTGGTGTCACTCGATGAGGCCCTCGACAGCCAGGCGGCGGACAAGGCCGCCGAGACCGACGGCGATCTGTTCACTCTGCGCCATGCGATCATGCGACTACCGATTGAATACCGCGAGCCACTTCTGCTGCAGACCCTCGGCGGCTTCTCTACGGAGGAGATCGCCCGTGAGCTCGCCTTGTCCTCGACCGCCGTGTTGACACGGCTGTTCCGCGCCCGCAACAAGCTGCGCGCGATCTGCGGCATGACGCCCGCCCCGGACGTGGCAGCGAGCGAGGCGGCCCCGTGAGCTGCGAGCAGGCGCGACTGCACATCGGCGCCGACCCGTCCGGCACTACTCCGGAGCTCGAGGAGCACCTGCAGCAGTGCGCCTCCTGCCGCCAGTTCCGCGAAGAGATGCGCGCGCTCGATGCCAACATACGCCGCGCCCTCGAGCGACCGCCGCAGCGCGTGGGCACGCGGCGCCCGACGACCACCTGGCGGCCGTGGGCGCTGGCGGCGAGCGTACTGCTCGCCATGGTGGCGGTGCTGTCGGTGTGGCTGCTGCATCCGACCGACACTCTTGCCCGCGACGTGGTGGCGCACGTGCAGGAGGAGCCGGAGAGCTGGCTGGCACGGCAGCACGTGGATGCGCAGAGCATCGATGAGGCGTTGCGTGGTGCGGGTGTCAGGCTCGACATTACCTCCGACCGCATCAGCTACGCCCAGAGCTGCTGGTTCCGCGACCACTACGTGCCGCACCTCGTGGTGCAGACCGCGCACGGACCGGTCACGGTACTGATCCTACGTAACCAGCAGGTGAGCGGACGGCGTACCTTCCGTGAGTCGGGCATGAGCGGGGTCATCGTGCCGGCGCCGCAGGGCAGCATCGCAGTGCTGGCACAGGGCAGCGCGAACGTGGACACACTCGCCACGCAGATGCAGCAGGATGTGCGCTGGCTTCCGGACGCGCACTGACGCGACCACACTGCGCCCGCACGTGGCGCAATCCGCCGAGGAGTCGATGAGACAGGGTTACCAGCCCAGCTGAGGCTTTAGCCTGCCGCGTATGGCTCCAGCGCAAGCGCGGCGCAGGGCTCTGCATCACTGCAGGCGGGGCCCGGCGCTTTGCTGCAGTGCAGAAGTGTCGGTTTCAGCCGTGCCGGTGTCCGTCGGTTACACTGAGTGCGACAACAACAACGACTGGGGCGCTACTGCCTCTACGAAACGACGGAGGGTGTCATGTTGGCCGATATTCTCTCGCGATACTGGTGGATGACCCTGCTGCGCGGATTGTTCTGGGTTCTGTTCGGAATCGTGATATTCGCCCGTCCGGGCATCTCCTTGGTCTCGCTCACCTTGGCGCTCGGTGTCGTGATGTTCGTCGATGGCGTCATCAACACAGCCAATGCCTTCAGCGGACGCAAGGAGCACGATGACTGGTGGGTGCTGCTGCTGGTCGGCCTCGCAGGAATCGGCGTCGGTGTGCTGACCTTCTACAACCCACAGGCTACGGCGCTCGCCGTGGTGCTGTATGTGGCGATCTGGGCGATCGCGACGGGCCTGTTGGAAATCGTCGCTGCGGTACGCCTGCGCAAGCAGATCGAAGGCGAGTTCTGGCTGGCACTGGCCGGAATCGCGTCGGTTTTCTTTGGTGTGTTGCTGGCGGCGCGGCCGGGAGCAGGGGCGCTGACGATCCTGTGGCTCATCGGGGCCTACGCGATCGCTTTTGGTGTGATCCTGCTGTTCCTCGCCTTCAAGGTACGCAGCGGCGCCAAGCGGATCTCCGGCGCGCTGCACGCCTGAGGGAGCGAATGAGCGACCTGCGCGTGAGCGTGGGCCGCGAGGCAAATTTGCGCTGCTGAATCAGCGCGGTGAGGCAGGCTCGGGGCGGTAACCCCGTCCCCGGGCCGCCATCCTTCTGCCAATGGCGCGCAGGATCCACGGCGCAAATCGCTCCAGAGCCACGAGCATGTGGCCGTGGCCGGTGATGATGGCTTCGCGCCGGCGCCGGGCCACGGCACGCAGGATCTGGCGGACGGCCCCGCGGCGGCTCATCACGAGCCATCCAGGGAGCGGCTCGGGAGCATCGGCATGGAGCGTGCCGCGGTTGTCGACCCGCCGGATGTTGCTCTCCACGAAGCCCGGGCTGATGAGCGTGAGGGCAACGCCGAGCTGCGCCAGCTCCGGGGTAATCGAGTTCGCGAGCGCGCGCAGCGCGAACTTGCTCATGGCATAGGCCGAGGTGCCGGGCGTTGCGACCCAGCCGGCGATGCTGCCGGTGATCACCAGCTGCCCCCTGGCCGTGGTGAGCTCGGGCAGCGCGGCATAGACGGTGCGCAGCACGCCGAAGACGTTGGTCTCGAACTGGCGGCGGTAGTCCGCGAGCGAGAGCCTGGTCAGGAGCCCTGCGACGCCGAAGCCGGCATTGGCGAAGACGATGTCGAGCCTGCCGCGCAGGCGCACCGTTTCCGCCACGGCCTGCTCGACATCGCCCTCACGCGTCACATCACATTCGAGAGCTAAGGGTCGCGATCCGCCCGCCGGGGCGATCCTGTCGGCGAGGTGCGCGAGAACATCCGCGCGCCGTGCGGCGAGCGTCAGCAGCGCGCCTTGTTGCGCGAGCTGCTCGGCCAGCTCCTCACCGATGCCAGAGGAGGCACCGGTGATGAGAATCACCTTGCCGCGGAAGGCGCTCTGCGAGCTCACCGTGGGCGCGCCGGAATTGTGAGCCCGCGCGCCACCGCCGGCCGGGCAACGAAGGTCGCGAGCGCACGCGTCACGTGCGGAAAATCGCCCATGCCCACCAGATCGCCTGCGCCGTAGAACCCGATGAGGTTGCGAACCCAGGGGAACGCTGCCATGTCGGCGATGGTGTAGGTCTCGCCGAGAAGCCAGTTACCCGCCGCGAGCCGAGCGTCCAGCACACGCAGCAGCCGCTGCGCTTCGGCGATGTAGCGGTCGCGCGGGCGCTTGTCCTGGTAGTCGCGACCGGCGAATTTGTGGAAGAACCCCACCTGACCGAACATCGGGCCGACGCCGCCCATCTGGAACATCAGCCACTGCAGCGTCTGATAGCGCGCCGCCGGTGCGCGCGGCAGGTACTGACCGCTCTTCTCGGCAAGGTAGATGAGGATCGCGCCCGACTCGAATAGTGGCAGCGGCTCGCCGCCGGGTCCTGCCGGATCGATGATCGCCGGGATCTTGCCGTAGGGGTTCAGTGAGAGATACTCGGGCGAGGCCTGCTCGTTGGTGTCGAAATCCACCAGGTGCGGTTCGTAGGGAAGCCCGGTCTCCTCGAGCATGATCGAGACCTTCACGCCGTTGGGAGTCGGCAGCGAATAAAGCTGCAGCCGCTCGGGATGCTGCGGGCGCCACTTTCTGGTGATTGGAAAATCAGACAGCTCGGTCACGGTAACTCGTTCGATGGGCCCGGTAGGATTCGAACCTACGACCAAGGGATTCACTCTGCCCCGGCGTTTCCGCCGGGAGTGGACTATCTCTTCACCCGTGCACCAGGCGAGGCACCCCACGAAATTTCGCTTGCTGCGGCAGGTGAGCGCCCACCAGGCTGCCAGATACGAAATTTCGCGGCGACCCCTCCTGGTGCGTGTGGGTGCGGGATGCTCCCAGCCTGTTATCAAGGGCGCTCGAGCCCTCAGGTAGTCTCTGCACCTTCCGCCGGTGTACCGGCGGCTCGGCTCAGGGTTGCCATGGCGCGCAAGCCGCCGAAGGTTTCCCTGAATTCATCCCGTCCACTTCGCGCGTTTCCGTGCGAAGGCACCTCGTTGATGAGTCCCCTGCACTAACCGCTGTGCTACAGGCCCAACGGGCGGCGATTGTAGCAGCGCACGTCGCGCTCAGAAGCGAAACAGTGTGCGGCGCGGGCTGCGCTCGGGGCAGCCACGACGTGAGAAGGCCTCATCGAGCGTCCCCTGGAACCAGGCGATCTCACCCACCTTGTGATGACCCGCGGCCGCGGGTGCTGCGTGCTCCCGTGATGGGCCGGTGGCGTCCTCGAGCGGTGCACGCGTTGAGTGGACTGCCTTCCAGTGCGAGTCCGAATGTCCGGGAACGGCGCTGCCTGGTATGTCCGGGCACCCGCTCAGCAGGAGCGCGGCGGTGCCGGCGGTCAAGGTGATCAAAAGCGACCTCATCACCCTACCCTCTTGCCATCACTCGATGTGACGTTAGCATGGCCCTCCCCGCCGGCCGGCATCGGCCGTCGCAGGGTGCGGACCCAGGAAGGAGACCCGACATGAAGCTCTATTATTTCGCCGGCGCCTGCTCGCTCGCTTCAAACATATCGCTGCGCGAGGCGGGACTGAAATTCGAGCTGGTCAAGGTCGACCGTCGTACCCGGAGGGCCGCGGACGGCCTCGACTACAACGAGGTGAACCCCAAGGGGTACGTGCCGGCGCTCACCCTCGACAACGGCGAGGTGCTGACGGAGAACGTTGCAGTGCTGCAATACATCGCCGACCGCAACCCGGCAGCCAGGCTCGCCCCGCCTGCGGGCACCATCGAGCGCTATCGGCTGGTGGAGTGGCTGGGCTTCATCAGCTCGGAGATCCACAAGAACTTCTCGCCGCTGTTTCGCGATGAGGTGCACGAGGAGGTCAAACACCACGCGCGCAAGATGCACACTGGCCGGCTCGACTGGCTGAACGGAGCCATCGGCAACCGGCCTTTCCTCATGGGCGAGACTTTCACGGTTGCGGATGCCTACCTCTTCACCGTGCTCAGCTGGGGGCGGTTCGTCAACGTCGACCTGGGCCGATGGCCGCAGCTGCAGCGTCACGGAGAGCGTGTCGGCTCGCGCCCGCACGTTATCGAGGCCATGAAGTCGGAAGGACTGCTCAAGTAGCCCAGGCGCGGGCGCAAACTGGGCGCAACCGGTGGCAGTTGCCCGTTTGCTGTTACCATCCGGTGTACGTGCAGCCTTTCCGTGAGAGGACGCAATGGCTACCAAGCTCAACAAGCAACTGAAGCGCGAGATCGAGGTGGACGGCAAACCTTACATGATCACGCTCTCGCCCGAAGGAGTGAAACTCACCGAGAAGGGCAAAAGACTCGGGCGCGAGCACAGCTGGAAGGAGCTGCTGGACGGCGGTGGCGGCGCGCCGTCACCAGCTGCCCAGGGAACCTCGTTCGGCCCCGCGGGTTAGCGTCACCCAGGGGGGGCGATGGCCGAGGAGAGCCTGCGGGAACTGCTCGCGCGGCTGCACGAGCGGCTGAGCGCGAGCGGACGCGCGCTCGATAGCGAATCGCGGCAGCTTTTGACCGCACTGATGCGCGACATCGAGCGCGCGCTCGACACCGCTGACCGTGTCACCGCCAGGAACAAGGCCGATCGCCTCCTGGATGAAGCGAGCGCCGCTGCTGCAGCGCACACACCACGGCTGGAATCACTCGTGGTGCGATTCGAGGCCGGTCACCCGGCGATCGCCGAAACGTTGCGCGAGCTCATGGACGCACTGGTGAAGGCTGGCATCTAGCCACCCCACGAAATTGCGCTTGCCGTAAAGGTGAGCTCGCGCCGATCGTCGAGACACGCAATTTCGCGGGGGCCCCGGCGCGCCACCCGCGAAAGCACCCCAAGTGCAGAAAGGCCCGGCGTTTCGTCAACGCCGGGCCCCTGTTGCGCACTCGAAGTTCGCGCCCGGCGCGCTCAATCGTCCATCAGGAAACTGCGTAACTGCTCGCTGCGGCTCGGGTGGCGCAGCTTCCGCAGGGCCTTCGCCTCGATCTGGCGGATACGCTCGCGCGTCACGTCGAACTGCTTGCCGACCTCCTCGAGGGTGTGGTCGGTGTTCATGTCGATGCCGAAGCGCATGCGCAGCACCTTCGCCTCGCGTGGGGTCAGCTGCGCCAGCACCGCGTGCGTCGTCTCGCGCAGCGACTCCATGGTGGCCTGGTCTATGGGAGAGGCGACCGAGGTGTCTTCGATGAAATCGCCCAGGTGCGAATCCTCGTCATCGCCAATGGGCGTCTCCATCGAGATCGGCTCCTTGGCGATCTTCAACACCTTGCGCACCTTGTCCTCGGGCATCTCCATCCGTACCGCAAGCTCCTCGGGGGTCGGCTCGCGTCCCATCTCCTGCAGCATCTGGCGCGAGATGCGGTTGAGCTTGTTGATCGTCTCA
>Ga0306920_100013701_pt1 | contig 11053 bp, 7 predicted proteins | sample flu12Cox44000170_FD_204666 | JGI IMG/M metagenome (GOLD analysis project Ga0306920, IMG submission 204666) | Lab enrichment of tropical soil microbial communities from Luquillo Experimental Forest, Puerto Rico - flux4day.12C.oxic.44.000.170 (v2)... | ecosystem: Environmental > Terrestrial >...
GCGGCCTCGACCGGCGTCGTGGTGGTGTCGATGTCGTGACCATAAAGGCAGAGCCCGGCTTCAAGCCGCAAACTATCGCGTGCGCCGAGGCCGATCGGCAGCACGTCCTCGTCCAGCAGCAATAGCTTTGCCAGCGCTTCGGCCTGGTCAGCGGCCACCGAAATCTCAAAGCCGTCCTCACCGGTATAGCCCGAGCGCGAGACGAAACAGTCAAAACTTGTGATCTTGCGCAGGCCCGAATCCATGAACCGCATCGCCGGCGCATCGGCGCAGAATTTCGCCAGCAACGCCTCGGCCTTCGGCCCTTGCAGCGCGAGCAAAGCGCGGTCGGCCAGCGTCTCAATGGTGCAGGCGTCCGAGAGTTGCGCGCGCAGATGCGCCTCATCGGCCTCCTTGCAGCCGGCATTGACCACCAGGAACAGGTGGTCGCCGAAATTGGCGACCAACAGGTCGTCCAGGATGCCGCCGGTCTCATTGGTGAATTGCGCGTAGCGCTGCCGCCCCGGGGCGAGGCCCAAAATGTCCTGCGGCACCAGCCGCTCCAGCGCGAGCGCGGCGTCCGCAACCGACCCGGATTTTGCCCTGAGCACGACCTGGCCCATATGCGAGACGTCGAACAGGCCGGCTTTGGTGCGGGTGTGCAGGTGCTCCTTCAGGACCCCCGCGGCATATTGCACGGGCATCTCGTAGCCCGCGAAAGGCACCATTTTCGCGCCGAGCGAGACGTGCAGGCCATACAGTGGCGTGCGTCGTGGGGGGATCTGGTCTTCGCGTGCAAGCATTTCAGGAGCCCTCAAGAGGTTCCCAGGGACCATTCCCTGACAACCCTAAGAGCCCCATCTGTCGCTGTGCCTGAGAGTATTATCCCGTCGGCGGACGCGCCGGCCCTAAAGGCTTCCCGCGTCTCTTTCCAGATGCTGTCCTCGCCGCGACGGTCCTTTTGCCTGAGAGTTTCCGGGGCGGTTGCTCCTTCGGCGCCGGCGCGTGAGGCCGGTCTCTCCCGACGTGGCTGTCTTGAACAGATAGGAGGAAAACACGTCTTCACCAAGCCTGTCAACGCGACTGAGGAGCTATCAACCGGCTTTCGTGTGCTGCAGCAAGTGCATGATCTCTTTGCACAGTTTCTGGACACGATAGCGGCCCTTGTTTAAAAGCGTGCCGCTGGAGATTTAGGCCGTTTGCGACTATTTCAGCACAAACTCCCGATTGGATGAACATGAGCGGCGTCAACGAGATCAGGTCGACATTTCTGAATTTTTTCGCCGAGAACGGCCACGAGATCGTGTCGTCCTCGCCGCTGGTTCCGCGCAACGACCCGACCTTGATGTTTACCAATGCGGGCATGGTGCAGTTCAAGAACGTGTTCACCGGCGTCGAGAAGCGGCCTTATGTGCGGGCCACCACCTCGCAGAAATGCGTGCGCGCCGGCGGCAAGCACAACGACCTCGACAACGTCGGTTACACCGCGCGCCATCTCACCTTCTTCGAAATGCTCGGCAATTTCTCGTTCGGCGATTACTTCAAGGAACGCGCGATCGAGCTTGCCTGGACGCTGATCACAAAGAATTTCGGGCTCAAGAAGGACAAGCTGCTCGTCACCATTTACCATAACGACGATGAGGCGGCGGGTCACTGGAAGAAGATCGCCGGCTTTTCCGACGATCGCATCATCCGTATCGCGACATCGGACAATTTCTGGGCGATGGGGGATACGGGTCCCTGCGGCCCTTGCTCGGAGATCTTCATCGATCGCGGCGAGCACATCTGGGGCGGGCCTCCGGGCAGCAAGGAGGAGGACGGCGATCGCTTCCTCGAGTTCTGGAATCTCGTTTTCATGCAATTCGAGCAGGTGACGAAGGAGGATCGCCAGCCGCTGCCGCGCCCCTCGATCGACACCGGCATGGGCCTGGAGCGCATGGCCTGCATCCTCCAGGGCGTCGAGAGCGTTTTCGAGACCGATCTTTTCCGTCATTTGATCGACGCCGCCGCGTCCGCCCTTGGGCATGGACCGAAAGAGAAGACCGTCGCCTCGTTCCGGGTTATCGCAGATCATCTGCGCTCTTCCGCCTTCCTCGTTGCCGACGGCGTGCTGCCGTCGAATGAAGGCCGCGGCTATGTGCTGCGGCGGATCATGCGCCGCGCCATGCGCCACGCGCAGCTGTTAGGGGCGCGCGAGCCGCTGATGCATCGCCTGGTCTGGGCGTTGGTGCGCGAGATGGGGCAGGCCTATCCGGAGCTGGTGCGGGCCGAGAAGCTGATCGAGGAGACCTTGCGGCTGGAGGAGACGCGGTTCCGCAAGACGCTGGAGCGGGGACTCGCCATCCTCGACGAGAAGAGTGCGGGCCTGAAGAAGGGCGACATGTTCGACGGCGACACCGCGTTCACATTGTACGACACCTACGGCTTCCCGCTCGATCTGACCCAGGATGCGCTGAAATCGCGCGGCATCGGCGTCGATCAGGCCGCCTTTACCGATGCGATGGACCGTCAGCGCGAGAAGGCGCGAGCCGCCTGGGCCGGCTCAGGCGACATCGCAACCGAGAGCGTGTGGTTTCCGCTCCGCGAAAAGCTCGGGGCGTCCGAATTCCTCGGCTATGAGACCGAGACCGCCGAGGGCGCGGTGGCCGCCCTTGTGAAGGACGGCAAGGAGGTCGAGGGCCTGAAGGCGGGCGAGGTAGGTGCCATCGTCCTGAACCAGACGCCGTTTTACGCGGAATCCGGCGGCCAGGTCGGCGACACCGGCGTGCTCACGGGCGAGGGCGGCGTGAAATTCCGCGTCTCAGACACGCAGAAGAAGGCCGGCGATCTCTTCGTGCACCAGGGCACGGTGGAGCAGGGCACCGTCAAGGTCGGCACTGCGCTGCAGCTCGCGGTCGATCACGGCCGTCGCAGCGCGATCCGCGCCAATCACTCCGCGACGCACCTTCTGCACGAGGCGCTGCGGCAGGTCTTGGGCGATCACATCGCCCAGCGCGGCTCGCTGGTCGCGCCGGATCGTCTCCGCTTTGACTTTGTGCATCCAAAGCCGATCACGGCGGAAGAGCTGGCCCGGGTCGAGGATATCGCCAATGACGTGGTGCTGGAGAACGACGAGGTCACGACGCGGCTGATGGCGGTCGACGATGCGCGCGAGGCCGGCGCGCGGGCGCTGTTCGGCGAGAAATACGGCGACGAGGTGCGCGTGGTCTCGATGGGCAAGGGTCCACGCGAGCAGGGCCAGAACGCGCTCGGCTGGTCGGTCGAGCTTTGTGGCGGCACGCATGTGAAGCGCACCGGCGACATCGGGCTGATCTCGGTGACTTCTGAGAGCGCGGTGGCATCGGGCGTTCGCCGCATCGAGGCGCTGACCGGGCGCCACGCGAGGAAGCACGCCAACGACACCATGGCGCTGGCCAAGACCGCCGCGCATGAACTGCGCACCACACTTGAAGACGTCCCGGCGCGCATCACCGCGCTATTGGACGAACGCAAGAAACTCGAACGCGAGCTTTCTGACGCGAAGAAGAAGCTGGCGATGGGTGGTGGTGCGGCGGCGAGCGGCGCATCCGCCGGCGGTGTCCGCGAGGTCGGCAATGTGAAGCTGATGGCGCGCTCGGTCGAAGGCATCGCCATGAAGGATTTGAAGAGCCTCGCTGACGACGGCAAAAAGCAGCTCGGCTCCGGCGTCGTCGCCATCGTCGGCGTCACCGAGGACGGCAAGGCCGGCGTGGTCGTAGGCGTCACGCCTGATCTCACCTCGCGCTACAACGCGGTCGATCTCGCCCGCGTCGCCTCCGAGGCGCTGGGCGGCAAGGGCGGCGGCGGGCGCCCCGATATGGCCCAGGCTGGCGGGCCCGACGGCGCCAAGGCCGACGCGGCGCTGTCGGCGATCGAAAGGGCGATGGCCGGCGCGTAAGGCGCGCTTCAGCTCTTCTTCAGGAACACGTAATCCGCGGCATAGGGCATGCCGCGGCCGGCGCCCGGCCGATCGCAGGAGTCCTTCAGCACACCGCCGACGGTGTTGATCCGCTGTACGGTGGTGACATCGGACAGCTTTCCGCTGCCGTTATGGGAGACTACGTCCAGCTTCAGCCAGGGTACGTCGTTGGCGGACGCCCCGGGCGCGTTACCGGCCGCCTTGCCGACGATGCTGCTGCCATCGTCAAGCTCCCAGCTCGGTCCGGCTCCGTGATGGCCAATGACCTTGCCATCGACGGTGAGGGTTGCCTGCGGCGCAGTGAAGGTCCAGGCGAGCTTGCCGTCGGCGCCCGCCTTGCATTCGTAGAGCTGCATACCGATCGCTTGCACGGTGAGCACAGCCGTTTCTCCGGTCACCGCGATCGCCGCCGGCAGCGGCGTTTCCGCCGCGACCGCTGCGGAAAGCGGCAGCGACAGCGCGAGCGCGAGGAGGGCGGTTTGGGCGCGCAGCATCGCCATCACGCCGCCATCGCCTTGGTCAGGTTCTCCGACACCTTGTCGAGGAACCCGGTGGTGGAAAGCCAGCGCTGGTCGGCGCCGACCAGGAGCGCGAGGTCCTTGGTCATGTAGCCGTCCTCGACCGTCTGCACGCAGACCCTCTCCAGCGTGTCGGCGAATTTCGCGAGCTCCGGATTGTTGTCGAGCTTGGCGCGGTGGGCGAGGCCGCGCGTCCAGGCAAAGATCGAAGCGATCGAATTGGTCGAGGTCTCCTTGCCCTTCTGGTGCTCGCGGTAGTGCCGCGTCACGGTGCCATGGGCGGCTTCGGCCTCGACCGTCTTGCCGTCGGGTGTGAGCAGCACCGAAGTCATCAGCCCGAGCGAGCCGTAACCTTGCGCCACCGTGTCCGACTGCACGTCGCCGTCGTAGTTCTTGCAGGCCCAGACATAGCCGCCAGACCATTTCAGCGCCGAGGCCACCATGTCGTCGATCAAGCGATGTTCGTAGGTGAGCTTCTTGGCCTCGAACTCCTTCTTGAACTCGCGGTCGTAAACGTCCTGGAAGATGTCCTTGAAGCGGCCGTCATAGACCTTGAGAATCGTGTTCTTGGTCGAGAGGTAGACGGGATAGTTGCGCATCAGGCCATAGTTGAGGGATGCACGGGCGAAATCGATGATAGAGTCGTCAAGATTGTACATCTCCATCGCGACGCCGGCCCCGGGCGCCTTGAACACCTCGCGCTCGATCACGGTGCCGTCCTCGCCGACGAATTTCAGCGACAGCGTGCCCTTGCCGGGGAACTTGATGTCGGTGGCGCGGTACTGGTCGCCATAGGCGTGACGGCCGATGATGATCGGCTTGGTCCAGCCGGGCACCAGCCGCGGGACGTTCTTGCAGATGATCGGCTCGCGGAAGATCACGCCGCCCAGAATGTTGCGGATGGTGCCGTTCGGCGACTTCCACATCTCCTTGAGGCCGAACTCCTTCACCCGCGCTTCGTCGGGGGTGATGGTGGCGCATTTGACGCCGACACCGACCTTCTTGATCGCGTTGGCGGCGTCGACCGTGACCTGGTCATTGGTCTTGTCGCGGTATTCCATCCCGAGGTCGAAATATTGCAGCTGAATATCCAGATAGGGGTGGATCAGCTTGTCCTTAATGTACTGCCAGATGATCCGGGTCATCTCGTCGCCATCGAGTTCGACGACGGGGTTGGTCACCTTGATTTTTGCCATGATCGGGAAGGCCCCTTTGAAGTCAGCGCCATTGGAACGGGTTTGATGAAGCGGGGCTATAGCACCCGCAAGCACCGACCGGAAGGGAGCCGAAATGGTTAGGTCGTATCCCGCAACACTGGGCGATACCGCCGCTCCAGCCTGCAGCGGGCCTTGCCTTCGGCCATGGCCCGGATGGGGGCAAGATCGAGGCAACGCGCGTTCCCGCTCGGCAAAGGCGTGAGCGCTGCGGCGCAAGGCCACGGCTACGGGCCATGCCATCACCGCGACAGTGCCATAGGCATCGTGGCAACCGGCGGAGTCGTTTGCGGCTTCCTCCAGCACGGAAAGCAGCAGCCGCTTCGGCGACATAAGCGAGAGCCTGAACGCGATACCAGGCATCCGGAATCTGCCGCGCGATGCGGCGCGCCTCGGCCCGATCGTGCCGGGCGACCTCGAAAGCACGGGCCGCGGCCGATCACGGAGGCGGTCGAAGGCGATGGGCCGCGGCGGAACGGGGCGGGCGACATAACGCTTGGTCGGCTGGCGGGAAAATCCGGTTCGCTGGTTGCACCCGGCGACGGCGTCAGGGCTGTTACGCCGGGTCAAAAGTCGAATCTAACCTCATTATTTTGCTTGAGAAGTTCATCGCCTGCGGGCAATCCGAAAGGGCGAAACCCTTTGGCCCGCTGAGCGGCTTTCTGCAAAGCGGCGATGGAACGCCTTGATTTTGGTTCGGAAACGAAGACGCGATGACCGATGCAGGCACCGACAAGAGCAAGACCGGCTTTGAGCTGGCCGGCCCCGTGATCATTCTGGTCGAGCCGCAGCTTGGCGAAAACATCGGCATGGCCGCCCGCGCCATGGGCAATTTCGCGCTCTCTCGGCTTCGCATCGTCAACCCGCGCGACGGCTGGCCGAATATCGCCGCCGCGCGCGCGGCCGCCGGCGCCGATCATGTGCTGGAGCAGGCCGAACTCTATCCGACGGTCGAAGCGGCGGTCGCCGATCTCGATTTGCTGTTTGCCACGACCGCGCGTGCCCACGACCAGGCCAAGCCAGTGGTGGCGCCTGGGGCCGCGGCTCAGGAGATCGTTGGCCATATCGGCGGTGGCGGCGGAGCCGGCATCCTGTTCGGCCGGGAGCGCTGGGGGCTCACCAACGAAGAGGTGGCGCGCGCCAACCGTATCGTCACCTTTCCGGTGAATCCGGGCTTTGCCTCGCTCAACCTCGCGCAGGCCGTGCTGCTGATGGGCTATGAATGGTTCAAGCTCGCGAGCCAGGCCGCACTGCCGTTTGCGATGCCCCAGCGATCGCCGCGCGCCTCCCAGCACCAGATGGACGCCTTCTTCGAAAACCTGGTGCGCGAGCTCGACCGCGTGGAATTCCTGAGGCCTGTCGAAAAGCGCGACACCATGCTGGTGAACCTGCGCAACATCTTCTCGCGGATGGAGCCGACCAAGCAGGACATGCACACGCTGCACGGCGTGGTCATGGCGATCGCCGAGGGCCGCAAGGGGCCGGCCAAGGGCGGCGTGCTCGACGGCGAGCAGGCAATGAGGCTGCGAGCGCTTCTGGCCGAGCATGGTCAGGCCACCCAAACAGACGACTCCAGCGGCACGGTGCGCGGTCTCGCGCGGCTGCTCAGGCGAAATCCGACCGATGCCGAGCGCATTCTCTGGCAGGCGCTCAGGAGCGACCGCCGCTTTGCTGGACAATTCAAGCGCCAGACGCCAATCGGCCGGCATATCCCGGACTTCGTCTCCTTCGTGCAACGAATTGCAATCGAGCTGGTTGGCATCGAGGAGTCCGACGCCGTGGCGCGCGAGCGCGCGGTCCGGCGCGTCTGGTTGGCACAGCGCCGCTATTCAATCGTCGACATGAACGTCGCCGATGTCGAGCGCGACCTGGCGCAAGAGCTTGCGCGACTGGAGGGGGCGCTGAAGCCCAAGAGTTGATGCGGGGTGCGCCCCGCACGCTTGCCCAGCCGCGGTCATGCCTTTGTCATGGCGTTCGTCTGTGATGCCGCAACGTCGAACGGAGCCCACATGATGTCTTTGATCGAAATCGTCGGGACCTGGATCGGGATCGCCGCCTGCATTCTGCAGTCCGGCCTGTTCGCCGGGCTCAATCTTGCGGTGTTCAGCCTCTCTTTGCTCCGCCTTCAGATCGAGGTCGACAGCGGCAGCAAGGATGCGGCGCGGGTGATGGAGCTACGCAAGAACGCCAACCAGGTGCTCGCGACCATCATCTGGGGCAATGTCACCACCAATGTGCTGCTCACGCTGCTGTCGGATTCGGTGCTCACCGGCATCGGCGCCTTCATCTTCTCGGCCGTTGCCATCACGCTGCTCGGGGAAATCTTCCCGCAGGCCTATTTCTCGCGCAACGCGCTGGCGATGACCGCGCGTTTCCTGCCGTTCCTGAATTTCCACCGGATCCTGCTTTATCCTCTTGCAAAGCCGACCGCGATGTTTCTCGACTGGTGGCTCGGCGAGGAGGGGATCGCATATCTGCGCGAGCAGGGCCTCCGGCAGATGATCGCGCGCCATTCCATCGCCGGCGGCGACATCAGCAAGATGGAGGCGACCGGCGCGCAAAACTTCCTCGACCTCGACGACATCTCGGTCTGCGACGAGGGCGAAGAGATCGATGCCAAGAGCGTCATCAGCCTGCCGCTTGCCAATCAGCGCTGCGTGCTGCCGAAGTTCAGCCGCGCGCCCAGCGACCCGTTCCTGCGCCAGGTCGATGCGTCAGGCATGAAATGGGTGATCGTCACCGATCTCGCGGGCGATCCGGTGTTCGTCCTCGACGCCAATCACTTCCTGCGCGATGCGCTGTTCGATGAGCTCGAGATCAATCCCAATACCTATTGGCACCGGCCGATCATCGTGCGCGACCCCAACGCGCGGCTGGGCGATGTGGTCCCGCTCCTGAAGGTCGTGCCGGAGGACCCGAACGACGACGTGATCGAGCACGACCTGATCCTGGTCTGGCACAAGCAGCGGCGCATCATCACCGGCTCGGACCTGCTCGGCCGGCTCTTGCGCGGCATTGCAACGGTGGAGAGGCGGCCGGCGGCCTAAATGATCTGGAAAAGGGTGCAGCGGTTTTCCGGAAAGATCATGCGCAAACAATAAACTAAGGCGCGATGGCGATTCGACCGACAGCTATCGCGCTTTAGACCGCAACCAGTTGCGCGGACGCTGCCGCGCGCTTCGGCTTCTTCTGCTTCGCCGGCTCGAACAGTGAGCAGGCGGCTAGCCCGGCGGTATCGGCAACGCCGGGATTGCGCGAGACCATCGCGGCGACGATGGCGCCGTCGATCAAGAGCGCCAATTGATGCGCCAGCACCTCCGGCTCGCTCGCGCCCATCTCGGCCGCAAGCTTCTCGATATGCGCGAGCACGACCTTCTTGTGCTTCAGCGCGATATTGCGGAACTGCTTTTGATCCTTGTCGTGCTCGCCGACGGCATTGATGAAGGGGCAACCGTAAAAACGCTCTTCACCGAACCAGCTCTTCAGCGCCGGGAAGATTCGGGCGAGTTTCGTCTCCGCATCGCCGCCGCCTTGCTCGATCGCGCCGATGAACCACTCGCGCCACTGCTTGCCTTCGCTCTCCAGCACCGCATGCACGAGATTGGTCTTCGAGCCGAACAATTTGTAGAGCGTGGTCTTCGCCGTGCCGGCTTCCTCGATGATCGCGTCGATGCCGGTCGCGTTGATGCCGTTCTTGCAGAACAGATGCGTCGCCGCGGAGAGAAGCCGCCCGCGCGCCGATTCATCGTCGCCAACCGGAACCGATTTTTTCTTCGCAGCTGATTTGCCCGCTTTGCCCATGGCGTCAGTTAAGCCAACGAACGCGTTTTCATCAAGTCGCTTCTTCTCTGCGCCCAAAATAATCGCTGCGCGCGCGGCAATTGCATCGGCTTTGGGCAAAGCGTCGCTGATCAATTCGCGGGCAGGGAAGGCTAAGGCTCTCTTTCATTTCGCCTTTTGATTTCGGGCCCCTCTGGCACGCTTCGTGCAGGAAACAGACCGTTCGGTATCCTACCCTAGGGAGAAAACCTGATGACCGCGGTCGCCCAGAAAACTGTACTTACCGGCTGCCTTGCCCCGATCGACAAGAACGGGCTCGAGCAGCTGATCGCCAATGGCAAGGCCAACCCCAAGGTGATCAAGACCTTGAAATGCAAGACGGTGGCCGAGGGCAAATTCCGTCACGCCAACTACATCCGCAACCTCGCGCCCTACATCGTCGACGAGCCGCCGGGGCTCCTGGGCGACGACAGCGCGCCCAATCCGTCCGAAGCTTCGCTCGCCGCTCTCGGTTCCTGCCTGGCGGTCGGCTTGCATGCCAACGCCGTGCACCGCGGCTGGACCGTCAACAAGCTCGAGCTCGAGCTCGAGGGCGACCTCAACATCACGGCAGTGTGGGGCACCGGTGACGTCAGCGAGAAGCCGGTCGGCTTCACCGACGTGCGGGTCAAGGTCGACATGGAGTGCGAAGGCGTCTCGCAGGAGGAGGTCAGCAAGCTCGTGGCGCATGTGAAGAAGTGGTCGCCGGTAGCCAACACGTTCACCCGGCCGGTCAATCTCGAGGTCGGCATCTGAAGAACGAGCGGCAACCGCGTAGGTGCGGAGGGGATCATGGGTTCACTGGCTTTATCGCGTGTTGAGGATCGGCCCGCACCTTCGATCGCTGACGAAGTAGGCGCGATTGCTCGCAAGGAGCTGGCGCCGCTTGCGGCCGCCATCGACGGCGGCGCCTGCTATCCGGAAGAGCTGCTCAGGCGTTTCGGCGAAGTCGGCGCCTGGAGCAGCCACCTTCCGGGCGACGGCCCGGCGGATCTGCGCTGCGCCATCCAGGCGATGGCGGCGATCGGCGAGGTCTGCGGCGCGACCGCCTTCATGGCGTGGTGCCAGAATACGCTGGTCTGGTACGCCGGCAATTCGACCAATCTGAAGCTCGCGGCGAAATTCGGCGACGGCTTTGCCAGCGGCAGGATCTTGGGCGGCACCGGCCTGTCGAACCCGATGAAGAGCTTGTTCGGGATCGAAAAACTCAAACTCAAGGGGCGCAGGGTCGACGGCGGTTATGTCGTCCGCGGTGCGCTGCCCTGGGTGTCGAACCTCGGTCCCAACCATTTCTTCGGCACGATCTTCGAGCGCGAGGATGCGCCTGGCGAGATCGTGATGTTCCTTGCCGATTGCTCGGACGCGGCGATCACCCTGCAGCCGTGCAAGCCGTTTCTCGCCATGGACGGCACCGGCACTTACGGCGTGCAGTTCCGCGATGTCTTCGTTCCCGACGAGCTGATCCTCGCCGGAGAGGCAGGTTCCTTCGTGAAGAAGATCCGCGCCGGCTTTATCCTGCTGCAGCTCGGCATGGCGCTCGGCCTGATCAAGGACTGCATCAACATCATGGACGAGGTCGACGGCTC
>Ga0306920_100013703_pt1 | contig 11052 bp, 15 predicted proteins | sample flu12Cox44000170_FD_204666 | JGI IMG/M metagenome (GOLD analysis project Ga0306920, IMG submission 204666) | Lab enrichment of tropical soil microbial communities from Luquillo Experimental Forest, Puerto Rico - flux4day.12C.oxic.44.000.170 (v2)... | ecosystem: Environmental > Terrestrial >...
ACACCGTGACCTATGCCGGGCTGGAGCTGTGCAGCAACCGGCTCGCTGATTTCCTGCGGGCGAGCGGCCAGTTCGCAGCCACTCTCGCAGCCGATGTTACCGGCTACAGCCCGCTGATGGGTGCCGATGAAGAGGGGACTCTGGGGGCGCCACGGACGATCGCGCGCGAATTGGGTGATCCAAAGATCCCGGAGCATCGAGGTCGCATCATCCTTCTACGACCATCTTGCCGACCGTCTCAGCATCGAGCTCACCGATTTTTTCACCAGGCACGAATACATAGTGCCCGACGAGGAAGCCGCCGAAAATTACGGATGCGGGCTGCCAGTTTCTCGCCGAGTTTGGCGTCGATCTCACCCGTACTAACGTCCATGCGCCGGCATTTCTGCCGATTATGTCTCGACTGGACCGAACGCCGGCCGCACCTCGCCTGGGCCACGATTCCCGGGCCTGACGCACGAATGGAGCGAAATCGGCGACCGAGCCGTAATCCCACTGCACGATCAGCGCGCGGGCAAGCCCCAGATGGGCGTCGGCGAGATTGGGATCGAGCGCCTGTTTGAACAGATCAAAGGCTGTCATGCCGTCGGCCCGGGTGCCCTTGTGCACATGCCAGAACCCGCGCTGGCAATAATCCCAGGCGCCCATATGCTCGGGCCGTTTCGCGATCACGCGCTGGCTCTCGGCGCGGTTGATCGTCCCGGTGGCGTCGCCGAATTGATCGATCAGGATCGACCGCGAACAGCTGGTCATAAAAGACGGTGGCACAGAACGCCGGTTCAGCCGTGCACACTGTCCGGTCTCACGCATCTATATTGTCCGCTCCGAAGGCTATCTGACCATTCCGGCCGTGCGCTGGATGCACGAGCTTGGTATCGCAATGACGGCGCTCAAATATGACGGCACGCCGATTTTCATGTCATTGCCGCGCCAATATTCCGAGTGCGCTGCGCCGGAGGCAAGCCGCAACCACACTCGAAACCCGTCTCGGCATGACCATCGCTCGCGAATTAATTCGCGCGAAGATCGAGGGGCAAGCCACGAACCTGGATTGGCTCTGGCAACCCTCGGCAGCTGCCGAAATACGGGGTTATCTCAATCGGCTGACTGCCACTCGTTCCCGTGCGGTCGATATCCTCGGTATCGAAGGCATGGCGGCTGTCGCCTATTTTGGAGCGCTCGCCGACACACCGCTCTTGTTCGGCAAGCGCCAGCCGGTTCCCGATCATTGGCGCAAGCTCGGGCAACGGCACTCAACGATCACCGGAACCCCCCGTGGCGCCGTCACGCCCGGCAACGCCTTGCTAAATTATCTTTTTGGCGTGCTGGCGAGCGAGATCGCGATTGCGCTGCACGCACGCGGGCTCGATGCCTCCCTCGGCACATTGCATGCGGACAAGGACGATCGCGCCTCGCTGGCCTATGACCTGATGGAGCCGGCGCGCCCTCTGCTAGAGCGATACATCTTACAGTGGTTGCGTGAGATCACGTTTTCGAAGCGCGACTTCCACGAGGATATCCAAGGCTTCATTCGCGTGATGTATCCGTTGAACGCGCACCTTGCAATAACGGCCGCGTTGTGGCGCGGCATTGCCGACAGCTTGGCGCAGTGGATCTATCAGCGGCTGAGCGGCGAGAAGACAGCTTTGACGGTTCCCGATGCGCATCTGTTCGCCCGCGATGCTGCACGGCGAGCGCTGCGCTGGTCGGTAGGACGGGCGTTGCAGCGGCCGATCCCGTCAACCTGTCTCGAATGCGGCCGAGTGCTGGCGAAACGGAGGCGCAAGTTCTGCTCCGATCAGTGCGCGAGGGACTGGCACGGCGGAAAGCCTTTTGGTGCCGGCTTGGCTGCAATCGCCAAGGCGCGGGCCGATCGTGCCGCGGCGAGCGAGCGCACAGCGACGCCGGTACATCGGAACCCTTCCCGACCATCGCGCAGTGGCAGGCGATGCCCGGCTGGTCGAAGGACCGCGACGCGGAGATGCGAGCGTGGTATGCGGCCAAGATCCGGCCGCGGCTGACGCCGGTGCGCCCTGCCGACATACAGCGAGCACTGAATTGCAGCAAATGGTACAGTGTTGAGCTTCGCCACGGGCGGCGCATTCCGCACCCCCGGCTCTATCGGATGCTGGCGGAACTGGTGGGCGTCGAATACCCCTTCGTCTTGAGCCCGATCGAAGGGGCGGATGTGGGTTTGCCGCAATGACCGGCCTGTTGTCCCTGCTTCCTACCACGAGATCGTGCATCCGATTGTGTGCTCGACTAAGACCAAACCAGCGCGATAAGGCGCCCGCGAGTTATCGTCAACGTCAAATCTCCTCCCCAACCACCTATAACTGGCGGGTTACTGGCGCATCCGCCCGGGAGAGCCTCTGCCTGCAGTCCTATTTCGCTATCTTTATTAACTAAACCCAAGTCTATATCGGATACAGTAAGAAGCATATAATTCGGACCCCCATTGTATCCAAACTCTCTCTTGGCATCTTTAATCTCTTTCCCATCGACGAAGAAGCGTAGCCTCATGGGGGCGCAGTGTCCTCTCCCAACCGAGAACTCAGCGCTCGCGTGCCCTCTCGCACCGGCCTCCGCGATAAACATCTGATCGCATATTGCACTATCACCTTTACAAGTTTGCAAGACTGGAATCTTGATTACTGCGGGAGGTGCGGGCCACAATAGTGCTGCGAGCAAGACCGCTAGAAACAATGACGGAAGAAGAACCCATATGATCCGTCGCGCGATTTTGTGCGGTCGCGCGGCGGGCGCATCGGATCCTAATAACCGCCTGGTCATTTCATGGACGTCCGAGACCCACCGGTTGTGGCTGAGCTCGAACGCGTTGCGGTAGGCGAGATCTCTGATTTCCGCCGGTAACTGCTCAGGGTCGGGGATATGTGCCCCCTGCACGAGCACGGGTGTGACGGGAATATTTCGCTTCAGCGCCGATTCAATTTCCAGGCGGACGTAATCGGACGGATCTTCTATCCGAGTTCTGCCATTTTCGTCCCTGACATCAACCCAGGTCCGTCCGATCAATACCAGCATGAGGTCGCAGGCGGCTGTGGTTTCCTGCAATACGGTGCGAAAGTCACGACCTAGAGCGATGCTGTCCACATCCATGAATACGGATTTCTCGCCCAGGAGATTTGAAAGATAATCGAATAAAGCTCTCGCCTCTCCAGCCGTGTCCCCCCTTCGATAGCTGATGAAGACAGTCTTCATCGCGTGCTCACCTCCCGCTTTTCCGGGTGTTGAACGGCCGAACGTCTAAGCCGGTTTTGAGCCGCCGCGCTTTCCGCCGCGCTCTCGCCGCTCCCAGGCATCGGGGAGTTCCTCGATTTCTCTTGGCGGCGGCACCGATTTCGGTTTCATCAGGCGCGGTTTCCTTCAGCCAAACCTGGCGATAAACATGGCTACCCAGCCCATCTCATTCACTAAGTTTTCGACCTTAAATTACGATTTCGGTTCCGATTGCCTCAGAAGCTATCCCGAACTCGGCGCATTGGTGGCTAATATCATTGCCGGATGGTCCTGTACAGAGGCTCGCCTCGGAACAATCTTCGGTGCCCTGATCGGTGTGCCAGCAAACCTGTTACAATGAATATGTACGGAGAGTTTCGCTCATTTGAGGTTCAGAAAACACTTCTTACAACCGCAGTGCGCGAAATGCTCTCGACCCGATATGCCGATACTTTCGAGGTTACATTAACTATTCTTCTGCGCTCTGCAAAAATTCGCCACACATTCGCGCACGGTCTGTGGGGAGAATCCTCTGATGTCCCAGATGCACTTTTGCTTGCTGACCCGAAGGGGTTCTGGGAATTAGCAATGCGAGACGCAAAATATCAATGGAACCTGCCTCCGGTTTTGCGCGGCAGAATGTTAGCTGCGGATCGAATCGAAAAATCTTACATATCAGTAGATCCAAAATCCTGTCTTGAGCATTACTCATGCTTAATTGACGATGCATACAATCGCGTTACTTTAGTTTATCAAATGATTGTTGAAAGCACTTCTCAACGGCATCGATTATACCTATCGTTATGTAGTTTGCGTGATGTGCGTGAAGCTCTAGTGAAGCACATGAAAGCTCAGAAACGCACCTATCGACTGCCTCCTGTATCACGGGTGCCAGCTCACAAATGAGCGCGCGAGATCCAACTCTCTCATTAGCTCTCGTGCGCCTTCGCCTAGCGTCGCGTTCGCTCAACGGGATAGTTGCCAAGAGTTCGCTATGTATTGTTGAAAGTCGCTGCCGAAAGATTTATTTGAATTGTTTTAAACGTTACACGAAGTTGCTTGCGATTTGTTTTACGACCAACTACCGGGTATCGCTCGCATAGGTTGTGTTGGTTGGGGCGGGGACCGCCCGATCGCCGGTGCCTCGATTTTATCGTCCTCCGCTGGAGGTCCCCCCTTTGTAAATAACGGCGGTGTTGCGGGCGATCACGAAGCTGCCCGAAATGCGCGACAGATCGGTGGTCAGATCGTCGGTGATGCCGTCGGCGAAATATTCTTGGTCCGGGTCCCTCGACAGGTTCTCGAAAGGCAATACGACAAACGACAGGCGCGGTATTGCAACACTCTGTGGGCTTGGCACGGCCGCGGCTGGCACGTTTCGTTGCGGCCAAGCCCACCAGACTGCGCCCGCCACTCCGACCGCGGCAACCAGCGCAGCCGCAATGACTGAGTGTTGCCGACTGACGAATCGGCGCCCGAGCGAGCTCCGCCGGCGCCGCAGCGCGCAATGCTGAGGCCGCGACAGTCGGCCCGATCTCCTAGACGTGCACTGGCCGCGCGATGTTCTTGGCCTGCTGCTCGCCCAGATCCTCGAACCTCAGTTCGATCTTGCCGGCGACATCCTCCTGCACGCGGGCCGAGACGCACACCCCGCCCGGCTGCGCCAAGCCTTCGAGGCGAGCGGCAATGTTGACGCCGTCGCCAAAGATGTCGCCGTCTTCGACGACGATGTCGCCCTGATGAATGCCGATGCGCCACTCGAAGCGGCGTTCCGGAACCGCCGCCGCATTGCGCTCGGCCATCCGCGCCTGCACTTCGCTGGCGCAACGCAGCGCGTCGACGGTGCTGCCGAATTCGACCAGCAGACCGTCGCCGGTGGTCTTGACGATCCGCCCGTGATGGGCGGCGATCTGCGGATCGATCAGCTCGCTCCGGATCACCTTGAGCTTTGTCAGCGTCCCCTGCTCATCCAGCCCCATCAGCCGCGAGTACCCCGCCACATCGGCGGCGAGGATCGCGGCGAGACGGCGGGTCGCAGTCATTCCACCTCGCCAGCCGCCAGGCGCAAGCCCGAAAGAAATAGCTCTAAATCCTCGGGGCGGCGCAATGGGCTCGCCGTCGGCACAACTACAGGGGTGAGCGCTATCAGCCGCTTGAGGATCGATCGCGCTTCCTCGAGGCGGCCCATATGCGCATAGCAGGCCGCGAGCGTCCGATAGGTTGGTGCGAACGCCGGAACCTCCTCGAGGGAGATGCGCAGCACCGCCAGCGCTTCATCGAACCGATGACTGAGGAAATGAGCCATGCCTACCCCGGCCAAATGGAACCCTCTCAGACCGCGCGGATTGAGGCGCATCGAGGTCTCGAAATGCTCGATCGCCAGCTCCGCCTGACCGGCAAACAGGCGCAGCCAGCCGCTCCAATACCAGCCATAGGCAAAGCTCGGATTGAGCACGAGCGCGCGATCGATCATGGCGAGGGCGGTATCGATATCCTCGCCAAAACGCCCGAGCACCACGGCGGCGCGCCCGAGAACACCCGGGTCATCGGCGGCGGCGCTAAGGGCCTCGCGGGCAAGATCGACCGCCGCGCGGCGGTTTTCCTCTTCGTCGCGACTATCAGCCCAATCGTAATTTTCGAGGTCGACCCGATAGGTCGCTGCCACCGCCAGAGCGAGGCCGAAGCGCGGTTCGCGGTCGATAGCCTGCTCGAGCAGATCGAGAGCCTGAGCCAAATGCTCTCGCTCGTAGCTCGAAGCGATCGCGCGGGCCCGCAGATAAAGATCGTAAGCGGTTAAATCTTTCGTTGGCCGTTCAACTGATTGACGAATCTCCGCGGCTTGTAAGGTTGGCTCCATCACGCCGGCGATGCTGTGTGCGACCTTATCCTGAAGATCAAAGACGTCATCGAGCGCGCCGTCGAAACGGTCGGCCCAGAGATGTGCGCCGCTTTCGGCCTCGATCAGTTGCGCGGTGATGCGGACCCGCCCGCCACCCTTCCTGACCGAGCCTTCGAGGACGTAGCGTACCCCCAACTCGCGACCGACCCGCTTTACGTCGATCGCCTGGCCCTTGTAGGTGAAGCTCGAATTGCGGGCGATGACAAAGAGCCAGCGGATGCGGGAGAGCGCGGTGATGATCTCCTCGACCATGCCGTCGGCGAAATACTCCTGCTCGGGATCGCCGGACATGTTAGCGAACGGCAGCACCGCGATCGACGGCTTGTCGGGCAGCGGCAGGGCGGGAATGCTTCGCCGCGTGCCGGGCGCATCGGCACCCGTCGTCACCCGGTAGGCGCGGACCGGGCGGGTAATATTCTTCAATGCCTGGTCGCCCATATCCGCGAAGGTAACGTCGAGCTTGCCCGCCGCGTCCTCCTGCACCCGCGCCGAGACGCAGATCCCACCGGGTTCCGCGAGCCCTTCGAGCCGGGCGGCGATATTGACCCCGTCGCCGAAGATGTCGCCGTCCTCGGCGACGACGTCGCCCTGGTGAATGCCGATGCGGAATTCGATGCGGCGGTCTGCCGGAGCCTCGCCATTCCGCTCGGCCAGTGCGGCTTGTATTTCGGCGGCACAGCGCAGCGCATCGACGACGCTGACGAACTCTACCAAGAGGCCGTCGCCGGTGGTCTTGACGAGCCGGCCGCGATGCTCGGCGATCTTCGGGTCAATCACCTCGGCACGAAGCGCCTTGAGCTGACCCAACGTGCCGTCCTCGTCAGCCTCGGTCAACCGCGAATACCCCGAGACATCGGCTGCCAGGATCGCGGCGAGCCGACGTTCGACGCGAGCTGGCCCTGCGGGCTCCATGGCGCCTCCCCGGTGGCACATGATCCTACACCAACCACGGGCCCGCGCGCATTAAGCACGCGGTACGCCGATCGGCTCGCCATTTTCGCGTCAAGATCAAAGCGTACGATCGCGGCAGGCTCGGGTGGTTTGGTCCGGGCGATCCGACGAATTTCCCGGTTACGACGAGTTTCCCGGTTATTTCCCGGTTACGACGATTTTTCCCGGCTTTCGATGGCCGAAATTCCCGGTTGTGATGCCGGCGGTAAGCGGAGTCGATTATCCCAACTACTTGATATCGTGGCGTTTTAACGGCGGTCCCGACCCGGTTTTTGCACCTGGATGCGATTTTTTGCGGGAAATTTCCCGTCGAACCGAGAAATTTCGCAGAACACGGGATCTTATGATATCGCAGCCTAATGCGAGAACTGGCGCTCGACGACATCGAGGCGTTGGCGGTCGGCGCCTGGATCCTCGGCACCGGCGGCGGTGGCAGCCCTTATGCCGGGCTCCTCAACATGCGCCGGCTCTACGCCGAGGGGCATCGTGTCGAGCTGATGTCGCCCTTTGACCTCGCCGACGAGGGATTGGGTTGCGGTGGTCTCGAACATGGGGGCGCCGCTGATCGGCCAGGAGCGCCTCGCCGATAGCCGCAACATCGCCCGCGCCGTCGAGATCCAAGAGGCTCTGCTCGGCGAGAAATTCCGCGCCGTCATGTCGCTCGAGATCGGCGGCGGGAACGGCATCCAGCCGCTGATGGCGGCTGCTCATCTCGGTCTCCCGGTGGTCGACGCCGACACGATGGGCCGCGCCTACCCCGAGGCGCAGATGACGAGTGTCGCGGTCGGCGATCTGCGCCCCTATCCCTGCGTGCTCTATGATCCGCGCGGCATCGAGGCGGTCGTCACCCAAGTGCCGAGCTGGAGGTGGATGGAACGGGTCAGCCGCAAAATCTGTGTCGAAATGGGCTCGATCGCCTCGACCTGCAAAGCGCCGCGCACCGGGCAGGAGGTCAAGGAGTGGGGGATTCACTTCACGGTGACGAAGGCGATCGGAATCGGGCATCGGGTCCGCGCGGCGCAGCGCGATCACGCCGACCCGGTCGCCGCGATCCTTGAAGAAGGAAAGGGCAAGCTGCTCTTCCGCGGCAAAGTCATCGACGTCGGCGACGAAATCGTCGGTGCGGTGATTGAATGCGTGCTCCGCCCCGAGCGCGCGCACTGCCAGCCGCTTTGCCTCTGAGCCGACGACGCCGACGACCCGCATGCCGGCGATCAGCGCGAGCTGCACCGCGGCGCTACCGACCCCACCGGCGGCGGCATGACCAGCACAATGCCGGCCTCGACACCGCGCGAGGCCGTGTGCAGCAGGTGGTAGGCGACCTCGTAGTTGGACAGGCAGCCCGCAGCCTCGAGGTCGCACCCGTGCGCCAAGGCATGCGCCGCCCGCCACGGCACCGCGATGTACTCGGCATAGCATCCGGCGCGCACCGGCAGGTCGCGGGCGCTGACGAACACGGGCTCGCCACTCGCCCGGTCCGTGACGCCGGAACCGCACGCGGCGATGGTGCCGCTCATCTCGATGCCCGGGATCGCCGGGAGCGGCGGCATCCAGGCGTAGGTGCCCTTGCGCACGAGCGCTTCGGGCATGCTGACGCCGATCGTATCGGCTCGGACCAGCACCTCGCCAGCGCCGGGGGTCGGTGTCGGGACGTCGGTGTACTCCAGCACCGACGGCGCGCCGGTTCGACGCAGCAGGATCGCTTTCATCGGCCCTTCTCCGGTCGCGCGGTCGCCTCGTCGGCGGCCCGTTCGTGGCGCACTGGGTCGTGGAAGACATAGTCGTGATTTTTCATGACCTTGCGCTGCGCTTCGGGGCTGTTGAAGCCGGCCTGCGCCTGACGCCGCTGTGCGGTCGCGAGGCGCTCCTGACCGCCAAGACGATGCTGCCGCCGCTTTGCTCCGACTTCAGAAGCCAGCGGTAATGACGGTTGTGCGCGCTGCTTCTCGGCGCCTCGACGGAACAGCAGCACGGTCGGGATCTTCAGCATGCGCGGGAGAATGCCTCGCGCAACCGCACAATCGTCCTGCGAGTCGACAGTCCACGACACCTGTTATCACCCCTGTGGTCTCTTGGACCAGCTTGGCGATGTCGAGCGGTGCGCTCTGCGATGCTGCCGCAGTGGAGGATCGCAACTGCCGGGCCTCGGCGAGATGCTCGACGAGGTCTCCAGGGAACTCAGGAAACCGGACCGACCTTCGCGGCCAGACGGGGGCGCGTCGCCGGAGGGAGCCTCGCGTCGTGGGTATTGTGGCATTACCAGCTCTTTAACGCGAAGATTTGCATGTCGGACTATGCTTCCGCTCGAGCGGTCCGAGCCCTCGTCGGCGGGATCAGTCGTCATATTCCATCGAAATATCCTTGCCGGTACAGTCTCCCCTCCAGCGGAGAGAATGCTATGGGGCGGGGGGCGAGGATGGCAATTTCGTCGCTTACATCAATCGATGGAGTGCCGCGATGCCCCAGCCGAACGATTTGAGCAGGTCCCTCGTTGCCCCGGACCAAGATAGCACGATCATTGCCGTCGTCCGAGCCCGGAGACACGGACTGCCTCGCCGGCCAAAAGGGGCATCAAGAATGGCGTTACCACGGCTTTTCACCGCCTGGCCTGCCCTAACCGGTTCCCAAGTGTGATAGCTTCGGGCGAGCCGAGGCAACGACTGGTTCCCGACCGCCGAGGTGCAGAAACCCCGAGTTGACGCGAGAGCCATTCTCGAATAACCCTTTGGCAACAGGGAGGTCCTGGAGGACGAAGCCCTTGCCCGGGTTTCCTAGGCTTCGGCTGTGCCGCTTGCGATCGGTCGAAGTTGACGCCGCCGGGAGCAAGGTAGAGGCGCTGGAAGGCTAGGAATGAACCAGCGCCTTTTGCATTCTCCCTACGATCGCTCGGTCTCGGCGGCCACGAGTGAGGCCATGCCTTATGATCCATTCGTGAGAACCGGCCAATCCCGGCGACAACAGAAAGCGCAGGCGATGACGGCAACCACTAGTCCGATACGCCGCTGGCGCGCAGGTGAGGTCGAAATTACCCGCGTGCTCGAGTTCGAGGCAGCGCTGTTCGAGCCAGCCGTAATTCATCCCGAAGCCTCTCCCGAGATCATCAAGCGGCATCGCAGCTGGCTCACTCCGAGGTTGATGGATCCAGTCAGCGGTCTGATGATTTTTGCGTTTCACAGCACCGTTATCAAGACGCCGCACGCGACTATCCTGGTGGACACCTGTTCGGGCAATGACAAGGAGCGCCCGCACAAGCGGCGTTATGATAAGAAGAATTGGCCGTGTCTCGCCAATCTGGCGGCAGCCGGCTTTGCGCCCGAAGACATCGATTATGTGCTGTGCACGCATCTGCACGCCGATCACGTCGGTTGGAACACGCGGCTTCTTGACGGCCGATGGGTGCCGACCTTCCCAAACGCCCGCTATCTGTTCGCCCGTGAGGAATGGGAGCACTGGAGGGTGGCCGAATGGCGGGCCGCCTACACCACCGACCCCTATTATGAGGACAGCCTTTTGCCGATCATGGAGAGTGGCCAGGCCGAGCTGGTCGCCACCGACTACGTCTTCGACGACAACGTGTGGATCGAGCCATGGCCGGGCCACACACCCGGCCATGTCTGCGTCGCGGTGGGGTCTCCGCAACCATCCGTGGTCCTGAGCGGCGATATCATGCACACGCCGCTGCAATGCGCCGAACCCCAGCTCAACAGCTGCTTTTGCGTCGACGCGGAAATGGCGCGCACGACACGGCTGCGGTTCATCGAGACCTTTGCCGATAGACCGGTCATGATCATCCCCGCCCACTTCCCGACGCCGACCGCCGGATGGATACGCGCGCAAGACGGATCGTTCCGCTTCCGTTTCGACGACCTCCGCTGAGGCGGCATCAGGGTGATCGCCGAGGTGTTGGATGCGGAGATTTGCAGGCTGAGGTTCGAACCGTGATTCCGCTGATCGGTTATGTC
>Ga0306920_100013705_pt1 | contig 11052 bp, 11 predicted proteins | sample flu12Cox44000170_FD_204666 | JGI IMG/M metagenome (GOLD analysis project Ga0306920, IMG submission 204666) | Lab enrichment of tropical soil microbial communities from Luquillo Experimental Forest, Puerto Rico - flux4day.12C.oxic.44.000.170 (v2)... | ecosystem: Environmental > Terrestrial >...
CCTATCTCTCGTCGCTTCCTCGAAGCGGTGGTGGCAGCTCCAGGCCGCCCTCGGCACTCCCGAGCGCTGGCTGCCGGTGGAAACACCCGCGGGGCGGGGGTTAGCGGCACCCTACGGACACTGCACCGACGGTAAGGCGATTTACTTCGTTGCGAAAGATGGCGTCTACGAAATGCTTCCGGGCACGGTCGCCGTCTCCTTAACCGATGCCGATATCGGTAACGTCTTCCCGCATGAAGGCGTCCTGGGCGAAAACATCCAGTACGGCGATCAGTTTCTGTATGCGCCGGATTACCAGTATGCAGCCTGGTTCCGGCTCTCCGTCGTCAACAGCGTGCTGCGTTTCCACTACTTCGACTACTCGGGGTTTTTACGCATCCTGGTGTGTGACATGTCAATGGATGGGAACGGCCAGCCGCGCATGGCCTGGAGCATCGATCAGCCTCCGGATCACCTGACGGTCTCCTATCAGCCCGAGCAACCGGCGGGAACACTTCAAACCACCAGCGCCGTCTACAACGAACTGTACTTCGGCGACAGTAGCGGCAACGTCTGGACCCAGCAAGATCTGCACAACGACAACGCAACGCCGATCACCTCCGTGTTCTGCATTCCCGAGTGGGACGGCGGCGATGAGCGTGTGCAGAAGCAGTGGCTGGACGGCATGACGGATGTGCTGCCGGTCTCCGGCATCGAGGTGCAGCCGGTCGTCAACGGTGCCCTCGTCGGCACGCCGCAGCATATCGCGCCCTTTCTGGGCCGCGAGCAGGTCCTGAACTCGCTGAACGTCGCAGGCTACACCTTGGGCCTGGAGTTCTCCTGGGTCGACAACTTCCTGACCATGCCGGTGGCCGTCTGGACGGAGATCTATGGCTGGAGCACGGAGTTTGTCCCGCAACCGTTGATGATCAAGAACTGGACGTCGGTACCGACTGGGTTCGGTTCCTTAGGGGTGGACGGCTACTTCCACATTCCGCGCATCCGAATGGCCTATATGACCCAGGACGGCACCCCGGTGAACTTGACCCTGACGTTCTGGGACGGTTATGGCGGCAATAACTACACGCTGCCGCCGATCGCGATGCCGGGAACGAATGGCGGCTACCAGAAGACGGAGTTTGTGCTGACGTATAACAAAGGCTTGCTGGTGAGCTTTTCCGGAACGCACGCCACGGGCTGGGCGCCGATCGAGGCCGATTGCGATATTCTCGTTGGACCGTGGGAGCGCACCGGGCCGTACCTGATGGCGCATACCCTCGGTGGAAGTGAGGCGTAATGCCCATCCAATACCCGAACCTCATTCAAGACCGTTACACGTTGGTGAAGATGCGCGAGATTATCGACGTCGTGAACCGGATCAAGCCAACGGTGGAGAGTCACGCGGTATTGCTGGAGACGCCGATTCCGTCCTACGCCAAGATCCAGCAGGCGCTGTCGGCCGGTGGAACCAACCCCCTGAACGTGGGTGGCCTGGTGGGGTCGACGCCGTTGGGTCTGGGTGGTGCGATGCTGGGGGTGCACGCCGCACGGCCCAACGCTGCAGGATTGCCCGAGGGCACGCTCTACTACGAGACGGACCGCACCGCATTTTACATCATTCAGAATTTCGGCGGATCCAAGACTTGGACGTATGCCTCGGGAATGATGACCGGAATCCGGACGTCAGCTCCGACAGATTTGGCGGCGGGGGATGTCGGCTTTCTCTACAATGTCGACGACTACATTCATCTGGTGCGCTGGAGCGGCGTGGCGTGGAATCTGGTGGATGCGGTCGGGGGCTATTTCCTCGACTCGGCGATTGTCCGCGGTACCGGCTACCAGTTGTGCGATGGCACGACGACGGATTATTTGCTGGATGGAACGACGAATCTGGCGGTGCAGCCGTTCACCACGCCCGACGAGACTACGGCAAACCCGGGAGTGCATCATGTGTCCATCGCGGCGTATACGGGGGTGATCAACACGCCGACGAATCCCACCGTGTTTTTCAATACCGGCACCTCGTTGACGGGCCTGACGCCGAATAAAATTCTCGATAATGTTCCCAGCGGGGGACCCGACACGGTTTGGGATACGGCGTCCACGATTACGGATCCAGGACACAACCACTCGGTGGCGGGAAGCGTCGGCTTGCCTGGGGATCCGACAACAACCATGGGCGTGTTGCGGTATTTCCGGAGATGAAGGGATAGAATAAGCGCCATGGCGTACACGGATGCCTTAGCCAAACAGTTTTATAACCTTGCCGGCACCTCGGCACCGCGATTCGGCGCGGCCGGCGAAGACGCGATGACCCAGGCGTCGAATTACTTCAAGACGCTTCTGGGAGGCTCGCGCGGCGATATTATGCGGGCGATCGCCCCGGCGAATGAGTCCATGCGCGCTTCTGCGGATGCGGCGAAGAAGGAGCAGGCCAGGAAGGGGACGGCACGAACCGGAGGAACGGCAGAGGCCAACCAGCAGGTCGAAGATGAAGTGCGCAAGCAGGTGGCGACGCTTGTCGGGAATCTGCAGCAAGGTGCAGCCGGCCAACTCGGATCTCTCGGTGAGGCGCAGATCAAGAGCATGCTGGATACGCTGTCCACAGGACTCTCCTCGGCGCAATCGGATATCAACTCGCGCCGGCAGGCCTCCGCGGCGATGTGGTCCTCTCTCATTGGTGGTGCGGCCAGTCTCGCGACGGCCCCGTTAGGCGGGACATTACTTGGAAAGGTGATCTGACATGCCGGACTGGACCGGAATCGGGACAGGCATTGGCCAGGGCATGCAGAACGTGGCCGAAGGCCTCTGGCGGCGTGAAGAGCTGCGTCGGTCGGATCGCGAGAAGCAAGCCGAGGAACTCCACAAGAAAGGCCTTCAGATCATCGATAATATCGTCCAGCGTGGGTATCGCATCAGTCACGATCAAGACAAGAAGCCGATCCTGCTTGATGCCCAGGGCCAGCCTGCCGCAAATGCACCTCAAGATGTGCAGGATCTGTTTTCTCAAGCCACGGCGACATCGAAGCAGTTGACCGGTCTCTATCCCGCCCATGAATCGGGAGCGTTGCTTCAGCAGTTCCGCAAATTCCTTGGAAAGCCGCCGTCGCCGGCAACGCCGGACCCCCGTGCTGAGGAATACGGTGTGGAGCGGATGCAGGGGGAAGTGCCGGGCCGCAAGAACACCTTCCTTGAGGATTACCAGGACTTCGTGAAGTTCTATCAGACGATGAAACCGAACGCGCCGAAGGAGGAGATCGATAAAGTCTTCTGGGACGATTTTCAAGCCAAGCATAGTGCGAAAGATCGAACACCGATGACGCTCAAGTATTACGAGGCACCGGACGGGTCCGAGGGCGACTGGTTTGTGCCGGGGGATCCCAATATACCGGAAGGCTTTAAAGCCCGAGCTCCCGGGACTCCACCGGCTTCTGAAGCGGAGATTGCGGCAGCAGGAAAGTTGTGGAATGAAAACGCAGTCTCGCCGCCGCCGAAGATACGCGGGGCTGTGGAAACATGGCTCGTGAGAAACAATTTGGCGCCGAAAGCTGGCCAGCGGGTATCCGATTTTCAGGACTTTGTGAAGCTCGAATATGGCGATAAACCGACGGGCGACCAGTTGTTGCGTGCGCGGGAACTTTGGACTGGCCAAGGATTGGAAACGATTCAAGGTCACGTCATTCAAGTACCCCAACCGGACGGCAGTATTCATTCTTATCTGGTCACGACGACGAGCCAGAAGGTGTTGCCTGGTGCTGGTGCTGGCGGCGCAGCTATTCCGCGCGGACCGGCGACATCCCCTCCGCAAGGCGGCGGCGCAGGTGGTGCGCGTCCGGGTCCAGGTAGCCGTATGACCGATCTCGGTGTTACGGGGGGCCACCTGACGCCGGCGCAGAGTAAAGCGCAGACCGCATTTGCGGAATCGGTGAAAACCGCGGCACAAGCCGATAAGGCCCTCAAGACAGGGAGTTCGGTTGAAGGGAAGCTGTTGATCGAGTCGTTAGTGAAAGCGGCATCCGGGCGCTACAGCCAGGCCTCGTATAACAATATCGTTGGCAATACGGGGTTGGCGAACAAGTTTCAGCAAGTCTTGAACAACATCGTGGGTGGTGGTGAATTGCCGCCGGATGTGCTGAACCAGGCCGTGAAGGCCGCACACGATCTCCGGGATGCCTCCAAGGAGGAAATGATTACGCTTGGTTTGCCGGATCCGGATCTCAAACCGGCGGGGACGGGAACGAGTGATCCCTTTTTAGGCCTTTTCGATAAACCGAAACCGAAATGACGGACGACGAACGACAACAAGAAATTGCGCGGCAGTGGCAGGCGATGGATACGCGCCGACAGCGATATTATCTGACACAAATGGATTCCGACCAACGGAAGCAATTGGCCGAATCGTTACGCCGGATTCCCAAACCGAGCGTGTCCCCGACGCTTGCGGCATCCCGCCGTCAAGCTTCCAAGTCGGAATTCGAGAAGAACGTGCCGGAATCAACATGGCGTACCCGCGCACGGGAGGCGGCAATCAGTGTGCTCGAGCCGTTTACGGCATCCGCACTGGCATCGACAGCGGGAACATTGGGGCGTACGGCATATGATATCTCGACCCGGCCTGCGGATCCGAAGTCTCTTGGGGAATTGCGGGACCTCGCGGTGGGTATTGCCAAGACTCCCATTCAGCCCCTCGTCAATTTGGAAGAAGGTTTCCGTACGGGTGACTATGACCGGATGGCGTATGGTGCTGGGGGGTTCCTTTCCCAGACCGTTCCGGCCGTAGCCGGCATCGTGGACCCGGCCATGGAGTTGGCAGGTCGTGAACCAATTTCGGTGGGTCCTTCGTTCGAACGTCCGGTTGGTTATCTCCGCGACAAAGCAACACAGATTGCGCAACGGGCCACCGGTGCCAGCGCATTCAAGACGACAAAGCCCCTTATCGAATCGTCTGTGAAGGAGATCGAGAAAGCCAAGGGAGCCACCCAAGCCGAACGCCAACGGGTTTCAAGCGAACTGGAAACCCAGCGTGATGTGGTTCAACGCAATGCCCGCGCCTCGTCGCTTGAAGAAAGTGTGAACCGGGGCAGCGCAGAGCTGGGTCAGCGTGTCGTGGATCTCGATAAGAAACTCCGTGCGGAAGGGGATGCGAAATATGAATTGGTGCGTGAGCAAGTGGGGAATGATCCCGGCATTCCTCTAGAAGATATGTTGCACCAGGTAGATCTGGCGAAGTCGAAACTCGCCGGCTCCGCGGAAAGCATCAAACAATTTCAGGATCTCATTAAAAAGGGCGAGACCTACGCCAAACGCTTGGAAATGCCAACGGAAGAAGAAGTCCCAGGTACCCTCAGTTTTGCCGATGTTCAAGGATATTCCTCAGAACTCGGTAGAAGTCTGGAGAAGGGCAATTTACCGGGGGATGTCTATCAAGCGATCTCTTATCTCAAGGAGCAGATGGACATGGCCAAACGGACCATTGCCGAGCGCAATGGAGCTGGCGCATTGCTCGCAGATGCCGATCATTTCTGGTCCAAGTACCGGGATCTTTACAGCCGCGGTGCGATTGGGGAGGTCTTTGAGAATGTCACGGAAAAGCAACTGGACACGAAATATCACGCCGACCCCTTCACGAAAGGGAAAGCCGGGGATGCCGCCGTGGCCAAGTTGAAACAGCTCCAAGGGCCGAATGCAGATTCTGCGAATGCCGTGGCGGACCTCGCACGGAATTTACAGAGTGCGCACGCCCAACTGCAGACGACTTCGACTGGAACGGTGAAGCCCGTCTCCCCGCCCACCCGCACTGTCGCTGAACCGGTGACGGGGGCCGATATCATGGCCGCGAAACGCAAGGGCGTGGAGAGTACGTCGGAGCGGTTGGGGGCGCTGACGAAATTCGATCTGCCCGTCTTGGCGGGATCGGTTGTGGGCGTGCTGACGGGACATTGGCTCGCGGGACTGGGACTTGAAGGCCTGCGTGTGGCAGTACCGGAAGTCTTGACGAGTGAGCAGGTGCTGCGCTTCATGGAGAAGCCCACGGCAGCGGACTTGGAACTGGTTAAGAAATTACCAGAACCGGCACAAGCGGAACTGCGATCACAATTGAATCGTGTCTTGGAGCAGGCCAAAACGGAGCAGCGTGCGGCAGCCGTGGACCCCAGACTTCAACGACTGATTGGTATTCAAGGCAATATTACCAACCGTCAGGATGCTCTCGATGTTTTGCAGCAACAGCGGATCTCGCCGTATATGCCGGGCTGGAAAGAGTGATGTCTCCCCAGAATCGCCAAGAGGCGTTGACCATTCCTACCAGTGCCCGATAGCGCAACGCTGCTTTCCGCCTATGAACGCTGTTCCCGCTCCGGATACTGGTGGCGCCGGTTCGACAAAATCCGTCTCTCCCCGATGGAGATGCTGCACTGGGCCGTCCGCCGCACGATCATTGAGGACATGCCCAATCCCGGCGAGACGGCCGGGGAGCACTATGTCACCCTCTGCTCCACGCGCGGCCTCGCCATGGGTTCGGAGCATTCGAACTACTATGCGGCAGGTATGCACCACGCTGCGATTGCCGACCTCGTCGTTACGGCCATCCATAAACATCAACCGTGGCAGCGTCTCGATAAGCGCGGGATCTGGGAACCCTCCGCGCTCGTCGTTGGAGACCAACTGCGGCGCTTTATCGCCGTCTCCCATTGGTCGGAAGAGCGGGAGGCCTTCGAGCGGCACTCCTGGTACGTGCTCGGGGAGATCGCGCACTACGAAATGCCGATGCAGATGGTGGTGGCCGTGCTCGGTCCCATGCGGGGCGGCCGCCGCAGCGGCTACTTTTCGAAGGGGCTGCTCCACCCCTCGCAGAAAAACCTGCGCTTCCGGCGCAAGAAAGGCAAGACGATCGGGGACTTCAAGGAAACGTGGCTGCCGATCTTCCGCGAGGAGCATGCCGAAATCTCCCGCGAGACGTGGCTGCAGGCGATGATGGACGACGACGTTCTGCAGGAAGTGTTGTTTGTGGTGCGGGTGCCGGTTCCGGAACCGGAAACGTGCCGCACGATCCGGGAACTGGCCAAGGTGCAACTCGAGAAACTTCAGGCGATCACGACACTTCCTCCGAAGCAATTGGCGACATGCTGGGATCCGATTGCGCCGTGTCCGTTTCGGGTGTGCTGTCACGGGACTCCGGAGACCGAACCCGGTCCGCTGCTTCAGACGTTTCGGAAACGCCTTTCCTGAACCAGGCCTCCCAGTGCGGCCACAACCGGTCCCAGTCGAGCGCCTCCGGCAAGAGCGAGCCGTTCGGTTTGTGCTGCGCGAGCACCTTTTGAATAGCGTAGACCCAGCGGGAAGGATCGAAGACCGGCCGCACCTGGTTCCAGACTCCCTCGAGGCGATAGGACTGCGGCTCGACGAGGCGGCCCATTTTCTCGTCGGTGAACCATTCGGCGTGGCCCCCGTAGTTGCCGGTGACGACGGGCGTGCCGCAGGCGAGGGACTCAAAGAGGGGATAGCCGAAGCCTTCGCCGGCACCGATGCCGAGCGTCACGTCACAGAGCGAGTAGATCTGGGCCATGGCGGAGTCCGTCATGATGCCGGTGTTCAGGATACTGCGGCCGACCATGCCGAAGTCGTGGAGCAGGGCCGGGATGGACCAGTGGCGCTCGAGCGTATCCACCTGGATGTAGAGGCGGATCGGCATCTCCTGAGCCAGCTCCCGGAGGGCCGCGACCGCCAGGCCAAAATCTTTCCGGGCCTGGTTGGTGGCCACGATGCCGATGATCTTTTCCTCGGGCTGGAGCGGCGGCCCGCTGAAACCCATCGCGTCCTTGAAGAAAGAGCGCGAGACGCGCTGGGGACTGAAGACTTTCGTATCGATCCCGTGCGGCAGTGCGGCAAGACCCCAACGCTTCAGGTCGTCGCTGATGACGGTGTTCGTGATGATCCGTTCAGCCCACTTTGAATAAGCGAGCACCCGGTCATAACCGAGCAACGTCTGGTGGGTCATGACCGATAGCTGGTGGTTCGGCCCCGACGCATCCATTGGCGCATACATCCAGCGCTCGAACGGAGCGTTTTTCAACCAGGCGCGGACTCGGGGATCGAGCATCATGTCGGGGTTATCCGGCCGTGCAAACCAGACCAGGCGCGAGGCGTCCCAGATCGTCATGACGATGCCGCGCCGGGAGCCGGCGAAGTTCGCCCAGACCTGCTCGAGCGTCGGGATATACCAGTTCTCCATCCCTTCCATGAAGTATTGCGGGAAGGGAAGCTCGCGGTCTCCGCACCCGCCGTAGCCCAGCGTTCCCACGTCGTAGATGTCCGGGAGGTGCTCGTGCACGCGGACGGCGAGGTCTTTCGCAATCCGTCCAAGGCCGGAAGTCGAGGAAACGGCATCGCTCAAGATCAGGAGGGGAGTGGTCATGGCTTCGGATCTTCAGGAAGTTCGATGAAGTGCGTGTTCGACATCCCGCCATCGGGCAGGCTCGGGTCGAATGAGATGACGGGACAGCCGGTCTTGTTGGTGCAGAAGGCCTGCGTCTCGCCGATCACCATTTCCGAGAGTGTGCCGCACATGGGGCAATGATAGTCGGGCCGGCTCATGGCAGAACCTCCGTGCCGGAACCATCCACCAGGAACGCATTGTCATCTGCCGGGTTGGAATCCGGCACCGGCGGAGGCGCGGCGGTTGGACGTTGGATGTGCTGCAGAAAGCGCTCGAGGTGGGCCGGCACCCCGGGCAGGGTCACCGGGGAGTCGAATGGCGTCACGTTCGTGACGGTGCTGGTGGTGACCGCCGGCGCTGGAGTCGGCACTGGAGGGGACGCGGGAACGGGAGGCGTCACGAGCGGCGTCAGGGCGTAGATGGCTGTTTCAAGAAACGGGATTTCCTGCCGGAGCATCAAAAGACGTTTCTCGCACGCACTCTGTTCGGCAAGCGCTTCCTCGAGCCGCTTTGTCGCGTGCTTCAGCGAAATCTCATACGGGTTATAGGGCCGCAGGGGCTGTTTTTTCTTGCTACTCATCGTCGTCCTCTGGAAAAAAGATAAACAACAACAGGAGGCCGAACACCAGGATCGCCGTAAACTCCCACAGAGGCATTAGTCGAATACCCCTGCATACTCCGGTGAGCCGACCGAGAAACCCCACTTCTGGCGGAACCGCTCCCGGTCCAGGTTCGCCCGTTCTTCGATTGTGCGCCGATCGTCATCGGCGGCGTATTTCAGGGTGCCGCTGGCCTCGTGGAAAAAGGGAATGCCGATCGTGTACGCCGCAATACCCCGTTTGTGCATGCGGAGGTGGTAGTCGCAGTCGGAGGCGTAGAGCTCCATCGATTCATCGAACCGTCCCACCCGGTCCCAGCAGGCCTTCCGGATCAGGAAGCAGGAGAAGTCGGGGTGCGGCCGGCGTTTCTTCTCGAGGGGCCCCACGAGTTGCTCGACGCGATTCACACCCACGCCGGTAACGAAGACGCCATCGTCTTCGAGGAGTTCCCGGTAGGTATCCGGGCGCAGGACGATGTCGTTATTCACAACGAGAACGTGTTCACAGTCCGCTACCGTGAAGAAGTACTCGAGGCCGAAGTTCCAGGCCGCCGAGACGGCATTCTTCTCCGTACGCCGCCACTGTTTGATGCCGGCCTCGCGTAAAAACTGCGGTGTGCCGTCGGTGGAATCGTTATCGATCACGTAGAGCTCGGCGGGGATGTCCTGCTCGAGGACCGAGCGCACCGCCGCCTTCGTCAATTCCAAAGCGTTACGGGTGAGCATGAGCACAGGGTTCATTTGATGAGTTCCATTTCCAGGATCCAGAAATCTCTGGCGATCGATGCTCCTGGGATCTGACGTTGCTGTGTATTGTGAATTTCCCTCCATGGGAGTTCCAGGCTCTTCATGTCCTTGAAAAGCGCTTGGTAGTCATATCCCCACTTGTGGCGATCCGTTTCAAGTCCTTGATAAGCGCCGTACACATTAACGAAATAGGTGTAGTCCTCGATCCGCCCGCGTAACCATGCCATGGCGAGGGCCCGCATGTCCGGAACGGTGAGGATGAGGATCCCGCCGGGCTTGAGTACCCGGTGGCACTCCCGGATGACGGGGTGCCCCTCGCCTAGACCGAAGTGTTCATAGACGTGGTGCAGCACGCAGTAATCGGCGTGGTCGTTCGGGATCGGCAGCGACTCGGTGCCGACATCGCAAACGAGATCCGGAACCTGTTCAGGCGGCCGGGAGACGCAGTCGATGTTCACCCACTCGACGTCCGAAGTGGAGTGGAACCGGCGTTGGCCGCTACCGATGTTTAACGCCAGAGCGATGCCCTGTGGCTGCATGCTGTCTCCAGATGCCGAGTGTTCCGACGGCAGGTTCTTCTTTCCAGATGCTGCGCCGGCCGGTTTTATGAAAACATTCTGTTGCGGCCTGATAGACGGCTGGGAGCGATTCCCGTCCGTAGTCATGGCACATCACAACGCCGCCGCGCTCGACATGGATCACAAAGTACTCGAGATCCGCGGCGATGGCGTCATAGGCATGGTCCCCATCGATCAGCACCGCCGCAATCTCGCCCGGGGCAAAGTAGCCGCCGGCGTACACCCGGGCCACCGGCATCTTCCAGAGTGTGAAGTCCACCTTCAAGCTCTCCGCCATGCGGATCCAGGACAGGAAGGCTTCCGGATGCGACGTGAAGGGATCGATGCCGTGGTAGCACAGATGATGCTCGCGGGCGACCTGGAGCGCGATCGAGGACGAACGTCCGTACTCGAGTCCAACTTCCACGATCATTGCACCCGGCTTGAGCGCCATCAGGATATCGAAATACGCTTGGCATTCGGGATCTTCGAAGGCGGTGTTGGAGGAGACGGTGCGGGTGAGTTCGATCACATCGTCAAAGGTCATGTCACGCTCCATGGCAGCACGTCCCGAAACTCGCTATAGATGTATTGGTGTGCGGCTAGGTATTCCTGCCAGTGTTTCGCGTCTTGTCCGATGCCCTGCTTGACGAACGTGCGCCCACCCAGATGCGCACATTGAACGCCAACAAGACGGATACGGTAACCCAGACGGCGAGTGATGCAGCTGAGGAAAT
>Ga0306920_100013706_pt1 | contig 11051 bp, 12 predicted proteins | sample flu12Cox44000170_FD_204666 | JGI IMG/M metagenome (GOLD analysis project Ga0306920, IMG submission 204666) | Lab enrichment of tropical soil microbial communities from Luquillo Experimental Forest, Puerto Rico - flux4day.12C.oxic.44.000.170 (v2)... | ecosystem: Environmental > Terrestrial >...
TTTCTCGTTGGCGTAAGTTTTGTCCGCCGGCGAAGTGTTGAGCGACGTCCCGAGTAAAGCCAACGCGTAGAAGATGCGCGCTTCAGGGTCGTTGGAGTAGCGAGCCTGGAGATCGTCCATTGCTTTTTCGTAACGCAGCACCCGCGCACGGTGATCGAGGTTGTCGCTATCCTGATAAAAACTTTCGATTGCGGAAATATAATCGCGTTCCCGTTGTGTTTTTCCACCGATCGACTTCGCTTTTTCAACCGCTCCCAAGCCTGCTTTCAGGTCCGCTGGACCTGGGGCAGACCAGATTTGATGGTAATAGGTCATGGCAATTCCCCAGTAGGCCATGGCACAGGTGGGATCTTTCTGCACTACCTTCGTGAAAGTCTCGTTTGCCTTTTCGTACCAGAACGAATGGAGCATCGCGACCGCGCTGTTGAATTGCGGCTGGACCGATGGATCACAGGAAACCGGGAAATTTACTTTGCCGAGTTTGCCCACGTCACCCGCCGGATGCTCATGTTCATGTTGAGCAACGGCTGGCCTAACAAGGAGAGCGCCGAGTGAAAGAATAATTACTGCAATCGGGGTAAACGATCGCACGAAAAAGTTTTACTACGCCTTCGCGTAAATTTCCGAACCTTTTTTCACAAATTCTTTTGCTTTTTCTTGTAGCCCAACTTCGAGTGCGGGTATCCGATTGCATTGCCCACAGCGCCCGCACCGTCATACCACAGTCGACCGAGTGGCAGGGCATCGGAAATCAGATCGATGCGCCTAGCGCCAACATTTGCCTGCATCCATCAAACGGTCAGTTCAAGGGGGCAATAGAGCAATTGCACGATCTCGCGCTTGCCGCGCTTTGGCGACGCCCTCTCGGAATTTCGTTTCAGCCTGCTGAATCTGCTGTGGTGTCGGTTTTCCAATGAAGGCGTCGTTCCAATAGGCATTGAAGATTTGCTGGATCAACTCTTCGTATGATTTCTTAATGATGTCTGTATCGTTGCTCGCTTGTTCATTCCAATCGGCATCGCGCTGAACGGAGCCTTGCTGCATCTTTACGCCGGAAAAGTCTTTCGAGGAATCGGACGTAGCACTAGTAAAATCTTTCGACATGTAGCCTCCTCCTTTGACTGTTTTTTGTACGAATGCTGCTAGAAGGTTCAAAAACAATTAATTATTTAATAGTTTCTTACGTCGATTTCCTTTTATCCGAAGTGGAATCACATTGCCTGCGGCATCGTAAACGTGAATCACGGCATCGTGTGGGCGGCTGAAACCTACAACGCATTGCCACTGTCTTGTGTTTCTGCTTGCAGTTGACTCGACACTGGCAGGACGCGTTTCGGCAAAATCAATACCAGGCTCGCCGACAGAAGGTAGAAAATTCCTGCGCAGATCAGCCCGGAATACGAACTGCCCGTTTTCTCCCGAAGTAATCCCAGCGTATAAGGGCCGACGAAGCCGCCGAAATTGGCAATCGATGTGACGAGGGCAATTCCCGCAGCTGCCGAGAAGCCGGTCAGAAAGGCGCCGGGCACGGAGAAAAACACGGGCAAGAAACTATATGCCCCAACGGCCACGACTGAAAAAATCAGAACGGAAAACAATGGCGAGTGGGGCGCACCGAGTAGCAGCAAACCAATTCCAGCTAAGCCAACTGATAATGCCATGTGATATCGCCGCTCGAGAGTATGATCGGAATGACGGGATACGATCACCATCGCTATCAAACCGAGCAGATTGGGAAGTGCGATAAGGAATCCTACCAGCGTGTTCGGGTATCCGCCCAACGATGATTTCAGAATCTGGGGCAGCCAGAAGGTAAACGTGTATGTCGCAAAACCGTGACCGAAGCCGATACATGCTAAATGCCAGACTCTCAGATTGATCAGAGTCTGTACTACTGAAATTGATTGCGCGTTGAGCTTTTGCTGTTCTTCGCGCTCTAGTTCATCGTTTATCCATGATCTTTCGTCCTGCGTCAGGAACTTTGCCTGCGCAGGTCTGCTTGGCAGTAGAAAATAGGTTAGCAGCACGCCTGCAATGGCGGGGACTCCTTCGAGAATGAAAACCCATCGCCAGCTGCTCAGCTCGAACCAACGCACGTGATCTAGGATGAAACCCGAAATCGGAGCACCTAAAACACTGGCAAGCGGGATTCCTATCAAGATTAGCGCAATCGCCTGCGCTTTTTCTCGCTGACGAAACCAGTAGCCCAGATACAGAACGATGCCTGGGAAATATCCGGCTTCCGCCAGCCCCAGCGCAAAACGAGCAAGATACAGTTGATGCGCAGACTGTACGAATCCCGTGAGGATAGCAATTGTTCCCCATGTGAGCAGGATGCGAGCGATCCAGACCCGTGCCCCGACCCTATGCAGGATAAGGTTGCTGGGGATCTCAAACAGGAGGTATCCCCAGAAGAAAATTCCGGCAGCGAATCCAAATTGCTGGCTTGTGATCCCCAGCTCCCGATTCATGCTCAATGCTGCGAATCCGAGATTGATTCTGTCGATGAATGCAACCACGTAGAGAGCAAACAGGAACGGGAGAAGTCTAATCTGAAGTTTTCGGATTGTAGCCACGCTCTTCATTCCCCACTAACCCGGGATTAAAGACACGAATTACACGAACTGTCACGAGCCGCGTACAGTTTGAATCAATTTGTGCAGGTGATGAGACTCGTGGCGTGCCTTGGACGAACGCCGCCTAGCTGTGTATTATTCTCGCCTGTCCTATGACGGCGCAGGACTACCAAGGTGATTATCTCCTTGGCAGCTCTGACGCGGAGCACGAGCGCCTGATCCTGCAGGCTATTCGGCTTGCCCCAGTTACCGAGAGATTCTTTCGAGAAGCTGGCATCGGTCTTGGGCAACGCGTCTTAGATGTTGGGTCCGGTGTGGGAGACGTAGCAATGCTGCTGGCGGGGCTCGTCGGTTCTTCGGGAGAGATCGTGGCGATCGAGCGCGATGCCCGTTCGATCGATCGCGCACGGATTCGCGCCAGCCAACGCGGTTTGCGCAACGTGACATTTGTGCAGACCGATATTGCTCAATTCTCAAGCGACGCTTCGTTCGATGCAGCGGTTGGCCGGTTCATACTCCAGTTTCTTCCCGACCCCGTCGTGGCATTGCGTTTCTTGTCCCAGAGAGTGAGACCGGGCGGAGTCATTGCATTTCAGGAACCGTCGTGGACGCCATTTGTTGCACTGTCCCGTCACTTGCCACTGTGGTCCGCGGCGGTCTCCCTGCTGCACGAAGTCTCTGTTCAATCTGGCGTGACCATGGAGATGGGGCCCGCTCTGCACAAAGCTTTCAAAGACGCGGGACTCCCAGCGCCCAGTATGCGGTTGGAAATGGAGTTAGGACATGAACCAGACTTCACCCGCTGGGTTTCCGATGTTGTTCACAGCGTCCGACCACAAATTCAAAAACTCAACCTCTCCACTAAAGCGCTCGGCGATCTCGAGACCCTGCAGGAGCGACTGCAAAGTGAAGTTGCCTCCTCAAATACAGTTGTGCCTTGGCTCGCGGTGGTGGGAGCGTACTGTCGGACGCCCACGAATTAAACGATGATTGGACGAATTTTCGCAAAAAGTCCCGAAGATTTTATTCGCTCGACACCACGGCTCCTTAAACTCGCCCGCGTGCTCGTGTGTCTCGATCACGTTGCCTGCTTCATCGTAAACGCGCCTTGGGCCAATTGGCAGCCTTAGCAGCGCGGAAACTTCTATCCTCGTGACGCACGAGCGAATTTCGGCTCGCTGTCAAAAGTAAAAACGCGAATAGTGGAAGGGAGCTGACGTTTTATGCCTGCGGAACGCGGATCTGATCTGAAATTCGAGATCGGGCACGTCTTATTCATCGACATTGTCGGTTACTCCAAGTTGTTGCTTCATGAACAGAGCGAGCACATTCAGAAGTTGAGAGAGATCGTGCGCGGGACGGAGCAATTCCGTCTGGCGGAAGCCGAAGGCAAGCTGCTGCGCCTCCCGACAGGTGATGGCGCGGCGCTGGTTTTTCGAACTAGCCCGGAAGCGCCAGTTTTGTGCGCCCTGGAAATCAGCAAGGCGCTAAAGACTCATCCCGGGCTGCGCGTGCGGATTGGGATTCACAGTGGCCCGGTCAATGAAATCACCGATCTGAACGAGCAAGCGAACATCGCTGGTGCAGGAATCAACATTGCCCAGCGGGTAATGGATTGCGGCGATGCCGGACACATTCTCCTATCTAAACACATCGCAGAGGACCTGGAACATTCGGTACGTTGGCAGCCGCAGTTACATGACTTGGGCGAATGCAAAACGAAACACAGCGATGTCATCTCGGTCGTCAACCTCTACGATGATGAAGTTGGGAATCCGCAGTTGCCGGAAAAGTTCAAGGAGGCGCGGCGAGAACGTGCGGCAGCGGCCGCTGCGAGGCAAACTCCTCGAACATTTCGAAGCAGGCATGTGCTGATTGCGTCCGTAACTCTCTTGATCGCTTTCGCCACCATCGGCTTTTGGATCTATTCTCGGCAAGCACCTGGAACACCCCCTGCGAATTCCATCGCTGTGCTGCCTTTCGACAATCAGAACCGTGATCCAGGCACGGATTACCTCTCTGACGGCATTCCTGAAAGCATCATCAACAGCCTGTCGCAACTGTCTCAGCTCAAGGTAATGGCACGCAGCACGGTTTTTCAATACAAGGGCAAAGAGGTCGACCCGCGGAAGGTGGGACGCAACCTCGGCGTGGGTGCGGTACTAATGGGCAGATTGATTCAGCAAGGCGACAACCTGACGATCCGCACAGAACTGGTTAACGTTTCAGACGGAACGGAACTGTGGGGTCAGCAATACAATCGTAAGCTCGCCGATGTGTTCGCGGTGCAGGAAGAGATCGCGAAAGAAATCTCCGAGAAGCTGCGCTTGAAGCTGAGTGGCTCTGAAAAACAGCAGCTTGCCAAGCGGCCTACAGAGAACATCCAAGCTTTTCAGTATTACATGCAGGGTCGGTCGATTAGCCAACGTCGCACTCGGGAGGATCTTCTAAGTGCCGTCCAATATTATGGGCGAGCGATTGAGGAGGATCGCAACTATGCGCTCGCCTACGCGGGATTATCTGACGCCTATTCAACTCTTGGAGTGTTCGGCTACATTGCACCCATTGAAGGCCGCCGCAAAGCGGAAGAAGCTGCGCGAAAGGCGCTCGCGCTCGATGAAAGTTTACCCGAAGCTCATGCAGTACTTGGTCTAGCTTACATCAACTTCGCCCCGTCCAATTTCTCGCTTGGTGATGGCGAACTACGCCATGCGATCGAACTGAGCCCGAGCTTGGCATTAGCCCATTTCTATCTGGGAGTTTCCCTCACGCGACAGGGTCGTCTTAATGAAAGCGTAGCGGAATACCTGAAAGCTCGCGAACTCGACCCGCTCTCCTCAATCATCGCACGGCAAGCGGCTATTCCTTACTACTTCAGGCGAGAGTATTCACGAGCACTTGAGTTGCTCCAGCAGGCCAATGATGTGGGCCCTGCTTTTAGCACCACTTGGGAGATAGGATTGTACATTCAAAACCGGCGTCTGGACGAAACGCTCGCCGAATTGGAAAAGGTCAAAGGGGAGAGGAAGAATGATTCGATTTTGATTTACGATACCGGGATGATCTATGCAGCGCAGGGGAAGAAAGCACAAGCCCTTCAGATCATCAAAGAGCTGGAAGATGTGTCAGGCGCGAACTTGAGCCAGGCGCTTTGGGTTGCCAAAATTTATGCGGTATTAAACGAGAAGGAACAGGCGCTCGCGTGGCTCGACCGTGGCTTAGCCACGGGAGCACTCGCAATCTTCTACAAAGACGAGCCGGTGTGGGATCCAATCCGCAGCGACCCCCGCTTTAAGGCACTTGCGACCAAAGCCTCTTCACCGAAGGACAGATCAGTGCCATGAATCCAGGTTCAGCTACGGAGCAGTAGCGCCCATGGAATTCGAGCCGATCGAATACCCGATGGATGTTCGTCTGAGATTCGAAGCGGGACAGGAGAGCAGCCCGCGTAAATTGATCATACACACGCCATTTCTTTCGCCTGTAACAGCTGAGGCGATTTCGACCACAACTCTGAGCTCACCTGAGTTGTCCTCTTACGCTGGCGATTACTGGAGCGATGAACTGCGCGCGACGTATCGCTTGAGTATGAGAGATGGCAGGTTATGGATGGTTGCGTTGTTCGGGGCTGAGGGCATCGTTCACAAGGGCACAGTTCCGTTCGATGAACTGCGCCCTATCATCACCGACGAGTTCGACCTCAAAGGTTCTCCGATAGTCATCCATTTCCTGCGGAACGCGATGAAAGACGTGACCGGCTTCACCCTGAACGGGTTTCACGAGCGGGGGATTCGATTCTCCCGATCGAGGAACGCAAAGTAATCAGCTAAGTAAATGAGCTGGATAGTGGGAGCACTGTTCCAGGCGAGCACAAAGCCGGCACATCGTAAATGCGCCTCCGTGCGCGCGCACGTGCGTAACGGTTCCAAAAACTCCCGAAAACCCTGTTTGTTCGCCCTCGTGCGCGTAGAATTGTTGCAAAAAGAACGTCGGCCCCGCGGGTCAGCCGCAGGCGCCGCGGCTACCCCCGGCCTCGGTCCGTCCGGCCACCGGCACCGGCCCTGTCAGGCAGCGTCCTACAGGTCAGGATAGGACAGCGGATACAATCCGTTGCCCTGACTGCGCCGTACCTGGGCATCGGCCCGGGTCTGCCCGGGCTGTTGACACAGTATTGACGGGATGGGGAAGCCTTTACCAGTTTCGGTTCGAATCGGCCCGGCCAGTACAGTCAGACCTGACTGTCAGTACTGTGTGTCTGTACGCGCGTGCGCGTGCGCGAGGCATCGGAGACGGCGCCGTGGCAAAAACTTAGCCCATTCTGTTCTCGCGCCGTTGCGCATGAATCTAATGTCTGATGCGCTCCCATTTGGTCGGCTGTGGTACGCTCAACCAAATGCAGTGAGCCATGCAATCAGCCAAGCGAAGTTTCGCAGCCGCCCACAGAATGCGGTGATCCGCGTTTATGATGATGCTGGCTGGCAACGTGATTGAAACGAACGAACCCGCGGGCGATTTCAAGATGTGACGAGCCGCTGACCAAGGCGCGTGAAGGCTCGATGTAATCCGTATATGGTTGTATGGAATTAAATATTATTGGTCACCCGGAGGCGAAGAGAGTCTCCGCCAAGACTAGAATGAAAACGAGACCAAGGTGGCCGGCTCTCCTGCTCCTTCTGCTTTGTGTGGCTTTCGGAGCTAGCGGATGCGCTGATTATTATTATGGAGGTTATCCGGGATACGGACCGTATTACGGAGGTTATGGTCCGTACGGAGCCGGTTATGCCGCTTACCCTGGCTATGGCGCCTATCCAGGCTCTGTCACGCTCGCGGTTTCCGATCGTCCTTACTACGTCCATGGCCCTGGGTATTGGAGCAGATCGGCTTATTATGCTTGGACGCCAGGCTACTGGGGATGGAGTCATCACCACAGATATTGGCACCACGGTTACTACCGGTTTCATCACAGACGGTACTAAGGCTAGAAACGTAAGTTAGTTTAGGTGAACGGCTGTTTGTACTCGCCCGTCGTGACGCCACGAGCACGCGGGCGAGTTCAAAGAGCCATGAGCGTTACGCGCATTATGTCGCTGCTGCCGGATTAGGCGCAGAAATGTTCGTGACGTTTACGACGATTCGTCCAATCATAGTTAGACGTATGAGAGCGACGCTGCTTCTAGTCGCGCTCGCGATGATGGGCGGACTTGTATGCGCTGATGAGGTTCCGCCACAGGATCATGAGGTCAGAGCGGCGGTGGATCGCTTCTTGCGCGCGTTTGAGAGTCTCGATATGCAGAGCTTCATCCACTGCTTCGCTAACGATGCGACCGTCTTCTTCCCTATTCCCGAGCCGCCTAGGCGGTTTGATGGCAAAGGCGCGATTCAGGCCCAGTTCGAGCAGGTCTTCGCGGCAATCCGTCAGAGTTCGACTAGTTCGAGTCCGCCCTTTCATCGGCTCGTTCCCGAGAATCTAAGAGTGCAGTTGCTTAGCGATGGAAGCGCCGTTGTGACTTTCCAGCTAAGTAGCGCAGAGCGAATAGCGCGGCGTACTCTCGTTTTTTCGAGACGTGGCGGAACGTGGCTTATTGTCCATCTACACGCCTCCAATGTTCCAAGTTCGGCGCCGGATGCTGCTCATGCTGAATCTAACCGATGACACGTTTACGCCTAACCAGACGATGAAGCCAACGGCCCCAGATCGAAACAAGTTTAGTGTGTTTGCCAAGACGCCCAGCCGTGGCTTATCTCTATCTCGTTAGATGGTGAACCCGTTCACCATGGTATCGGCAGCTCTATGCTGAAACTCAAGTGCGTAAGCGTTATTTCTGCGTTGGCGTTGCTAGCCACAACCGCTGAATCCCAACAAGGGGAGAGCCAAGCGCCGAAAGAACGACAAACACGAACGAAAGTGGTACTTTTAGGTACCGGCACCCCCGTGCCCGATCCCGATCGTTCCGGTCCTGCGACCGCCATCGTCGTTGGCGATAGCGCGTATTTGGTGGATTTCGGACCGGGAGTTGTGCGGCGTGCTGAGGCAGCACTTCTCCAACGTGGCATCGCAGCGCTCGAACCGGGAAACCTCAAGGTGGCCTTTGTGACGCATCTGCATTCAGACCACACCGCTGGCTATTCCGATCTGATTTTTACCGGGTGGACTTCGGGTCGGAGCACGCCACTAGAAGTGTATGGTCCGAGCGGATTGAAAGCGATGACCGAGCACATTCTAGAAGCCTACCGCATTGACATCCAAACGCGCACCAATCCGGAAGGAAACCAGCGCGCCATTTCAAACGGGTGGAAAGTGAATGCTCACGAGATTAAGCCCGGGATAATTTACAAAGACGCCAATGTGACCGTTACCGCGTTCCCCACGAAGCATGCGATGGAGAGTTACGGATATCGTTTCGACACCTCCGACCGTAGAATTGTTATCTCAGGCGATACCAGTCCGACTGAAGAAACTATCAACGCGTGCAGCGGCTGCGACATTCTAATTCACGATGCGCAAACACTTGATTTGTACGCGAAGATGCCAGAACGCCTTCATTCATTCGTGACGAAATACCACACAACGACCGCGCAGCTTGCGGCGCTTGTAACCAAGGCGAAACCAAAACTCCTAGTTACGTACCACACCATAGCGTTCCGTCCGGGTATTGCCCCGCCAAAATTCCTGTCGTCGATAACGGCTACGTCCCGCTCCACGGAAGAAATACTCCAGGACGAGATTAGCTCTCGATATTCAGGGCAGTTCGTCATCGGGCATGACCTCGACGTGTATTAGACTTGAGGCATCAATGATTCCAGTGGCTAGTGAATGAGCAACGCAAACCATCTAACCAGACGATGAAGCCAACGGCCCCATTGCGAAATCCGTTCAGCGTGTTTGCCACGACACCCTGCCGCGGCTTATCTCTGTCTCGTTTGGCATCACTCTACGATGAAACAATACATGGTAATCGAAACCTTCCTGCCAGGCTGCAAGCAGAACGTTTACGACAGGTTTCACGCGAGAGGCAGGATGTTGCCGAGCGGCTTAGTCTATATCAATAGCTGGCTGGAGAAGGACGGCGACCGGTGTTTTCAGTTGATGGAGACCGACGATGTTGCTTTGTTCGGCGTTTGGACCGACAGATGGAAGGATTTGGTGAGTTTCGAGATCATAGAGATCGGAGAGAAGCCGCCCGTTGAGAGCGCTTCCTAACAAATCGCTCGAGGCAACAGCCGTCGGTTGAAGTGGGGACGCGCCAGTTGTACCACGCACCTGCAAACCGAATGCGTCCCTATGGAGACTTCAGTTCCAACCTACGATTCGCAACTACGAGGTCATCGCCGTGACCAAACTGACTTGAAAAGGCTGCGCAGGAACTCGAAGAACTCCTCCAGAGATTTATCCGCCCGAATACCCGCACTTTTGTGACCCGAAACCCGGCTTTGAACGGGAACTCAAAGCGTTTGTCAAAGCGGGCGGCGGGCTCTCCGGTGTTCTTGGGGTTTATCGGTGAGCCTGAGAGTCCCGCCCCCAGTCCGATAACCTCAGAATTTGTGCGCCACGGCGCACAGCGTCAACTCATCGTTTTAACCCATACGCGCATTTCCTGACGCACATTCGAAACGGAAATTAGAGGGAATAGCCTTTTGGGAAGTGTGAGGTGGACTCAACGAGGCTCTGGGCTTGGCGAGTCCGCCGCGCCAATCGCTTTTGCCTCGAATTCTTTTCGCAGTGCCTCGCGGCAAACGACCGAGTGTCGATACGACTTCATCTACGCCACGCTCGACGTTCGGGTTGGTAAGGTCGCTTATCTCTTCGACGACATCGTCAGGAAAACCAGCGATCACGCGCTCGTCACTGCTGATCTCGTGGTTCCAGAGCCAGTTGGCTAAGAAGGACTGAAATCACCAACCTCGATTCGATTTTTCGATGAAGCCAACGGCTGTGCATTCCATACACGCTTACGAAGTGCGCCCGCGCAAAGATAGACGCGGCGTCGATCTGATTTCCGAAGCGCTGCCATTCGGTCGGCTGTGGTATGGCGGGCCTGCTCGCGAGCCTGTGCTACCATACTTTTTAGGGGCCCGTATGTCTGAGCGAGGGGGACCCGCGCGACCGGTCGCGTGCGTCGGGATACCCCCCTGGCCCGGGCCGGCCAGTCAGCCCCGGCCGGGGGCGGTCGGCAGCCGGCGCGCCAGATTAGTAATCTGGCGTCACCCATAGGCCTTTCCCCAGGTAAAAATACCCTGGTCGCCGGATTCCATTGACGCCATGTTGCCGGTATCAACCCAGAAACCGGCACGGATCGACCGGTCGTCTCCGCATCGGACGGTCCGACCCCGCGTGCGCACGCGCGCACACGCGCAAGGCATCGACAGTCGGAGCGCCTATCTTTTGCAGTTTCCGCTGCTCTGCGCATTACTTGGAGCTGCAGGCCCTCGACTAGCATCGCCACGCAGCTTGTTGAAAGACCGATTAGTCACTGT
>Ga0306920_100013709_pt1 | contig 11051 bp, 10 predicted proteins | sample flu12Cox44000170_FD_204666 | JGI IMG/M metagenome (GOLD analysis project Ga0306920, IMG submission 204666) | Lab enrichment of tropical soil microbial communities from Luquillo Experimental Forest, Puerto Rico - flux4day.12C.oxic.44.000.170 (v2)... | ecosystem: Environmental > Terrestrial >...
GACACCCAGGCGCTGTACATCTCGGAGATGCTGCCGTCGTAAGCCAGCGACGACGTCAGCGAGGTCGCATCCATGCCAGGGAGGAGATCGAAGTAATCGGCGTAGCTCAGAGCGAGGTTCACGTAACCCGCGTGCGGGCATTCCACGCCCTTGGGCATCCCCGTCGTCCCGCTCGTGTAGAAGATGGCCGCCAGGCGCTGCGTGGGGTCATCCAGCCAGTCCGGTGGCGCTCGCGGGGACTTTCTCTCCGGCAGCGCCATGACGTTCAGGGTCGGCAGGCCGCGGAACGGGTCCGCTCCCTGGGTGAGAACGACCACGGGACGAGCGTCCTTCAGCATGTGGCTGATCAGCGCGTCGGGCAGGGCCGCATCGAGGAACATGAAGGTCCCCCCAGCCTTGAGAACGCCGAGATGGGCGGCCACGATCTGCCAGTTGTCTTGTGGCATCGCCACGGCCACGACCTGGTCGGGGCCCGTGAGGAAGGGCGCAACGGCCCCGGCCACCTCCTCCGCTCGCCGTTCGAGCTCGGCGAAGGTCAGGGATTCCCCGGTGTGCGGAACCTGCAGGGCCGTGAGATCGGGAAACCGCGCGGCGGAGCGCGTGAAGATCTCTGTGAGCCACCGGACTCCCTTCTGATGCGGCACGCCGAGGAGGCTGCGTTCGTCAAAACACTCCGTGAGGCCAAACGGGGAGGTGTCCGTCGCCGTCGCTGCTGCCCCCCGGCGGTACATTCTCCAGGCCACGAAGCTCAGAACGAGGACGATCGCAATCGCGGCGATGACAGGCATGACTGACGACCTCTCTGCCCGCTTGCTCTAGGCCGTGGTCTCAGTCGAAGTATCGTTGCAGTGGCCCTCTTCGGCGGGTGTCCAGAGTCGCGCAATGAAACCCGCCTCCCAGCAACTGGGCGTGCCGCAACTTGAGGGGCACTACATCCAGCCCATTCTTCTCCAGGAGTCTGATCAGGGCCCGCTGATCTCGATCCACGACCACCGTGTTCGGGTTGATGCTGAAGGCGTTCATGTCGATCCAGTCACTGCCAATCAACCTGGACTGCTCGTCGCCATGACCGCCTACGTTCTCCATGGGCGGGCTGTAGATGATTTCCCATTGCTTGAGTACCGTGGGCAGCGTGTCATCGCGGACGCGAGCTGGATTGCAGAGGAGCAGGCCCGGGCGCAACGCGATCAGGGTCGAGTCGATGTGACTGCCGTAGTAGACATCTTTGAGGAAGTGAACCCGAAATTCCCTACCCAGGATCGTCTCCAGCCATCGCCCCCCCAGCTCGTTGCCAGTGGAGCTCACCAGATAGATCAGATCCCGTCCCAGCCGCAGGACGTTGGCAGCATCGAACGCGGGTTCGTCGTTGCGAGGCGTGGGCTTGTCCGGGTCGACCTCGAAGAGCGAGTCCAGGAGCATGGGTTTGGGGGCGCTGTACCACCTGGCGCCGGACCTCAGGTAGTCCAGCAGCAGCGGGCGATAGCTGAACGTCTCCTGGTAGCGACTGCGAATGACATTCGGCGTTTCGATGATCTGGTCGCCGACGATCAGCAAGACGTCGCGAGGACAGTAGTTGTAGAAGCCCTGGGCCTCCCAATGGACCGTGGAAAACGGTCGCTCGTGCCGCCAGGTCTCGGGGCGTTTGACCGTGGCGCCGGACTGCCTGAGGACGTCACTAAACCGGCTCAAGTCTTCCTCGGTCTCCTCGATGATTTGCTGGGGGAACGGACCCCGCGGGATGTTGGCTAACGGCCGCCGCGAAAACTCTGCGACCTGGGTGCTCCGGTCTGGTGAAGGAAATCGTGCGTTCAGCGGATTGCCGACGATGACCTCTTCCAGTAGGTCCCACTCCGTGCAACTCCACACCGTCGACATGTGAGGGACCTCCTTCCTGCCCCGTTGGCACTCACAGCTCTGCGTCGGAGAAGAAGTGCTCTATGGTGACGAGCTTGCCGGCGGCCCGAGCGCGGTCGTAGACCCACTTGCCGACAGCCAGATCGAGAACACCGAGGCCGAACGGCGAGAACACCACGGGCCGAGCGCGATCAACCCTGCATCGGCCCGTGATGACCGCAGCGAGCGAGCCGGCAACGAAATCTCTCGTCCCCGTGAGCTGCTCGGCCAGATGTAATGACGTATCCTCCCGCATGACGTGGTCCACGTCGTCGACGATGTTGAAGGCATCCACGAGGACCGTGGGGGCCAGGTCGCGGAGAGAGATGTGCAGAACGACCGGCCGATGCGCGAGAAGCTGCGGGTCGTGGACATGCGGGCGGGACGCTACCGTCGCAAACAGCACCAGGTCGCTCGTCTTCAGCACGGCTGGCATTTCCGACGCGATGCGAACGTCCATGTTTGGCTGCATGGCCCGTGCGCTTGCGGCAAACCGCTCGGCGCGAGAGGGATCGACATCGAAGAGCTCCACGGTTTCGATCTCCCACTGCGTGCCGACGAGAAAGCGAAGAACGTATCTCGCGATGAGCCCCGTTCCCACGATGCCGAACGTACCCACGTGATGAGAGCCGGACCGCAGGTGGGAGGCCGCCAGAACGGCCGACGCCGCGGTGCGAGCGGCGGAGATCACCGACCCTTCGAGGCACGCAAACGGGTAGCCGCACTCATGGTCGTTCAGCAGGAGGGCGGCCGAGGCACGCGGGATTCCCCGCCCCACGTTGGCCGGATAGCTAGCCACCCACTTCAGTCCGGAGGTCCTCCATGGGGTACCGAGGTGTCCGGGCAGCGCGATGATCCGACAATCCGGCCGATCTGCGAAGCGCATGAATACGCTGCGGGGGTTGACGCCTCGGCCTTCGGCTTGCGCCAGATACGCGTCGCGCACCACGGCAATGCAGCCGCCGAGGTCCTCCCGGATCAGAGGGAGGATTGTTTCCGCGGTTATGACCGCGAACGGATGCGGCGTGGTGCTCATGTTGACACGTCAGCCTCGCTGCGAAGCCGATCGGGCGAATCGCCCATCCACAACCCGTCGCAGGTCCGCGCCTGCTCGAGTCGCACCTGGCGTCGACTCGGCGTAGACGTTGTGGAGATAGGCATCGCCCCGATCGCAGCAGAAGAAGAGGACGCGCGGCCGTCTGCCACTGCTGCCCCTGTCGGGGAAGTAGCGCCGAATCGCGCTGTACACCGTGCCGGTCGATCCTCCCACGAAGAGTCCGTGGCGTTCGAGCAGCAGGTGACACGCGTCGATGGTCTCCGTCTCCTTGACGATGACGACGTCATCGATCGCCGCGTGATCGAGCAGCGAAGGCTTGATGCTCGAGCCAAGGCCCGGAATGCGCCGCTCCTTCGCCGGCTGGCCGAAGATCACCGAGCCTTCGGCGTCCACCGCGACGATGCGTATCGCAGGATTGTGTTCCTTGAGGCGCCGCGACACGCCGGCCACCGTCCCCGCGGAGCTGACGCCGATGAAGACGTAGTCCACGTTCGGCAGCCTCCGGCAGATCTCGCCGGCGGTGAGCACGTAGTGAGCTTCCATCGCATCGGGATTTGCGTATTGGTTTGTCCAGTAGGCGGCACCGCCGCGCTCCGCCAACAAGCGGCTGACCGCCTGGAGTCTGACCTTCAAGTAACCGCCTGCGTCGTCGGCTTGCTCCGCGACCTTGACCACCGTCTGGCAGTGAGCTCGCAGGAACGCTTCATTGAGCGGCGACACACACGGGTCGATGACTGGAATGAATGGTAGACCCAGGATTGTGCAGACTGCCGCCAGCGATCGCGCGAGGTTGCCAGAGGAGGACTCGATGATGGTGGTGCCCGGATGAACCTGCCCGCGCTCGATGGAGCGCTTCAGCATCCACAATGCGGGCCGATCCTTGATGCTCCCGACGCCATTGAGGAACTCGAGCTTGGCGTACAGGTCGACTGGTTCGTAATCCAACCGAATGATCGGGGTCTCGAACGCACGCCTCTCCGCGAACGCGAGGCGCTCCACGAGCTCCTGTGAGGATTGTGCTTCAGTCCTCATGAGATCTCTGCCACAGCGAGGGGGAAGCGCGAACTTCGCCACCGTAGAGAACATATCCACTCGGCATCGCCCCTGTCGTCTGCCCCTACGAGCCGCGTATTTCCCTACTCTCCGACGGGGAAGGGGTTGACAGCCCCCTTGACCGCCATCGACGGGAGCGCGAGCGCGACGGTGAGAATGCGGTCGCGCTGCTGAGCGCAGATGCCCCGTGAGGGGGCACCTTCACGATCATCCCTCCAAGAGCTCGAGCGCGCGAGTGATCAACGGATCGACCCCCCTCGCAATATCTGCCCTTGTGTTCAACAGCGCGATATCGGCTGGCACGCCTTTGCCTTCGTAGCAGACGTGGTCGGCTGACATGTACACCTGGTACGACAAGCAGTACTCCCAACCGTTCGGAAGCTTCTTTTCCAGCTGATACGAGAATATTCCGTTGGTGTGATCGCCCACGATCGTCACGTATGGCAACTGCTTCATCGCCAAGGCGAAGGCCTCGCCGCCGCTGAAAACAGAATCGGAGGTCAGCAGCACAATCGGCCCGACGAACTGCACGTCGCCTTGCGGATGGAGGTGCCAGGTCGTCACAGGCGTGAAGGCGTCCTTGCCGGGACCGATCTTCGTCTTGCGGCGGAAGGCGACTCGCTTGCGATCGCAAAAGCGGTTGATGATCGCGATCGCCGTACTGTCGTCGCCGCCGGGGTTGTCACGGATGTCGATGATGAAGCCTTTTAGGCCATCGAAGTCGCGCGCAATCTTGTCCAGCGCGCGGGTCAGGGTTCGCATGCCGATGCCTTCCAGCTCGAGGATGCGGAGGTAGCCGAGCTCCGCCGACCTCGAGTAGTGAAGCATCCAGGCCGCGGTCTGCTCAGGCTTCCCGAAACCATGCCCGACCAGAGTCTTCTCGGTCGTCTCGAAGAGCTGCTTTATCCCTCCGCCTGAGAATTCACGATGGAAGGCGGGCATCTTCTCCGGGGTGAAGCGCCGCGGCTTGCGGTGCCCGCTCAGGTTTGCTTTCAGCTCGACGTGACCGTCATCCAGAGGATCGAGCATCCGACGCATGACATCGAACAGCTCTTCATCGCTGGTCTCGGACGTGACCTCGGGTCTGTAGATCTCGTACTGCTTGTTCCAGTCGACGTTCCTCAACTCGAAGAATGGGTACCTGTTGTGGAACGTCTTCCACAGCGCTTCGAAATTCTTCTCCGGGTCGCTGGTCATCGGCCGCTGGGAATAGTCGCGCGCGACGGCGGGCGGTGCCAGGCTTCCCGCTTGCGCGCGGTCGGGCAGCGGTACGACGGCCGGGGGGGCCAAGCTGTCCTCTTGGTCGCGGTCGGGCAGCACTCTCACGAGAAGCTCCGAGCCGGCGAGCTGGACGGCGTAGATCAACAGAGTGCGTCTACCGATGAAGCGCACGACCCCGGCGGCGCTCTCCGGCGGTTGCAGGCGGCTGGGTCCGCGCCGAAACAGGCACAGGCACACCGATAGAGCGACGAGCTCCAGCACGACGACCGTCAAAGGAATCGGAGGAAACGAGAATTCCTTTTGTTCCTGCCAGACGAACACAGGAGCGGCGACGACGCAGGCGGCGAGCCGGATCAGCTTCGGATTGGGGCGGGTCCATCCGGACTGCGCCGCCGCGGACGTGCCATGAGGCAGCTCTGCCTTTGACGCGATGCCGGGTTGCGAGGCCGAGCCCGGCGTTGACGCGCCGGCAAGCTGGGCAGCGGCTCTGCCGTCGACGTATCGTCGCTGGTACAGGCCGAACAGGGCCCACAGCCAGCCCTCCGAACCGTAGTCGAAACACTTCGCCGCCAGCGGCAGCACCGCCAGGATTCCACAGACGAGTACGACGAAGGCGGCCCAGCCGTACCGTTCTGCGAGCCGTTCCACATGAGGGCGCGCGAGACGGATGACTGTGAAGCTCAAGAGAATGTTCGGTGCCACCCAGGCCCAGTCATCGTTCCAGCTGTCGAGCACGGTCAGGATGATGCCGAGCCAGATCCAACTGAGCGGGACGGTCCGCGAGCGCGCGTAGCCGATCAGGAAGAAGAATGTTGGCGCGGCAAGACGGCCGACGACGCTCCACCAGAGGGCGTCGTCCACGAAGAAGTATCCGAAATGCCCGATCGAAACGAAGATGATCGCGGCGGTCTTCAGCCAGTCGGTATCGTCCACCGGGGGCGGCACGCTTTTCGAGCGCGTCGCAGCGTCGACGTCGAGAGGGTCGCCTCTGTCTTTCTCGTCCCGCGTCACAGTTCCAAGGTGTTTCAGTCCCCGCAGGAGTCCAGCCATCGCCATGGAAACTGGGCTCTGAGGAGACGTCCGAGCGGCGGGTTGACCGGGCAAGTCTTATTGGTCTTTCGGGCTTCTGCCACCGGAAATGACCCCTCAACTTCGATGATGTGGGCGATCCCGAGGAGTCGTTCACCCGGGTCATGGAGCCGCGAGGGTGGGACCGGACGCTTGATCTGCGGAGATCGCGCCCCATGTATTCGAGACAGGCACGGCTGGGCTTCCCTGGAGCGCAATTTCCCGTCCGCCGCCATCTGGTGCTGGTTGCTCTGGCGCTTCTCGCGGGTGAAGGCTCGCCTCGTCCCCACGCACCCCGACGGGTGCGGCGGCCTCGTGCTGCTCGCGATGCCCGGGCCGCTGCTCGCGTTCTCGGGCCAGCTCGTCAACGCGAGGCTCATCGGCTTGGAGCGCTACGAGCACCTCGCCCTCGACTACACCACGGGGTTCGACGACCGGTGGATCGCCCACGCCCGCGAGGACGACCTGCTCGGCACCGCCGACATCCAGTCCCGTCGTGCAGGTGCGAACAGCTCGAACCCGGGCTCTGACCACAGACACAATCGGCCAGCCGCTAGTCTGGCAAGGCGACTACAATCCTGGTGCGTGCCGCTTTCGGCTGACCAGATCGCTGCCCTGGCACCGGATGCCAAGGCTCTCGCTGCGGGGAAGCAGTCGGCCGCCCCTCGTTTGTGGGACGCTCTTGGTCGTAGCGACGTCGCGATGTGGGGCGAATGCAAGGGGAGCGCCGTCTACCAGATTCGAGTGGCGCTCGATGACCTCGTCGCGAAGTGCTCGTGTCCGAGCCGGAAGTTCCCGTGCAAGCACTCGCTGGGCTTGCTGTTCCTGGCTGCCGAGTCGCCCGACCGCGTTCCGGTGGCGAAGCCGCCCGACTGGGTGACGGAGTGGCTCGAGAAACGGGCGGAATCACCCGACCGGAAGAAGCAGCGCGCCGAGAAGGCCGCTGATGCGGCGCCTCCGGATCCCGAGCAGCAAGCGAAGCGAGCTGAGAAGCGCCTCGCGCGCGTGCTCGCGGGTATCGAGGCGCTGGAGCTGTGGCTCACCGTGATCTGCCTGCTGGCCCTCAACGACCAGGGCGCGCCGATGTTCGACGCTCGTCACGCCGCCACGCTCGCCTCCCTCGACATCCCGACTTTTGCGTGCACGCCGGACGCGTTCCCCGAGATGATCGCGGCGGCGCTCGCCAAGCGCGACGTCGGCCAGTGGGCAAGCTCGCGGGGTATCGTCGGAGCCAAGTAGGCTTAATCGGCCATGCCCACCCGACGCCGCCAGCGCGAGGCCGACTCGCCGTTCGTCGAACAGGTCACCGAGGTCGCCTACGAAGAGCAGACCCGCGAGTGGGCGACGCCGGACGGCCGCTGGGACATCGTCGTCTTCAAGCGGCGCGGCGTCACGACCGTGCTGCAGACCGGCGCGATCTTGCGCCCCGTGCTGCTCGAGAATGCACCGGGAGACACCTTCCTCGCCATTTCGTTCAAGCCGGGCGTGTTCGCGCCGCGGACGCCCGGGAACGAGATGATCGATCGAGCGGTCTGGCGCCCGGTCGTCTCCGCCCGCTCGTTCGCCATGGAGACCGAGACGCTCGAGATCCCGACCTTCGACAACGTCGAGCAGTTCGTGCAGCGCATCGCGCGCCGCGACCTGATCGTCCGCGACGAGCTCGTGGACAGCGTCGTGCGGGGGCAGCCACGTGCGGCGACGGCGCGGTCGATGCAGCGGCACTTCCTCTCCGCGGTCGGCATGACGCCCAAGCAGTTCGCTCAGATTCAACGGGCCTGTCATGCCGTGGAGCTGCTGCGACGAGGGATGACGCCGGCGGCGGTCGCGGCCGAGGCGGGCTACGCGGATCAACCGCACCTCACCCGCGCGCTGAAGGCGATCATGGGCCAAACACCCGGCGAGCTCGTGCGCATGCGCACCCGCTAGCGCCGTCCGGCGCGGCCGCGGTCGTCGCACCGCGATCCGGACGATTGTCGCATTCCTTCAAGAGTCCTCGCTCCGGCGAACGCAGACTCTTCTTGTTGAACATGGCTGTCCGCGTGCTCGCGGATGCCGAATCAAAGAACAGGAAGGAGCTGCTCATGCCGTACCTCATCACTGGCGCCACAGGTTCCGTCGGAAGATCGATCGTCGACCAGCTTCGCTCGGCCGGGAAGGACGTCCGCGTCGTCACGCGCGACGCCGCCAAGGCTCCTGCGGGGGTGGACACCGTCGAGGGCGATTTCACGAAGGGAGATCTCCCGGCCAGCGCCTTTGCCGGCGTCCGTCGGTTGTTCCTCTTCCCGGCTCAGGGGGGCGTGGACCCCTTCCTGGCGCAGGCCAAGCGGGCCGGAGTGGAACAGATCGTGGTCCTCTCCTCGCTGGCCGCGGCCCTGGATCACGCGCGCGACAAGGCTTCACCGAGCGCCGCGCACCACCTGGCCATCGAGAACGCCGTACGGGCTACCGGGATCCCGGCCACCGTCCTGCGTCCCGGAACGTTCGCCAACAACCTGCTCTTCTGGGCGAGCGCGATCCAAGCGGGCGACACCGTGTACGGACCCTACGCGCAGTCGGCGCAGGCTCCGATCCACGAGGCCGACGTCGCGGCGGTCGCGGCGGCCGCGTTGCTCGACGACGGCCACGCGGGGAAGGTCTATCCGCTGACCGGTCCGCAGGCTTTGACCCGCGTCGAGCAGCTGGGGACGATCAGCGACGCCATCGGCCGCAAGCTCCGTTTTCAGGAGGTCCCACCCGAGGTCTTCCAGAAGGAGATGGCGACGTACATGCCCACGCCGATCATCAAGATGCTTCTCGACTACTGGTCGGACACCGTCGCGACGCCGGACAGTGTCCTCGCGACCGTTGCCGAGGTCACCGGCAGACCCGCCCGCCCACTCGCGAGCTGGGCCAGGGACCACGCCGCCGCGTTCGGAGGCGGATCAAGATCGGCCTGAATCGCTTCGAGGGACTGGCCGGTCCTCGCCGGCGTATCAGAACCTCACCGTCTATTCGCGAAGGCGATTCCCTCGCGCAGCTGCGTGATCGCCTGTTGAGTGAGAGCGATGGCCTGCATGCGGTAACCGCCCTTGTCGTGCTTCGCCTCGAGGAGCTGCCGGCGTGCCTCACGCAGCGCCACGACCGCTCGCCACATGTGCGGCTGCCGCTCGGCACCCGGCACCGATTCGTTCACCGGCTCGGGCGGTGCCGGCCCTTCCGGGGCTCCGATCTCGCCGGGGTGGGCCGCTGCGTACTGCATGCCGGCGTTGACTGCGTCCATCGCCTGCTGGATGAAGCCGAGCGCTTGTTCGCGGTGCCCACCTTTGTTGGGACTGGCCGCCTGCGCCTCCATCATCGCCTGCTGTAGCGCCTGCAGCGCGGCCTGCATCTTCGGTTGACCGCTGTCGGCCGCGGCCACCGGGGGTGGCGGCGGCGCCGACGCGCACGCCAGCATGCAACAGACGGCCAGACCTAGCGTCATCGTCTTCATTCTCGGCTTCTCCTCATTGGCCGCGAGAGCACCCGCGAGCCCTGCGGCATCGTACTACGCTCTCGGGCTCAGCCTCGGGAACGCGCACTCAGACATGTGATCGAGATCATCGCCAACACGGAGCGATCCTTCATCCGCATCGCCGCTCGGACGCGCGTGGACTTCACCGCCTAGATCCGATACCAGGAGAAAGTCCGAAAGGAGCCGACAGGAGCCGACATGCTCGCGACCTTCATATCCGTCTTCGGGGTCATCTTCCTCGCGGAGCTGCCCGACAAGACGGCTCTCGCTGCGCTGGTCCTCGCCAGCCGGCACAAACCAGCGCCGGTCTGGATGGGCGCCTCGCTTGCCCTGACGGTCCAGAGCCTGGTCGCGGTTGCCGCTGGATCGCTCTTCGCACTCCTGCCCGCGCGCGCCGTCCACATCGGCTCCGGCCTCGCGTTCTTGGTCTCGGCGGTCTTCATGTGGCGGCGGAACGAAGAGCCCGACGTCTCCAAAGACAAAGACGGAGGCCTCGGCTTCTGGCGAACGCTGGGAACCACCTTCGCCATCGTCTTCATCGCCGAGTGGGGAGATCTCACGCAGGTCGGGACGGCCGCGCTGGCGGCGCACTACCGCGCCCCCGTCACCGTATTTCTCGGATCAACCGTCGCCCTGTGGGCCGTCGCCGGGATCGCCGTCTTCGTCGGCAACCGGGCCGGGCGGCTCCTCGATCCCAACCGGACGAAGCGAATCGCCGCCGTGGTCTTCGCCGTCGTCGGCCTGGCCTTGGTGAGCGGAAAACTCTGAACGAGGTTCCGTCCAGTCAGAGCGAAAAGTCGACCTGGCCTACATCCGTTATGGTTCCACACGGGACGAAGACGCTCATCGTCTGTGTCTGAGACAGGGTCGCGTTCGACGCATCCAGCAGCGTGAAGGACACGCTGTGAGAGACGCCCCCAGCGACGGCAGGGGTTGTTCCAGCTCCGGCCGAGCAGGCGAACGGGGCGCTCAAGTTGTCGACATTGATGTCCACCTCGTCACCGGGCAGGCAGGCTACTTGGCTGCCATTCTGCGTGAGGACCCACTCGGCGGTTATGTTCCCCGAGCAAGCACTCGATCCTCCGCCGCAGCTCGCGCTGCCGACGGAGAGCAATATCAGTCCTCCTACGAGAGCTTCGTGGAATCGGCCCGTCGTCGTCATCTGTCTCTCCTGCCGAGTAAGGTCCGATGGACGGTGAGTCTCCAAACTAGTCATCCGGACCGTCGGGCGGCGGTGACTGCGAAATCTAGGGGCGCCCCTGGTGCTTG
>Ga0306920_100013711_pt1 | contig 11050 bp, 7 predicted proteins | sample flu12Cox44000170_FD_204666 | JGI IMG/M metagenome (GOLD analysis project Ga0306920, IMG submission 204666) | Lab enrichment of tropical soil microbial communities from Luquillo Experimental Forest, Puerto Rico - flux4day.12C.oxic.44.000.170 (v2)... | ecosystem: Environmental > Terrestrial >...
CCGTGACCGGCGCGGGGGCCCGGCGGCAGCGGCCCGCGGTCACCGGTGCCGTGAAGGCAGTGACCAGTGGTGCACCCTGCCTGCCGGGAACCCTACGGGGTATCTTCCGACGCGCGCCAGCGACATGGCTGGGACATCCACGCCTTATGAAGCCATGATCAACTCGCGGAGCGGTACCCGCTCGGGTACGTGGCGAGGGAGGCCGCGAAGGCGCTCGTCGCGGCCGAACGCTAGCCTTGCCCCTGGAGGAGCCCGGTCACGAGCTGCCCGCGGCCTGGGAGGCGGGAGTAAGGGGTGAAGGGATCATGCCGCTGCACACTCAGGTGGACGAGTCCATGCAGGACGACGAACTCGACGTCAACCCGGTCTACGTCCGCGAACTCGGGACCGAGATCCCCCGGTACCGGTTGCCCCAGCACGGCACTCTGCCGCGGACCGCGCTCCAGGTGGTCCGTGACGAGCTCATCTTGGACGGCAACGCCCGGCTCAACCTGGCCACATTCGTCACCACGTGGATGGAGCCCGAGGCCGAGACGCTGATGGCCGAGTGCGCCGCCAAGAACATGATCGACAAGGACGAGTACCCGCAGACGGCCGAGCTGGAGCGGCGTTGCGTCAACATCCTCAGCAGCCTGTGGAACGCGCCGCACGGCAGCCAGGCCACCGGCTGCTCCACCACCGGGTCGAGCGAGGCCTGCATGCTCGGCGGGATGGCGCTGCTGTGGCGCTGGCGGGCCCGGCGCCGGGCGGCGGGGCAGGACGCGGCCAGGCCGAACATGGTGATGGGATCGAACGTCCAGGTGTGCTGGGAGAAGTTCTGCCGCTACTGGCAGGTCGAGCCCCGCTTCGTGCCGATGGTGCCGGGGCGGCTGCACCTGCGCGGCGCCGAGGCCGCGGCCCAGTGCGACGAGAACACCATCGGCGTGGTCGCGATCATGGGCTCCACCATGGACGGCAGCTACGAACCCGTCCTCGAGATCAGCCAGGCCCTGGACCAGCTCCTCGCCGAGCAAGGCCACGACGTGCCGATCCACGTTGACGCGGCGTCCGGAGGGTTCGTCGCCCCGTTCCTGCAGCCCGACCTGGAGTGGGACTTCCGGGTTCCCCGGGTGGCGTCCATCAACACCTCGGGGCACAAGTACGGCCTGGTGTATCCGGGGGTCGGCTGGGTCATGTGGCGGACCCCGGACGCCCTGCCCGAGGATCTCGTCTTCAAGGTCAACTACCTGGGCGGCGAGATGCCGACGTTCGCGCTCAACTTCTCCCGGCCCGGCGCGCAGGTGGCCGCGCAGTACTACAACTACATCAGGCTCGGCCACCACGGCTACCGGCGCGTGCAGCAGGCCTGCCAGGACATCGCGCTGCACCTGTCCGCCGGCATCGCCAAGATGGGCCCGTTCGAGCTGCTCACCGAGGGCCGCGACCTGCCGGTGTTCGCGTTCAAGCTGCGCGACGACATCACCGGATACTCGGTGTTCGACGTGTCGGAACGGCTGCGGATGCGCGGCTGGCAGGTGCCCGCCTATACGTTCCCGGCCGACCTGACCGGCACCGCGGTGATGCGCATCGTGGTCAGGAACGGGTTCAGCCTGGACCTGGCCAACCTGCTGCTCGCCGACGTCCGGACGCACATCAAGGTGCTTGAGCACCACCCGCAGAAGCAGCCCCCGCCGGAAATCCAGCGCATGCGCCAGTCCTTCAAGCACTGACCATCGAACTCACCGGGGCCCATCCGCAGCCTGACGACGCCCGGGCAATCCGGTCATCTCGCGCGAAGCGGCGCGAACCCGGCGTCGCCGCCGCCGGTCCGGGGAGATAGCGTGCTGAAGGACTGACAGACAGGAGCCGACGATGACGGTGCTGCGCAGCTACGTGAGCGGGGCATGGACCGAACCGGATGACGACGGGCGCCCGGTGCTCGACGCGGTGACCGGCGAGGAGGTCGCCCGGGTGTCATCGGCCGGCATCGACCTGGCGGCGGCGCTCACCTACGGCCGGTCGTCCGGCGGCCCGGCGCTGCGCGAGCTGACCTTCCACCAGCGGGCGGCGCTGCTCAAGTCGCTCGGGCAGCTGCTGCGCGAGCACCGCCAGGAGCTCTACGCGCTGTCCGCCCGCACCGGCGCGACCCTCGGGGACGCCAAGTTCGACGTCGACGGCGGCATCGGCGTGCTGCTCAGCTACGCCAGCCGGGCCAAGCGCGAGCTGCCGAACGACACGATCCTCGCCGAGGGCGCCGTCGAGCCGCTGAGCAGGGGCGGGACGTTCGTCGGCCAGCACATCCTCACCCCGCTGCACGGCGTCGCGGTCCAGATCAACGCGTTCAACTTCCCGGTCTGGGGGCCGCTGGAGAAGTTCGCCCCGGCGTTCATCGCCGGCGTGCCGAGCCTGGTCAAGCCGGCCACCCAGACCGCGTACCTGACGGCCCGGCTCGTCGAGCTGATCGTGGCCTCCGGACTGCTGCCCGAAGGCGCGATCCAGCTCGTCTGCGGCAGCATCGGCGGCCTGTTCGACCATCTCGGCGAGCAGGACCTGGTGTCCTTCACCGGGTCGGCCGCCACCGCCCGGCAGCTGCGCGCCCACCCGGCCATCGTCGGGCGCTCGATCCGGTTCAACGCCGAGGCCGACTCGCTGAACTGCTCGATCCTCGGCCCCGAGGCCGGGCCGGGCACACCGGAGTTCGACCTGTACGTCCGGCAGCTGGTCACCGAGATGACGGTCAAGGCCGGTCAGAAGTGCACCGCGATCCGGCGGGCCCTGGTCCCGGCCGCGCTGGCGGACCAGGTGGCGGAGGCGGCCAGGGAGCAGCTGGCCAGGGTGGTGGTGGGCAATCCCGCCGAGGAGGGCGTCCGGATGGGAGCGCTGGCGGGGCTGGAGCAGCGCGAAGAAGTACGCCGTTCGGTCAAGGCCCTGCTGTCGGCCGGCCGGATCGTGTCCGGCGACCCGGACCACGTGGACGTGGTCGGGGCCAGCGCCGAGCGCGGCGCGTTCATGGCGCCGCTGCTGCTGCGGGCCGACGACGCGGACCGTCCCGAGCCGCATCAGGTGGAGGCGTTCGGGCCGGTCAGCACCATCATCGGCTACCAGGACACGACGGGGGTGATCGACCTGGCGGCGCGCGGCCGGGGCAGCCTGGCCGGATCGGTCGTCACCGCCGACGCCTCCTTCGCCCGCGACGTGGTCCTCGGCCTGGCGCCCTGGCACGGCCGGATCCTCGTCCTGGACCGCGACGACGGCGCCGAGTCCACCGGTCACGGGTCGCCGCTGCCCATGCTGGTGCACGGCGGCCCGGGGCGGGCCGGCGGTGGCGAGGAGATGGGCGGCGTCCGCGGCGTGCTGCACCACATGCAGCGCACGGCGGTGCAGGCCAGCCCGCGGGTACTCTCGGCCGTCACCCGCCGCTGGATCCCGGGTGCCGAACGGACCACCGATGGCGGCCACCCCTTCCGCAAGCCGCTCGCCGACCTGCGCATCGGCGACACGGTGGTAGCCGGGCCGCGTCAGGTCACGCTGACGGACATCGAGCACTTCGCCGAGTTCACCGGGGACACCTTCTACGCGCACATGGACGAGGAGGCCGCGCGGGCCAACCCGTTCTTCGACGGCCGGGTCGCCCACGGCTACCTCATCGTCGCCTTCGCTGCGGGGCTGTTCGTCCAGCCCGATCCCGGTCCCGTGCTGGCCAACTACGGCCTGGAGAACCTGCGTTTCCTCACGCCGGTCTACCCGGGAGACGAGCTGACCGTGACGCTGACCTGCAAGCAGATCAGCCCGCGCGAGGACGCCGGGCACGGTGAGGTGCGCTGGGACGCGGACGTGACCAACCAGGACGGCAAGTCGGTGGCGACCTACGACCTGCTGACCCTGGTCGCCAAGGAGTGGCCGCCCGCCTAGGCACGGCTCGGGTCAGCGCAGCGGACCGAAGAAGGCCTGCAGGTCCGCTGCCAGCTGGGCCGGGGCTTCCATCGCCGGGAAGTGCCTGCCGCGCGGGAACTCGGTCCAGTGCGCACCGGCCGGGGCGGGGACCAGCTTGCGGACCGTCTCGTCGGCCCCGAAGACCGCGAAGCCCTGCGGCACGGCGGGCGGCGAGCCCCAGTCGGCGGAGTGCGCCTGCTCGTACAGGGTGTGCGCAGCGGTAGCGCCGGAGCCGGTGAACCAGTACAGGCTCACCGTGGTGAGCAGCTGGTCGCGGTCGACCGGCAGGTCGGTCCACTCGTGGACCTTCTCGGCGATCCAGGCGAGCTGCAGCAGCGGTGAATCGGTCAGGCCGTAGCCGATGGTCTGCGGCCGGCTGTTCTGGATGGCCAGGTAGCCAGAGCCTTCTGTCCTGAACGCGTCCATCCGTTCCAGGATCAGCTTGTCGACCGGATCGTGCTCGTCGAGCCGGCCGGCCATCCCGGGCAGGAAGGTGGCCGTGCTGGCGGCGGTCAGCGGATCGGTCACCACGTGCACGCCGATGACGTGCTCGCCGTCGAGGCCGGCGGCCATGCCCGACACGCCGGCGCCGACGTCGCCGCCGTGCACGCCGTACCGCTCATATCCGAGCCGGCGCATCAGCTCGACCCAGGCGCGCGCGGTCCGTCCCATGGCCCAGCCGGTGGCGCTCAGCGGAATCGAGAAGGCATACCCGGGCAGGGACGGCGCGATGACGTGGAAGGCCTGGCCCGCGTCCGGGTTGACCAGCGGCTCGATCAGGTACAGGAACTCGGCGACGGAGCTCGGGAAGCCGTGGGTGATCAGCAGCGGGATGGCGTCGTGCTGGCCAGACCTGACGTGCAGGAAATGGATGCGCTGCCCGTCGATCTCGGTGACGAACTGAGGGTAGGAGTTGAGCCGCGCCTCGGCGGAGCGCCAGTCGTACCGCGTGCGCCAGTGCTCGGCCAGTTCCCTCAGGTAGCCAGGCGGTACGCCGCGGGTCCACCCGACGCCGGGCAGCTCTGCGGGCCAGCGGGCGCCGGCGAGCCGGTGGCGCAGGTAGTCGACGTCGGCCTGGCGGATCTCGATGCGGAACGGCTGGATGTTCTCGCTCATAGCTTCTCCTCGTCAGCGGGACCTTGGTGCCCAGGAGAAGGCTAGGGATAATAGCGGAAGAATTCTTTCCTAGATTAACCTCAGGATCGGGGAATGCTGGAAACATCGGCGCGCCTGCTGCGCCTGCTATCCCTGCTCCAGGCGCGGCGCGACTGGACCGGTGCCGAGCTCGCCGCCCGGCTCAACGTCACCAGCCGGACCATCCGCAACGACATGACCCGGCTGCGCGCGCTCGGCTATCCGGTCGAGGCGCGCCCGGGTGTGGCCGGCGGCTACCGGCTCGGCACGGGGAGTTCCCTGCCCCCGCTGCTGCTCGACGACGAGGAGACGGTGGCGGTCGCGGTCGGACTGCGGACCGCCGCGAACGGCTCCGTCGCCGGGATCGAGGAGGCCTCGGTGCGGGCGCTGGCCAAGCTGCAGCAGGTGCTTCCCTCGCGGCTGCGCCACCGGGTCAGCGCTTTCGCCTCGTCCGCGCTGCCCGTGCCGTCCCGCGGGCCGCAGGTGGACCCGGACGTGCTGACCCTCATCGCGAGCGCCTGCCGGGACCATGAGGGGCTCCGATTCGGCTACCGGAACCATTCAGGGACGGCCAGCCAGCGCTCGGTGGAGCCGTACCGCCTGGTGAACGACCGGCGACGCTGGTACCTGGTGGCCTGGGACGCGGACCGGGACGCCTGGCGCACGTTCCGGGTCGACCGGATCGAGCCGCGGTCGCCGGCGGGCCCGCGCTTCACTCCCCGTACCCTGCCGCCCGACCGGGAGATCGCCGCGGAGGTGGCCCGCGGAGCCGACGAGGCGACCTGGCAATACCGGGCGCGGGTGATCGTGCATGCGCCCGCGGCATACGTGCGGAACCGGCTGCCGATCCCGGTGGAAGTGGAATCCCTCGGGGCGGACTCGTGCGCGTTCGAGCCAGGCTCGGACCATCCGGAAATGCTCGCCCTCTACCTGGGAATGCTGGGCGCGGATTTCACGGTCGTGGATTCGCCGGAACTGGTGGCCGCGCTGCACACGCTGGCCAGCCGCTATCGCCGCGCCATCGAGGCCAGCCGATAGCCGGCGGCAGGCCCGTCTTACGGCGCCGCCAGGGCCAGGCCCAGCGCGACGGCGTAGCGGTGTCCGAGCGGCCCGCCCGGGCAGGTGCCGCCCACGTCACCGCGGCCGACGGCCGCCCCGTCCGGCAGCGAGCGGGCCAGCACGCCGAGCAGTTCCTCGTCACCGGCCGGCCCGCCGACCACGAGGACCTGCGCCGGGTCCTGGCCGAGCGTCCGCACCGCCCGCCGGAAGTTCGCCGCGAGCACGGCCTGCTTGAGCCGCAGCCGGATGGCCCGCCACTCTCCCGGACCGTGGTGCCGGTCGAACGGCAGCCAGCCGCCCGGCCCTTCGACCGCGAGCATGCCGGCCGCCGACGCGGGCGCCGGGACGTCCAGGAAGCCGCGGCGGCCGTCCTCGCCCTCGTAGCGCTGCCCGCCGTCCACCCGGACGCACGGCCCGCGCTTGACCCAGCCGGCGGACGCGCGCGGGATGCCGAGCATCTCCGCAACCGCCGCGGTGAGCAGCTCCCCCGCGCCCGCGGCCACCACGCCGCCCCCGGGCCCGATGACGTCGATCGTGCCGGCCCCCAGGTCGGCGACGACCGCGTCGTCGCGGGCCCCGGGCGTGGGGAGGGCGCCGAGCCGGGCCGCGGCGGGCTCGCCGACCGGCCCATGGACGGGCACCGGCACCTCGAGCAGGTCACGCAGGCCGGAAGCGGCCTCCTCGTCGCCCGCGCGGCTGAGCGAGGCGACCAGCGCCGCCCGGCCGGTGCTGCCCGGCCGCGCGGTGGCCGCCTCGGCCGCGGCCGCCAGGTCCACCGCGAACAGGTCATCGACCTCGCGGGCGGCGGCATCGGCGCCGTACGCCTGTACGGCGCCGACCGGCCAGCCGGCCAGCCGCGGGCACGCGGCGCGCAGCGGCAGGCGGCCGTCCGCGGCGGTCAGCACCCAGGGTTCGGCCGGGACCTCCGGCGCCTCGGGCGCGGCGGGTAGCAGGCCCACCACGGCGTTGGCCTGGTCGGCCAGCGCTCGGCTCAGCGCGGCCGCGTCGCCCGCCTCGGCCTCGGTCAGGCCGAGGCGGGCGCCGAGCGCTACCGCGTCGGCCAGCACGCGCAGCGTGTGCCCGGGCGGGCGTACCTCGACCGCCAGCAGCCGGCAAGCCGCCGCCGCGTCGGCGTCGACCTGGTCGATGACCGGCACGCCGCCGGGGAGCCGGTTGGCCACCAGCACGCCCTCGTCGCCGGCCACCAGCACCGCGCCGATCCCGGTCCCGGCCGCCAGCAAGGCCCGCAGCCGGGCGGCGGCCTCGTCGTAGCGCAGGCCGGGCGGCACGAGGGCCACCACCTCGGCTACGTCGCGCGGTGCCGGGCCGTCCATCCAGAACGGCGGGCCGACGCAGACCCCGATCCCGCCGGGGGTGGGCACGCCCGCGGCCAGCACGCGCAGCCGGCCGGCCGGCCCGGCGGTGTCGGGCACGGTCACCACCGCGGTGTCCACCGCCCGCAGCGACGCGATCCTCGCCTCGCCGACCGTAGCGCCGAACTGGCGCTCCAGCCGCCGGACCAGCGCCGCGGCGCCGCGCAGCGAGCCCGGCGACCCCTTCCGGCCACGCGTCGGCACCCGTCCGGCGCCCAGGATCTTATCGCCGGACACCAGCACGACCTCGGTCGTGGCGTTCCCGACGTCGACCCCGGCGATCACCGTCACCCCGCGGCCTCCCCTACGCCGACAGGCCCCGGCGCGCGTAGACCTCCGCCGCCTCGGTCAGCAGCGCCGCGCAGCGCGGCAGCCCCCGGGCGGCCAGCGACGCGGCCCGCTCGGTGAGCTGCGCGGGCGTGGACCGGCCCGGCCGCAGCGCCTCGTAGATGGCCAGCACCTCGTCGTCCGGCAGCCGGGTCAGCTCGGCCGCGCGGCGCAGGTTCTCGGCCAGCTGCGGGTTGCCGTGCCGTTCCGCGACGACCGCCTGGCGTTCCAGGGTTTCCGGATGAATGCGGAGGTCCGCCACGCCGACCTCCCCGGTCCGCACCGCCTCCACGGTCAGCGCGTCCACCGGCTTCCCCGACAAGGCCCGGATCCCGGTCACGTGAGTCCCTCCAGGCTCAGCTCTTCGGGGGGTGCGCCGGGGACCATGCGGCGGCGTTCGAGTTCCATCAGGGCGATCACGGTGGTGTGGTAGCGGGCCTCGATGGCCTCGTCGGAGTAGGGGTTCCTGGCCGGGTCGGGCGTGCCTCCCTTGGCGTGCCGGGCGGCGTTCGCGCCCAGCAGCCGGTACAGCGCAGGCGTCACCGTGGGCGCCATCGAATACAGCTCCAGGTTGGCCAGCGGGGCCAGGTCGCGGCAGTGGATCAGCGCGGTGCCCTTGCCCTGCAGCCCGATGCCGATCCCCGAGCCGGCCAGCCGGGCCGCGGCCAGGCCGATCCGGCCCAGGTCGACACTGTCGTTGAAGCGGACGACCCGGCCGACGCAGCCTTCCTCCTCCAGCCCGGCCAGCATCTCGCGCAGCACGTCCGTCACCGCCAGCCCGGACAGGCACCGCCACACGTCCCAGCCGACGGCCGGCGAGACGCCGATGACGACGTCGCGCGGCCCCTGCCCGGGTAGCGCCGGGCCGGACGCCGCGAGCAAGGGCGCGGCGAACCGGAGCTGCTCTGCCCGCAGGTCGGCGACCCTGCGCGCCTGGCGGATGGCGTCGATCTCGGCCTGCCGGGACGGCGAAGGCTCGTAGCCGGTGCCCGGGCCGGCGTAATCGTTCGGGTCGGTGACCAGGGAGAGCACGCGCAACTGCTCGTCGAAGATGGCCGACGTCTGCAGGTAGTCACCGGACAGCCTGGCCCGGGCGAAGGCCATGGTCCTCATCGCCTCATGCTGGTAGCCGCACTCGTCCAGGGCCGCCACGATGTCCACCACCGTCAGCCCGCGCTGGCGGATGGCCTGGGCCGCGGCCAGCACGGCGAGGGTGTCGGTCTCCCCCAGGTCCTTCGACCCGGCCGCGTCCACCGCCCGTTCCACGTGCTCGTCGGTGAAGTCGGCCAGGCCGAGGTGGGCGTAGACGGCGCGGCAGGCCTCCGCGGCCTCGCGGCGCAACGCCCCGAGCCGAGCCGCGTCGACCGTCCGCAGCCCGCCGTCGATGCCCCAGTCCCGCTGCATGGCCAGGAAGTCGTCGATGTCCTCGGCGTTGAAGTTGCTCGGGCCGAACATGTTGTCGTAGCGCTGGATCGACCCGAACCCGCTGAACACGAAGTCCGAGCCGGCCAGGGCGATCGGCAGCGTCCGGGAGGTGCGGCGCATATCGGACTCGCTCATCAGCGCGTCGTTGCCCGAGCAGGACTCCAGGTTGCGCATCATCGCCATGACGTTCTCCGACATCAGCTCGCGCAGCCCGCGCGGCACCGAGGCCGCGACCGAAGCACCGTCGATCCCGCCGTTCTGCACGCCCTGGGCGCCGATGGCCCGGGCCAGCGCCACGCAGCGAGCCTCCAGGTAGAGCATCGACTGCCGCTGAGCGCCGGCCATCAGGACCTCGGCACCCGCGCCGGACGACACCCGCATCTTCATGCCGCGGGAGGCGTAGGCGGAGGTGAGGAAGGCCTTGGACCACGGGGTGTCGTCGCCGTCGGTGAACACCTGCTCGGTGCCGTACAGCGAGACGGTCTCGGCGTAGGAGGTCAGCCCGCGCATGCCGAGCTCGAGCTCGAGGGCCTCCTCGACCGAGCACTGGATGAGCACCCCGTCGGCGCCGAACGCCGCCCCGATCAGGCAGGCCACCGCGTTGCTCGGCGCGTCGCCGAGCACCGGCACGGTGGTCTCGACCTCGCGGAACCCGAACGCCGCCGCGGTGGCCGCGTCGGCCGCGAGCAGCAGCGGGTCGTCGAGCCGGTTGGTGACGTGGGCCTGGTTGCTCGGCGTGCGCCGGGCACGCAGCTTGGTCATGGCCATGACCAGCTCCGGCGGGCGGAGCAGGGCCAGCACCCGGGCCAGCTTGGCCGGGGTGGCGCCGGCGCTCAGCCTGATGATCTCGTGCCGCGGCACCGCCGGGTCGGCCAGCAGGCGGGCGAAGGCCACGTCGGACAGCGCCATCGCCTCGTCCGCGACGGACAGGTCAAGGCCGTGCCGGGCGATGTAGGCGTCGATCGAATCGAACTCCGCCTCCGGGACGCCGTCCAGCTCGGTCACCCGGCCGCCGGTCACGACCAGGCTGGGCCGCGGGTCGTGCGGCGAGCGCAGCGCGATCAGCCCGAGCTCGGGGTCCTCGACGGCGAAGCCGTCCAGGTTGACCCGCTGCCGGTCCATGAATCTGATTCGTCCGACAGGTTGGGAACTCACACTGCCTCCTGGGCGTGCAGCTCGACGACCCGGGCCCGGCCGGGGACGGCGCGGGAGCCGCCGCCCCCCTCGGTGCGGACCACGATGCGGGTGCGGTCGGCCCGGAACAGGTCGCGGGAGAACTCGATCGGCTCGCCGTCCGGGTCGGTGGTGGTCCTGGTGATGGCCATCAGCGGGGCGGCCGGCTCGATGTCGAGGATGGCGGCCTCGTCCGGCGAGGCGAGGACCACCTCGATCCGCTCCACCGCATCGGTGGGTTCGGCGCCGAAGTGCTCCTCGAGCAGCTCGTAGACCGAGCCGCCGAGCGGCAGCTCGAGTAGCCCGGGAAAGCGCCGGGCCGGGAACCTGGCGTGTTCCAGGGAGAACGGGCTGCCGTCGGCGAGCCTGATCCGCACCAGGTCGACGACCAGCTCGCCGGGCTGGGCGCGCAGCGCCTGCGCGGTGATGTCGTCCGCCTCGGCCAGCCGCGCGGACAGCACCCGGGTCCCGGCCACCACGCCCTGGCTGCGCAGCAGCGCGGGCACGCCGACGATGCGGGACAGGTCGCGTTCGATCTTGCCCTTGGCCACGAACGTGCCGCCGCCGCGGCCCGGCACCCGGCGGACCACGCCGCCTTCCTCCAGGACCGCGAGCGCCTGGCGCAGCGTGGCCCGGCTGACCCCGAA
>Ga0306920_100013712_pt1 | contig 11050 bp, 12 predicted proteins | sample flu12Cox44000170_FD_204666 | JGI IMG/M metagenome (GOLD analysis project Ga0306920, IMG submission 204666) | Lab enrichment of tropical soil microbial communities from Luquillo Experimental Forest, Puerto Rico - flux4day.12C.oxic.44.000.170 (v2)... | ecosystem: Environmental > Terrestrial >...
CTGCGCCAAACAGCGGATGTGGCCCGAACGGCCGCGTCGTGATCGCCAGGCGCATCGCCAGCGCCGCCGTGTGCCATCCCGAAGCCGCGAGGCCCTCGAGGATCGTGGTCTTGGCGGCCGCTTCATCGAGGTGAAACGGTTGCGGATCGAATTCGGCCGCAAAGCGCAAGATGTCTTGCTTGGAGACCGTCACCTCGCCGCTCCTGAAACGCATTCCGAGCTTCAGGTCATCGAACCACTCGACCATCCAGTTCTCCTGCTCCATCAGCCATTCCACGTCCTCTTCCTCAAGGAGCGGCGCGTTCGCCGCGTCTCGAAGGATGAGATTATTTGGCTCACGGTTCTCCTGGCGATGCGAAGCATCGTCCGCGAGATGCGCGCTACACAAGCGCGCCTCACCATGAGGGAATCACCCCAGATTCAATTCCTTGAAGAAATCGTTGCCCTTGTCGTCAATGATGATGAAGGCCGGGAAATCCACGACCTCGATGCGCCAGATCGCTTCCATCCCGAGTTCGGGATATTCCACCACCTCGACCTTCTTGATGCAGTGCTCGGCGAGATTTGCCGCCGCACCCCCGATCGAGCCGAGATAAAAGCCGCCGTGTTTCTTGCAGGCTTCGCGCACGGCCGGAGCGCGGTTGCCCTTGGCCAGCATCACCATCGAGCCGCCGGCCGCCTGGAACTGGTCGACGAAGGAATCCATCCGTCCCGCGGTGGTCGGACCGAACGCGCCGGAGGCGTAGCCTTCCGGTGTCTTGGCGGGACCGGCGTAGTAGATCGGATGGTTCTTGAAGTAATCCGGCAGAGGCTCGCCCTGCTCCAGCCGCTCGCGCAATTTGGCGTGCGCCGAATCCCGCGCCACGATCATGGTTCCGGTCAGCGACAGGCGCGTCTTGATTGGGTGTTTTGCAAGCGTCGCCAGAATGTCCTTCATCGAGTGGTTAAGATCGATCCTGACCACCTCGCCGCCGAGCGCCTGCTCGACCGCCGGCAGATATTGCGCCGGGTTGTGCTCGAGCTCTTCGAGATAGACGCCGTCCTTTGTGATCTTGCCGAGCACCTGGCGATCGGCCGAGCACGACACGCCGAGCCCGATCGGCAGCGAAGCGCCGTGGCGGGGCATGCGGATCACGCGCACGTCGTGGCAGAAATATTTGCCGCCGAACTGCGCCCCGACACCGAGCGATTGCGTCATCTTGTGGATTTCCTGCTCCATCTCAAGATCGCGGAACGCATTGCCGTCGGCCGAGCCGTGGGTCGGCAGCGCATCGAGATAGCGGGCAGAAGCAAGCTTCACCGTCTTCATGCAGAGCTCGGCCGAGGTGCCGCCGATCGCGATCGCGAGGTGATAGGGCGGGCACGCCGCGGTGCCGAGCGTCAGGATCTTCTCCTTCAGGAAGGCCAGCAGGCGATCCTTGGTGAGCACCGAAGGCGTTGCCTGGAACAGGAAACTCTTGTTGGCGGAGCCGCCGCCCTTGGCCATGAACATGAACTTGTAGGCCAGGTCTGATTCCGGAAAGCCGCCTTCGGCATAGATCTCGCATTGTGCCGGCATGTTGTTGGCGGTGTTCTTTTCCTCGTACATCGACAGCGGCGCCACTTGCGAGTAGCGCAAATTGCGGCGCAGGTAGGCGTCGCGCGCGCCTTCGGAAAGCGCGGCCTCGTCGTCGCCGTCACTGAGTACGCGTGCGCCTTTCTTGCCCATGATGATCGCGGTGCCGGTATCCTGGCACATCGGAAGTATGCCGCCGGCGGCGATATTGGCGTTCTTGAGGAAGTCGAAGGCGACGAATTTGTCGTTGTCGCTGGCTTCCTTGTCGTCGAGGATCGCGCGCAACTGTTTGAGATGCGAGGGGCGCAGATAATGGTTGATCTCGCCGAAGGCTGCTTCCGAAAGCGCCCGCAACGCCTCGCGCGAGACCACGAGCATGTCCTTGCCCAGCACCTTTTCGACCCGCACCCCCTCGGTCGTGACCTTCTTGTAGGGCGTTGTGTCCTCGCCCAGCGGAAACAGCGGCGTGTGCCTGTAGGGCGGAACGGGTTTTTGCTGGTCGGGAAAGGCGGTCGGGGCGTTCATGGGAATGCTCGCATCTCCTGAAAAGCCGGCAAGCGCACGCATCGAGAGGCCCGCCGGCTGTGACACGTTCTAAGCCCTTTTACGCGAAAAGGAAGGGAGGCAAGTGGGGTGGATTTGACATTCGCGCCGGGCGCGGGGTTGCGGCGCCTCCTCAAAACCTCGTGCATCCCTCTCTTGCGCGAAGCGCCTGCTTGAGGCTTCAATGAGGTGGGGAGCACTCGCGATGACACCGAAAGCGAAGGTCATGAGATCCACTGCGCTCGTCGCGGCAATGGCACTTGCCGCGGTATTTTCAAGTTTTGCGGGCGCCACGCCGGCGCGCGCCGACCATTGCGAGGACATTGCAAACCTGCTCAAGAACCAGATCGAGGGGCTGAAAATCCAGTTCCCGGCGGCCAATGTGATCTACCTGTCGCATCCGGCGGCAAAGGAGCTGTCGCTCGGCTGTCCGAACCGCAAATACGCCAACGAGCTCTACGCCAAGGGCGACCGCAAGCCCAAGCCGGAATTTTACCAGCTGGTTGGCTCGGCGGCGGCCATCGTCTTCACGTTGCCGAAGGAGGACGTGATGACCGGTACGACGCGCTGTCTCAATCGCATGGGCTTGTTGCGCGGCGACAGGATCAACATGCGCTTCAAGCGCCTCGACATGGAATGCACGCGAAGCAAGACCGAAGCCTCGATCGCGATTCAGCGCGGAAAGGACCAGTAAGGAGAACCGCGGCTTATCTCGATCGCTACAATCGTAGCGAATCGATTGGCCTTTCCGTTCACCATGTCAGGCGTGAGCGGGCGGACAGGTCCCGATTTCGAAAATCGGATTCATAAAGCATTTGCAACGGCAATCTCACAATTGTGGGCAAATGAACGCTGCAGGATTCCGTGCATGAGCATTTCCAGCATTCCGCCGTCAGTACCGACACCGGTCACCTATTCCAACACCGGCGCGACGAAAGCGCCCGATGTCAGCGCCGATACCGATGCCAACGACGCCGGTGCTGCGCAACCGACGGTTCAGCCGGCGCTACCGCCCGGACAGGGAACGCGGGTCAATCAGCTCGTCTGAACGGAAGCATCAGAACCGCCGCAAACTTGCCTGAAATGGCCCCTCTTCTGCCTTGAGCAGCGGAGGGAGCGGAGCGATGCCCGAGAGCAAGACCTTCACCGGCGGATGCCATTGCGGCCTCGTGCGCTTCGAATGCACCACCGATCTTGCGATGGTCACCGCGTGCAACTGCTCGATCTGCACCAAGAAGGGGCTGCACTTTACCTTCGTTTCGCCGAAGACTTTTCAGCTTCGCGCCGGCGAAGACAATCTGAAGGAATATCTGTTCAACAAGCACGCGATCCGCCATCAGTCGTGTAGCGACTGCGGCGTCGAGGTGTTTGCGCTCGGCAACAAGCCCGACGGCGCCGAGGTGGTGGCGCTCAATGTCAATTGCATCGACGGCATCGAGCTTGCCAAATTGACGATGACGCCGATCGACGGGCGCAACAGGTAGAAGCCCGTTCCTGAGCGCGCCACTGCGCAAAACGCCGGATCTGCGCTTTACGATGCCCAGCCCGTTGCGATGTCGCTTTGTTGCGCGAGACGCGTTCGAACCAAACTCACCGCGCCGATCGATTTTGAATTCCGGTGGAGTTCAGGATTTGACATTCGCTTTACGAACCAGCTGCCAGGTGGGTGGCGAATGTCAAATCCGCTTCCACCAGCCCGCCGCGTACCAGACAACCGATCACGCTTTGCCACAAGTGCGGCGGCCTTATGCCCCAGCGCCGCTGTGCTCCTGCCTCCCTTCCGACAAACCGGTAAAGTCTCTTGCGTCGGAGGTCGGGGGAAACGGTCGGTCGAGGTAACATGCGTCAAGGCTCACAACGTGCGGAAGATGATTGGCTGAGAACGGAAGAAGTTTCGTCTGGAGGGTCCGCGCATTCAAGTGCCAGACATGATCCTCGCTTTGGTAGTCGGCCCATCGAGCCCCCGAGCCGCATGAAACGTCAGGCGTGGGACCAGCCGTCAATGGGCCGGCGAATGTCCCGCTCCGTCGCAAGGTTCACAGTTGCCGTTCTCTTCGGCGTCGGCGCCACGCTTGGGTGGCAGTCCTACGGCGATGTAGTCCGGGAAATGCTGGTGGAGCGGGCTCCGACGCTGGCCTGGTTGATGTCCGTGTCGACGACGAAGTCGCCCACGGCCAACACTTCCACCGGCCAGAACACGTCCATCAGCCAGACGCAGCAGATCGAACCGCTGGCGTCCAAACTCGACACCATGCGACTGAGCGTAGACCAACTCTATGCCAAGCAAGACCAAATGGCCCAGAGAATCGCAGTACTGCAGGCCATCGAGGAGGACATCAGACAGAAGATATCGTTGATGCCTCCATTTTCGGCCTCAGCGTCGCAGGCCGCCCCCGTTGCGCAGCCAAAGCCCGCGCCGCCCAAGATAACTGCTCCGGCCGCACAACCGTCATCGGCGCCTCGCCCGCCTCCTGCCGGACCAGGCGTGCTTGCGCGATGATCCTTCAATTCGCATGAGCCCGGCTTTCCGTGCTGTGTGTACTGGCGCAGAGTGAGCGCGCCGGTGGTCGGGGCGCGCGCTTCGCGCGGACCCGTTGGGCATCCCGGACCGACCAGGTTGATCACACATCCAATTCCCCGTAGTGCCTGAAGATGCCGTCCTCGTTGAAGGCGATGCGGCGATCGCTGGAGAGATAGGCCTTGATGTTCGGCCGGCTCGCGACGCGATCGCGCAGATCGACGAGCCCTGGAATTTTGCGCTCGAACGCCTTCATGCGTTTGGGGAAAGCGTAACGCAAACCGTCCACGATCTGGAACAGCGACAGATCGACGTAAGTGAGCCGTCGCCCGGTGACCCAGGTGCCGCTGCTTGCTTCGAGCAACCCCTCGAAATAGCCGAGAAATTTCGGCGCGCGCTCCTTCCAGAACTCGGCTGTGCGCTTTTTCGCCTCGCTCCGCTGGTCCTCGTAATAAAGTCCGGGCCCGAGCGGATGATGGGTATCGTGAATTTCCACCACGAAATCCGTGACCGTCAGCTGCAATTGATGCACCCATAGCCTCACAGCCTCGCCTTTCGGCGACAGACCATGGCGCGAACCGAGATAGAGCAGGATGTTGGCGGTTTGCCCGATCACGAGCTTTCCCGCCTTGAGAAACGGCGGCGCGAACGGCGGGGTTCCCTTGCTTGCCTCCATCATTCGCATCATTGCCGCCGTGCCGCGTTCCTTGCGTGCGGCATCGACATAGTCGGCGCCGGCCTCTTCCAGCGCCAGGCGCACATATTCGCCGCGGCCCTGAATGCCCGGCCAATAATAAAGTTCATAACGCATGTCTGGCCTTTCTTCGTGCTTTGCCTGACGGGCGATGATCCTGGATGGGCTTGACGGGAAGCAGGTAACGTCCTTTTGCTGGATCAGGCCGCCTCATATGCAATTCGCAACTGTTCCGGTTAAGGCAACAATCCTCCGGTGAGAAGGGTTGATTTCGATCATGACAAAACCCCTGAACCTCTCGCTCTTGCTGCTCGCTTTCGGCATGACGTCGGCGGAGGCGCTCGCGGCCGAAACCTCACCGCTCTGGAGCGCCGACATCGACCAGGTCCGGCAGGTCGGGCGGATGATTCCAGGTCCGCGCCCGCTCCGCGTCAACGTGATCAAATTCGCCGAAAGCCGGCGCACCAAGAACTTTGCGGTCAAGGGCCTGCCGGCCGAGCCCAGCGTGCAGGCGCGGACCGCGTATCAGATCGTCTATGCCGATGGAACTGTCATGGTCGATACCGGAATGGATCCGGCGACCCATCAATTCTTCGGCCGCGGGGTGCAGGAGCCGTATTTTCCCGATCAGGCGGCGCGGGTGGCCGAGGCGCTGCGAAGCGCAAAGGCGATCCTCGTCACCCACGAACATGGCGACCATATCGCAGGAGTGATGCGCAGCGCCTCGTTTGCGGAACTCGCACCGAAAACGGTATTGACCTGGTTGCAGTTGCAGACGCTCTTCGACGATCCTCAGATTCCGGAGTTGCGGCCGACGCCGGAGATGGCGGCGCGCCTGCACGTCGTCGACTATTCCGACACCATGGCATTTGCGCCGGGCATGGTGCTGATCAAGGCGCCGGGCCACTCGCCGGGCTCCCAGATGGTCTATGTCGCCCTGCAGTCGGGCAAGGAGTTGCTGCTGGCCGGCGACGTGGCCTGGCACATGGACGCCGTGCGATTGAACACCGGCAAGGACGCGCCCTGGATCAAGGAGCCGCCGGAACTGATGGCCGCCGAGCTCAATTGGCTCAACGGCCTTTTCCGCAACGAGAAGAACCTCTCGATCGTCATCAGCCATGACGAGGAGCAGCGCCGCGACTATATCGCGCAAGGCATACTGGGGGATGGATTCGAGTAGCGCCGCCTCGGGCACCTGCACCTCTCCCCTCGCGGGACAGGTCGGATTGCTCGTGGCGATGCCAACGGGTCAGCGCGAAGCGCCGCCCGATGGCAAGGCTCCGCATCGTCCAGAGCAAGCCGGGTGAGGGGTCTCTCATGAGAGCCCACGCCGCCTCACCCCAACCCTCTCCCGCCGCAAGTCGGGCTTGCCCGACTTGCGCAGATTTCACAATGCGCAACCGGAGTAAACCCGGTTGCGTGGGAGAGGGAGCACAGTTTTATCGCGGTGATAGTTCGACCTGACTCGATCGCCGTCCGAAGTCAGTTCGCCGCGAAGCAGTACAGCAGGCCGTCCCCGCCGGTGCTCCGCAGGTCCGCCTGCGAGCAACCGCCGTCCGGCCCGCGCGAGGGATGCGAACTGTTCCAGGACTTCGACGCATCGTCATCGCGCAAGCCGATACGGTCCGAGTGTCCGACCATCGCGGTACCTTGCGTGCCGCTCGTCCAGTTCTTGCAGGTGCGATCCTCGCCCGCCGCGAAGGCGGTGCCGTCCGCTTGCGAACCCGTCAGCACGTCGTGGCGGTTCGGCGTGTCGCCGCGGCCGTTGATCACCTCGCCCTTTTCGCTGAGCGCGGTCTGCTTGGTGAGGTTGTTGGTGCCGTGCAGCTCGGCGACGTCTTTGGCGATCACGACGCCCTTTGAATTCTGCCACGGTCCCGTGCCAATGCGGTCACGTGCGTTCACGGCCGGCTTGCCGTCCGCGGCCTGCGTCGAGAGATAGGCATGCCAGGTCTTGCCGCCGGCGCCGGCGGCTTGCGCCAGCGTCTGACATTGCTTGTCGGCGCCTTCCAGGCCGCCGAGATTGGCGCCATTGCCGGGGCCGACCGAGCTGACGAAGAAGGTGGCGTTGGCCGATTGCGCCTGCGCGGGCTGAGCGGCAACGACGGCCAACGCCGCGGCTGCCGGGATGAGACTGGCGCGCGCGATGAGTGGGGCGAGAATGGGCATCTGTTCCTCCGGTTTGTTATGGTTCTGGCGGCCAAAGGATGAGCTGGTTGGCGCGAAAAAATCAACACGTCGCTGTTCACATTATTCCGCTTGCGCGACGGCCAAATGAAAAGGCGCCGCGGCAAACACCGCGAGCGCCTTTGATACCTTGTCGTTCTGCGGAGCGTCAGGTTTGCTGGATCGCCGACAGCTCCCAATTGGCGCCCCGCGGACGGACGAACGTCCACACTTCGGTGACTTCCAGTGGCTGGTCGCTGCCTTCGACCAGCTTTCCGGTCAAGCGATCGACGTTCTTGTCGATCATCGAGAACCGCATCGCCACCGTCGCATAATCGGTGTCGCCCTCGCGCCAGGCTTCCGCAAGATCGCCCTGCAGGAGCTTGGTTCCCGAAACCTTGTTGATGACGTTGCGCGCCTTGTTCTGCTCGATGTCGTGCGCCAGATACGACACCATTTCGGGCGTCGCCAGCGTGTGAAGCCGCGCGATGTCCTCGTTCGACCAGGCGGCCTGGATCTCGCCCAACAGCCGCTCGAAGGCTTCATAGTCGCCCGGCTGGATCTCGAGCGGCGCGCTGCCCGACCCCAGTCCGAAACCGGTTGCATTTCGAAAGCTCGACTGCGCGCCAAGCGAGGAAGGCCCGCCCGCGAAGGCCGCAGCCGTTTCATGGCGTCGTTGCCACCACGACATCGCCAGTCTCACCAGGAACACGATCAGGGCGATTTGCAGCAGCAGGCCAATGATGGAGGAGAACCCGCCGAGCCCGCCGAACAGCCCGCCGCCAAACAGCATGCCGAGCAGTCCCGCGCCGAGGAATCCCGCCGCGAGCCCGCCCAACAGGCCGGGCCGGTTGAAGAACCCGCCGCCCGGCGTGCCCAATCCGGGGCTGCCCGGCTGGGTGATGGTGCGGTTGAAGGGCTGCGCCGTGTTCGGCGCCGTCGATGTGCTGGGCGGCGCGGAGAACGTTCGCCCACCCCGGGAACCCGAGCTGAGCCCTCCGCCGACCCGTGCGTCGGCCGAGGAGACGGCAATCACAAGCGGCAGCGCGAGCGACAGGACGACGGCGACCATCTGCACGATGCCGCGGGCGCGTGGGGTGAATTTCATGTTGATTTCCTCTTGTCCCAGGAGCGGATAAACCGAACGGGAGAAACGCGCCTAAGATGGGCAGGGTTGCCCAAAAGGGAAGCGGTTAGCGAGCAAACAGGCTGCGGCTCTGCGTCGCGGGGATGAGGCGATTGCACGCAGGGTCGCCCCGGGGGGCGACGCAACATTGGTGGGCCACCGGGCAAAGATTCGAGTCAGCGACTCCAGTTTTCAAAATGGGCCCACGGGATGTTATCGGAAGTTTGGGGCGCGATGCCCAAATGATCCGATACCGACTCGATTCCTGGCGTTGCTTCGGCCGCAACGCGAACGGCGGTCTTCTCATCCGCGCTGTAGACAAATCCCCAGAGATCGGCGCAGCGGTCATTGACAATGATGTTGAAGGGCCTGCCCGCCCATGGCTGATTCTTGATGCTGTCGACGAAGCGTTGATGCAGGACGCGGTCGCTTTCAACCCAATCCGTATTGTCCCTGGCGCGGGCCAGGACTTGCAACAGGTTCGCACGGCTGACGATGCCGACCACCAGTTTATCCCGAATGATCGGCACCCGCTTGATGCTGTGCTTCTCCATCAAGTTCGCGATTTCCCGCAACGGTGTTTCCGGCTGCGCGGTTATCACCTCACGCGTCATCACATCGCTAACCCGTTTGGCGTGCGACTTGACGAAATCCTTCGCCAGGGAGTCGCTTGAAACAGGTGTTTCGCCCCCGGAATGGCTCCGCTCGGTGCCGATCTCGACGCGCCGGATCAGATCGCCCTCCGAAACGATGCCGACCAGCCTCGCGTAGATATCGATGACCGGGAGCGCGCTGACGCAGTTGACGACCATCGCATTGGCCGCGATTCGAACCGGGATATCGGGGCCAACCGAGATAACTCCACAAACCATCACGTCCCGCGCTTGCATGTCCGGCACGTCACGCGTCTGCATGTCCGGCTCCATTGTTTGGGCGGTCGCAGCCTAACGAGTGCGGGGAGAGAAACGTTTGAGCCATGTCAATCCAGCTCCGCCATTATCGTTACCCGTCCGGTCCCGACGGGCCAAAGAAGCCCACATCGACGAGGCACTGCTCTTTTCTCCGCGCGACATTCCGCACCAGAAATACGGCTATTTCGTTTGCCGAAGCCGAGCCGTCGCGGGGCCAACCATGAGCCAGGGCGGCACTTCTTTCTGGTTTTTTTGATCTTTCGCAATGTGGCAACCCCAAGCCATGTCTTTTTATGGGGCAATGGAGAAAGCCATGAAACAGAGCCCTGGAAAAGTTGCGATTGCAGCCACGACCTTCGTGTGTACTGCCCTTCTCTCCGTCGGCTGGTCTGAGCAGCGTGGCGTCTCGCTGTCGATCGAGAGCGCGCAGGCACGCATCGGCCGCCCGTTGACTCCCTTGAGCGTTGCGGGAGTTGCGCGGCGGCAATATCGGCGGGCCGCGTACGGCTATGGTGCCGGTGTGGTGGGCGCCGGAGTGGCGGCCGCAGCGGTCGGCACAGCCGCGGGTTACTACGGCGGCTACCCCGGCTATTACGGCGGTTATGCCTCTGGCTACCCTGGCTACTACGGCGCTTCCGGCGCTGGTTACCCTGGCTATTACGGCGGCTGGGCCAACCGCAGCTACGTAACCGGGCGGCCAACGTTGTTTCCGCGCTACTACGCCGGCAATTACGGCGCTTATGCTTACGGCGGCTACCCTTATGGTTATTACCCCGGTACCCCCTGGGGCGGCCCGACGCTGTTTCCGCGCTACTATGGCGGTGGCTGGTAGCTGCGCTGCATCGACCAGTCCGCTGACGCCATTCGCGCCGGATCGCGGCCATGTCGGCTTTGGGCCAATTCCCGACTCATGCACCGCAGCACACGTAGGTCAGTCGATCACCTCAGTAGCTAATAACTGCATTGAGTTAGGTACCTCGATGCCAAGCGCCTTGGCAGTCTTGAAATTGATTACGAATTCAAACTTGGTCGACCTCTGCACCGGGAGGTCAGCGGGCTTCTCTCCCCTGAGAATTCGGCCGGTGTAGATGCCAGCTTGGTGATACGCATCCGCGAAGTCGGTCCCGTAGCTCATCAGGCCGCCGGAGACCACGAAATCACGCAATCCATAGATTGCAGGCAGTTTGTTACGGGCTGCGAGCGCGACGATCTGATCGCGGCGAGCCGTGAAGAACGAATCGGTTCCGACAAGAAGCGCGCCCGCGCCTTGTAGGGCTACGGTAGCGAACACTGTCTCGATCTCTTCCTCGGTACTAGCTTTCAGGACAATGAGTTGCAGCCCAAGCACCCGTGCGGACGCTTCCGCATCTCCCAACAGTTTCTCGGTACCCGCAAAATTCGGATTGAAGAGTGCCGCGACTGTGGTGGTACGGGGAACGAGTTCGTGCAGCAGTCCGAGTTGCTTTGACCCAACCTCGACGGCGAAATTGACCACGCCCGTCACGTTGCCTCCTGGTTGGCTCAAGCTGGCGACAAA
>Ga0306920_100013714_pt1 | contig 11049 bp, 10 predicted proteins | sample flu12Cox44000170_FD_204666 | JGI IMG/M metagenome (GOLD analysis project Ga0306920, IMG submission 204666) | Lab enrichment of tropical soil microbial communities from Luquillo Experimental Forest, Puerto Rico - flux4day.12C.oxic.44.000.170 (v2)... | ecosystem: Environmental > Terrestrial >...
TTGATGTGGCGGAGGTAACCACTCCAGCGAGCGAGACACTCGCGCTGCTTGCACCCGGCAGGCTCTGGGACACGCGCTCGACCGAGGTGGCCATGAGCGTCGCTGCGCTGTCCGTCCGGGTACCCTTCACGCGAACCCGACTGCCCGCGGCGGGAGCCGCATTGTCGAAGTTCTTAAGAACGGCCGTCTCGTAGTTGACGACAAGGTTGCCGAGGGTGAACTGATGCAGGCCGTTATTGACGGAGGAGACAACTCCCATGGCCAGGAAGTCGCCCGTGCGCGCGCTGGGCTCTATACGTGTCGCCACCACCTGACCCGATGCACTGGGGTGACCGCTGATTGTCAGCCTATCGCCGGCCTTGTACCCAGCCAGATTGCCGCCGTCGATGATCGTGCGGCCCTCCACGACGACGGTCTGACCTAACACCACTAATTTGCCGTGCAACAGATCGATTTCGTCCAAGGGTCCATCAACAGGGTGGGAGACCTCGATGTGGTCGGCGGTTAGGCCGTTGGTGTTGGGATCAAGCTCGCCGCTAGCGAGCAGAACTTCACCCTGGCTGACGTCCACGTCGCTGAAGGCTGCCGCTTCTCCGTCGATCAGAATCGTCGCGCCGGGGGCGGCAGTGATGTTGGGGCTCGAACTGAACCATTCGATGGTGGCGAGGCTTACCGCCTTCGTCACCTTCATCGTGGGTGGTTGGGGCTGGGATTGGGAGGGGAGGCCTTCAGTGCCTCCTCCGTCACAAGAAGCAAGCGTCAGGCACAGCAGCGCACTCGAGCACAGCGACAGTATGATTTTCATCGCAACTCTCCCCGGGATTTCTGCGAGCGATGACCTGGGAGATCTCGTACACGCCGACACCGAGATGAACAGGGAAACGGGTCGCGCTCGATGGAGGCGCTCTAACTCACGAACGTCCAGGCGCTGACTGCCGTGATAACCGTCCCGCTGGCAGCAGCGACCGAGCGGCCTCAGGCCAACAATAGGAGTATTCATTGTGATGATCGCCCGTCAGTTCAGGTGGCCAGTAACTTCGCTCCTGCCTCGGACCTTGCCTCGTCGACAGTGCTTCAGGACCTCAGTTCTGAAATTAGCGATCGACTAGCAGGGGATCTTTAGGGACTTCTTAGGAAGTCCTGATTTTTGGACCGGTTTGCCGTGGCGGAGATGCGGGGGCGTCCGCTTTGGAGAAAATTGCGGCCCGCAAGCCGCGGTTCATGCGCCCGTTATGGGAAGCGCGTAGCACAGACGGGCAAAACCCATTCGCGCCACCCCACGTGGTATCGATTTCATATTTACCCCCTGACAGAGCTTGCGACGAAAGGTCCGAAGGTCGAACCTGTCATTCTGCATCCTTATAGGTCGCCAGCGACTACCACAGACCGAGAGTCTCGGCATCGGGGGGTTCGTACGTAACACCTGCGAAGGATCTTCAACGAGCGAGACAGTGCGTATAGAACTGTCGGCCGCTGCGCGCTTCCAACTAAAACCGATCCGCCCCCCCGCCCACGGGTGGGGACTTCAACTTGCAGCTTTCGGGAAAGCTGCACATTCTCTGCGAGCGGCAGGTCATGGCCCGGCTCCGGAGGGATTCTACTTCTTACGCTGTTTCCACCGAGCGTACCGATCCGGCAAACAGGCCCCGCAAGGTCGATATCCGGCGGCCTGGGCCTGCGCCTCGTTCAGAAAAAACACGCGCTGCGAAACATAGCCGCCGCGAGCAATGGCTCGCAGAGCCGCAGCGCAATCGAGCCGGCCATAGATCCGCCGTCCGCTATGTCCGCCCAGCGCGCCTGGTATGTCACTCTCGTACAGTTTCCCGTCCGGCCCGACGAGCTTCCAGGTCAAGCGCAATGCTCCCGAGCGTTAAGTAAGAGTGAAGTTCTCGAGGTACTCGCGCTCGAGCAACGCGCGCTTCCGCCAGGTACCCCACCGATATCCGGAGATGCTGCCATTCTTGTTCAATACGCGGTGGCATGGAACCACTACCGCGATCGTGTTGGCGGCGCAAGCTTCTCCGACCTCCTGCGCAAGACGCGGCACACCAAGCCTCGAGGCGAGCTCGCCATAGCTGATGGTTTTTCCAGCAGGGATCTCCTGCAACGCTCGCCAGACCTGCCGCTCGAAGTGGGAACCGCGCAGGTCCACTGGCAAGGATGCACCTGCAGCCGGGTGCTCGATCAGCTTTGCAGCTTTCTCCACAGTCTCTTTCAGAGCTTCGTAGTCTTCGACCAATTCTGCTTCGGGAAACCGGCTCTCGAGAGCTGAAGGCTGAAGGCCCTCTCGCTTCACGAACTCGAGCGCCACCACCCCACGGGCGGATGTCGCGGCGATGAAATCCCCGAGTGAGGTCGTTCCCCAGCCGTAACGAAGGGTCTCTTTCATGGCATGACGCTGAGCTTGCGTAGGGGCGGCTGCGTTTCGTCATGCACTCTAGGAGTTGACAGCCAGGCGCACATTCCGTTTCTTGCTGTCTGATGATGCGGTGGCTCTCGTTGACTCTCGAGTTACCCGTCGCGCATCCTCTATCGTCGGCACACGACTTGAGGAGTCATCTTGGGGCTCGAAGAGCCGCGAAAAGAGTCGTATGAGCTGGATAAATAAGGAAAATTACATCCTCAGATGACGAGATAGGGGGAAGAGGTTGAATCTCGCCGCGGGTGGAGTTCACGAGAGTAAATGCCCCGCCAGCGCCTTTAGCACGGCATGGGTGCGGTCACGGGCATCGAGCTTTCGCAGTATGTCTGACATGTGATTCTTGACCGTACCCATGGCGATCCCGAGGTGGCGCGCGATCTCTTTGTTGGAATAGCCGCCGGCAACGAGTCGCAGGATGGCTGCCTCTTGGGCTGTGAGCCCGGTTTCGGTTAGATCCCCCGCGCGCGTGCTCATCGGTATCGCCGGACCCGGCTGAAAGACTCGCTCTCCTCGAACCGCTGACTGGAGTACCTGTTTCAGGGTCTCCGGGTGAGCGTCCTTCAGCAGATAACCGGACGCGCCGGCACTGATGCCGTCCTTCAGCGCCTGAGGGTCGTCAAAGGTTGTCAACAGGATGACGGGCACGGAATTGCCTCGCTGGCGCAGCGCCTTGAGTACCTCCAGGCCAGATCGACCGGGCATGCGAATGTCGGCGAGTACGGCGTCGACCTCGCGACTCGCGAGGGCGTCGAGAAGAGTGTCGCCGTTGTCGGCCTCCACGATGACTTGAATGCCGCCAAGCGCTTCAAGCAGCGCCTTGAGGCCGTGGCGGACCAAAGCCTGATCATCGGCCAGCGCTATCTTCAGCATGTAACCTTGGGCTCGGGTAACACCGCGCGCAGCACGCAGCCGCAAGGCGTGCGACGATCCAGTGTGACAAATCCCTGAAACTCCTCGAGACGCTCGCGTAGCCCGCGCAGGCCATTGCCCACAGGCGGCGTCGGCGACTGGTAGCCGGAGCCGTTGTCCTCGACACTGAGGATGAGCTGCTGTTCGCCGCGTGAGAGCGTGACCAGGACCTCGGTCGCGCTGCCATGGCGCAGCGCATTAGTGAGGCCCTCCTGGGCACAGCGCAGGAGCGCCTCAGCCTTGCCGATATCGGAAACGAAGGCGCTTGGCTCGAGGTCAAATTTGACCGACACCGAAGCGACCCCCGGATTGAGGGCGCGAAGTGCGGTTTCGAGGTCGATCGTGTCCTGCTGACGCAGAGCGGATACGACCGTCCGGATGTCAGTCAGTAGCTCGTCAGCCAGTGTCAAACACTGGCGGAGCGTATTGGAGGCGGAATTCGCCTGAGTACGCAGAGCGAGGGAGAGCTGCAGCTTCAACGCGGTCAACTTGTGTCCCGCAATGTCATGCAGCTCGCGAGAGAGCCGTAGTCGCTCCTGCGCGCGGGCACCTTCGGCGACCAGGGTGCGGGCGGCCCGCAGCTCGCGGTTCACCCGCAGCACATCCCGGCGCGAATCCTGCGCCGTATAAGCCGCCCGCGTGACAAAGGCAGCGAACAGCTCGAAGGCAACGTATGCGACACCCAACTGTATCGCCTTGGGGACAGGTTCTGACCGCACCAGCCAGACAAACAGGGCGCAGTTTGCAAGCGTCAGGGCCACCAGCGCGGGGCGGCGGTCGCGAAGCGCCGGGAGCTGGGCGGCCGCGACCACGAGAAGGACACCCTGCAGATGGTCCCTCAACATCCACAGGCTGATCGGCGCGACTACCGCCTGAAGAACGACGGCGATGCGAAGCGCGACATCGGGTGCGGAACGCTCCTCGAGGATGCCACGGGCGGCGAGTGCGAGGAGAAATGAGAGCAAAGCTCCGAGCCCCAGCGCCCATTCAGCGGGTGGAATGGCTTCCCCACGCATGTGGCCTAGCAAGCTGCTCGCAGCCGCCAACCACGCCACGTAAGCCGTGGCGTTCAACGGCGCTAAGACTCCCGCGCCAGGCGTCCGACGATCGAGAGTGCCGAAGGCCCACACGAGGGTGAGTATCTCCGATCGGGCCTCTGAGGGGCCAGGTGCCTTTTGGCACCCCCGGCCAATGCCATTCGGCATCTACAGTCAGACCTTCTCGAGCGACATGCTGCCCGCCATGCAGTCCATGTCGCACCTTAAGCCCTCCGGGAAACCGCGCTGCGCGCGAGCCTTGCTCGCGCTGTCCGCCTCCCTTGCCGCTGCGAACGTTTTCGCGGGCGAGCTGATCATAGAGGTCCACGGCATCACCCCTGATCGCGGCAAGGTTTACGTCGCAGTCTATGACCGGCCAGAGTCCTTTCCGACCTCGGGGCAGCAGAGAGTTGGCCAAGTGGTTGCCGCCACTGACGGGCACCTCACGCTGCACTTTGGAGATCTGCCGCCGGGTCAGTATGCCGCTGTTGCGTTTCAGGACCTCAACGGCAACGGCAAGTTGGACAAGAACTTCCTCGGGATCCCGAAGGAGCCCTATGGCTTCTCCAACGGTGCCCGCGGTTCCGCCGGACCTCCCAAGTTTTCCGAGGCTGCCGTGACGCTCGATCCCGATGGCACCACGACGATCGTACTGAAATGAGCGAATACTGAAATGAACGGGACAGACCAGCCCAATGACTCGCTGGGCGACACGCCGAAACTCCCGGTATGGCGCCGCGCGTTACTGATCGGCGGGACCAGTGCGGCGGCCGCAGGCATAGCAGGTCTTGCCTCGGGAATCGGTGTTGGTGCCCGCGAAGTGCCCCCCGCCCCGCGCAGCGTCGCTGCGCGGCAGCGCTTCCTGAACAAGGTCGTGATGATCACCGGTGCGACCTCAGGAGATTCGTGCCAACGGCGGAACGGCGCACTACTTCCGTGCTGATGTGCGCGTCCAGGCAGATGTGCAGGGGTTCGTCGACTTCACGGTGGCGCAATTCGGACGCCTCGATGTCGCCTTCAACAATGCGGGGATCACACTCGAGAAGCCGCTGCACGAGTATTCGAAGCAGCGAATGGGACGATGTCCTGCATACGAACCTTCGGGGCGTGTTCTTCGCCTTGAAGTACCAGATCCCCGTCATGATGGCTGGTACGGGCGGCGTGGTCGTCACCTCATCGTCCGATGCCATCGCGACACTGGCCGAGCGTGGCGCGTACGCGGCGAGCAAGCACGCACTCGTAGGACTGGTGCAGGCCGCCGCGCTCGAATACGGCCAGAACAACATACGGATCAACGCCATGTTGCCTGGCACGACCGATACGGCGCTCGTGCGTCGGGTTGCCGGCATGGAGAACGCTCCCGATGCGGTGTGGCGCGCCGGAGCGGCCGAATGTGCCAAGAGCCATATGCCCGGCCTGGGTCGGATGGCGAATCCGGAGGAGATCGCCGAGTTCGCCTTGACGCTTGCCTCCGACGAGCATCCGTTCTTGACCGGCGCTGCGCTGGTGATCGACGGCGGAAAGGGAGCCCAAGGTGGCTGAGGACAACAGGCGCCCGCTGTCTGCATTGCCACGGCTGCAGCGACGCTCACGAACGGGGTGGTCTACATGTTGAACCGAAGAGAAGCACTGGGTTTGTTGGGTGCGAGCGCCGCTTCGACATTCGTGCCCACGCGATCGGCCCTCCCGGAGACGCCACGGACGTGGCCGCTGCCTGCAAACGAGCGCTGGTTGACGCGCCTCGTGGAAGCAATCCCGGATCGCATAGACAGCGCTCCCGCGGTGGAGGGGATGCTGCCGGACGAGCTGTCGGGGACGCTCTATCGAAATGGTCCAGGTCTGTTCGAACGCGGCGGTTATCGGAAATCGACTATCGTCGACGGTGATGGAATGATCCGTGCCTTCACGTTTTCGAACCGAAGGGTGCGATTTCGGACCCGTTTCGTTTCTACGGAGAAATTCACGCGCGAGGATCAGGCGGCGCGGTTCCTGTTCCCGACATGGACCACACCAGCCCCCGGCTATTTCGACAATCTGCCCGAAATTCCCACAAAGAGTCAGGCGGGCGTGACGGCCGTGGCAAAGTCGGGCGTGCTTTACGCGTTTGACGAGGTGGGCAAGCCGTACGCGCTCGACCCCGATACGCTGACGACGACGGGGCAGGTTGATCCAAGAGGACTTGGCGCCGAGAGTTCGCCAAGGGCGTACAAGGCCCACACGAAGACCGACGGCGAGACAGGCCAATGGGTGTTGACCGGAACCAGCGGGCGAGCGCCACAGCGGCTGCATGTGGTCGTTCTCGATGCGCAGGGTGCGACGCAGTCCCACTTTTACACTCCGAATCCCCGCGGGGACTACTTTCACGATTTCTTCTGGACGGGCCGGCACGTGGTGTTCCATCTTCATCCGACGCCGCTGTCGCCGCTGCCCATGCTCATAGGGCTGCGAACCTACGTCGATAGCCTCTCCTGGCGACCTGAGAGGGGAAGCCTGCTGCTCGTCGTCGATCCGACGGGTAGCGAACGCCCGATCATGCTTGAAGTGCCGGCGACATGGATGTGGCACTCAGTGAACGCGTACGAGTGCGGCAAGACGATCATCGCCGATTTCATTGGCTACGACGCGCCTGACCACTTTTTTGGCCACCAGGCGGTGTTCCGGACCATCATGACCGGCCAGACCGGTGTGGCCGCATCACCCGGACAGCTGCGAAGGATCATCCTTGATCTTTCTCGACGCGCAGCGCGCCTCGAGACCGTCGCCAGCGCACACTTCGAATTTCCGACGACTCACCCTCGCGTGCAGGGTCATGTGTATCGCTTCGGCTATTGTGCCATCGGCGATATCGCGCGCAGTTGGTTCCACGACGGTGTCGCAAAGGTTGACGTCGAGAGCGGGACGTACGAGGAGTTTCGGTTCGGGAAGCAAACCTATGTGGGTGAGCCGGTATTCGCGCCCCGCGTGGACTCACACAGTGAGGACGCAGGATGGCTGCTGTGCGAAGTCCTCGATGGCCGCACAGAACGCAGCGGCCTCGCGATATTCGATGCGAGGAACGTGCGCTTCGGGCCTGTGGCCACGGTCAAGCTGGGTCACCACCTGCCGTTCAGTTTTCATGGCTGCTGGCGGGCGACATAGAGCGCCGACGGTCGCAGCCATTTCACCGCGAGGTGACACATCGTGCCAGACACGCGTAACTACATTGGAGTGCCGCTGTTGTCGCTGGCCGCGACTGCGTGCGGTACGACTCACGACTTCGTCGATCAGCCGCAGCTGAGCCTTGCTGAACCCGACAGAGACGCCCGCCGGGCGACAGCGGATCTCTTTGACTTGCGCACACCCTATACCGTCAAGCTTTGCGAGGCTGACCGGTCATCAAGAAGGTGCAAGCAGGGCGAGCCGGGCATCACCGCTACCGGCGTTGGTGGCCTTTTTCTGCCACTTACCCTGCATGTCACGGGGTTGCTCGTGAGCAAGGAAAGCCTCTCGGCCGATGGTTGGGCGATTGACGCATCTTTCGATTCAAGGGTCGACGGCATCTCGCCGGTGTGTCGAATCGCCCAGGGCCAGATCGTGTCTCGAGCCAACAACACGGTGTCCGTGCAACTCAGAAATTTCTATTGCAACTGGGTAGTGGTCGGCAATGTGCTCGTCAATGCCGATTTCTCCATCGACAGCATCGATGCAAAGGAGAAGGTGTTCACGGGCTTTTACAAGGTGACCTTCCACGGTACCGGCAATGCGGCGGGATCCGGTTACTACAGAGCCACGATTGTTACCGCGAAGAAGACCTAAGCACGGACAGATTCATGGCGCGTGATAACACCTGAGGCCGAGGAGTGTCGCCTCGACTGCTTGCTCGAGTGGGGTATGCGGCTCCGTCCGAATTACCGCCCTGAGGGGTGCGTTATCCATCCTAAGCGGTACACGCCACAGGTAGCGCATTTCGAGCATTTCACGGAACGTCGTGACGAACGCCGCGCCCAGCACGATCAGCCACCATGGGAAGGCCGCTATTACCGGCTCGACGCCTGTTTTCCGAGCCACCACTCGCCGAATGGCCTGCGTCATCTGCGTTCCGTCATGGTCCCATTGACCCTTCATGTGAAAGGTCGCGAATCGCTCCAGTGAGTCGCGCCGAGCGAGCAATTCGACGATCGTGCGTGCGACATCCGGAACGTAAGACCACTGGTGTCCCACGCCGCGGGCGCCGGGGTAGCTGATCTTCCTGACACTCTGGCCAGGCTTGATCAGGCCTTGCGAGAACCAGTTGTTGCCCGAAGAATTCGGCCCAAAGAAGTCTCCGGCGCGGACGATGACAGCGCGGCCGCCGTTCCGGGAGTAGGACTCCAGTCGCCGTTCCATCTCGACCCGGATAGCACCCTTTCGTGTCAGGGGATTCTGTGGAGACTCTTCCGTCACGAGCCCGAATGCATCAGGCCCGTAGTTATAGAGAGTGCCCGGAAGTACGATTGTTGCCCGCTCGGCGGTTGCCGCAGCGATGGTATTGTCGAGCATCGGCAACACCAGCTTCGACCACCGGCGGTATCCGGGCGGATTGACCGCGTGGATGATCACCGTGCAACCTTGAGCGGCCGCTAGGACGTCCTCCCGGTTGAGCGCGTCCCCGCGCAGCCAGGTAACGCCGTCTTTGTGTTCGATGGACTCATCTCCGCTACGCTTCAAGGCGCGTACCTCCCAGCCGGCATCGCGCAGCTGCCGCGCCGTTTCGCCACCGATGCCGCCGGTTGCGCCCAGAACCAGAGCTCTGCCCACATTCGCCATGACTCTCTCCCGTGCAGTACAGGTGATCACTGGCGCGAATCTTGCGCCGGATTTCTGAGGGACGAAATTGCAGAAGATGAGCCATCCGCTATACATTTATGTATGGCCGCGCGCATCAGCTGGGAGCTCTACCGATCCTTCCTCGCAGTTTTGACCGAGGGATCGCTCTCGGGCGCGGCGCGCGCTCTGGATATCGCCCAGCCTACCGTTGGGCGCCATGTTGCTGCGCTAGAGCGATCGTTGGGCACGCCGCTGTTTACGCGTTCTCAGACGGGGCTTCTGCCGATGGAAGCAGCGCTGTCGCTGCGAATCTACGCCGAAGCGATGAGCAATTCGGTTGCGGCACTGGAACGCGCCGCGTCTAGCCAAGGATCCGGCGTACGCGGGGTGGTGCGGGTAACGGCCAGCGAGGTGATTGGCGTCGAAGTGCTGCCGCCCATAGTCGCGCAGTTGCGCGAGGACCATCCCGATCTTCAGGTTGAGCTGGTGCTCAGCAACAGGATGCAGGACCTGTTGCAGCGCGAGGCGGACATCGCCGTGCGCATGACGCGCCCCACCCAGGAGCTGCTGATCGCGCGTCGGATCGGTCACCTCGGATTAGGCCTGCATGCCAGCAAGCAGTACCTGAAGCGACACGGGGCGCCCGACGTGACCGCAGATCTGCAGCGCCATGCGCTCATCGGATTCGATCAGCCGACACCCTTCATTCGTGCCGCTGGCAAAGCGTTTCCGGGGTTTCGGCGTGAAGCTTTCGCCATGCGAGCCAATAGCGATCTCGCTCAGCTGGCACTGATCAGGTCTGGAGCGGGCATAGGCATCTGCCAGGTGGCCATCGCCAAACGTGATGGGTTAGTACGCGTACTCCGCAAGCAATACTCGCTGCAACTGGATACATGGATTGCTATGCACGAGGATTTGCGGAACAGCCCGCGTTGCCGCGTTACCTTCGACGCCTTGGTGAAAGGGTTGCAGGCGCATGTCGCCGGAGCGACGCGCTGACGGATGGCACTGGTGCCGCTCACTGCAGCGTGGGAAATTGCGCAGGCGCTGGGTTTATGCGCGGTTGCCGGTTGCCTCATCCTGTGCCTGCTGTCGGTTCGGCCGCGGGCGGGCGGCTCCGGGGCCTTCACGGTGCGCGGTCACGAGCTTCTCGGCTGGTTGGCACTCGCCGCCGCGGTTCTCCATGTCGGGTTATTGCTCGGCGTCGATCACCGGGTCGTCGAGCACGTCAAGCTGACTGCCCCGCGTTACGAATACGCCGGCCTCCTCGCGCTGGTTACGCTGCTTTTTCTTACCGTGCCGGCCGCCGGTGCAGTCCGCTGGCGGCTTTGGCCCCGCCACCGGAACTTTCAGGCCGCGCACGTCGGCGCGGCCTGCCTGCTGGTGGTCACTCTTGCGGTGCACGTACTGGCTACGGCTCGTTACGTCCATGGTCGCGCGCATGCAGTCGCCTACACTCTGCTATCGGGCATCGTGCTGCTCGCACTGCTGCGTGCGCGCGCCCGGCGACAGCCGGCTCAGCAGCCATCGCGCCACCTCGGCGGACTCGTGTTCGGACGGCATTCGCGGCTCGTGCTGACCATCGTCCTCGGTTCGCTCGTCGCGCTATTTGCAGTGCTGCGTGGTGGAACGGCTCTGGCCCTGCGTGAACCGTTCCTGCGCCGTAGTGAGCCGTTAGTCCTGGGCTTTCCTCACGAGAAACATCTCCCGGTGAACTGCATTACGTGTCATCACAACTTCGTCGATCGGAGTGGTGAAGATTCGTGCATCAGTTGTCATCGCAGCGGCCGCGCTGCCATTCGGGTCGGCGCCGAAGCGCGCTTTCACGACTTCTGTCTGGGTTGTCATCGCGACCCCCCTCCGTACCTGACGGGTCACGGGCCGAAGACGGGGTGC
>Ga0306920_100013718_pt1 | contig 11047 bp, 16 predicted proteins | sample flu12Cox44000170_FD_204666 | JGI IMG/M metagenome (GOLD analysis project Ga0306920, IMG submission 204666) | Lab enrichment of tropical soil microbial communities from Luquillo Experimental Forest, Puerto Rico - flux4day.12C.oxic.44.000.170 (v2)... | ecosystem: Environmental > Terrestrial >...
CCGAACATTTCTGTTGATTTCATTGGCGAATTCGCGCTAAGACGACGCTATTGTCGCGCGGCTGTCGCGCTCCCATATTCGCACTTGTTCGTACTTGTTCGCACTATCTAGAGAGAGGCTATCAGATGTCAGTCAGAAAGAGGACCTGGACCAACCAGGACGGCACGCAGGGTGAGGCGTGGGTCGCCGCCTATACCGACTTCGAAGGCACGCGCCGCATCCGCACCTTCGAGAAGAAGCACGAAGCCGCCGCCTACCACGCCAGCGTCAGCGGCGAGTTACAGTCCGGCCTCCACGTCCCCGACAGCCAGTCCGTCACGGTCGCGGAGGCCGGTCGGTTGTGGCTGCAAGGCTGCGAGGCGGCCGGGTTGGAGCGCTCGACGCTCGACTACTACCGGCAGCATTTGGAACGCCACATCACCCCGCTGATTGGGGCCGTGAAGCTCTCACGCCTCACCGTACCGATGGTGCGCGCCTTCGAGGATCGGCTGGCGGCTGATCGCTCCCCCGTCATGGTGCGCAAGGCCCGCATCTCGCTCGGCGCTCTACTGACCGACGCGCAAGATCGTGGGCTGGTCAGGCAGAACGTGGTGCACGCGCGGGGCCGCCGCCGGGGTAAGGACGCGCGTGTCGCCGCGAGACAGAACGGCAAGCTCAAGGTCGGCGTCGACATCCCGTCGCTGGACGAAATCCGCGCCATCATCGCCGCCGCCAGCGATGGACAGCGTCCCTTGCTGCTGACCGCGATCTTCACCGGCCTGCGGATCTCCGAACTGCGCGGCCTGCGCTGGAATGATATCGATCTCAAACGCGGCGAGCTTCACGTGCGCCAGCGCGCCGACCGCTACAACACCATCGGCAAGCCGAAGTCGGCGGCAGGCGAGCGCACCGTCCCGCTGCCGCCGATGCTGGTCAACACGCTGCGCAAGTGGAAGCTGGCCTGTCCGAATAGCGAGATGGGGCTCGTTTTTCCCGCCGCTGACGGCAGCGTCGAGAGTTACGTCAACATCACACGGCACGCCCTCAACCCGACGCTGGTCGCCGCCGGTATCGCCGCCAAGTACGGCTGGCACTCGCTGCGCCACTTCTATGCGTCGTGGTGCATCAACCGCAAAGTCGACGGTGGGCTCGAATTGCCGCCGAAGATGGTGCAGCAACGCATGGGGCACGCGTCCATCGCAATCACCATGGATGTTTACGGCCACCTGTTCCCAAGCGGCGACGATGGTGCGGAGTTGGCGGCGGCCGAGAAAGCTTTGCTCGTCGCGCTATAGGCTGTACGCGGTGCATTGCTCGAAGTCGCGCGACAAAGACCGGCGATGCGTGTCACCACGGTCGGCGGCGCACCGTGTTGGTGATCATCGCTTCGGGATCGATGACGAGCTCGGTCGGCGGGGCGAGCTTGAGCGCGATTTGCGGAATGACGCACGAGAGCTCGCTGCCATGCGGCAGCGCGAGCACCAGACGAAAGAAATGATTGTCGATCGGGGTCAAGCTGACGCTGGCGTAAATGCGCAGCGCGCCGCTGCCGTCGTCGACGAAGCCCATTGCCACGAGATCATCGCGCTCGCTCATGGCTCAGCTTTCCAACGTCGTCGTGGCGCTGCAAGGAAAATCCGCAAGAGCGAGGCGCGCCGGGTCTATACTGCGGCATGTTGCGCAAGCCGCCGACCCCGCCTCACATCCTTGCTCGCCGCGAACGCTCGCGCCGGTCACGTCAACGGCGACGCGAAGGCAAGCGGGTGTGGTCGATCGAGCTCCCCGATGAAGTGGCGGGCGGGGTGATCACCGCGTTGATCCATTTCGGCAGATTGGGCGAACACGAAGCCGACGATCCGCGCCGGGTCGCGCAGGAGATCAGCCATCAGTTAGCGTGGTTCGCCGAGCATTGGCGCTCGCTCCGACGCTAAGCCTTTGCGACACGCGTGTCGCGAGCTCGCCCCGCGCCGATGTAGCCTTCGCTCTCTGCCATGCTCTGCCCCGGCTCGGGCGGCCCTTCGTTGTTTGGCAGGCACTCCATGACGAAGCAGGCTCGGGCCGGGGCGCTTTCCGCGAGGGGCTATCGATGAACGGTCGACCGTTTGCAATACCTTCTGATTTGCAGCCCGCACTGAAACTCACGCCGCTCGTGCGCGGCGTCATCGCCTATGCGCACGCTGCGCTCTTTGGCGGCGATCGCAATGCGGGGCGCGTGGTGAAACAGTTATGGCCTGACGACAAGGCGACGCTCGGGCTTGTTGAGCGCGCGGCGACGAGTGAGGCGACCACGGCGGATGCGGCATGGGCCGGACCGCTGGCGACGTACCGGGTGCAGGAGCTTTTGCAGAACCTCGGGCCGCTCAGCGCCGGAAGCCGCCTCTTGCGTCAGGGCATTGCTTTGACGTTCGACCGCAATGCCGAGATCAGGGTGCCCGGCATCACCGTGTCGGCGAGCTTCGCAAATTGGGTCGGCGAGCGCGGATTGATACCCGTCCATCAGCTGCCGGTCAGCGCAGGCGCGATCTTGGACCCGCGAAAATTCGGGACGATCATAACCCTGACAAGGGAAATGATGGTTAGCAGCAACGCCGAAGCTCTGACCAGAACCGTTCTGATCGACGCCGTCGCCGCCAGCTTGGACGTGGCGCTATTTTCCAACGTCGCTGGCGACAGCACGCGACCGGCCGGGCTCTTATACGGCGCAAAAAGCGAAACGCCGACGGCAGGCGGCGGCTCGCAAGCCATGCTGACGGATCTGGCGACCCTGGCTGCCGATGTCAGCCCATACGGCGGGCTCGATCTCACCTACATCTGCGCGCCAGCCGAAGCGGTCAAGCTGACCTTCGCGATGGGCGCGCAATTCAAAATCCCGGTGCTCGCGAGCAGCGGCGTCCCGGCGAAAACCCTGATCTGCATCGCGCCGGTTGCGCTGTGCTCGGCGTCCGATCCAGCGCCGCGCCTCGAAGCGGCCCGTGACGTCGCCCTGAGCATGGATGACAGCGCGCCCGTTGGTATGCCGTCGCGCTCGATGTTTCAAACCGACAGCGTGAGCATCAGGTTGACGATGTTCGTAAGTTGGGCCATGCGAGCGCCGCTCGCCTGCGCCTATTGCTCTAACGTCACATGGTAGCGCTGTGACAGAAAATCCCATGACCCGCGAGCAACGTCTCAACCTGATCGACCGCCTGCAAGCGGCAAATGCCGCCTCGCTCGACGAGCTCGCCCGACGACAGGAAGAGCGCGCGGCCGATCCCAACTCGGAGCTCGAATGGTTGATGGCGGACCAGCGCTTCACGCGGGATCAGTCTGACCTGATCTATAGCGACCCCGCCGCCGAGCCCGAGCCGAGCCCGCCCGTTGAGAAATCCGGCGCGCCCCATGTGATCTATAGGCGGTTTGAAACCCCGCTCCCGGTCGCCGCTGGCGTCGCACGGGCGGCTTTATACGCGACCGATCCCCCCGCCGAAGAAGACGAGCTCGCCGACGCCGTCGACAAATTTGCGCAAGCGGTCGAGAACCGGCTCGCCGAGCTCGAAGGTGAGCTCGTCAAGCGCGACCGGCAGATCAGCGAGCTCCGGGGCGAGTGCGTCGAAGTCCAAGGTCTGCTGCGCAATGTCCTTGGCAAGCTCGCCGCGCTCGAAACCGTCGCCAAAGGTTTCTCCGCTAAAGTCGACAGCGAGCGCAAGGATCGCGAGGCGCTGTTTGCTTCGCTCGAAACCAAGCTCGCCGAATTACGCGGCATCCTTCGCGGTGCCATGAACGATTGGAACGGCCAATGACCTTCCGCCGTCCCATCGTTCGCCCCGGCGCGAACGCCTACAGGTCGTTGTTGGACGAGGCCAAAGCCGATCTCGCGCAGATGCACTTCCGGCATCAGTGTGCGCGGGCCGATCTGCGCCGTGAGCTCGACCAAGTGCGCGGCGAATTGGAAGAGCTTCGCGCCGTCATCCGCGCCCGGCAGCGCGCCGAAGCCGAGCTCGCTGAGCTCTACCGCGAACGCGAGATCGCACGAGCGCAAGTCGCCGAGCGCGATCCGGCCACGCCGCTGAACTAAGGCAAGGCGTGTACTCATAAATCGCGATTGTTCGGCAATCGCTGGCTGCCGCAAACGAGTGTGCTGATTGCGCAGGAAGCTCAGGCGACCTTCTGCCGCCGTCGCCACCAGCCGAGAAGGCCACCGCCAGCCAAGATCAGGCCGGGTAGGCCAGGACCGGGTTGACTTTAAAGCTGTGACGACGGAAGCGTTGAAGGTACTTCCTCACCCGAGGGCTTCGCAAAGAGATGTCGCTGCTCAAAAGAGCTTTGAGGCGGTCGATCAACATGGTCGGCTTCGAAATAGTGAGAACATCCTCAGCCGGCGCACTGAGGGACTTAGCGCACTACCGGATGATGCGAGAGGTGCACTCAGGGGACGCTCGCGAGATTGAAGAACTCTACCGACGTTTTGTTTTCCATGACCTACCGGACCGAAAAGAACGCGCCGCTCTTCTATACGAACTGATTGGCACCTCGGTTGGAGAGGCCATTTATATTGTTTATTACCTGCACAAGGGCCTCACCGCTCAAGGGGATATCTGCGAGTTTGGTGTGGCGCAGGGCGCGACGTCACGATTGATGGCTGCTGAATTCCAGTCTGAGAGGGAGCGCAATCTATGGCTGTTTGACAGCTTCGAGGGGCTGCCAAGGCCAAGTCCGCACGACAAGCTCATTAACGATATCTTTGGGCTCGGATCGATGGCCGCATACGAAGGAACGATGGCGAGCCCGGAAAGCGAAGTTCTAGAGAAACTCGCCTCGATTGATTTTCCCCGGCACAGGACAAAAATCAAAAAGGGGTGGGTGAAGGATACTATCAGCAGCGGAGAATTGCCCACTCATATCGCCTTTGCTTACATTGATCTTGATTTTTACGATCCAATCAAAGATGCGCTTCATTTCGTTGATAGCCGAATGCCCATGGGCGGCCACATCGTTGTGGATGATTACGGCTGGTTCTCAGAAGGAGCCCAAGTTGCAGTGGACGAGTTTATGACGGCGACAAAGGATCGGTTCCGGCTTGAAAAGCCCTTGGCCTGTGCAGGGCATTTCGTGATGCTTAGCAAGGTTAGCGCGTAGCTGAGCTGGCTGCCTTTTTGTCATGGCAATCGTCTAACCTGCTGCGATCTGCGCGTTAATGAGTGCACGGCCTTAGCTAAGAAATTGCCCGGTTTTCTTGATGTCCGGGGGGTCTGCAAATTTTCTGACGGTGACCAATCCTCAGGGGCGCGGCGGGGGCCGCATGTTGGCCTAAATAATCTTTCATTAGGCGTCAGAACATTCGGGAAATTTTTCGCGAGAGTCGCAACCCATTGAGTCGCCAACGTGAATCGCTCGCGAAAACGACCGGATTTGCGTCCTTTCGGCGCGGAGAACAATCATCCGGGGGCAATTCGGGCCGATTTTCTGCAACCCGCTAGTGTGCTATGGGTGCCTCATGCCGAAGCCGGACAAACCGCCTTTTTCTCTCGTCGCCAGCGAAACGATCGGCATTTCCCCGCCCCGCCCGCTCGGCCCGCATGGCGCCAGTCTGTGGCAGCGGATTCAACACGAATATGCGCTTCGTGATACCGGCGGCGTCGAGCTCCTGGCGCAGGCTTGCCAAGCTCTCGACCGCGCCGAAGCCTTGGCCGACGCGATCGCCCGTGACGGCGAGGTGGTCCACACACGCGCTGGCATCCCGCGCACACATCCAGCGGTCAAAGACGAATTGGCCTGCCGCGCCTTCATCGTGAAGACGCTGGAAAGGTTGGGGCTCAACCTCGAAACGATCAAGCAGCCGGGGCGGCCCCCGAGGCCGTATGGATTATGAGCGGCACCAAGCGTCATCCGATCGCACGCCGATCGCAGAATCCGCTGATTACCGACGAAGCGTTGCGGCTTTTCGTCGAGCTCGAAGGCGTGCCGAAGCGTAAGCGAGATAGCCGGACGTTCAAGAACGCGGAGCATCAACTCGCAAGGATGCTCAACTTAGTCGGCGAATATTGGTCGATGTGCAGCGTCCTCGACCGTAGCGAACGTCCGGCGTGGCCGGACCATCTTCAGGCGTTCCAAGACTGGCACAAAGTCAGGCGCGTGCGGGAAGAGTTGCTGAAAGCCTGCAAGCTCCAGGCCGCCGAATAAAAGCCCCCGCGCGGCGGCACGGGGGCAAGTCCACATCGAAGGGTTGACGGCGTCGACTATGCCGACGCTGGCGATTCGCGCAACCCCACTCCGAGGAATTCTCCCGCCATGCCGCTTCGTTTGACCGACGAACAGTTGACCGCAATCATGCGAGGGGCCGCGCCGCTCGCTCCGAATCGGAGGGATGCTTACCTGCGGGAGATTGCCGACGCCTTGGCTGTCGCTGGCGAGATCGGCGACGGCAGCGTGGCCAGGGCGATCCGCACGGCGCAAAAGCGGCACTACGACGTGCCCGAGCTCGGCCCCTATGACGGATAGCCGCCGGGGCGGCCTACACCGCGAACACTAGGTCCATCACGCGCTTGAACTCGACTTCGACGAACTCGGGCAAGACTTCCGCGCGCAGGAGCGCCCGGAGCTCGGCGTCGAGCGCGGCGGTATTGAGGCTGTTGTCGTTGTAGCGCCGGTTGGTTTGGTCCTTGTACCAGTCGACGATCTCCAGGTTGCGCCAGCTGCTCAAGCGAGCCGCCCGCGCAAGCGCACCGTGATCGTCGAGGGGGTCCGACCCCTGGTCCGGCACCGCCACCACCGGGCCGTCATAGGGCAGATCATCGGACTTCAAGCCGCGATAAGTGGCCGGTTCTCTTTCGCGCGCGCGGTTTAGGCCGTCCTTGGGGGGTACTACATTGTGTTTGGACCTAGGACTGCTAGGACCAGATTGTGGGTGCGCCTGGCTTTCGGTCCTAGCAGTCCTAGGTCCAAGTGCATTGTGGAGCCCACCTAGGGGAAGCTCTTGCTCGGCCTCCTCCGCGCGCGAAAGAGCAATACCCGCATAGACGTAATGACGCGTGCTGCCATCGCACGGCCGTTGCCTGCGGATAGATGGGCAGGCGGCGCGCAGATCGCGGCCGAAGACCGCTTTTGGGGATTTCGGGTACTCGCAAACGTCGCACCACGATTTGAAGGCGTCATAGAGAACGTCGACCGGGATCTCGATGTCGGAGCCGAGCTTGCACTTCTCGCGAACGAAAGCGCCGACCGGCGACGCCAGATCGCGCATGATCGTGATTGCTTCCTCAGCGGCTTCGAACCGGGTGAAATGGTTCTCGTTGTCGACGGTGAGCCGCTGCAAGCCATCGAGCGCCAAGTTGAGGATGCCGCTAAGCTCGGGGAGAAGCCTCTTCTCTAGTTGGTAATCCTCTTTGCCAAGCCAGGAGCGCGTCGTCAGCAACAGCACGAGACGCCCAACGATCGCGCTCGACGCATCGCCAAGGCGGGGCAACTCATTGGAAATGATATGCAGGCGAACAGGGAGCTTGCCGCTCCATTGCTCTCGATATTTGCGATTGACCGTCAGCGTATCCTCGCCGCTGATCGAGAGCAGGCGCTCGACCACGGCGGGGGAATTCTTGCCGCCGCCAGAGCGTGCGTCGCTGATGATAGCGAGGCTCTTGCCGAGCAAAGGCGCAAGGCCAAACTCGCCGCCTAATGAGCTTAGTGTCGGCCCGCAGACGTTCTGCTTGCCGATCAGCGCGGTCAGAATTCGAGCGATCACACCTTTGCCGCCGCGCGTCGGCCCGACCATGACAAAAATTTTGTGCAGGTCGAGCCGCCCGCTGATGACGTAGCCAAACCACTCAAGGAGCACATCGTGGGCGTCCGGCTCGTCGGGCCATAACGCGTCGAGAAAATCGAGAAAGCGTTGGGGCTTCGGTGCATCTTTGTCGTAAGCGAACGGCACTGCGGTCTGATTGAAAAACTGCGGACTATGCGGGAGCAGGTTCCGGGCTTCGACTTCGAGCAGACCGTTGGCAACGGCGACGATGATGCCCGTCGATCGTCCATCGAGCCATGTCGGCTGATCAACATCGGCGGCCAGGATGGTGATGGCGGCGAGCGCCTCTAGCAAGTCGCCGATCTTTTTGCGCGTTGGTGCCCACGGCACCATGTTGCCGTCAGCGTCGAGATAACACGCATTGTCGGTGAAGAAATAGAGTAGCGAACGCACCGCGCTGTCTTCCAACTCGCACCAATGCGACTGTTTCCACTGCCACCAACCCCCGCGATAGTGATGCAGCGTGAGCACGCCATCACATTGGCAGCGCTGCTCGACGAACAGCCGGGCCACCGCCATCGGTTGCCCCGGTGAGGGCAATATCATCTGCGGTGCCTTTGCCTTGCCACGGGCGGCGCGGCGCTTCCCGGTGGCGGCACCGTAAGCTGTCTCGCCGGATGTTCCGCCGTCTTTCATTGTTCGCCCCTTTGTTTGAGTTGGGCTTCGATGCGTGCTGCCTCGCGGTTGGCAATGCGATCGACGATGCGATTGATTTCGAGATAGTCGAGCGGCGGCTTGCACGATGCCGCGTTCCAGGCGTGCAACATGCCGAGGACGAGTTGGTAATCGCAGCCGTGGCGGAAGAGATGGCCGACGATTTGGGTCGCGGCTTCGTCGCGATACTCGGGGTCAGGCTGTCGCGTGAGTTGCGCCCACTTGCCGGACGAGATCGGCTCGGGCTGTGCGCCGGTTGCCGCACCGCGCGCTGTCGTCAGCCGCTCGATCAACCAACCCGGCGCGGGCGCGAGCGATACTTCTTGCGGATGATGATCGACTGACCAGCAATATGCGCGGCCTGAGATGTGCCGCGATGGCGGGGCGACGATGTAACCGCCGCGAGCGCGCACATCGATGCCGGGACCGAGCGGCGGATTGTCCATGTTCGCGGCGACGACGTTCGAAATTTCGACGCCGACAGGCGCGGCAAAGATAACGTGTTCGCCGCCGCCGCCCGTGAGCGTGCGCCATGTCGGCGGGAGCTCATGCTCGCGCTCTAACTCAGCGAAGCTTTCGTCGCCGCCGTGGCGCGGGTCGACATCGATGACAATCAGCTTCTCGGTCGCGACGCCCAAGTTGGCTTCGGGTACGCGCAACCCAAACCATAGCTTGACGATGCCGCTGTCGATCGTAGCTGACCGATGGCCGTTCGGTGCGTAGCGCGCGATCGGATGCTTGGCGGCGTTGCCGCACAGCCTGCCGCAGGCGCACACTGTCTGGCCGTTATGCGTGACTGGCCACCACAGCGGGAAGACCGCATGACCATGTCGCGCAAAGGCAAGCGCGGTCGGAAGCATAGGTTCTATCTCGGGCGTCGTCATGCGGTGCCCCTCCTAAAACGGCGGGACGAAACCGTCAGCGGCGTCGCCACGGTGCAGACGCTTGGCCTTCGGTTTCAAAAATTGACAAACAGGAAATCGAACAAAAAAAGAGGCGCCGCCCTTGCGAGCGGCGCCCAGGGCGCCAGCAGTCCTTATTCCGCAGCGAAAAGTGGCAGCTGAGGTTCAGTGTATTTATCGAGCGCCGCCAGCACGCGGTCGGGGCCGACCTTTTCGATATAGGTTATCAAGGCGGCGTCGGATGGCTGGCGCTTGTTGTGGAACGCGGCCAGCGATAGCTGCCCGCGCTGGACCGGAGCTTGCCCGCCGTTCGTGGGCGGGGTATTTACAGAAAGCGGTTCCATCTGGAACCTCCTGTCTTCGAGCCCCGGTCCCGCCTTGCGAGGGATTGGGTACCGGGGCTTGCCACATCACCCTTGAGAATTTCCGCAGCGCGCCGAGGGCGACGGGACAGCGCGCGTGCGCTGTTCCCTATGCTGCTGACGTGATGCGACGATGGGCGCGGCGGAGTGCGCGACGCGAGGAGATCAGCAGTTTGCCGAGTTTAGTGATCGGATAAAGCTCTTCGGCCCGCGCCCTGCCCTTGCGCTTCGCTCTCTCTTGCTTCGCGTAAAGGTAATAAACGGCGTCCGGTTTGAGCCCCAATTCGCCACCGATTGCGAGCGCGCCGCGCAAAACGTCGGAGCCAACGCAATCGTCATCTACATTTTGAGTTTGGTCGGACATGACACGACACTCCGAGGTGTGGTGTCACGTCGTAATGCATTTCTGGAAATCGTCAAACGGACTGCTCACGAGCAGTCCAACCTAGGTGGGGTTGCTCACGAGCAGTCCAACCTAGGTGGGGTTGCTCGCGAGCAAGCTAACCTAGTTTGCTGTCGCGCTGTTGCCGCTGCTCTTGGCGACGAACACGCCGACGGTGTCGCACTTCGAGAAAGTCTCGGAACGTTGCTCCCTCGCCGCCCGCGTCCTGGATCAACTCGTAGCTTTCTTTGATGGTCGCCGCGCTCCCTGCCGCCTCAGTCTCCTGTAGAATTTCGGACACGGCCTCGCGCGCGTCATCCCAAGTCATGCCACGGTCGTCACCGTGTTGTTTGAGCTCGTGGCGGCGGTCGCGCAACTCGACCAGCGCCTCCCAGCGGGCGCGATGGATCACCCACTCGCGGCGGGCGCGCTTTTCCTCTTCCGCCATGGCGCGCTCGACCAGCGCCTCGCTCGCCTCTATCAGCCAGTCCGGTGGGTGCCGCCGGTGCCGCCCGCACAGGCGCACGGCATAAACGTACGCGGTGTGGTCGCCGTCGAGCCAGCGCAAGCGCGCGGCCTTCATGCCGCGCTCGAATTCCTTTTCACGCTCGCGGTCGATCTCGGCATCCGATGGTCCGCCAAGCGGCCAGCCGTGCTCGTCGACTGTTTTCCCCGCCATGATCCGTCCCTCGCTGTGGCGCCATTGTCGCGTGGACACGTGCGAACACCTCATAATACTTGAGAAAACGTGCTAGGAAATACGAAAATGAGAGGCGCTGTTTCCGCCCCGCCGTATTGGCAGAAGCCCTTATTTCATCGGCATTTCTTGCTGTCGAGGGGGTGCGGAGACGGCGGTTTGCAACAAGTCTTCTGAACCGCCACACTAGATTTGCACTTCCGGATCGACGAGCGCCGACAAGCGCAGCGCCGCCGCGCGGGCGAAGGCGAGCATCATGCTTTTGCGCGTGGCGGCATGGAGCCGGTGTTCCGGCGC
>Ga0306920_100013719_pt1 | contig 11047 bp, 13 predicted proteins | sample flu12Cox44000170_FD_204666 | JGI IMG/M metagenome (GOLD analysis project Ga0306920, IMG submission 204666) | Lab enrichment of tropical soil microbial communities from Luquillo Experimental Forest, Puerto Rico - flux4day.12C.oxic.44.000.170 (v2)... | ecosystem: Environmental > Terrestrial >...
GAAGCAAACGGTCGGTGCGGCTTTTACGAGGACCGCTTTTGGCCCTGAACCGGCCATGGCGCAATGCCCCCCTGCTCTCAAGGCGCTGGATAGGAAAAGCGAGTGAGAGTCGATTATCCGTGTTGTGCGATCATGATTCCCACGCCGTTCGCCCGCCTCGCAAGCCCCGACAAAATCACCGCCGCTGTCAATACCGGCACCGAGTGTTAGAGTCGCCCCTGGCCTGCGGAGCGACCGCCCATGCCCTATGACGTCATCTCGGCCGATGGACACATCGATCTCATCTGGCTGCCGCCCGATCTCTTCATCGCGAATGCGAGGGCGGCGCTCAAGGACCGCATGCCCCATGTTGTAGACGGGCCGTTGGGCAAGGAGTGGGTGAGCAAGGGCGGCGCCAAGTTTGGGCTGATGAACGGCATGGGCTCGTCCGGCCGCCAATATGTTCCGGGACAGATCCACCGTTCCGACCGCATGGCGTCGACCGGCCTCTACGACGACGGCAAGAGAGGGATCCGGCGGCTGACCGAACCGGCGCTCAGGCTCAAAGACCAGGATCGCGACGGCGTACAGGCCGAGGTGCTCTACGGCATCCTCGGTGCCACCGCGCGGTTGCGGGATGACGAGGCGGCGGCCGAGATGCTGCGCATCTACAACGAGTGGCTGGCGGACTTCTGCCAGGCCAGTCCCGATCGGCTTATCGGCCTCGCCAACATTCCCAACCACGACATGGACGTCGCTGTCGCCGAAGTGAAGCGCGCCGCGGCGCGCGGCGCGCGCGGCCTCGACGTCGCCAACCGACCGGAGATGACGCCGCTCTGGGATCCGTTTTGGAATCCGCTCTGGCAGATCGCCAACGAGACCGGACTCCCGGTACATTTCCACACCATCGGCGGGCGCCGGCCCGACTATGCGAAGCTCGCGCCGACGGTGGCGCGTGCTGCGGCCGCCACGCACATCACCAGCTTCCAGATGCATATGGGCTACATGCTGATGTCGCTCATCTTCAGCGGCGCGCTGGAACGTCATCCCGATCTGAAGATCGTGATCGGCGAGGCCGGGCTCGGCTGGATCCCCTATGTGCTCGACCGGATGGATCTCGAATGGGAGGACCAGTTCAAGGACCTCGAACTCAAGATGAAGCCGAGCGGCTATTGGTATCGCCAGTGTTATGCCACGTATCAGACCGACCGCGTCGGCATCAAACTGATCGACGAGATTGGCGAGGACAATGTCATGTGGGGCTCGGACTTCCCCCATCCCGACGGCATCTGGCCGGATTCACAGGAGTATCTCGACCGCGAGCTAGGCCATCTGCCGGCGACGACGCGCCGCAAGGTCACCTGCGACAACGCGGCGAAGCTCTACAGGCTCGGATAGCCGGTCATGCCATCGAGGATCGTGCTGGTGATACCGGCGGACGTCCACGACCTGGCCCGCAACATGACGCCGCCGGGCTTCGACCTCACCATCGCGGCGCCGCGCACGCCGGAGTATCAGGGGGCGCTGGCCGAGGCCGAATATCTCGTGGGCTTCGTCGACATGCTGGTGAACGATGCGCTATATCGCGCCGCGCCGAAGCTCAAGCTGATACAGCTGCTGAGTGCCGGCTACGACCGCGCCGATCTAGCGGCCGCCGGTCGCGCCAAGGTTCCGGTCGCCAACAACGGCGGCGCCAACGCGGTGGCCGTCGCGGAGCACGCGGTGATGCTGATGCTCGCGGTGTCGCGCCGGCTCATCCGCGTCCATGCCAACGTGGTGGCCGGACGCTGGCGCGGCAACGCCGCGCTGCGTATCCACGAGCTGCGCGACCGCACGCTCGGCATCGTCGGGCTCGGCACCATCGGCAAGAAGACCGCGCGCCTTGCCGCCGCCTTCGGCATGCGCGTCCAGTATTACGATATCGCCCGGCTCAGCGAGGATGCGGAGGACGCGCTTGGCGTCCGCTTCCGCCTCCTCCGCGAGCTCCTCCGCACCTCCGACATCGTCTCGCTGCACGTGCCGCTCAACGCCTCCACGAGGGGCCTGATCGGCGACGCCGAGCTCGCGCTCATGCAAGCGTCGGCGATTCTGATCAATACCAGCCGTGGTCCGGTGGTCGACGAGACCGCACTCGAAGACGCGCTCGCGAACACGCGGCTCGCCGGCGCTGGCCTCGACGTCTTCGCCGAAGAGCCACCGCCCGCCGATTGTCCCCTCTTCCGGCTCGACAATGTGGTGCTGACCGCGCATCTCGCCGGCCCGACCTGGGAGAGCAACACGGCGCGGCTACGCAATGCCTTCGACAACGTGCAGCGCGTCGCGCGCGGAGAGGCGCCGCTCTGGGTGATCCCCGAGCTCGCCATATCCTCGTGCCAAATCTCACCTTCTCAGACCGGCACCTAGCCTATCGGCGGGCGACGACGTGGTCTCGTGCTTCTTCCCGTTCTGGCAGGACGGCGAGCCCGCGGTCGCCGACTTGGGCCGGGTGGTCTGGAGGCTGTTGAATATAGCGATATCAAGGATCCCGGCGCGCGGGCTCTGGTGAGATCCGCGTCGGGATTCATGTCAGCCCGCTGAACTACCACGATCTCGGCGTCGTGTCAGGTTGCGTGCCGGTCGGGCACGGACGGATAGCCATGTCGGACGGTGCCGGCATGGTCGAGGCTATCCATTAGATGCGATGTCGGCCATTGCTGCCGGCGCTCAATGCTCGCTCACGACGCACTCCGCGGCGCGCGCGATTTTCTCGACGCTGGAGAGCCAGTCGCCGAGCTCGCGATCCGCGGGCTCGGCGAGAACGTGCCCGACCCCGGCGGAGCTGAAAGCAGCCAGTCGATCGCGCAGCTCCCCCGCATCTTTGCCGTCCCAGCCAGTGCGGAGCGAAATGGCAAAGCCGGGCTCAGGTCGCTCTCGCCGCAGCCGCTCGACGATCGGCGCGGCCGTATCGGGCGTGAGCCGGGTGCCGTGCCAGCCGTCGCAAAGGCGCACGGCGCGCGCCAGGGCCGGCTCGGAACTACCGCCCACCCAGATCGGGATCGTATGCGAAGGCGGCGGCTGCATGCGCATGTCCGCGATCTCGGCGGGGACGGCGCGTGTCTCGAAGCTGACGGGATCTTGGCTCCAGAGCGCCCTCATCAGCGCTATGCTCTCATCCATGCGCCGACCGCGTTCGCGGAACGGTGCGCCCAGGGCGGCGAACTCAGCTTCGAGCCAACCGACGCCGATGCCGAAAATGACGCGCCCCCCGCTAAGGCATTGCAACGTCGCGATCTGTTTGGCCATCGGCACGGGATGATGCATCGGGAGCACGATCACGCTGGTGCCAAGGCCGACGCGATTAGTGACTGCCGCTGCCCACGTTAGGGTCAGGATCGGTTCATAGAAGGCGGGCGACGGCGGATAGGGCGCCGCTTTGGGGAGAATGATGTGCTCACTCACCCAAACATCGGCGAAGCCGAGCGCCTCCGCTTGGAGAGCGGCGCGCCGGATCGCGTCAGGTCCGGCCTTGCGGCCGATATGGGGAAGATGGATGCCCAGTCGCATAATCATCCTCCGAGCTTGGCGCCAGGCCTCGGCCAACGCCGCGAGACCTCGGGCAGTGCGATGGCCCCGACCATTGCGCGCCGTTCCCTTCCGAAGACGAGGTTAGCGGCGACGGCCGAGCGAAGCCACATGGACTGACGCAGGACCGAGCCCAGGTGCTGCGAATAGCGCACGTGCATCGTCGTGAGCCTGTTCCGCCCGCTCGACGATCAGCGGTTTAGTCGGTGCATATTTCCGGTGCGCATGTCGCCTATTGGCACAACTCGGCATCAGGGCGGCGTTCGGGCACGTCGAGCAATCACGCTACCCGGAGCGGGATCGGGTGATGGTCCTGCTCTCGGTCAAAGCCGGAATGCGGGCTAAGGAGATTGCCTCGCTCAGCTGGGGCACGGTGACCGATGCGGAGGGGGAGATTTCCGATGTCATCGCGCTGCCCAACGCGGCGAGCAAAGGCAAGAGCGGTGGTCGGACCATTCCCATGCATCCGGTGCTGAAGGAAGCGCTTGGCACTTTGAAGGCCATGGGCGGCGATAAGGCGGTCGCCGGTGCGCGCGTGGTCCATAGCGAGAGAGATGCGGGCTACTCGGCCGGTGCTGTCCAGGTGTGGTTGCGCGGCTCTACGAGGCGCTCGGGTTTGTTGGCGCCTCGAGCCATAGCGGACGGCGGACGTTCATCACCAAAGCGGCGCGCAAGATTGTCGAGGCAGGCGGCTCACTGCGGGATGTCCAGGAGCTCGCTGGGCATTCGAGCCTTGCCACGACCCAGCGGTATATCGCCGGGGATGCCGAGCTAAGCGGCGGGTCGTGGCGCTGGTCTAGAGCGTCTACTCGATCACCTCGTCGGCGGCGATCACCAGGGACGGGGCAACCGTAATCCCCATCGCCTTTGCCGTCTTCATATTGACCACTAGCTCGAACTTAGTCGGTGCTTGGACGGGAAGCTCCGCGGCTTTGGCGCCGTTAAGAATGCGATCGACATATCCGGCGGCGCGGCGAAACAGGTCCACCTGGTCCACCCCGTACGATATGAGGCCACCCTCCGAGACCATGAAGCCGTAAGGAGAAATCGCTGGCAACCGGTGTTGCACTGTCAACGACGCAATTCGCCCGTGATGAAGAATGTTGAAACTGTCAGGCATAACGATGAGGCCTGTCCCAGGCTGGCGCCCGAGTGTTTCAATTGCGCTTTCGATGTCGGGTAAGCTGTGCACGGCTATGGCGCTGGACTGCATGTTAAACGTCCGCGCGGATGCTTCGAGCGATGGCCGGTAATAACGCTCAATGTAGGGCGCCGTCTCCGGGTTGAAGAGATAGGCAAAGCGCGACGTGCCAGGTGCGATCTCCTTAATGAGCGCCGCCCATTTGCCGACCATCGACGGCTCGTTGGTGGTAAAGCCTGTGATGTGCCCGCCAGGATGTGCGTAATCCGCAATGAAGCCAGAGCCAATCGGATCGGATACCGCCACAAAGACGATCGGTATCGTGTCGGTCTCCTTGAACAGAGCGGCGACTGTTGGGGTCGTGTAGCCGACGATCATATCGGGGCGTAGCGAGACAAGTTCCTTTGCAAAGGCTTCGATACGACGGGGATCACCCGCGCCCCACCGACGCTCGACGCTGAGATTCCGACCCGCGATCCAGCCTAACTTCCCAAGAGCCTCGTCGAGGGCACCGATCATCGCCTGCGCCTCCGGATTGTTCTCCGCAGTGCTCGACAGCACGCCAACCCGCCTAATCCGCTCTGGTTGTTGGGCTTGCGCCAACCGCGGCCACAATGCTGCTGAACAAATCAGCGCAGCAACAAAGTTTCGCCTATTCACTCGATCACCTCGTCCGCGCGGGCGAGGAGCGTGGGTGAGATTTTGACGCCGAGCGCTTTGGCGGCATTGAGATTAATGATAAAGGTGAACTTGTGCGCCAGATAGAAGGGAATGTCGCCTGGCTTGATGCCTTTGAGGATTTGGGCAACCGCGTCAGCAGCATGGAGATATTCATCAGCAACATCGGTCTCGTAGGCCATCAGCCCGCCAGTTTCGACGAACGCCCGATAGGGATAAACCGCGGGCAGCTTGTGCTTCTCAGCAAGCTCTACGATCAAGCGTCGGTTCGCCAAATTTTCGCCCTGGTCAGCAACATAAAGTGCTTCGGCTCTCTCCTGCACCATGGCCGCAAACGCACGACGATAAGCCGTCTCGCCGAATGGATTTTCGAGTGGTCCGCCGACGAGGGTGATACCCGCTTTTTTCGACGCCTCTTTGAGCATCGCGGTGCCCTGCTCGCCCATCAACGCGGGTGCAATGAGCAATCCGACGCGCGACAGTCTCGGGACGGCCTCTTTCAACAATCCGAGACGCTTGCCCCCAATCTCGATCGCCGGGGCGGTGGCGCCCGTGATGTTGCCACCCGGCCGCGCCAAGCTCTCCACAAGCCCCAGCGCGACCGGATCGTAGATCGCAGCAACGATTGGGATCGTCGTCGTGTGCGCCTTGAAATCGGCCACTAAATTTGCCGTGCTCGCCAAGACAACATCGGGACTGCTGCGGACTATCTCGCGGACCAACCCTCGATAGCGCTCTAACGGGCCACCGCCCGAATATCGCTCAACGATGAGGTTCTGCCCCTCGACATAACCAAGACGACGAAGCTCTTTCAGGAAAGCGCGGTATCGCCGGTTTCCAGTCTCGGTCATTTCAGAGACCGGCGTTGCATTGCTGACGATGGCGATGTGGTAGACCTTCGAGGTTTGCTGCGCAGCGGCCAAGCTGATCCAGCTCGCCGCAGCGCCATAACCGAGCAGCCAAAGGAACTCGCGCCGCCTCATGCGCCCCCCTCCCTCGCCTGCGCGGCGGGAACCTAGCTGCGCTGAATGGAGGCTATTCTATCATTGCAGCGTCGGCCGGGTGTGCGAAACGTCACATTCGGCGGTATCCTAGAGCCGGAACGAGGGTTTTTATGGAACTGAACGCCGACTTCTCCAAACGCGCCGTCGTTCATGCCGCGCGCCTTTCGTGGGTTGCCTCGCCAATTGCCGGGGTTGAACGGCGCATGCTCGACCGGATTGGCGAAGAGGTATCACGAGCCACCTCCATCGTGCGCTATGCGCCGAACTCGCACTTCTCCCCCCATACCCATGGCGGCGGTGAGGAGTTCTTCGTCCTCGACGGTGTATTCTCCGACGAGCACGGCGATTTCCCTGCCGGCTTCTACATCCGCAATCCGCCGGGTTCGCGTCACACGCCGGGCTCGGCAAAGGGATGCACTATCTTCGTGAAGCTCTGGCAATTCGATCCCGAAGACCGCGCACACGTGCGCATCGACGCTACCAAAATGCCGTTTTTGCCCGCACGGGATCGGCCGAGTGTCGAGGTTTTGCCGCTATACGAAGACGAGCGGGAAAACGTGCGCCTTGAACGTTGGAGCGCAGGTGCGCAAATCTTTCTGCCCGCTACCGGCGGAATCGAAATCCTGGTCCTCGACGGTGGTTTCAGCGAGGGCGACGAGACGTTTGAACGGCAATCCTGGTTGAGGTTGCCCGCCGACGCGATGCTCACCGCACAGTCTGGCGCGAACGGCTGCAAAGTATGGATCAAGGCCGGCCATCTCGCGCGGCCGCAAACCGCCCCAGCGTCTTAAGTCTTTCGGACCTGCGGCAAACGGGCAGACGCGAGAACGGCATGCCCCGGATCAACTAGTGCCGCGCCTCAGTCGGCGGCTCTCCAAGCTCACCGATTGCCACGATGACGCGCAGCCACTTGTCGGCGCTCTCTTCATCGCCCTTGCGGCGCATCTCCTCCACCATCTTGCGCGCCTTCGCTGTGGCTTTATCGCGGTGAAGCTGGATGAACAGGTGAGTCGATCGGGCGATGTCGAGGTCGGAGACGGGCATGCGCTATTGGGCGCTCACGCCTTCAACGGCAATGAGGTTGTACTTTGCGTATTTCTCGCCGATTTTCCGCGCCGCCTCGTATTCCGGCGAATGGCGCCATCCTAAGAGTTGCTCCATGCTATCCCAGACTATGATGACGACACGCCCCTTCGGCGGCTCGCCATCAATGGCAGTGCCTTTGCCAGCGGCGATATACCGGGCGCCATGCGCCTTAAGGGAGGCCTGGGCGGACGGAAGGTAGTCCCTGGCGTAACCTGCGGGGTCCGCTACCTCGTTGTTGCCGATCATGTAGATGGGCGGTTTTGTTTGCGCATGAATCGCGTGAATTGCGCCCGCGCCTATGCCGATGCCAGCCACCATCGATAGAACGGTGATGTAAGACGATCTCATTTGAGCCTCCCGTTGTCGCGCTTACCCGGCTTCGCCCCTGGCGTCGTCGAACTCACCAAGCCACTTCAGGGCGCGAACTTCAACATTCAGGGACCAGCCCAATCGAATGGAATGTGTTTGCTGGAGTTCGTCGTCCACTGGAACTTGTAGCCGAATGCATCGACGGAGCAGACCGTCGATTTACCCCAGGTCACCACCTGTCCGGGTCCCGTTTCAGAGCCGGGCGGATTCATGAGCTGCGGATATTTTCCTGGCAAACTCGTCGGTCCGGTCAGGGCCTTGGCCCAAGCCTTGACCTTGCCTGCGATCTCTGTTCCCCAATGAGCACGGTCGGGCGCGATCTCGAAGGTTATTCGTGCGCGCTCAATGCCGCGGACTTGCCGACCCTCAGAGAATAGTGACGCAACAAGCGAAGGAAAGCCTCCTACCTGGCCGCCGAAAATGCGGGGAAGCACTTCGGCTTGGCGCTCATCGGCACGTTCGTCGATCAAGATGCCAGCGGTTCCCTTGGCTTTTCCTGCCCACAGATCGCCTTCCCATCTTCCTACTCGGACGAAGCTCAGACCGTCGAGACTGATCTCACCGTAATGGCCATGCTGGATATGCCAGAAAAGGACGGAGTCACAGACGCCGTTATCCGGCGCTTGGGCGAACGTGCACGGGCAGGCTACCGCACAACTACAATTGTCAAACCAGTCGCCTCTGATGTGCCAGCCAGGGATCTCGGTCATGAGGACCTCTTCGTGCGTGAGATACGACGCAGCCCGCCTCTCGAACTCCTCCGCGAGCTCGATGAGCGCATCTCCGGTCGGATCTCCAACAAGTGCCGCTGCGAGCCGGCGACACTGCGTGGCCTTCTCTAGAAGGTAGGATTTCAACTGGGATTCAGGCAAGAGATCCATGGAGATGGGCGCCAGCACCGTGCTCCGTGGGGAAGGGGAGAGGTGAGCGCTAATGCACCGGCCCTCGAGGGGGATCAAAGACCGTGCAGTGTGCTGGCGCGCATTGAATGTAGCGAGCCCGAGTGAATGCGGCCTATACGTGCGAGTACGTATTGAGGTTCGGCTACGGATGGTCGATGTCGATATGCGGCATCAGCGTGATGGGGGCCGTCTTTGGACGACCGCGACGATGGTTGGTTTTGGATATTCGTGCTCACGGTTATTGCAGTTTGGGCCGTGGCCGGGTTCTACGTCTTCTCGGCGTAAGGACTTCATCCTCAATGCACCGCATCGCTTGGATCACCGCCGCCGGCCTCATCGATAAGCACCGCGACTATGCGCTCCTGGTCCTTTTGCAGCGAATCCACGAGCTTGAACAGGACCGCGCGCGTGGTGGCTCGAGTGCGGAGTTGGAGTATTGGTGTGAGACCGCCAGCGCGGTCATCGAAATCCTCAGGGCCACGCGCGAAGCTGGCGAGGCAGCGCACTGAAGCGTCTTCCGATTCATGTACGCTCGAGATCAACACCTCAGTGTCCGCGCTGACGAAACCAATGTCCTTTCGGGCGATCGTCACTATTTCTTGCCGGCACTTCGACTCGACTCAAGTATGATCGCCATTCGGATCAGATGCGAGATAGTCCGCGCCTGCATCTTCTCTAGGATGTGGGATCGGTGGAGCTCGACCGTCCGAAAACTAATCCCAAGCCGTCGGGCGATGACCTTGTTCGATTCGCCAACCGCTACGAGCTCGAGCACTTCTCGCTCCCGTGGCGTCAAGAGCGCCGCGCGGGCTTCTGTCTCGGCAAGCAGCAGGTTTTCTTCGTGGGCTATCTCCTCCTGTTGGCGAGCACGAGCCACGCTTTCGATCAGCGCATCGTCGCGCAGCGGTTTCTCGATAAAGTCGAAAGCGCCAGCCCTGAGCGCTGCGATGGCGCTAGGCACCGTTGCATGTCCAGTAATGAAGATGGTGGGAACGCGCCATCTGCGCCGGTTCAATTCTTGCTGCAGTTCGAGACCCGTCATTTGTGGCATGCGGATGTCCAGGAGCAGGCAGCCGCGTTGCTCGGCGTCGAAAGCGTCGAGAAAGGTCGTAGCGCACGAAAATGTCTGGACGGCGTAACCCGCGGTACGCAGCAGGAAGCTTAGGCCGTTACGCACACCCTCGTCATCATCGACGACGAAAACTGTCCATTCACCCATACTCGCGTACCTCTGAATCACTTATCGGCGCCGTCAATGCGAACAGGGCCCCGCTCGTATGGGGAATGAGCCTCAAACTGCCGCCGTGCGCTTCCATGATTGAACGACTGATCGATAGGCCTAGTCCCATTCCGTGATCCTTTGTCGTGACGAAGGGATGGAACAAGCGGGGTTCGATATCGGCGGCAATACCGGGTCCTGAGTCAGCGACAATGATCTCAATGGCATCTTCGCCAGTGCGACGTGCCTCGACGATGATCTCTCGTCGCTCGCAATTGGCAGCAACCAGAGCCTCGGTCGCGTTGCGCAATAGGTTCAAGAGCACTTGCTCAATCTGGATGCGATCGACCAGAATTGACGGCAAGTTCTCTTCAAGCCGCATGGTGATCGCTACGCCGTTTTGCGTGGCCTCGACTTGAGCAAGTGCAGCAGCGGCCTCGATCACCTCAAGCACGTCTACTGTTGTCTGCTGAGATTCACCCGACCGCATAAACTCTCGGAGGCGGTTTATGATCTCTCCTGCACGCTCGCCTTGTTCTACGATGCGGTCGATGCCCTCACGGAGCATGTTGGGCTCGGGCGTCGGTGCTCGGAGCAAACGCAAACAGCCGCGCGCGTACGCGACGATGGCCGTGAGCGGTTGGTTCATCTCATGGGCGAGCGCGGATGCCATCTCGCCCGCTGTAGAGAGGCGTGAGAAGTAAGCCAACTCCGCCTGATGCTCTCGGGCGCGGCGATCTGCTTCGCGGCGCGCGGCGATGTCGCGGACTACAAGCGTGTACTGCCAATTGCCATCAATCTCGCACCGCCCGACTGTGAGTTCGGTGGGAAACGTGCTGCCGTCAGCTCGGCGAGCGACAAACTCGCGTGTCGCTGCTTGTCCCGACGCCGGATCGGCTATTCCAGCAAACTGCTCAAGGGCATTTGATGCGGCGAGAAGATCGCGCACATCGCAACCGATGAGCGCGTCTGCGGACTTTCCGAAATGTCTCTCCGCCGCTGCGTTGGCCGATTCGATGCGCCCGTGCTCGTCAACCGTCAACACGGCGTCAGAAGCGGTGTTCAAGATTACGCTTAGGCGGCTCTTTGCTTCGGAAAGAGCGTGCCT
>Ga0306920_100013720_pt1 | contig 11047 bp, 5 predicted proteins | sample flu12Cox44000170_FD_204666 | JGI IMG/M metagenome (GOLD analysis project Ga0306920, IMG submission 204666) | Lab enrichment of tropical soil microbial communities from Luquillo Experimental Forest, Puerto Rico - flux4day.12C.oxic.44.000.170 (v2)... | ecosystem: Environmental > Terrestrial >...
GACGGACGCAAAGTCAGGTTGCCCGTTTTTCTGGCCCGGCGGCCCGAAGAGCCGCCCAATCCGGAGTTGCGGTCTTTCTACACGAAACTTCTGAAAGCGACCGCGAAGCCCGTGTTTCACGATGGTGACTGGCGCTTGTGCGAGCGAACCGGCTGGGCCGACAATTCGAGCTTCCAGAACCTCGTGGCCTGGAGCTGGGTCAAGGATCCGGAAGAATATTTGATTGCGGTGAACTTGAGTGATAGCGCCGTACAAGCCCGCGTCTCGCTGAGGTGTCCGGAAGTCGGGAGCGGCAAGTGGCTTCTCACGGATGAACTTTCCGGGGATAAGTACGAGCGAGAGGGAGACGAACTGGCGCAGTCCGGGCTTTACGTGGAGTTGAAGCCCTGGGGCTGCCACTTCCTCCACTGCGTTCAGAGCGAGGGCCAGCGGCAACTAGCTGCTGCCCACGCTCAGACATAGCGATAAAGATTCCTTCCGGGTAGTGAAAGGGTTGTGAGTTCGGTCGACTGTCTGCCGCCCCAGCAGGCAGAAGGAGATCGCAATGACAAAACTGGAAGAGAAATCTCATGCAGGGCAGTTGGAGTGCACAGAGCAGAGACGTCTGAATGAAACGCGTGAGCGCGGCATCCCCTGGAAGAAATGGGGTCCCTATCTTAGTGAACGGCAGTGGGGCACGATACGTGAAGACTACAGCCAGGATGGCAATGCCTGGGACTATTTCACTCACGACCAGTCGCGTTCTCGCGCTTACCGCTGGGGAGAGGACGGCCTCGCGGGAATCTCGGATGACAAGCAACAGCTTTGCTTCGCAATCGCACTGTGGAACGGCCGCGATGCGATCCTGAAGGAGAGGCTGTTCGGTCTCACAAACAGCGAGAGCAATCACGGCGAGGACGTGAAGGAATATTACTTCTATCTCGACAGTACACCCACGCACTCCTACATGAAGTACCTCTACAAGTACCCGCAGCGCGAATTCCCTTATAGCGATCTTGTGGAAACGAGTAGAGGCAGGTCGCGCGACGAGTTCGAGTATGAGTTGCTTGACACCGGCGTGTTCGAGGACGACCGCTACTTCGATGTGTTCGTCGAGTATGCCAAAGCCGCTCCGGAGGATCTGCTCGTTCGGATTACGGTGCACAACCGCGGACCCGAACCGGCTTCCATTCATTTGCTTCCAACATTGTGGTTCCGGAACACCTGGTCCTGGGAAAAAAACGCTGCGAAACCGGCCCTGGGACAAATCTCAAACGGCGTGGTTCACGCTTCCCACCCGCAGCTTCGAGATTGCTTCTTGTATTGCGAAGGCGGTCCGGAGTTGCTTTTCACGGAGAACGAATCAAATGCCACCCGGTTGTGGGCCCAACCCAATGCCTCTCCTTACGTAAAAGACGCCTTTCACGAATACGTGATTGCCCGCAAGCGTGAGGCGGTAAATCCGGCGCGAGTCGGAACGAAGGCGGCGGCGCACTATATTCTCGAGGTTCCCGCCGGGGGTTCGAAGGCGGTTCGCCTGCGCCTCAACGCACAAACCGTTGCCCACCCCTTCGATCAATTTGACGCGGCTTTTGACCAGCGACAGGAGGAGGCGGACGAGTTTTACGACTGGATCTCGCCGAAGAATTTCACCGAGGACGAAAAGCGCGTTCATCGGCAAGCGCTTGCCGGTATGCTCTGGACCAAGCAGTATTACTACTTTGATTTGGACCGATGGCTGGACGAGCATGACGCCCACCCGCTGATGGGTAAAAGCGGACGGCATAGCAGAAACGCTGAATGGTTTCATATGCTCAACAGCGACATCATCTCCATGCCCGACAAATGGGAATACCCTTGGTACGCGGCATGGGACCTCGCTTTCCATACCCTGGCGCTCTCTCTGGTGGATTTCGACTTCGCCAAAGAACAATTGCTGTTGATGTTGAGAAGCCTGTACTCGCACCCGAACGGACAGATTCCCGCCTACGAATGGAATTTCAGCGATGTCAACCCACCGGTCCACGCTTGGGCCACGCTGTTCCTGTTCAACGTTGAGAAGGAACTAGGCCGCGCCGATCTCCGTTTCCTGGAGCGGGCTTTCCAGGGTCTCATGCTGAATTTCAACTGGTGGCTTAACCGGAAAGACCCGGAAGGACGCAACGTTTTCGCGGGCGGCTTCCTTGGTCTCGACAACATCGGTGTGTTCGACCGTAGTGCGAAACTGCCGACCGGCGGCCACCTGGACCAGGCGGATGGGACCGCCTGGATGGCTTTCTATTGTCAGAACATGCTCGAAATTGGCCTTATCCTTGCCGATACCGACCCAATGTACGAAGAAATTGCCTATCGATTCCTGGAACATTTCCTGTGGATTACCTATGCCATGGATCGGATAGGCGTCAACCATGACGAGATGTGGGATACCCAGGAGGGATTCTTCTATGATTTGCTCCACTTCCCAAATGGCGATGCCGTCCGTTTAAAGGTTCGCTCGATGGTCGGGCTGTTGCCGCTGTGCGCGTCCACGGTTTTCGAACATGGGGTTGCAGCGCGTCACCCGCGACTTTTTGAATTACTCAGTTTGTTCATGAAACGGCATCCCGAGGTCGTCGAAAAGATCGCGCCTGCGGATGAAAGGTCATCCGGGTGCGCCGGGCGCCGGTTGCTGGCAGTTTGTAACAAGGAAAAGGTTAAACACATTCTGACCTATATGCTCGACGAAAATGAATTCTTCGGACCTTACGGAATTCGCTCTCTCTCTCGCTATCACCTCGATCATCCGTTCATTTTCCGCGTGGGACAAGAAGAATACAGAGTCCAATATCTGCCGGCCGAGTCCAATACCGGAATGTTTGGCGGCAACTCCAACTGGCGAGGGCCGGTGTGGATGCCAGTGAACGGTCTTCTGATACGCGCCTTGTTGAATCTCTACCAGTTTTACGGCGATGACTTCAAAGTCGAATGCCCCACAGGCTCAGGCAAGATGCTGACGCTGTTCGAAGCCGCCCGGGAGATTGGCCGGAGACTTTCCCGCATTTTCCTACGCGATGAGAACGGGCAGCGCCCGGTCTACGGAGGGAACAAGAAGTTCCAGGAAGATCCGCACTGGAAGGACCACGTTCTTTTCTATGAATATTTTCACGGCGACATTGGAGCAGGCCTCGGCGCCAGCCACCAGACAGGATGGACGGGGCTCATCGCCCGGACTCTCGATCTGTTTGCGCGCCTGAACCCGGAGGACGCACTGCAAATCGGCAAGGATGAACTCGCAGCACGGATGACGCGCCAGCAGGTTGCCGGCCACTAAGTGCGGCAGGACTTTTGGGCCCTTTCGCTCAAGCCAGTCAATCCTTGCCGGTCGAAAAGATCGCGAACGTTCTCGTTCTGATCATGCTCATAGAAATGATGACGGGGGTTGGCCTGAACGTATCGCTCAGAGAGGTAGACTCCGTCCTCTGGCTTATTCCCGCCCCGCCCTAGCATCCGATGCGGTCGTTGCAAAATGCTGAGCCGAGATCACCGATTCGGCTTGCGCATGCGATCAGGTTGCGCAAGGGTCTCTGCGGCTGCAAACTGTAGCCAAGCCGTTCGCCTTACATAGAATAGATCCGGGTTTTCCTCAGTATCGGGATCGAGGAGAAACTGTGCGAGCCAAGAGTTTCATCCCTGTAGCGTTAACCGGCCTGATTCTTGTTGCAGTCGTTGCTTCCGTGTGGGCTGTTCCTTCTCTGGTCGCGGAAGACACGACGACGCAGATCTCGAGACCGGGGAAATCGGCCGCAAACGAGGCCCGCGTTGAATTCTGGAATCGCGTGATTGTGATGCAGCGGGGGACCCTGGGGGGTGCCACGGCGCAAGAGCGCGCCGAGCGCGCTGACGAGCACCTTGACGACCTTCCACTGAATGTGAAGGCCTCCGAAATCGAACTGCGTCCCGTCAAGATCGAAAACCAGGACGGCTCGGTGTTTATGTGCAGGGGCCGGGTCTTGTTCTTTCTGGGAACCAACGACCTCGACAAAGAGTCCGGTGAGAGTCTCGAACAAGCCTCGCAGGCTGCCCTCCGGAATCTGGCCGAAGCACTGCAAGCGCGCATAGCGGATCGGTCGTGGCCGGTTATCCGCGCCGGCATTCTCTTCACCTTTATCGGCCTGGCCGTGCTGTTCTTTTTCTGTACCGCCCTCTGGAAAATCCACTCCCGTTTGCTGTTGTTTGTGCGCGCTCGGGAAGGCGCGTTCCCCGCGGGCTTGCGCGTTTTCGGATTTGATCTGTTGCCCTACCTTCTCGCGATCCTGCGCTCCCTGGTGCGCCTGTTTGTCTGGATTGTTACTCTGGTAGCCATCTACCTTTGGGCGACTCTTTCCCTGCGCCGCTTTCCATACACCGAGCCCTGGGGAAAAGAAGCCGGGCACTATGTTTTGCAGCTTATACGAGACCTGGCGAACACGGTAATTTACTCGATACCCGGGCTTCTGGCCGTCTTCTTCATTTTTCTCGCCACGCGCTGGTTTGTGCGCATGGGCAAAGCGCTTTTCGAACAGATCGCTACCGGACGCATCAGCGTTTCCTGGATGGACGCCGACATAGCCCGAGCGACGCAGCGCGTCTTCGCGGCTATCGCGTGGATTTTTGCCGGCATCGTTGCCTACCCTTACATCCCGGGATCGTACACCGATGCGTTCAAAGGCATCAGCGTTTTTATCGGTTTGGTTGTCTCCCTGGGCTCGACGGGGATCATCAACCAGATAATGAGTGGCTTGTTCGTCGTGTACTCGAAAGCGCTGAAGACCGGGGAATGGGTTAAGGTGAACAATACAGAAGGAGAGGTGCTGGACGTAGGGCTGCTCGCCGCCAAAATTCGAACCATTGAAGGGCAGGAAGTGACGATTCCTAACTCCGTCCTCGTCGGCACCTCGACGACGAATTATACGCGGCTGGGGATGGTGCTCAATGCCACAGTGACGATTGGATACGATGCACCTTGGCGTCAGGTGCACGCGCTTCTTTTGCGCGCGGCCGATCGCACCCCCTACGTTCGCAAATATCCGGAACCGTACGTCGTGCAGCGGGCTCTGTCGGACTTTTACGTCGAATACACGCTGATTGCGCGATTGGAAGCCGAAAGGCACCGCGTTCAGGCGCTTTCTGCTCTAAACTCGCAGATACAGGACGCCTTCAACGAGTTTGGCGTGCAAATCATGTCACCGCACTACCTGGTGCAACCCGAAGCCAGCGTGGTTATTCCCCCAGCGAAATGGCATGCGCCTCCGTCGGACCCCAAGTCCTGACGCTTTGTGGCAGAGCTAGCGCTTTGGGAGAAGCCGGAGCGCATTCTCACGATACACCTTGCACAACACATCGTCGGGAAGGTACAACCCATAAATGTTCCAGCGCCCCTGGCGAGAGGCGTGAGAGGGATATTCAAAGTACTCGTCGCGTGTTTCCAGAAATCGAAAATGGAGGCGGTACATTTCGACCTCTGGGACCAAATCTGTCCCGAACAGGATGCGGTCGGGAAATGTGAGGAAGAACTCCCGTGCGGTATAAGGTTGCCGGCCCAGTTCTGCGCATCTCGCTCCGATATCAATAAAAAGATTCGCATTCGCTTCGAGGAGCTTGCTGACGTACGCCAGATCCTCCGGGTGTTCGGCCACATGCGCGCCCACGAAAGTGGTTTTCGGGTGCCGCGCAAAAACGTGGTCGCGCTGCGCCAGCAACTCCTCTTTTCCAAAGTGAGAGCCGTAGTAACTCCATTCGGGGTGCGCAGCAAGCTCTTCGTAACGTTCGTTCGTGTTGTCGATCGGCCGAAAAAAGGCGTCTGGATCGGCGATGTGATACATAATCGGCACGCCGAGCTCGGCCGCCTTTTCAAAAAGTGGCGCCAGCCGCTCATCGTCGATACGCAGAAGCGAGCCATGGGCATCACGAACAACCGTTCCCAGGTCTTTCCAGATTTTCAGGCCGCAAGCCCCGTTTTCGACCAGTTCTTCGAGTCTCTCGACGCTACGCTCGAAGAACCCCGGACCCTGCAAGTCGCTCCAGTCCATCCATCCGTAAGTTGAGAACCGGTCGGGCGCGGCGGTATGAAACTTACGGATTACTTCCCGGGCTGCTTCACCCGTCCGCATCGTAATGTTCACAACCCGTTCAATTCTGCATTCGTCCATGATTCGCAGCACGCGGTCTGGTTCCTGCGCATCCAAATGGTTGTGGTAATCGATGACCGGAAATTTCGGCTGAATGATCCCGTGTACGGGAGCGCGCAGCATCGAGCGCGGGTGGAAATCGCTCAGCTTCAGATCCACCTCGGCTCGGGCGGTTACCATCGCCAGGAATGGATCCTTGTCATTCGCTTGGGTCGACATGTTCACTTCCTCTCGAAAATTGCGACGATCGTGCCGGTGAAAATACTAGCAAATCCTTCGATTCCCATCCCACCGTTCCAGTACAATTCAGGAATTGAAAAGCGCCTCTATCCCCATGGCAAGACGAACCTTCATTCATTGGCTCGCCGCATTACTTTGCTTCACCGCGCCGGCACTTGCGTGCGCGCAGCGGGACTATTTGCCAGGTGTCGATCCTGGCAAGCCGACGGTCGAAATTCAGCCCGGCGGCATCACGATCCACAACGAAATTCTCAGCGCTCGCTGGTCGCTGGTTCGAAAACGGTTGCGCGGCACTTTCTTCTCTTCGACCTTCGCCAAGTCGCCAATTTCTCTCCCCGAGAGCTCTTTTTCGCTTGTTTTCCCGGACGGCCGGACTCTGACTTCGGCCGTGCTGGCGATTGCAGGCGAGCCGCGTGTCGAAGACGTGCCCGTGAAGCCAGGCTCTGCCCGCCTTGCCGAGCAATTCCCGGGAAAACGTGTCGTCGTTCGATTCAGCGATCCGCAGAGCGGGCTTGCGATCATTTGGTCCGCGACGCTTCGGGAACGGGACAACTATATCCGCCAAGAGATTGCGCTCAGCGCTTCGAAAGAGGCCCCAATTCGCGAAGTTCGTGTATTCGACTTCCATCTGTTGTCTGCACGATTAGCCGGAACGGTGAAAGGCTCACCCGTCACCGCCGGCAACGTTTTCCTTGGCTTCGAACACCCACTCTCACGCTGCGACCTTGAGAAGGACCATGTAGTCTGCTCGATCGAACGTGAACTGCCAATCAAAGCTGGCCAGACGCTCCGCTACTCTTCCGTCATCGGTGTTTCGCCGCCCGGTCAGATGCGCCGCGCATTTCTGAATTATGTCGAACGAGAACGCGCTCGCCCTTACCGTCCGTTTCTGCATTACAACTCCTGGTACGACATCGGCTATGAAAGTCCTTACAACCAGGCCGATGCGCTCGATGTGATTCATGCATTCGGAGAAGAACTGGCAAGCAAAAGGCAAGTGCAGCTTGAATCCTTTCTCTTTGACGATGGATGGGACGATCCGCACACTCTTTGGAGCTTCAATGCAGGTTTCCCCGAAGGATTTGCGCAACTGGCGACTGCGGCCGCGAGCTTTGGCGCTGCTCCGGGGATCTGGCTCTCTCCCTGGGGTGGTTATGACAAGGCCAAGGAAGAGCGGCTCGAATACGGGCGTAAGCAAGGCTATGAGACCAACGCGGGCGGATTTGCTCTCTCCGGCCCAAAGTATTACGCCCGGTTTCGTGAAGTGACGCTCGACTTCATCCGCAAATACGGTGTAAACCAGTTCAAAATCGACGGCACCGGCAATGTGCACAGCGTCTTCCCGGGTAGCTCGTTCGATAGTGATTTTGATGCCGCGATCAGTCTGATGGGCGACTGGCGGCAGCTGAAGCCGGACATTTTCATTAACCTCACGACGGGCACGTATCCGTCCCCGTTCTGGCTTTGGTACGCGGATTCAATCTGGCGCGGTGGAGAAGACCACAGCTTCTCAGGCGTGGGGCCCTGGCGCGAGCGCTGGATTACTTATCGCGACGCCAATACCTATGCCGGCGTCGTCCAACGAGGCTCTTTGTTTCCGCTCAATTCGCTCATGCTGCACGGAATCATCTACGCGAAGCGGGCTGAGCATTTGGGAGACGATCCGGAGCACGTCTTTGTTCACGAAGTGCATTCTTATTTCGGCAGCGGCACGCAATTGCAGGAGATGTACATCACACACTCGCTGCTTTCGAACGGAGACTGGGACAACCTGGCGGAAGCGGCGAACTGGTCTCGACAGAATGCCGCCGTACTAGCGGACACACATTGGGTAGGCGGTGATCCGGGAAAGCTCGACGTTTACGGTTGGGCGGCGTGGTCTCCGGAGAAGGCGATTCTCACGCTGCGAAATCCGAGCGACCATCCCCAAAATATTTCCCTTGATATGGCTCACGTATTCGAGCTTCCGGCCGCGACTCAGGGTAGATTTTTGGCGCACTCGCCGTGGCAGGCGGACAAACAGGAGAAAGCGATTTCACTCGTGGCGGGAGAACCCCACTCCTTTGCGTTGCAGCCGTTCGAGGTGCTCACGCTCGAAGCGCTGCCGGCGCAATAAGGTCATTCAGCTGGCTTTCGATTTACTTCATATCCTTTCTTTTTCTTTCGTATCTCGATACACTCGGAATCCATGAAACTCTCGAAAACTCAAGCGACACGCGGCATGTTGATGTTTCTGCCGGCGCTCGGACCTCTCCTGGTTGGCTGCGCCAGGCAGAATGAAAGCCATTCGAGCGCTCCCGTAGCAGTCGCAAACTCTGCCGTTCGGGTGCGAGCCTCGAACGAGAGCCTCATCGTTCTCACGCCCTCAGCCGAATTCAAGCTTGCTTCCTCGGGCGCCCTTTCTGCCGCATTAATCAAGGACGGAAGCACATTTACGCTAGACGCCAAAGCTTCAACGGAAGGGCAGACCGTCTCTTTTTCAAAAAAGAGTTATTCCGCGGTGGTGCTGGATACCGCCAAGGCCGAAGTCAACGACGCCAGCGGCAAACTCGGTAGTCTCGGCAAGCACATCAATGTAGCAGGAAAGATTCCCGGCACGGATTTCGAAGAGACCGTCACCCTCGAAGTCTACGACGCGTTCCCGAATCTTGCGCTCTTATCCGTGCGTCTGCGCAACGCCGGCAGCAATGATGTGTCGCTCGATAGCATCGCAGTGCAGCGTCATAGCTTCGCGACCGGGGACGACCCCGCGAATCCCAGCCACACGCTTTGGACCTTTCAGGGGTCGAGCCTCAAGTGGGGAAAAGACGAAATCTTCGCCATGCCTGCAAAGTTTTCCGAGAAGAATCCTTTTGGCGCTCCGGTTGCCGTGAAAGACGATCTAGGCCATGTCGGCGGAGGCATTCCGGTCGTCGCTTTCTGGTCAAACCGCGTTGGAGAAGCAATCGGCCACATCGAAACGTTGCCGCTGGCGCTCGCGATCCCGGTGCAAACCACGGGCGAAAGCCGTGTCGAGGCCAACGTGAGCATTCCTGCACAAACGCTTCTAAAACCGGGCGACGCCTATTCCACGCCGCGTACATTCCTCGCCGTGTATTCCGGCGACTTTTATGAACCATTGCGCTTGTGGTCCCAGGTGATCGAAAAAGAGGGACTGTCGAAACCTGCCAACAATGACGAAAACTACGCCGTGAGCTGGTGCGGCTGGGGCTACGAATTTGCCGTTACGCCAAAACAGATGCTCGGCACGATTCCGAAGCTCAAAGAGCTTGGAATTCACTGGGCCACCCTCGACGACGGCTGGTTTAACAACTACGGCGACTGGCAACCGCGCCAGCCGTCGTTTGCCGGAACCGCCATCCAGGACATGGTCAAGAGATTCCACGAGCAGGGAATTAAGGTGCAACTCTGGTGGCTGCCCCTCGGGGTCGAAGATGGGCATCACGGCTATGGCGGACGCAAATTTGTCGTGTCCGAGGTGACCAAAGATCATCCGGAGTGGTTAATTCTGGATGAAAGCGGCAAGCCCGCAAGGATGGCGCGCAACCTCGCCGCGTTGTGTCCCGCGCTGCCGCAAGTTCGAGCTTATTACAAACAACTGACCGAGCGATTCATCCGGGATTGGGACTTCGACGGGCATAAACTCGATAACATCTATTCAACCCCACTGTGTTACAACCCAAACCACCACCACAAATCGCCGTATGATTCCGTCAATGCCATGGGCGAAATCTACAAAACGATTTTCGAAACCACTCGCGCGCTGAAACCAGACAGCGTGACGCAGAGTTGCCCTTGCGGCACGCCTCCGAGCCTGGCGTGGTTTCGGTACATGGATCAGGCGGTCACCGCCGATCCCGTCGGATCAGTCCAGGTTCGCCGGCGCATCAAGATGTACAAGGCGCTTCTGGGCCAACGCGCGGCCGTGTACGGCGATCACGTCGAGTTAACGCGCATTACCGGCGCCTCAACCGACAACGAGCAAGACGTCGGGGCCGACTTTGCGTCCACGCTTGGCACCGGTGGTGTTCTCGGTACAAAGTTCACCTGGCCCGATTACGGCCCAAAGTTCAAGAACGTCTACCTGAATTCGCAAAAAGAGGCTCACTGGAAAGAATGGATCGGCCTTTACAACGAGAAAATGCTTTCAAAGGGCAACTTCCTCAATCTATACGTTTATGGCTTCGATGTTCCCGAAGCTTATGCCATCGAGAAAGACGGAAAAATGTATTACGCGTTCTACGCCCCGCAGCCCTCAGGCGACGACGCAAAGGCGAAGAGCGAAGCGAAACACTGGGAAGGAGAAGTGGAGCTACGCGGTCTCCCCGCAAAGAATTATCACGTCTCGGATTACGTTCATCGCGCGGACCTCGGCATGGTCAGAGGCCCCCGCGCGAAATTAAAGGTGGAGTTCACGGACAGTTTGCTGCTCGAAGTAGTAGCTGTGCCGTAGCTGATTGGGTTCAGCGGCTCATGGGCGAGGGGTGCTGAGTACCGCCGCGCGGCGAATGAGTTCGAAGGAATGCCTGCCGGTGCTGCGCGTCGCGAAACGCTTCGGTGCCGCCCGAGCGTGTTACCGACAGGGCTCCGGCGACGTTACCGAATTTCAGGCAGTCCTCAATCTTTGATCCCCGGATAAATTCGTGAATGAAACCAGCGTCAAAGCTGTCTCCGGCGCCGAC
>Ga0306920_100013721_pt1 | contig 11046 bp, 6 predicted proteins | sample flu12Cox44000170_FD_204666 | JGI IMG/M metagenome (GOLD analysis project Ga0306920, IMG submission 204666) | Lab enrichment of tropical soil microbial communities from Luquillo Experimental Forest, Puerto Rico - flux4day.12C.oxic.44.000.170 (v2)... | ecosystem: Environmental > Terrestrial >...
CGATGCCCCGGAAGCTGAAGGTGGGCCCCTGATGATTGCCTTCATCGGTGTGATTGAAGACCACATCGAGGATTACTTCGATACCGGCTTTGTGGAGTGCCTTTACCGCATCGCGGAATTCCTTGAGATGCATGCCATCTTCCGGCTTGACGCAATACGCGGAGTGAGGCGCAAAATAGCCTATGGTGCTGTAGCCCCAAAAGTTCCACAGGGCCTTGCCCTCGACCGTCCTCAAGGGTACGGTGTCGTCAAAATCAAAAATCGGCAGCAACTCCACGGTGGTAACGCCAAGTTCCTTGAGGTACGGAATTCTCTCGATTAGTCCCAGAAAGGTGCCGGGATGCTGTGCTTTGGATGAGGGCGATTTTGTGAAGCCCCGCACATGCATTTCATAAATGATGGCTTCTTCGACCGGCCGGTTTAGAGGTTTGTCACCTTCCCAATTGTAGTCTTCCGTATCGACGACAACGGAGCGCAGCGAAGTCGCAACGTTGTCGGAATCGTTGCAGCCGTCCTCACGTCTCCATACCGTTTTGGTATTTCCGCGGGCATAAGGGTCAATCAGCACCTTGTTGCGATTGTGGCGCAGACCGACCTCATGCACGGACGGGCCCGCGACCCGGAATGCATAGTGCACGCCGGCTTTCAGATTTTTCACAAAAACGTGCCAGAAATGGAACGTCTTGTTCCTCGAGGGGATCAGAGGAATGATCTGAAAAGGCTGTGTCGCATCGTGCTTGTCAAACAGGAGCAGTTCTACGCCGGTTGCGCTGCCGGAATACAACGAAAAATTCACGCCGTTTTGCTGGAGAGTCGCACCGAGAGGATGGGGCGAGCCTTCCTCAACCTCGAATGCGGGAGCCAGTGCGGGTGTGGCCATGAAAGTTCTCCTCTCGATCAAAAACCAATGCCTCAAGAAGTTTGACGAAACAGGCACGTTGTCCGGGCGGACCTACGAGAAGAACACGACATCCGGCAGGTTTTAAATCAACCGAAAACAGGCACATGAGTTCTTGCCGTTTCTAGGGCCGGAGCGGCGTCCGCTCGACCGAGCCCGGCAATGCCCTTGTCGACTCGTTTCAAACAGCCGCATGAACGCAAGTAATAGAGCCCGTGGTTGGCGGATCATCGTTCCGATGACTTCTCCGGAAGCTGTTGACGATAAAGTGTCAATGCGCCAGCTAGCTACGCAATTGCCACAAAGGGACGGACTAGGGCGGGGAGACACAACGAACTCGGCAGAATCATACGCCCGAGGACAAGGTGGTTGTCAATTGCTACTTCGGGCGAAAACGACTCATGCCCGGCCTGCTGGCGGCCTCCGCATTCCGCCGCTGCGGTTCTCAACGGATCCTAATCGGCATCTCTCGCGCCCCAACGACTGGGTTCAGTCGCTTTCAGACCAAGCTGCTTCTCGCCGCGCTTTACCAAGGTGCAGAGCCCTCAACGGCGACGGTCGCTGTTACAAGGATTTCAGGTACTGGATGAGGTCACTCTTTTGCTGGGCCGTCAGGCCGAGGGCGAAAAACTGATCGTAATGATTGACCAAGCCCGGCAAGTCGGCAAAGAACTAAGCGCTTGCAGCGGGCCTATAAATCGCGCGAGTTGCGATCCACTCGCCACACAAACAGAGTCAGTGCCAGGCAAGCGAGGAACAGAACGGCCGAAAAGACCGCGGCCGGCAACGCGGTTTCCGTGTGCCCGGCAAGCAGGGCCTCGAGGGCGGCGCTCAGCAGCCAAATCTGAACAATCACCAGCAGTACAATGAGAGCCATGGCGCCGTCGATCGCGACGAGCCCCTTTTTCTGCTTTGAAAAATCGCGCTCCGCCATATCAGCCGACCTTTACTCCGGTGGCCACAAATTGCTGGCCTTGCCGCTCCAGCACGATGCGCGGCAGCGGGCGGGGCGGCGGCCCCTGCAGAACGGAACCATCCCTCGCCGAAAAGTAACCGTGGTGACAGGGACAGGCCAGTCGATCGGTCTCGCGCTCGTAGTAAACGGCGCACGAAAGATGCGTGCATTTCTGGCTGAAGGCGTTGTATTCGTTTTCTCCCGCGCGCACGAGGATGCAGCGATCCGCCGGCGTGGGGTAGGCGAACAGTTTCACGCCGCCCACGGGAATCTCACCGGCCTCGGCCACCGTGGCACGGGGAAAGACCACACTCTTCCCCAAATAGGACCGCACCAGGATCCACAGGTTGCCCACGAACATCCCGAGACTCGCGAGGGTCAGGAATTTGGTGAATTGCCGCCGCGAAACGTAGCGCTCGTCTGCGGCATGAATGGAAAACTCATCCTTCCAGAGCGCTTCGGAGTCAGGTTTGCGAAACAACGGCATCGGTCGCCTCCCAGATATGGTCGAGAACGTCGAGCGAGATCGCAGCAGTGTCGCCCGGAACCATCATGTGCACCTTGGTCGAGACACGCTGTTTGCCGAAATAGAAAACGTTAACGGGCTTTTCGCGCCTCCGTGCGATTTGTTCGGGGCGCACGTAAGCGAGCGCCTGGCTGGGACAGACCGTGGCACACATGGGCCGCTTGCCGATGGAAGTCCGGTCGTAACACATATCGCACTTCATCATCTGCTCGCGCTCGGGAAAGATTTTCGGAATCCCAAACGGGCAAGCGAGCACGCAGTTCGAACAGCCGATGCAGCGCGGCTTCAGGGATGACTGAACGATGCCGTCCTCGCCCTTCTTGATGGCATCAGCCGGGCAGACCATCGCACAGGTCGGATCATCGCAGTGCCAGCAGACGAACGCTGCCGAAGCCGTCGTTCCCTGACGGTCGATGAAATCGAAATTGATCATGGACTGACCGCGATGCGTTTCGCACTCTTCGCAGGCATTCAGGCAAGACTGGCAGCCGATGCAGCGGGCAGGGTCGACGTAGAATTCGTAGCCGTGCATCAGCTGGTTCCCTTCGCTTCCTCGGTCGCCCATTCTGGCAACCCCGCCGCTTTGCGCAATTGGCAGGCCGAGACCTTGAATTCCGGAATCTTGCTGCGCGGATCGAGCGTGCGATGCGTTAGCCGATTGGCGCTGCGGCCACCGGGCCAGTGATACGGAATGAACACCGTGTCCGGGCGAATGGTGCGAACGACCATAGCCTGCAGGGTGATTTCGCTCCGCCGAGAAATGACCGTAACCCAGTCTCCGTCCGAGATGCCGTATTGCTCGGCGAGGCGCGGGTGAATTTCAACGCGAGGATCCGGGTACTGCTTCACCAACGCCCCGATCCGCCGTGTCTGTGTCCCGGACAGGTACTGGCTTACAACCCGGCCGGTGGTCAGATAGACGGGATAGCTTGGGGAAACCGGATCACCGCTCTCCCGCCATTCCGTCACCACAAAGTGATGCTTACCGTCGGGGTGATACGACTTGCCGTCCTCGAACAGGCGCGGCGTTCCGGGATGTTCGAGCGAGGGACATGGCCAGAATACGCCCAAATTTTGATCGATCTTTTCGTAGGTGATGCCGTAGTAGTCGGCGTGGCCCCCGCGCGAGGCTTCCCGCAACTCGTCGTAGATTTCCCGCGTTGTCGCATAGGGGAAAAATTTTTCCTTGCCGAGTCGCTTTGCCAATTCGCAGTAGATCCAGCTGTCGCCCTTCGCGTTTCCAGGGGGATCGACCGCTTTGCGGATGTGGATGACGCGGCCCTCGGCCGTACACCCGATGCCTTCCTCTTCTTCCTGCAAACTTCCGGCCAACACCACGTCGGCGTAGTGTGCGGTCTCGGACAGGAAAAAGTCGATAACTCCGAAAAATTCCAGCTTCTCCAGCGCCTCCCGCGTGAAGTTCGCATCGGGTAAGGAAACGAGCGGATTGAAGCAGCAGGAAAGCAGCGCTTTGATCTCACCCCGATGAATCGCTTCCATGATTTCGACGGCGGAGTAGCCGGCTTCGGGGATCTCCTCGGGCGCGATGCCCCAGACTTTCGCCGTATGCGCACGGGCCACGGGATCGCTGATGGAGCGCTGCCCGGGAAGCTGGTCGCATTTCTGGCCGTGTTCCCGTCCGCCCTGCCCGTTGCCCTGTCCGGTAATCATGGCGCAGCCCGCACCTTCGCGCCCGATGTGCCCGGTCGCGAGACAGAGATTGATCAGTGCCAGACAGTTTTCCACTCCCTTCGATTGATGTTCGACGCCCCGGGCATGCAGCGCGATGGCGCGGTCGGCTTTCGCAAAGAGGTGCGCGGCGCGCTCGATCGACTCCGGGGAAACGCCGGTATTCTCGGCGACAGTTCGCGGGTCCCAGGCGCGCACGGATTCCGCCACCGCCGAGAAACCGGTGGTGTGCTTTTCGATGAAGTCGCGCCTTTCGAGTCCGTCGCGCAGGACGACATGAAGCATGCCCAGGTAGAGAGCGAGGTCGGTGCCGGGTCGAACCGGCAAATAGACGTCCGCATTCCGGCAGATCGGGGTCATCCGCGGGTCGGCAACCATCAGTTGCCCGCCCGCGTCCTTGCACCGCCAGATATAGTCGGTGGTGATGGGCGCGCATTCGGCTACGTTCGCACCGGCGATCAAAATTACCTGCGCCTTCGGAATATCGTCCCACGGTAGGGGGCTGCGATCGACGCCAAAGGCCAGCTTATAGGCGGTGCCCGCGGAAACCATGCACAAGCGCCCGTTGTAATCGATGTGCCGGGTACCGAGCGCAACACGGGCAAACTTTCCGAGCAGGTAGGACTTCTCGGAAATCAGCGACGCTCCGCCGTATATCGCTACGCTGTCCTTGCCGTACTTCTCCTGGATCTCCCGCAACCGCTGCGCTGTGAAATCGAGCGCTTCGCCCCACGCGGCGGCGCGAAATCCACTCGGGCCGCGCAGCAGTGGATCGAGCAACCGGTCGGGATGTCCGCCCTGCAGATACCGCTTTACGCCCTTGGGGCAGAGCATTCCGTGATTGAACGGGAATTCTTCCCAGGGCTCGAAACCGATGACCTGGTTTTCGCGCACCTTGAGCTGAATGCCGCATTGCTGGCCACAGAAACAGCAATGCGTCTTCACCAGCCGGTCGGCCGGGTGCTCCGATTCGTTCTGCCAGCCGCCGGCCGGCACGAACGCCGGGTGCGGCCCGAATCGCTCGAGAAGCGTTTTCGCAGAAGCCGGAGGCTCAGCCACGCGATTCCTCCTTCAATTGCAGTTGTGCCAGGGATAGCGATTTACGCTTGCAGGCCGGGCAGATCTCCTGCCAGATGCCATCTCCCACGGTGTAATCAAACCCCACCTGAGGAAGAACCTTTTTCAAATCCTCGATGTGCATGTGCGAGGCGAAGCGCTCGCCGCAACGCTTGCAAATTGCCGCTTCGCCGGTTTCGCCGACCGCTTGATAGAGTTTGACCCCGAGCTGCGCCGGACGCTGAAAAATGTGGAAAAACTTCCCGAAGGGCAGATAGAGCAGCGCGCTGATCACGGTGATGGCGTGCAGGATGGCGAGAAAACTATAGAACTCACCGCGCAGCCAGCTCTGCGAGACGGTCAGAGCCAGGCCGGTTACGGAAATGGCGAACAAGAGAATGATGGGAAGAAAGTCGAGCGCGAACGACTGCACCGCCTGCGCGCCGCGGTCCCGGAAGCGCCTCCACAAGGACAAGGAGATGCCCCCGAGCACCAGAAATGCCGAAATATCCAGGCCGTGAAACAGAAGTTCCGCAACCAGGCTATGAATCGGGAAAGTCAGTGTCCGAAAGCCGTAAACCAGGACCACGTAGGTGCTCTGATCTTCGGCCAGGGTCTGGAACGAGATCCATCCGAACACCAAAGGGAAGGTGATGAGCACGGCCGAGACGCAGCCCCAAAAGATCAGTTGATGCATCCACCAGCGCAGCGGCGAGCGCTTGTGAATAAAGGTTTGCATGCCGAGATTTCTGGCCGCGAGACCCGCCAGGCGAGCGGTACTGCGCAAAATTCCCTGCTGCCGGAAAAGCTGCCAACCGCGCTCCCAGTACACTCTTGTGGGAGGCTTATCGAGCCACACGCGGTAGTGATACACCACGCCCCAGGTCGCGAAGATGATGGCAAACGTGTAGATCACCAGCGCCGGATCGAAATTCTGCAGGTTGCGCGAGCCAACCACAATGGCCGCCACAAGAAATCCGGTAAACAGCGTCGCCGTCACGCCGGCACGCAGGCGGTCGGCCGCCCGACGCAGGTGCGCCGGAAGGCTGATTTCCTGCTTCTCCTGACGGGGAAGAAAAACAGCGGCGTTCATGCGCCACAGAACGAGCGCCATCAGCGACAGCAGCAGGAACCCCGGCCAGACCGCGTGGAGATGGTCGCGGAAAAAACCGAGCAGCAGTGGAGGGAAAAATCCACCGAGGCCGCCCATCGCCCCGACGAGGCCCGTGACCGTTCCCACCTGCTTCGGGAAATACTGGGGAACCAGTTTGAAGACCGCGCCGTTGCCGATGCCCAGCAAGAACGCAGAGCCGAGCGCCCCGACCGTAAATGGCAGCATCGACGGCCAGGACATTAACAGCGCCAGAGGCGCGATGCCGAGAAAAACAGCGTTCAGAACGCGCGCGCCTCCGATGTTGTCGGAGAGCCAGCCACCCAAGGGGCGCGCCAACGTAGCGAGAACCACAAAACCCGCTGTGCGGAATCCCGCGTCGGTCGCCGCCAATCCATATTGATCCTTCAAGAGAACCGGCAGATAAATCGAGAACGCCACGAATCCGCCGAAGGTCAAAAAGTAGAACAGTGACAGCACCCACGACAGCCGTTCGCGGGCGAGTAGCGCCAGCATTTCGCCAAGGCCGGACGGGCGCGCTGTCGTTGGCGAATTCCTGGCCAACGCGTAGAAGGCAACACCCCACAGGACCAGAAGCGCGGCGGCGCCGCGGAAAATATTCTGCCAGCCGAGCACCGCCCCGAGCAGCGGCCCGAGAAAGACTGCCGCCGATTGCCCGATGTTGCCAAGACCGTAGACGCCCAGGGCTCCGCCTTGTTTCTCCGGCGGGAACCACCGCGAGACGAAGCCGACACCCACCGCAAACGAACTTCCCGCAATGCCCAGAAAAAAAGCCACCACGAGGAGGTTGCTATACGTAGTGACGCTCGGAACAAGAAACGCGGGAACCGCTACGATGACCATCAGCACGGTGAAGGTCAGGCGGCCGCCAAACCGGTCGGCGAGCATTCCCGTGACGATTCTCATCAAAGAACCGAGCAGGACCGGAACCGCGACCAGAAAGGCGGTTTGCGTGGCCGTCAGCTGAAACGCTTCGCGAAAACGCGGCGCGAAGGCGCTGATCAATCCCCATGCCGCGAAGCACACCCCAAACGAAACGGTGCCGAGTGCTAGCTGCCAGTCTCTGGAAGTCGCCCTCTGAGTTTCCGTCGACATGGTGACAGTCGCCTTCCCGTGGAAAGAAGAAGCTGGCGAAGTGCCCGAAAGGAGCTTCAGCATACATCTCCGCCTCTGTCTCCGCCAAGGAAACAGTGGGGCCTGCGGCCCCGCTTGTTTAGAAACCCAGAATCTACTGGCCGTCCTGGCGCAACCCGAGGATTGCGGCGGCGAAGAGCACTGCATCCGTGCTTGCCCCGAGGACGCCATTCATATGGCCTGGGTTCAATGAAAGGTGATCGGTTTGTTGGCAGTTGACGGTCCGCAGAAGACAGCCGAGCCGGATTCTGTTTCGCGCCCGACGAAATTCCAGCCTGAGTTTCGAATCGGAATTCTGCCCGCACTGTCCTCGCTTCGGCGGTTGCAGTCTAGTCTGGCGGTCTGTGGCAGAGCGCCGGCAGTTGGGCGCCGGGGATGCGGCCCGACCGAGGGATGAGGAAGGCAAGAACGTGCACGCGCAACCGCTCTTGTTCTATCGCCGAAACGGCCGAGCGTAGCCATCGAGCGGTCGGTAGGCGCTGTCCGGCTCCAAGGATCCGTTCCACTGCATTTCGAAAACATTCAGGAACCCGGATTCACGAAACATGCGTTCCCGTACGTCCCCTTCCGCTGCTGCCCCGGCCGGTTTCCAGTCCCGGCCGCGGGCTGCGCGCGCCGCCCCTAGCATGGCCAGAGTTTCGTGTCGGTCCTGCTGTTTCCAGGCGATATAACCCCGCAGAAACCAGGCGTTCGCTGCTCGGGGATTTGCCTGACACACATGGGTCAGATGTTGTTCTGCAACCCCGAAATTCCCGAGAGTCAACTCGACTTCCGCAAGCAGCAAAAGGGTCCCGGTTTCCTCGGAATTCAACCGCATCGCCGCATTCAGAGGCTCGCGCGCCTGTTCGAGTTGCCTTCGTGAAGTCGCCGACACGGCGAGGAGCTCGCCCTTGCGTTGGTAAGCGCGGTGATTTTCGGGACTCAGCCGCGCCAGTGTGTCGAGTTCTGCCAGTGCGGAAGAAATATCTCCCGAGGCCGCCAGGCAATTCGCGAGATAGTAACGGGAGTCCTCATGGACCGGGTTGATCGCAAGCGCTTCGCGGAACAACGCGATCGCTTTCGGGTAATCGTGCTCGCGTTTCATGGCGTCCATCGCGGGGTGTTGTTTATCCCAGAAGGCGGCGAGCATCGTTCGGCTGAGTGCTCGAGGCGTCGGTGATGCGTCAGTCGCGGTCGTATTGGGCGTAAAAGGTTTCGCCCGGGGCTCCCCTTGTGTAATCTCCCAGATGCGGTTCGCGGGCAGATTGGTCCAGGTCTCCTTTCGACCGCGGAGCCAGCGCACTTCCAAGCGATCGATTTCTGTCGCGGACCCGAGACCAATGTGCACGCGATGACTATCCTGCGATAAATACGAAGAACTCCCCACGGTGCGGCGCAGAGGAATTCCCCCGACCCACGCCGTGACCGTAGCGCCATCGCCAAAACCTCGCGGCATTTCGTCCGGGGGCACGCGGTTGTGCAATCGGAATTCGACCCAATTGCCTTGCGGGATATCGTTGCGGAGCAGCCGCACACCTTCGCCCTGATCCACAATGGCCACGTCCATTGCGCCATCGTTGTCGAAGTCCGCAACCGCGAGGCCACGACTTACGTGCGGCTCTGCAAACGACCGGTTCCAAGGCCCGAGATCGCGGAAGAGATCGCCATGGGCGTTCCAGAACAGGAACGATGGCATGGGCGCAAGTCGCCGCGGCGAGCTTTCCTTTTGTTCAAACGTACTGCCGTTCGCGACGATCAGGTCCGGCCACCCGTCCGAATCGATATCTACAAAGCTGGTTCCCCAACCGATCGATTGCAGGGAGTGCTGGCCGATACCCGTCGTGGCCGCGACATCGGTAAAATGCAAATCGGCGGTTCCCGTTCCCTTCTGTTCGGTGAGCAACGATTGATACAGGGCGAATCCCTGGGCGATCCAATGCGAAATGAACAGGTCGTCGTCGCCGTCCCGGTCGAAATCGCCTGCGGCAAGCCCCATCGAACCGCGGTATTCCTCGACCCACGCCGAACGGCCGGCGTCCACGAACGTTCCGTGGCGATTGAGATACAGCTTGTTTTCGGAAATGTCGTTGGCCACGTACAGGTCGAGCCAGCCGTCCCCGTCGAAGTCGTGCCACAGGGCGCTCAGGCTGCGGCCCTCCGGATTTGCGACACCGAGTTGCACGGCCACCTCGGCAAAGGTACCGTCGCCGTTGTTGCGGAAAAGCAGATTGCGCTCCGGCTCGTACGAGGCGGGGTTCAGAGTGAAGGGCACCTCCAGCCCAAACTGCGTCGAACTAGCGGTGCTGTCGCGTTCCCCCGGTTTGTACTTCACGTAACCGCACACGTAGAGGTCTAAATAGCCATCGCGGTTGTAGTCCCCCCACGAGACGCCCGCCCAGAAACCTTTGGGAGAAGGAAAGCTTTTCACCCGGACGAGATGGCCATGATCGTTGTGAAACAGAACGATCGTGTCGTATCCGGTCACCACCAAGTCGAGCCACCCGTCGTTGTCGTAATCGCCCCAGGCCGCACCCATCCCGATGATGCGCAGTTCGGGAAAGTCTTGGACTTTCTCGAAGCGTCCATTCCCGAGGTTGTGGTAGAGCACGGACGGAGCGCGTTGTCGCTCCGGCAAAGCGAGGGAGCCGCCTCCGCTGACGACGAACAGATCGTCCAGCCCGTCGTTATCAAAGTCGCCCCAGGCAACGCCGGACCCCATGTCCTCCGGCAGCTGTGACGAGCGTTCTCCCTGAAATTGTCGAAAGAAGGCCAGTCCTGCAGAGCTGGTCACGTCGGTGAATCGCGGTTCCGGCGCGCCTGCCGGAAGAGCGCTCCCGGGATCGAGCAAACGGTCAGCGACTCGGGCTCCGACGGGTTTCGGCGCGGGCTCGCGTCTATTGAGCGCAACTTTGGCGGCACGTTCGTCCGTAACACTCGTGATGTCCTTCGATTCCTCGCCCGGAGTATATTCGTCGGGGGTATTCTCCTTGCGGATGCGCCAACTGACGAGGGCACCGATCAGGACGAGCGCGAGCAGTGTCGAAGCGGTCCAGGCAATGCGACGAATCCGCCGGGATCCCCTCCAGCCGAACGGACGTCCAGCGGCTACGGACATGGCGAAGTGCTTTTTCCGTTCTCCACACATACCGTGGACGTAGCGCTGGCGATCTCGACCACGGGGGCCGTGAGCCCGGCCTTTTCTCCGAGAACATAGTTGAGAAGAAATTGATCGATCTTACGGTAGCGGAGCGTGGCGACGACATGCAGCGCCCTCGACGTTCCTGTCACCGGCACGGAGAATTCCCGGTTCGCAAGCGAATCGGAAGCCGCATGCGTGGGGACGCCCGAGGGGCACATCACGTTGTATTCGACGGTATCGGAATATCCTGGGAAGAGCGACCGGCGATAGCGTACCCCGACCATTTCCCACAGGTTGTGCCTATCGATGAGATTGCCGTATTGATCGACCGGCTCGGCTTTGAAAAGAAACGTGCCGGGCTCGAGAAAGTGGCGCTGGTCGCGCAAACCGGAAGAGAACACGACTCCGCCCCGATCGTCCTTCACCTCGAGCTCGACCCAGCTCTGAATCATGTCGAGCGGTCCGGTCGGATAGTCGTGCCCCACCTTGTTTGACGTGAGAATGACACGAACAGGAATCTTCCCGCCCGGCACAACCT
>Ga0306920_100013723_pt1 | contig 11045 bp, 12 predicted proteins | sample flu12Cox44000170_FD_204666 | JGI IMG/M metagenome (GOLD analysis project Ga0306920, IMG submission 204666) | Lab enrichment of tropical soil microbial communities from Luquillo Experimental Forest, Puerto Rico - flux4day.12C.oxic.44.000.170 (v2)... | ecosystem: Environmental > Terrestrial >...
TTACAGGCAATCGACAGGAACGTGAGCATGTGACAGCTCGCGAGTGAAGCTACGAAAGCCTCCTCGGGATCGACATTCGCCGGGTTCCCCAGATAAGCCGGGGCCGCCGTCGCAATCATCGTGTGGCCGCCGTCAAAGCTCCAGCTATGATCGCGCGGATACTTTTGATACGAAAACTCGGCGTCGCAGCGCTCCCATTTCAAAGTCACTTTGTGTTCGGACATGCCTTTGTATAGAGGGTGCGCGCGCGCAGCGCAATTGAGAGCGCGGCGCATCAACATTGCGACTTCGAGCGGCTGCGCCCGTCTGCGGGTTGATCACGCCTTGACGCGTAGACAAGCCGAGCGGCCATTGAATATGGTGATGTGCAAAGAACGCGTCGCAAACGCATGAACCCGCCGCCCGCCGAGATTGGCGTATCCGTCGCCGAGGTCGAGACCCCGGCGCTGATCATCGATCTCGACGCGCTCGATCGCAACATCGCAAAGATGGCCGCGTTCGCCAGCGCCGCGGGGGTGCGAGTGCGGCCGCACGCCAAGACCCACAAGTCGACTGCCATTGCGTTGCGGCAGATCGCTCGCGGCGCCGTCGGCCAATGCGTGCAGAAGGTCGGCGAAGCCGAAGTGCTGGTTCGCGGCGGTGTGAAGGACGTGCTGGTTAGCAACCAGGTGGTCGGCGAACGCAAGCTGCGGCGGCTGGCCGCGCTTGCAGAGGAGGCGACCATCGCGCTGTGCTTCGATGCTCCTGACCAGGTCGACGCGGCATCGCGCGTGGCGCGGGATTTCGGCGTCACGCTTGGCGGGCTGGTCGAGATCGAAGTTGGCATGGAGCGCTGCGGCGTGCCGCCTGGCCGCGATGCGGCGTCGCTCGCGCGCCGCGTCGCGGATGCACCCAACCTGAAATTCCGGGGCTTGCAGGCCTATCATGGCCGCGCGCAGCACACGACGGCTTATCAGGAGCGCGCCCAAGCCATTGCGTTTGCGATCGATGCAGTTCGCGAGACATTGGACGCGCTCGCCGCGGAACACCTCTCCTGTGAGATCATCGGCGGCGCGGGCACCGGCACCTTTGCTATCGAGGCGGCGAGCGGCGTCTATAATGAATTGCAGGTTGGCTCATACGTGTTCATGGACACCGAATATGCGCGTATCCGCGGCGCGGATGGTGGCCGCTATGCGGAATTCGAACATAGTCTCTTCGTGCTCGCGTCGGTGATGAGCGTGCCCGCAGCCGACCGAGCAATCGTCGACGCAGGCCTCAAGTCCTACAGCGCCGAGCGCGGTCCGCCATGGGTGCACGAGCGCCCGGACGTCGAAGTGACCGGCGTCTCGGACGAGCACGGCAAGCTCAGAATCGCCCCGCAGGCGAAGCCCCTGTCACTCGGCGAAAAGGTGTGGCTCATCCCCGGACACTGCGACCCCACCGTCAATCTGCATGACTGGTATGTCGGTGTCCGAAACGGGCGCGTGGAGGCGCTGTGGCCGATCAATGCGCGCGGCGCGAGCATCTGAATAGGTTTGCATCGTTTCCAAGATGCGTAGACGTGCTCTCACAATTTGTCCGCTGTTGCACCGGGTAGCGATCGAATTTGCTCGGTGCGTCGACCCGGTTTGTTCGATCTGAGCGGTCCGGCCTGCGATGATTACGGCACACACCGATGTTGTCGGCAGCCTTCTGCGGCCGCTCGCGTTGCGCAGAGCGCGGGACGACTGGAAAGTCGGGCGTCTTAGTCACGCGCAATTCAAGTGCATCGAGGACCGCGCGGTCGATGAAGCCGTCGCCCTGCAGGAGGCAGCCGGGCTTGACGTCGTGACCGACGGCGAGATGCGGCGGCTCTCCTTCCAGAGCCAGATGACCGAGGCTGTCGAGGGCTTCGGCGCGTGGGATATCGATGAGCGCCGACGCCCGCCGCCGCCATCACGGCTATTACGGCGGCTATGGCGAGGGCTATTCCAGCCGCTCCAGGCTCGACGAGTGGCGCGCGCGCCAGGCGCAAGGGCACAACGGCGACCGATCGCGCGACCCGAACAGCGGCCAGGCACAAGGCGACGATCGCGGACAGGACCTCGACCAAGACCTCCCGCAGGATCGCAGCGACCGCGCGCGCTACGAGCGGCGTCGCGCGCGCAGCCTCGCGGAGTGGCGGCGCTCCCACGATCGCGAGGACGCAACAGGCAGTCGCGACGCTGCGCTCCCTCGCGGCCGCGGCGGCCCGTTCGGCGCGACCATCGACAAGCTCGTGCGCGGCTGCGTAGCGCAAGGGGCCGAGTTCGAGAACTGGCCGTTTGATTCGATATCGCGTGCCGTCAACCCCGACGACAACCAGCGCAAGGCACTCGACGCGCTGCGCGATGCCGCGAAGCAGGCGGCGCAACGGCTTTCCACCGACTGCCCGCAGGACGTACCAGCTGCCCCGGCGGCGCGGCTCGAGGCTGTGGGCCAGGGCATTGCCGCGACGCTTGCCGCCTACGACATCGTCGAGCCCAAGCTACAGGCGTTCTACGGCGCGCTCAACGACGAGCAGAAGGCGCGGCTTTACCGCGACATGACGGCGCCCGTCGCGAACAATGCGGCAGAGACGACGGGCGAGCGCGAGGCACAGGACGAGCGGCGCGAACGTTATTCGTCGCGTCGGCATCGCTGGCGCGACTATGCGGCCCAACGCGAGAGCCGCGAATGGGACTCCCGGGTTTCGCGCGTCGAAGACGCGCGTAAACGCGCTTATGGCTCAGCCCGGGCTACGAATACGACCAATGCCGCCGCGCTCGGCTGGAGCGGCACCTGCGAGGAGCTTGCCACCGCGCTGCGGAACTGGCCGGTGCGCGACATCGAGCGCAACGTGCGTCTGAGCGATGCGCAGCGCGTGGCATTCTACGAGCTTGTCACCGCCTCGCTCAAAGCCGCCGACACGCTTTCTTCCGCCTGCCCCGCCGATGCCGCGCTCACACCGGTGGGCCGCATGGACGCGATGCGCAAGCGCCTTGCCGCCATGCGCGCCGCTACCGCCGCGATCCGCCCCGCGCTCGCGCGCTTCTACGAAGTGCTCGACCAGGGGCAGAAGGTGCGGTTTTCAGGGATGAGTTGAAGGGCGTGTACAACCCCCGTCATGCCCGGGCTTGACCCGGGCATCCATCTGAAAAGCTCCTTACGAAGAATGATGGGTTTCCTGAAATCGCGGGTGTTCCAGGTCGCGGATGCTAAGGCGTGACGACGATGAAGTCGGTGCCGCTGCCGGTTTCCGGACCGAGGCCTTGGTCTGACACGACAAGCGAGAAGCCGGGGATCAGAAGCTCGCCGATCCGATCGATCCCCTCTTGCGGGATATGGATGCGATCGAGAGCCTGCTGCGGGGGCGTCGTCGCCTTCGCCTCGACCGGCTTGGGAGCGGGGATCGCCTGCTTGCCGGTTTTCTTCCTGCCGCTTGGCTCAGCGATTCGCGGCTGTTCGCCCGGCATCGTCATCACGTTCCACCGCACGCCGGTTCCGTTGTTGGTGACCTCCATTGCGGTGAAGACATGCGTGCCAAGCGGCAGGTCGGGATCGTCAATTGTGATCGGCATGTCGAACCGCGGCGCAAAACCCTGACGCACGAAAATCTTCTTTTCCTTGCGACTGACAAAGACCGCTACATGCCCTGTCCGCTTTGTGGAGACCACCATTTCCGGCGACGTGGCACTTCGGTTGGTTGTCGCCGCGACGAATGGGATCGGCTTGATCATCTCGGCAGGTGCCTCCGCCTCGCTGCCGGCGACCTGCGGTTCCAATGGCTTCGGCTTTGGCACGAACAGGTGAGGATGATCGATATCGACCGGGACTACGTCACTGCGCGCAACGATCACGCGCACGCCGAGCTTGGTGATCAACCACAGGCGGGAGGCAAAATCATGCGACAAGCGGATGCAGCCGTGGGAGGCGGGACGCCCGGGCAGGGGCCCTTCGTGCAGAGCGACGCCGGACCACGTGATGCGTTGCATGTAGGGCATCGGCGCATTGCTGTAGAGATTGGAGCGGTGATAGCGGTCTTTTTGGATCACGCTGAAGACGCCCGTGGGCGTTGCATAGCCGCGCATGCCCGTCGCCACCGGACCCTGTGCGACGCGAACGCCGTTGTCGTAGAGCGTGACACGCTGGCCCCCGATCGAAACGACGACCTGCAACGGGCCCTTCGGCGTTCCGCCGAAGTCCTTCCGCGGCTCCGCCTTGTTGACCTCGGTGGACCCGTATCTGGACTGGCGAGCAGCGTCGGCCGGAGTGACCGGCTTCCGACTATTCACCATATCGAAGTATTGATGACCGCCATAATGTCTGCGGTGGCGCGCTTCGGTACTTGACCCAGCGCACAAAATTATTACAGGCAAAAACAAGACACACCCGTGACGTAGGGCGGTGTTGAACATGACTTGCCCACTACTCCCAAACAATAAACTCACAAGGTTCTTGTCAGTTCCGACTTCCGGAAGTGGATTGGGCTCGGCCGTCGCAAGCGCGAGCGAGCCACCTAGACTGACCATCGAAAGGTTGATCCGGTTCTCTACCGGCGGCCGAAAACGGCATGCTGCGGGTTACCGATACCGGCGCTGCTGGCCATGCCACTAGCGCGCCGCCGATGAGCGTGATGAATTCGCGGCTTTCATGGGACTACCTCAGCCCTATCACATGATTGTAGTGACGCCGCGTTGTGCATGACAGAAAAATTGGCGGCCGATCTCACAGATGGGTCGTCAGCAGGCGGTAAGCTCTACGGTCGTAGTAGAAATCTTAGTAAATCTTGGCCAACGCTGGTCACAATCAACTGGGCAACAAGCCAACAGCACAATATTATGATTTTCAATTAGCTCGCCTTTGCTGGGAGGGACCAATGGAAGAGCATCAGGTTGGTTGGATCGCAGCCATTATCATCGGCGGGATCGCCGGTTGGCTCGCCGAGCAGTTCATGAAGAGCCAAATGGGACTTGTGATGAACATCGTGCTCGGCATCATAGGTGCTGCCGTCGCTAGTTGGCTGTTCGGCTTCCTCGGTATCACGTTCGGCGGTTGGATCGGCTATCTGATTGCTGGCTTCATCGGAGCTTGTATCTTAATCGCGATCGCCCGCGCGTTCAGCGGCGGTTTGCAGCAGCGAACGTGAGAGCCCGGCGGACGAGGGATAGGGTCTTCCGCATGACCGTCACGTTCACGCCTACAAACAGGCTGATGAAGTTGCGTCCCCTCACTCGATCACCTCGTCGGCGCGCACCGAGGGCACAAAGGGATTTTACCATTGCCCGTAGCGCTCATCGAAGGGCGTCGGCGGGCGCACTGGTATCCCCCAGGCACCACCGATCGCCTGGTTGCTCGAAAGGCTAAAGCCGCTCATCAAATCAATCTGGTCGTCACTCAATCGAAGATTGGGGGACGTGCTCTCGACGGGTTTTACGCGCGCGACTTCGATTTTCGGCAAGGTCGCTGTCGTGGCCTTGGTTGTCCCCAACGTCCCCGGCTCCTCCGCATGTGCTGCAAGCGACCACGCCGCAGCCACGCCTACAAACAGGCTGATGAAGTTGCGTCCCCTCATTCGATCACCTCGTCGGCGCGCGCGAGCAGCGTTGGGGGCACGATAAGGCCGAGCTTGGCTGCCTGGGCGTTGATGACAAGCTCGAACTTCGTCGACTGCATGACCAGGAGGTCTGCCGGCTTAGCACCCTTGAGGATGCGACCGGCATAAACCCCGACCTGACGATACGCATCCGCAACGTTGGCTCCGTAGCTCATCAGCCCGCCGATTTCGACATATTCACGCGCCCCATATGAGGCAGGGACCGCGTAGCGTGCCGCCAGGAGAGCCAATTGTCCCCGCCGAGTGCGTCCTCCCGCATAGAAAGCGTTCTACATTTGTTTACACTCCTTCCAGGAACATTTTACCGTCTGTCGACGTTCTAAAGAGGACGACAATCGGCAGCTCGGAGCTCGGGGAGTTGAAAACAGCAGAAAAATAGAAACGAACGGAAGCGCAGGCGCGGGGCTCAGGAGGGAGAGTCGGGTCATGAGCAACCAATTACGCGATCACTTCTACGTTTCTGCTTACCTGCCGAAAAGTGCGCACGAGCATCCTGCCACGAATTCGCATTCTCCCGATAATGGTGAGGGCCCGTGGCAATACGCGCGGAAGATGGCGCGCGCTGAACTGCGCGCTTTCAAGGGCGTGTGCTGCCTAACCGTTGGCATATTCGCCAATATATTTTTGGCCAGCTCGCTTATGACCGAGCTACCGGCTCAGGCGCAAGAAATCCCAAGATCACTTGAGCAAGGCGGCACCGACGCTGCACTGAAACAGCGAAGGAATACTTGGACCGTCGGCGTTGCCGGCGGTCAGTTGTCGGGCACCTACATGACTTTAGCCGATGAGCTGGCGGAGGTGCTTGACGACGGCGACAACCTGCGGGTCATTCCGATCGTAACCTACGGCGCCGCTTCTAATCTCGACGATCTTCTTTATCTGCGCGGCGTCGACGTTGCTATGGTGCAGTCGGACGTCTTCGAGTATTTCCGCACTCAAAGGAAGACCTTAAATCTCGAGCGCAGAATTCATTATATCAGTCGCTTGCCCGTTTCAGAGATGCACGTCCTTGCGGGCGCCGACATCAAAACCATCGAGGATCTGCGCGGCAAAAAGGTCAGCTTCGGGCCAGCAGGAAGTGCCTCGAGCCTGACTGGGACAATCGTTTTTCAGCGGTTGGGCGTCAAGGTGGACCATGTACTGCTCGACAATGCCACGGCGCTGCAAAAGCTCAAATCGGGCGAACTAGCCGGTCTGGTGCGGGTGATTGGCAAGCCGGTCGGCTTCTTTGCGCAGATTCCCGCGAATTCGGGGCTTCACTTAGTGCCCATTCCCTTTTCTAAGACCTTTGCTGACATGTACACGCTCGGGGAGTTCACCAGAGAGGAATATCCGACGCTGATTCCGCAGGGGGAGAGGATCGACACCATTGCAGTACCGGCGGTGCTCGCGGTTTTCAACTGGCCGAAAAATACCGATCGCTATTGGCGTGTGCGAAGGTTTACCGAGGCTCTTTTCACCAAGTGGGACAAGTTTCTGGAACCCCAGCGCCATCCAAAATGGCGAGACGTCAATCTTGCGGCGACCGTCCCCGGCTGGACCCGTTGGAGCGTGGCCGAGGAGATGCTGAGGCAAAAGGGTCTGAGGATTGCCGAATCCCAGCAAGGCGAATTTTTGTCGTTCCTGAAGCACCAGGAAGGTCCAGTTATGAACCTTACTCAGGAGCGGCGCGAGACGCTGTACTGTAACCTCAGCCTCGTCACGGTTCGGTGACTTTCTCAGTGGCGAGAAAAGTGCGGCCGCGCGCTAAGGCCGCCCGCTTGGCGGCACATGTCTAGGGTGAACTCCGTGCCTCCACTTTGTTACCGAGAGCGGGAAAAGGAGCCTCAAGAGAGAGGTCGGGCGTCAATAGGGGAGACAACTATATGAGTACCCTGCGAGGGAAGCCTCCTAACCCTATCGCTCTTTCCACTCACGTGTCGCACAAGGCGCATGAAGGGGCCGTCACAGAACCGCCTCGCTCCCCTTACGCACCAAAGCAAGCACACCAGCGTGCTGGCACAGAACATCATCCAGTCGAAAATGACCGCGATCCGCTTCGGTCACCGTACGCACCGAAGCAAGCGCGCGCACAAGGCGCTGTAACATCGGACTTTGTCGCCGGTGACGATTCGGGGCGGCTTCCGCCGGTTCGCACGCGACGAGGCTCGCGCGAGCCCCATGAAGCAGTTCATCCGAACATTGGGCGACGCGAGCAGCCAGCCGCTGAACATCATGACGAAAGCAAGCGTGACCGCGACCTCGAGCAACTTGAAGCCAGCTTGCGCTTGCTCCAGCGCCAGGAATCTGCCACGCGGTCCCCTCGCGCTACCCATATGGCTCCCGTACCCGGGCTCGCCCGCCGTCAGAGCGTGGAGAGGTTTGGCGACAGGTTTCACTCGCCGCGTTCCCTGGAGCCCGGACGACTCCCACCTCTGCCTGAGATGCCGCGTCGCAATATAAGCGCTCTGGTCGGCAGTGTGCTCGCGCTCATCTTGTTGGCGACAATCGTGTATTACTTTGCGGCGGGAGGGTGGGCTCCCTCGTCAGAACCTACGCCTGGGCCGGAAACGGCATCCGATCCAATCGTGCCGCCGTCCTGGTCCACGGGCCAAAAAGCGCCCTCGCCGACGATGGCGCAAGACGATAATCGTGCGACGTCGGCGCAGAGCGAGACATCCACGACAGCGAGATCACCCGAGAGCGAGGTCGTGGCAGTGGTACAGCCGGGTGAGCCCGGCGTTCAGGTTCCGCCTGCGAGCAAAGCCACGCGCGTGCTTGATCCGGAAGAGATCAAGCTACTCATTAAACAAGCCGAACAATTCATGGCCTCGGGCGATGTGGTCACGGCCCGAATCGCATTCCAACGAGCTGCAGAGGCCGGCGACGCCGACGCTGCGTTAGCGCTGGGTGCGACGTACGACCCCATCGTGCTTGCGAGTCTCGGTGTGGCGGGACTGGGCGCGAATGTTGAGAAGGCACGAATGTGGTATCAAAAGGCCGAGAGCCTTGGCTCAACGGAGGCAACAAGGCGGCTGGCTATTCTTGCAAATCGGTGATTTGGCCATGCGTTCTCTCTTACATGCGTTCTCTCTTAAGAGAAGTTAGAGTGCCAGCCGCTAATGAATTCGCGCCATTTCCGGCGTTCTAACGCCGTGGCTGGACTGAGCGGCCAGCCCTGCCGCGAATTCCTCTCGGCGGGTCGTCGCGCTCCGAGAGGGCTCGAAGAAACAGGGCCGGATGGCAGCACGATGAAGGGGCCCTCTGTAGCGTTGCTGGTTTTCATGATCAGTCTCGTCGGCTGTGCCGTTCCTGGCGAGCTGCTTTTCAAAAACTCCATCGTCGTTGACCATCTCGACGGTAACTATCAAATCCTCGCGCGCTGCACATATGAACATCTCGCTCGGCAAGGCAGACGCGGCTGGAAGCCACGTCAGGCTCTTACCCAAGCGAGCATACGCTCGCATTGGCTCGCGCGTGCGCGGCATAGCGCAGATTCTCCTGACTCATGACGCCAACAGGTGCACCTGCATTTCGCGGAATTTCAAGAACCGCCGCGCCCGTGCTGCCCATTCAGTTTGATTTGAGCGTCATTGGCAAGATAAAGTCGCCGATACTCAGCGGCCCCCGCATGCTTGTTGTTTCAGCGCGAGATTTAACATCGCGTCGGCGTAGTCCGGCGCGGCTCGCAGCGCAATGCGCAAGCTACGGATGTCCGCTTAGCCCCCACAAGCGGCGCAAAAGCGGACATTCCCTAACCGCCGCTTCGTGCCATTAGCCGACATATGCAGTGCAGCGAGTTTTCGATCAGCTCGCCGGCGCGGGCGAGCAACATCGGCGGCACTTCGATGCCGAGCGCCTTCGCAGTCTTGACGTGAGAGCTGTCACGAAACTAGTCGCAACGGGCGAGGATTACGACATAAGCGCGCGCGGCGGGCGCCGCGTGTCCGGGACATGGCTTGCGATCCAGGCAAGGACATAGGCGTCAACATCCGGCGACTTGCGTACGCTCGCCCAGTCGCGGGCGAGCAATGGCCGCTCGCTCAGCCTCACCACGATGGGCGACCGCTTGATCGCAGCAATCAGCGCATACAAAGGTGCGCCCATCCTCATTGACTCCCCGTCTGCTCTGATTAAGGGTCCTGTGAAGGCGGTGTGCCAGGCCGCGGCTTCGGCCGATGTGATGGCGATCACAAAATGGTCGATTTGAGCCTCAGAAAAAACCTCTTGGCTCGAACCCTGCGCCAACCGGATCGGCCACTTGCGCAAATACGATGGACACATTGCGCGTTTCCCGCTGCAGCGGTGCCAATGAGACCGCCGTAGCGGCAAAAATGACTTCTGGCTTGAGTTTCACCAGGTCAGCGGCGTAGGCCTGCGCTCGCTCTGGATCACCGGCGAACCAGCGGTATTCAATGTGGAGTTCGGTCCAGCCGAACTTCCCAGGGCCTTCCTGAAACGCGGCAATGCGAGCCTCTCCTTCCGGATCGCGTTCCGCAAGATTCATCAACACACCGATCCGCCGCACGCGCTCGCGCTGCTACGCGCGCGCCGCGAGCGGCCATGCGGCTGCCGCGCGGCCGAGCAGCGTGACGCAATCGCGGCGTTTCACAGCCGGTCCCTCCCGTGCTTCCGACCGAGAATAGCACACCTCCGAACGGCAGAAGACTGCCTGCCTCTATCCCACGTTAGGCGAAACGAGATGAGCGCGATCACGCCGCCGACATTTTTTCAAAGGAGGTAGCCCAAAAACAGGCCACCCCTTCCGCGCGAGCATTCCTCACCACCAGAAATAGTTTCAGAGCAGATTTCCGGGGATGGCGTTTGGATGAATTTTCGATTTTCGCGCGTGGCCGCCCCCCCGGGGGTCCACCCACCCCCCACACTCGTGGCTGGCGCCGCCGCCTCACGCCCGCCCTGGCAGCCGCCCTCTGCCGATTACGATGCACTCCCAGCCGCCGCGCTTCAACTGTGCAAGACGCGCACCAAGCATCGTAAACTTGACAGTTAAGCGACGCTACCTCACCGAGCGGGCCAGGGTTTAATAAAAAAAGGTGGGAGCCGCTCGCTCGCCCCAAGATCAAGAAGCGAGCGAGCATCGCGGGAATGAAAGCCTCACACGAAATGAAAGTCGCTCGCATTCAGGGCAGACGAATGCACGCCGACTAGCGTGATTGTCTCCGCCACCGTGACTTTGCCAGACACGAAAGTGTCAACGGTTATCACCGCATTCCCGTTGGCATCATCGTGAGCAGGTAAAACATTTTGGCCCGGTACCAACGTCGTTGTTAGCTGGATCACGTCTTTGCTCGGATTAAAACCATTGATGGTGACTGCGCCGATGTTACCAGCCACCGTCTGGTCGAACACAAAGCTATCCTGACCTTTGCCGACTGTTACTGTGTCGTTCATTCCCACGTGAATGGTGTCTTTGCCGTTGCCGAGGGTGACCGCGTCGTTCGCCCCCGCG
>Ga0306920_100013724_pt1 | contig 11044 bp, 8 predicted proteins | sample flu12Cox44000170_FD_204666 | JGI IMG/M metagenome (GOLD analysis project Ga0306920, IMG submission 204666) | Lab enrichment of tropical soil microbial communities from Luquillo Experimental Forest, Puerto Rico - flux4day.12C.oxic.44.000.170 (v2)... | ecosystem: Environmental > Terrestrial >...
TGGGGCATCAAAGAGACCCCGGACCTTGCCCGAACCTATCTTCGCCACGAGGCCGGCAACAACTTCGACAGCGCGCGTGTCGATGCCTTCATCGAGCACGGCCCCAAAGCCGTCGACTTCTTCACCAAGAAAACTGCCGTGCGTTTCGATATGCCGATGGTCTTCCCCGATTATCACGCGGAAGCGCCCGGCGGCACCCAAGGCGGTCGCTCCATGGTGGCGCGCCCCTTCGATGGCCGCCAACTCGGCGACAACATCAAGAATCTCGGCGCGGCGCTCCCTGAATTGACCGTGTTCGGCATGATGCTCGGCTCCGGCAAAGAGATCGTGCACTTCATGCGCGCAACGCGTTCCGTGCAGTCGGCCATGTATGTCACGAGGCGCCTCTCCAAGCATTTCTTCCAGGTGCTGCGTCATGGCCGCGGCATGCTGCTCACCAACGGCAATGCGCTCGCAGGCCGGCTCGCCAAATCGGCGTTCGATCTCGGCGTTCCGTTGTGGCTTTCCTCACCCGCCAAAGAGCTGATCGTCGAGAATGGCGCCGTGCGTGGTGCTGTCGTCGAGCGCGACGGCAAGCGTGTTCGCGTCTCCGTTCGGAAGGGCGTTGTTCTCGCGTGTGGCGGTTTCCCGCACGATGTCGCGCGGCGCAAGGAACTGTTCCCGCACGCCCCGACAGGCAAGGAGCACTATTCGCCGGGACCAACCGGAAACACCGGCGACGGCTTGCGGCTCGCTGAGGCCGTCGGCGGCAAAGTGGACACGTCCCTGCCGCACGCCGCTGCCTGGGTGCCGGTCTCGATCACGACGCGCAAGGACGGATCGAAGGGCGTCATGCCCCACTTCATCGATCGTGCCAAGCCCGGCGTTATTGCCGTGACGAAGAGCGGCAAGCGCTTCACCAACGAAGGCAATTCGTATCATGACTTCGTTCAAGCCATGGTCGCGGCTTGCGCCGGCAAAGATGAAGTCGCGTCCTATCTGATCTGCGACCACCAGACCTTGCGCAAATACGGCCTTGGCGCTGTGGCACCGTTCCCGCTGCCCTTGGGCCACCATCTGCGCACGGGTTATCTCCTCACAGGACGTTCGCTCCGCGAACTCGCCGACAAGGCTGGCATCAATGCGGCGGCACTTGAAGAGACCGTTAGCGATGTCAATCTCCATGCCGTCGATGGCAAGGATCCGACGTTCGGCAAGGGTACCAAAGCCTACAACCGCTATCAGGGCGACGCGCTACATGCGCCCAATCCCTGCATTAAGCCGATCGAGAACGGTCCCTTCTATGCCATCAAGGTCGTCGTCGGCGATCTCGGCACCTATGCGGGCCTCACAACCGACGAGCACTCACGCGTCCTTGATGCCGATCGTCAACCGATCACAGGCCTCTACGCGGTTGGCAACGACATCGCCAGCATCATGGGCGGCAACTATCCAGGCGCCGGTATCACGCTCGGGCCCGCTCTGACGTTCGGTCACATCGCCGGTTGTCATCTCGCTGGTGCCGAGACCGGACTTGGTGCGGAGGAGTCGGCCGACGCGGACAAGGATCGCAGCGGTCCTTCGGTCGAGAAAGACGGCACCGTCGTCATGGGCGAAGTGGCGTAGGGGGCTGACATGGCGGACAATCAGATTGTTGTTCCTCAACTTCTCAAAGAATTTCTCTTCGTGATAACAGGCGCGGGCCAAGGCAACGGCCGCGCGATCGCGGAGGGCGTTGCGGCGACCGGGGCGAGGGTGATTGTCACCGACGTCCGCCAGGACACCGCGCAAGCGGCGGCCGATGACATCCGGTCTCGCGGCGGAAAGGCATGGGCCTACCAGCTCGACGTCACCGACGCTGCCGCGTGCGCCGAACTCGCCCGGCGGGTCGAGGGCGAGGTAGGTCTGGCCAATGTTGTTGTGAACAACGCCGGGATCATCATTCGCGAAACCATCGACAGTCCGAAGGCGCATGACAATTGGCGCCGCATCATGGACGTCAACGTCAATGGCGTCTTCAACGTGGTGCACGCATGGTTGCCGGCTCTGCGCAAGACGCGCGGCAACATCATCAATGTCGGCTCCATTGCGTCTTTTGTCGGCGTCGGCAGCACGCTGGGATACTCACCGACAAAGGGCGCCGTGAAACTCTTCACGCAGGCGCTCGCGCGCGACCTCGCGGCTGACGGAATCCGCGTCAATGCGATCGCGCCGGGCGTTATCGAGACGCCAATGACCGCAAGCACCCGTGACGACCCCAGCCGGTTATCTGGCTTCATGACGCGCACTCCGATGGGGCGCGTGGGGCAACCGGATGAGCTTATTGGACCGGTGATTTTTCTCGCCTCGTCGATGGCGTCCTATGTCAACGGCGTCATCCTGCCCGTCGATGGCGGGTTTCTGGCGGCTTGAACGAGGCTCATGCCGCGAGGCCACGCGGCGTGACGCGACAGCAATATGGCTTTGGGAATGCCTAGGAGGAGTGATCGATGAAACGCACCATCAATACGTTACTCGGCGCAGCCGCGCTCAGCCTTTTCGGTTTTGCGGCGCAGGCTCAGGATGTCAAGCTCGGATTCAATGGCGACCTGTCCGCATCGCCTTCCGCGCTTAGCGGCCAGGCAGCGACGCTCGGCCTTCAGGCGGCCATCGATGACGTCAACGCCGCTGGTGGCGTGCTCGGGCGAAAGTTCGCGCTCGTTACCCGCGATGACCTCTCGCAGCCGCCAAAGTCGATCTCGAATATGTCGGATTTGATCGACAACGAGCAGGTCGTGGCCGTGTTCGGTCCGACGAACTCCGGCAACGCGCTGGCTTGGAAGCAAATCCCGAACCAGAAAAAGATTCCCGTCATCGGCACGGTAGGTTCCGGAACCGCCATCACTTATCCTGTTAGCGCCGGCGCCGACAATTACATGTTCCGGATTTCCATGGTCGACCGCGATCAGGTTTCGGACCTGATGGCCTACGTGAAGAAGAATCCGAAGGTCAAAAATGTCGGCTACATGTCGGAGACGACCGGCTACGGCCAGGGCGGCCTCAAGGACATGCAAGAGCTCGGCGATATGCAGGGCATCAAGCCGGTCTGCAACGAGAAATTCGGCGTCAACGACACCGACATGACCTCCCAGCTTAATAAGTGCAAGGCCGCTGGCGTCGATACCCTCGTCGTCTGGGCGCAGGGCACGCCGCTCGGGCAGCTCATGCGCAGCATGGAGAAGATCAACTACTTCCCGCTGACCTTGATGACCTGGGCCGCTGACAATCAGAGCTTCTACGAAGCCGCCGGCAAGACACTCGCGGAAAAGCCGATCTTCGTGCGCACGGTGACCGAAGAACGCACCCCCAAGCAGCAGCAGCTCTATGACCGCATCGCGCCCAAGATGACGTCGAAGAGCGCGTTCGGCTTTGCGGCTCACTCCTACGATGCCGTCATGGTGCTGGCGTCAGCCATCAAGCAGGCCGGCAGCACGGACGGGGCGAAAGTCAGAGAAGCGCTCGAAGACCTGAAGACGCCCTATGACGGCATGATGAAGAACTACGACAAGCCGTTCTCAAAGACCGAACATGAAGCGCTACGTGCCAAGGATTACAAGTGGACCCATTGGGTCGACGGCAAGCTGCTGCCCTACAGCGATGAGATCATCAAGTCGCTGACGGACGCCGACTACAAGAAGTAATCGACGGCGGGGCCACTCGGCATCCCGAGTGGCCCACGCAAACGTCCCTTTTGAACTATTCGTCCTCTTGTCCGGGAGACCACGATGTTGATCGCGGTATTGCAGGCTGTTGCCAGTGGGTTGGCGGTCGGTGGAGCTTACGCGCTCATCGCGCTCGGCTTCAGCATCACCTTCACAACGACCAAGACCCTGAATTTCTCGCACGGCGATTTTGTCTCGGTCGGCTCCTTCATCGGCGTGACCGTGCTGTGGCTTCTGCTCGGTATGCCGATTAACGCGCCGCTCGCAGGCGTCACCATCTCGGTTTGGCAACAGCTGGTTGCCGCCATTGTGACCGTGACCGTGGTCGGACTGGTCGGTGTCGCTTTGTATTTTCTCGCCGTCAAGCCGTTCGCCGGCAAGCCAGGCATGTCCTGGGTCATGACGACGATAGGCTTCGGCATCATCCTCACCAGCATCGGCCTTGCCGTTTGGGGACCGTCTCAGCTCGTTGTGCCTTCGCCGGTCGGCGATGACACCATCCGTATCGCAGGTGTTGGCATACGGCCCCAGGAGATCTTGATGTTCGTCGTGGCCATCGTCGTAATGGCTGTCCTCGATACGGTCATGCAGCGAACCATGATGGGCAAGGCCATGCGCGCTGTCGCCCACGATCAGCGCGTCGCGAGCCTGATGGGCATCAATGTCACCGCCGTCATGGTTGGCGCGTTTTTCCTGAGCTCGGCGCTCGCGGGTCTCAGCGGCTTTCTCATTGCACCTATCGCGTCGGCTTCGCTCTATGTCGGGCTTTCTATCGCCCTCAAGGGGTTCTCGGGCGCCATCATCGGCGGCCTGTCCAATCCGCGCGGCTGTGTCCTTGGCGGCTTTGCGCTCGGCGTTCTCGAGTCCCTCGTCAATCTCTGGCAGGCGCAGTGGCGCGAAATCGTCGTGTTCCTGCTGGTCATCTTAGTTCTAGCCGTCCGGCCGTATGGACTGCTCGGCTTCCGCACCGTGGAGAAAGTCTGATGCGCTCCCTTCACCCCTTCGCGGTTGTCGCGATCGCGGCCGGTGCTGCCGCTTTGGCGGCGGCCATCGGCAACGACTACTATCTGCGCATCGGCTTCATGATGTGCGTGTACTATCTCTGCGCCGCCGGCATGAACGTTCTCGTCGGCTACGCGGGCCAGAAGTCCCTTGGACAGGCAGGCTTGTTCGCTGCTGGCGCTTACGGCGCGGCTCTCTTGTCGACCAGCTTCGATTTGAACGCCTGGGTGGCGCTCGGTGCCGCTGCAATCATCGCCGGGCTCTGCGGTGTGCTCATCGCCTGGCCGTCGCTCCGGGTCAAAGGCCCATACCTCGCCATGGTCACGCTCGCCTTCGGCATCGTGGTCGAAAAACTAGTCAGCGAATGGACGGAAGTGTTCGGCGGCGCCGAGGGTATCTACAACATCAAGCCGCTCGCTTTGGCCGGCGTGCCTTTCTCGAATCTGCACTGGGTCTGGTTCGGTATCGTACTCGCCGTCATCACTCATTTGTTGTTGCGCAACCTGCTAACGGGACGTTTCGGCCGCGCGTTCCTCTCGCTGCAAGCCGACGAGATCGCGGCCGAGTCCGTGGGCGTCAGCGTCTACCGCTACAAGATCCTCGCCTTCGTCATTGCGGCGGTGACCTGCGGCATCGCCGGCGCCATGGTCGCCCAGCAGAACCAATATCTAAACTCCGACTTCATCAGCTTCAATCTCTCGATTTTCATCTTGCTGCTGGTGTTGTTCGGCGGTTCCGGCTCGCTCTACGGGCCCCTGATCGGCGCCATCGCTCTAACCCTGATCGACGCTTTGCTTGCGCGTTGGCCACCCATTCAGCACTTCGCTTATGGTGGGCTTCTCTTATTCTCTCTCTACGCGATGCCCAATGGCGTGGCCGGTCTCTTCGCGCGCTTCTTTGCGAAAAAGCCCACAGCCGTCCCGGTGCAAGCGTCGACCGAGAAGACCGAAGCTCCAGCCAGACGCAAGGACGACGGGTCACGGCCCCTGCTCGAGGTTGCCTCGGTCTCCAAGAATTTCGGCGGCGTGCGCCCGGCGAACGACGTCACGTTCCGCCTGCAGCTTGGGCATGTGCATGCCCTGATCGGCCCCAACGGCGCCGGCAAGAGCACCATGATCAACATGATCAGCGGCGTCCTTACGCCGAGCTCCGGCCGGATCGCGTTTCTCGGCAGCGAAATCGGCGGTCTCGAAAGCCACGGTATCTGCCGCCTTGGTGTCGGCCGCACCTTCCAGAACTTACGGCTCTTCGCGAGCCTCTCCGTGCTGGAGAATGTGCTGCTCGGCCAGCACTGCCGCATGAAGAACGGCTTTTGGTCGTCTTTGTTCGCGTTGCCTCTCGCGCACCGGGAAGAGGCCGCCGCTAATGCGCGCGCGCTTTCCATCCTGGATACGCTCGGGCTTCGCGAACTGGCGCAGACGCCGGCGGGAAGTCTTCCTTATGGTTTGCAACGGCGCGTGGAGCTTGCTCGCGCCCTCGCGACCGAACCTCAATTGTTGTTACTCGATGAACCTGCGGCCGGTCTCAATCCGCAGGAAACCAGCGAGCTTGGCAAACTGATTGTTCAGATCAGCAAACTCGGCATCACCATCCTCATGGTTGAGCATCACATGGATCTTGTGATGGCGATCTCGGACCACGTCATCGTGCTCGATTACGGCATCAAGATCGCGGAAGGCACGCCGAGCGTCGTCCAGTCCGACAAGCGGGTGATCGAGGCCTATCTCGGCGCCGAAGCGGCTTAGGAGCGTGCGATGTTAAAGCTCGAGAAAGTCCACATATCCTATGGCGCCATTCAGGCGGTGCGCGACGTATCGATCGAAGTCCCGCAGGGCGAAGTCGTCACCATCATCGGCGCTAACGGCGCTGGCAAGAGTACCTTGCTGAAAAGCATCGTTGGCCTTGAGCCGGTCGGTGAGGGGAGGGTCATCTTCGACGGCCAGGACATCACGGCGACGCCGGCCCACCGTCGCACCGGTATGGGTGTCGCCCTGTCACCGGAAGGCCGCGGCGTTTTCTCCGATCAGTCGGTCCGGGACAATCTTCTGCTCGGGGCTTATTCGAGAAAAGAGGACGCCGCGCACACCGAACAAAAGATCGAGCGGTTCTTTGCGATGTTCCCGCGGTTGAAGGAACGGCAGGAGCAACATGCCGGCACGCTCTCGGGTGGCGAGCAGCAGATGCTGGCCATCGCCCGCGCGCTGATGAGCGAGCCAAAGCTTCTTCTTTTGGACGAACCCTCCCTGGGGCTCGCACCTCTCATAATCCGCGACATCTTCAACACCATCCGCGCCTTGCGCGAGACCGGTCTCACCATCCTGCTCGTCGAGCAGATGGCCAACCAGGCGCTCGGCGTCGCCGACCGCGCCTATGTGCTGGAGACTGGCCGCATCACCCTCCAAGGCAAGGGCAGCGATCTTCTTAAGGACCCGAAGGTCCGCGCTGCCTACCTCGGCGCTCACTGAACCATCCGCAGATATCAAACGGAGCCAATGACCATGTCGACCCAAAAAGCCGCCTTCGCCTCGACGGGCGATCTCACTGAGAAGAAGATTTCCTTCACTGAAGTTGGCCCGGGCCTTTACGCCTTCACCGCCGAGGGCGATCCCAACACCGGGGTTATCGTTGGCGATGATTGCTGCGCGGTTTTCGATGCCCAAGCGACACCGGCCATGGCGCGGCAAGTCATCGAGCGCGTCCGCGTCGTCACCGACAAGCCGATCAAGTATGTGATCCTCTCGCACTACCACGCGGTTCGCGTCCTCGGCGCTTCCGCCTATGGAGCGCAGGGCATTCTCGCCTCGCAGGAAACCCACCGGCTCGTCGCCGAGCGCGGCAAGCAGGATTGGGATTCCGAGTTCGGGCGATTCCCGCGCTTGTTCCAGGACGCACAGAGCATTCCCGGTCTCACTTGGCCCACGCTCGCCTTCAAAGGTGAGATGACGCTTTATCTCGGCAAGCGCGAGGTCAAGCTCATGCAGCTCGGCGCCGGTCACACGTCCGGCGACATCGTTGCGTGGGTTCCCGATGCGGGCGTGATGTTCACGGGCGACCTGATCGAATATCACTCGGCTTGCTATTGCGGCGACGCACATCTGCGGGCCTGGCCGCACACGCTCAACGCTATTCGTGACTTCAATCCCAAGGCCATTGCGCCGGGACGCGGCGACGCGCTCAGCAACCGACAGATGGTGAATGAAGCGCTGGCCATGACGCGCGACTTTGTGTCGACGCTTTACGGCGTCGCCGAGATGACGGTCGCCAAGGGACGGACGCTCAAGGACTCGTGGGCCGCGACGCGCGAGGCGATGGACCCGAAGTTCGGCTCCTTTGCCATCTACGAACATTGTTTGCCCTTCAACGTGTCCCGCGCCTTCGATGAAGCGTCGGGCATCAATGATCCCGTGATTTGGACGGCCGAGCGGGACCGCCAGATGTGGGAAGCGCTCCAGGCATAACCCGGTTTCACGATAGGAGAAGTTCGCCATGACCGTTCAAGTGGCAAGTCGAGAAGCATCCCTCATTCCCGCGACCGTTCCTGAAGCCAACAAGGGCTATATGTCCGGGTTCGGCAACGGATTCGAGACCGAAGCGCTTCCCGGCGCGTTGCCGGTTGGCCGCAATTCGCCGCAGAAGTGCTCTTATGGGCTTTATGCCGAGCAGCTCAGCGGATCGCCCTTCACCGCTCCGCGCGCGACCAACGAGCGCTCCTGGCTCTACCGCATCCGGCCGACCGTGATGCACTGGGGTGAGTTCACAAAGTCCGACATGGGCTTATGGCGCACGGCGCCTTGCGCCGAAATCGACGTGCCGATCGCGCCGATGCGCTGGGACCCCATGGCTATTCCGAACGAGAGCCTTTCGTTTCTTGAAGGCGTGCGGACCATCACCACGGCTGGCGATGCCGGCAGCCAAGCCGGCATGGGCGCGCATCTCTATCTCATTACGCGTTCGATGGGGGACGAGTATTTCTACAACGCCGACGGCGAGATGCTCTTCGTCCCGCAGCAGGGCGAATTGCGGCTATGGACTGAGTTCGGCATCATCGATATCGAGCCCGGCGAGATCGCGGTTATCCCGCGCGGCGTCAAACTGCGCATCGAGCTTAAGAATGGTTTCGCCCGCGGCTATCTCTGTGAAAATTACGGCGGCGCGTTCACACTGCCCGAGCGCGGACCAATTGGCGCCAACTGCCTTGCCAATCAGCGCGACTTCCTGACGCCGGTCGCGGCTTATGAGCAGAAGGACGCGCCCGGCAAGATGTTCGTCAAATGGGGCGGCAACATGTGGGTGGCGCCGCTTGAGCATTCACCGCTCGACGTCGTCGCCTGGCACGGCAATTACGCGCCCTACAAATACGACCTTCGCAAATATTCGCCGGTCGGCCCGATCTCCTTCGATCATGCCGACCCATCGATCTTCACGGTGCTGACTTCGGGTTCCGAGACGCCGGGCACCGCCAACATCGACTTTGTGATTTTCCCCGATCGATGGCTGGTCGCCGAGAACACCTTCCGGCCGCCCTGGTACCACATGAACGTTATGAGCGAGTTCATGGGTCTGATCTACGGCCAGTACGATGCCAAGCCGCAAGGCTTCGCGCCGGGCGGCATCTCGCTCCACAACACCATGCTGCCTCATGGTCCCGATGTCGACGCCTTCGAAGGCGCCAGCAACGCCGAACTCAAGCCGCACAAGCTTGAAGGGACGATGGCGTTCATGTTCGAGACGCGCTTTCCGCAAAAGGTTACCGCCTATGCCGCTCAATCTGCATCCCTGCAGAAAGGCTACGGCGCCTATGGCCACAAGCTGAAGACGCACTTCAATCCCAAGCAGCGGTGACGGTGATGCCCCAACTCGACCAAACCCATGACGCCAAGCGAACGAGCTGGGTCAATTCCGCCAACGGCCACGTCGACTTTCCGATCCAGAACCTGCCGCTCGGGATTTTCTCGCCGGCCGGCCGATCGGATCCCCGCGCGGGCATCGCGATCGGCGACATGGTCCTGGATATTGCTTCCGCGAACGAGGCTGGGCTCTTTGCCGGTCCCGCGGGGGATGCGGCGGAAGCGGCATCGTCGGGATCGTTGAACAATCTCTTTGCCGCAGGGCCGGGCGCTCGACGCGCGTTGCGAACGGCTGCATCGCAAATTCTCGACGCTCAAGGATCTGACCGAAAACGCGTTGAGGAACTGGGCAGCCGCTTTCTGCGTCGCGCGGCGGACTGCGTGATGCATCTTCCGGCCCGGATTGGCGATTACACCGACTTTTATGTCGGCATTCACCACGCGACGAACATTGGAAAAGTCTTTCGGCCCGACAATCCGCTGCTGCCGAACTACAAGCATGTGCCGATCGGCTACCATGGACGCTCGTCATCGATCGTGCCTTCCGGCACGCCGGTCCGGCATCCCGCTGGCCAATTGAAGGACGCCGATAGTCCGGCGCCGACCTTCGGCCCCAGCCGTCGCCTCGACTACGAACTCGAAATTGGCGTTTGGATCGGCACCGGCAATGAGCTCGGCAATCCAATTCCGATCGGTGAAGCCGATCGTCATGTGGCAGGCTTTTGCTTGCTCAACGACTGGTCCGCCCGCGACATTCAAAGCTGGGAGTATCAGCCGCTCGGTCCCTTCCTTTCCAAAAACTTTGCGACCACGATCTCGCCCTGGGTGATTACACCGGAAGCGCTTGCCCCATTCCGCACGGCGCAAGCCACGCGACCGGAAGGCGATCCGCGTCCTTTGCCGTATCTTTGGGATGAGAGGGATCAACGCGAAGGCGCAATTGATCTCGATCTTGAAGTATTCCTGCTCACGCCGGGCTTGCGCGAAAAGGGGCTGAAGCCTCATCGCATTGCACTGAGCGGCACGCGGCACATGTACTGGACCGTGGCGCAGCTCATTGCGCATCACACCTGCAACGGATGCAATCTTCGGCCCGGCGATCTCTTCGGCTCGGGGACCATCTCCGCTCCGGAAGCGACCGGCGTCGGCAGCCTGCTTGAAGCAACCCGCGGCGGGCAGAGTCCGATACGGCTTGAATCCGGCGAGGAGCGCCGCTTCCTTGAGAATGACGACGAACTCATACTCACGGCCCGCACGCCCTCAGTGCCAAATGCTGTGTCGATCGGCTTCGGTGAATGCCGCGGCAGGATCACTGGCGGACCCACGGCCAAATGATCGTGTTGAGCTGACCAACGCTATGCAACCCGATCCGCTCTTCTATGTGGTCGCGACCATCGCCGTTATCATTCTCGGTTTATCGAAGGGTGGTTTTGCGGGCGTCGGCATGATCAGCACGCCGATGCTTGCCCTAAAGATCGGACCGATTACCGCGGCCGCCTTTATTTTCCCGATCCT
>Ga0306920_100013725_pt1 | contig 11044 bp, 7 predicted proteins | sample flu12Cox44000170_FD_204666 | JGI IMG/M metagenome (GOLD analysis project Ga0306920, IMG submission 204666) | Lab enrichment of tropical soil microbial communities from Luquillo Experimental Forest, Puerto Rico - flux4day.12C.oxic.44.000.170 (v2)... | ecosystem: Environmental > Terrestrial >...
GCAGCGGCGGTCATGGCGAGCGCCGCGCTCGCGACGAACAGCACCGAACCCCACGGGTGGCGCTTCACATAGCGATCGGCCGCGGCGGCCGTGCGGCCCGCGTGGACCATCGTGAGCGTGGCCGCATAGGCGGCGCTGTCCTCCATCCGGACGACCGAGCGGCGAATCTGCAGGCCCGATTTGAGCCGCCCGAATGCCCCGCCATGCGCGCTTGCGCGCCCGATCGCGCCGAGCGGAGTTTCCGATAGTGTCGATTTGTCTGCCGAAACGGCCGCCGCAAAGGCCGGAGGCATAGCGACTGCGGATGTGGCACCGTTTCCGATCGGCACCGCCGGCGCCGGCGCCGTTGCCGGATGACTGGCCAGGTGTTGCGCATCGTGCCGCCGGGCGATGGTCGAGGCGGCGAGCACCGAAGCCAGCTTGGCGCGGCTGCCGGGCGGAGTTTCCGTAAGGAAACCCCACGCGCCGCGCGGGTCGTGCATGCGCGCGCGCGCCGCCGAGAATTCCGCGCCGAGCAGCAGCACCGCGGCCGAGAAATACAGCCACATGAGCAGCACGGCGAGCGAGCCGGCGGCGCCGAAAGCCGTCGCCATGCCTGCGTGCGCGAGATAGAGCGCGAAGAGCTTCTTGCCCGCCGTGAACAGCACCGCCGCGACGATGCCGCCCACCATCGCGTCGCGCCACTGCACGTTGGCGTCGGGCAGGAAACGCAGCAGCGCGGCGAACGCCACGGCCAGCACGAGCAGCCCGACGGTGAGTTGCAGCAGGTTGCCGATGATCACAAAAGGCGAGTTCCCCCAGATCCACTGGCCCACGAAGACGATTGCCGTGTCGAGCACGAGCGAGACGATCAGCAGGAACGCCACGCCCAGCACGAGGCTGAACGAAATGAGCCGCACGCGCACCAGCGCCAACACGCTGGAGGCGCGCGGCCCTTCGGGCGGCCAGACGACGTTCAGGGCGGAATTGAGCGAGGAAAACGTTGCGGACGCGCCAATCACGAGCAGCCCGAGCGAAACGATCGCGGCTACGCCGCCCGTGCTGCCGGCGCGGTGCGCGTTGTGCACGATGGTGGTGACGGCCGCTGCCGCGTCGTCGCCCAGCACGTTGTGGACCTGGCCGAACAGTTCGCCGCGCGCGGCGGCGTCGCCGAAGAACCAGCCGGCCACGGCGATCACCATCACGAGCGTGGGCGCAAGCGAAAACGCCGAGTAGAACGCAATGCTGGCCGCTAGGGAAGGGCAGCGGTTGGCGATGAACTGGCGCAGCGCGCCGACCACCCACGACGCTTCTTTGCGCGCGGCGGACTGCAGTCTTTCGGTGGAAAGCGTTGACATGATGGCGCGCCCCGCGGTGGTTCCGTTCGGTCACGAAGATGGCTCATTTGCCAGTCAATATTAGCAAGGGTGGTTCCCGCGCGATGTCGCCTCGTACACGGGCAAAGCGCACCGGCAACTCGCGAACATCCAGCGCGATCCGTCGCCCAAAACGTCATATACTGAAAAAACCCGCAACCAGAAGCCGAGGACGAATCATGCTGCAGATGTCCCGGCGCCAGTTCCTCAAGGTCACGGCAACGTCGCTGGCGGGTTCCAGCCTCGCGTTGATGGGTTTCGCACCCGACAACGCGCTTGCCGAGGTTCGACAATACAAACTGGCGCGCACCACTGAAACCCGCAACACCTGTCCGTACTGTTCGGTTGGTTGCGGCATCCTCATGTACGGTCTCGGCGATGGCGCGAAGAATGCGACGACGAGCATCATCCACATCGAAGGCGATCCCGATCACCCCGTCAATCGCGGCACGCTGTGCCCGAAGGGCGCGAGCCTGATCGATTTCATTCATAGCGATAGCCGCCTCAAGTACCCCGAGTACCGGGCGGCCGGTACGAACGAATGGAAACGCATATCGTGGGATGAGGCGCTGGACCGCATCGCGAAGCTGATGAAGGAAGATCGCGACGCGAACTTCGTGGAGAAGAGCGCCGACGGCAAGACCGTGAACCGCTGGTTGACCACGGGCATGCTGGCCGCTTCGGCGGGCAGCAACGAAGTCGGCTATCTCACGCACAAAGTGGCCCGCAGCATGGGCCTGCTCGCATTCGACAACCAGGCGCGTGTCTGACACGGCCCGACGGTGGCAGGTCTTGCCCCGACGTTTGGCCGTGGTGCGATGACGAACCATTGGGTCGACATTCGCAATGCGGACGTGATTCTGGTGATGGGCGGCAATGCGGCCGAGGCGCACCCGTGCGGCTTCAAGTGGGTCACGGAGGCGAAGGCGCACAACAAGGCCCGGCTCATCGTGGTGGACCCGCGCTTCACGCGCACGGCATCGGTCGCGGACTTCTACGCGCCGATCCGCACCGGCACGGACATCGCGTTCCTTGGCGCCGTGATCAACTATCTGCTCACGAACGACAAGATCCAGCACGAGTACGTGAAGAACTACACGGACTTCTCGTTCATCGTGCGCGACGATTTCGCGTTCAACGACGGCATCTTTTCTGGCTACGACCAGCAGAAGCACTCGTACCCGGACAAGTCGTCCTGGAACTACGAGATCGGCGACGACGGCTTCGTGAAGACCGACGACACGCTGCAGAACCCGCGCTGCGTGTACCAGCTGCTCAAGCTGCATTACTCGCGCTATACGCCCGAGATGGTCGAGAAGGTGTGCGGCACGCCGAAGGACAAATTCCTCAAGGTATGCGAAATGCTCGCGAGCACGTCCGAGCCGGGCCGCGCGGGCACGATCATGTACGCGCTCGGCTGGACCCATCATTCGACCGGTTCGCAGAACATCCGCACCGGCGCGATGGTGCAGCTGCTGCTCGGCAACATCGGCATTGCGGGCGGCGGCATGAACGCGCTGCGCGGCCACTCGAACATTCAGGGCCTCACGGATCTCGGGCTGATGTCGAACCTGCTCACGGGCTACATGACGCTGCCGTTCGAGGCCGAGCAGGACTACGACGACTACATCAAGAAGCGCGCCGCGCAGCCGATGCGGCCGAACCAGCTGAGCTACTGGCAACACTACGGCGCGTTCTTCGTGAGCTTCATGAAGTCGTGGTGGGGCGACGCGGCCACGAAGGACAACAACTGGGGCTACGACTGGCTGCCCAAGCTCGACAAGCCGTACGACCTGCTGCAGACCATCGAGCTGATGGATCAGGGCAAGATCAACGGCTATATTTGCCAGGGCTTCAACGTCCTGGCGTCCTCGCCGAACAAGGCCAAGACGGTCTCGGCGCTCAGCAAGCTCAAGTGGCTCGTGATCATGGACCCGCTCGCCATCGAAACTTCCGAGTTCTGGAAGAAGTATGGCGACTTCAACGACGTCGATACGGCTTCGATCCAGACCGAGGTGTTCCGCCTGCCCACCACGTGCTTTGCCGAGGAAAACGGCTCGCTCGTGAGTTCGAGCCGCGTGCTGCAGTGGCACTGGAAGGGGGCGGATCCGCCAGGCGAAGCGAGGAGCGACCTCGAGATCATGTCGGGCCTGTTCCTGCGCATACGCGCGGCTTACCAGAAGGATGGCGGCAAGCTGCCCGACCCGATCGTCAAGCTCGACTGGCCGTACTCGGATCCTGCGAGCCCCACGCCGGAAGAACTCGCGAGGGAGTACAACGGCAAGGCGCTCGCCGACCAGGCCGACCCGAAAGATCCCACCAGGGTGCTCGTGAAGAAGGGCGAGCAGCTTGCGGGCTTCGCGCAGCTGAAGGACGACGGCACGACCGCGAGCGGCTGCTGGATCTTCTGCGGCGCGTGGACCCAGGCGGGCAACCTGATGGGCCGGCGCGACAACTCGGACCCCACGGGCATTGGCCAGACGCTCAACTGGGCCTGGGCCTGGCCCTCGAACCGCCGCGTGCTCTACAACCGCGCTTCGTGCAACATGGCGGGCAAGCCCTTCGATCCCACCCGCAAGCTGATCAGCTGGAATGGCAGCGCGTGGGCGGGCCCGGATGTGCCCGACTTCAAGGTCGACGAAGCACCCGATCAGGGCATGGGGCCGTTCATCATGAACCCCGAAGGCGTCGCGCGGTTCTTCGCGCGCGACGGCATGAACGAGGGTCCATTCCCTGAGCATTACGAACCGTTCGAGAACCCGCTCGGGTATAACCCGTTCCACCCGAACAACCCGCTCGCCACCAGCAATCCGGCGGCGCGCGTGTTCCCGGACGACCGCAAGACGTTCGGGACCGCGCAGCAGTTCCCGCACGTCGCGACCTCGTACCGTCTCACCGAGCACTTCCATTTCTGGACGAAGCACGCCCGGCTGAACGCAATCATCCAGCCGCAGCAGTTCGTCGAGATCGGCGAGGCGCTGGCGAAGGAAGTGGGCGTGGTGGCGGGCGAGCGCGTGAAGGTGTCGAGCAATCGCGGCTACCTGATCGCGGTGGCGGTGGTCACCAAGCGCATCCGGCCGCTCAACATCGACGGCAAGACCGTGCACACCGTTGGCGTGCCGCTGCACTGGGGCTTCAAGGGGCTCACTCATCCGGGCTATCTGACGAATACGCTCACGCCTCCCGTTGGCGACGGCAACTCGCAGACGCCCGAGTTCAAGTCGTTCCTCGTGAAGGTCGAAAAGGCATAGGGGGCGACGACATGGCATGGCAATCACTTGACGTCAAACGCCTCTCCGCGACCACCTCGGAGCCGCCCGGCGTGCGCGAGCCGGCTACGGGCACGGTCGCGAAGCTCATCGACGTTTCCAGATGCATCGGCTGCAAGGCGTGTCAGACCGCGTGCATGGAGTGGAACGATCTGCGTGACGAAATCGGTGTCAATACGGGCGTCTACGACAATCCGCACGATCTCACCGAGCACTCGTGGACGGTGATGCGCTTCACGGAATACGAGAACTCGCAGGGCAACCTCGAATGGCTGATCCGCAAGGACGGCTGCATGCATTGCGAGGACCCGGGCTGTTTGAAGGCGTGTCCCTCGCCGGGCGCGATCGTGCAGTATACGAACGGCATCGTCGACTTCCACCAGGAAAACTGCATCGGCTGCGGCAATTGCATTACCGGCTGCCCGTTCAATATTCCTCGCATGTCGAGCGAACGCCGCGTATACAAGTGCACGCTCTGCTCGGACCGCGTGGCCGTGGGGCAGGAGCCCGCCTGCGTGAAGACCTGCCCGACCGGTGCGATCGTGTTCGGTACCAAGGAAGACATGAAGCAGCACGCGGCCGAGCGCATCGTGGACCTCAAGGAGCGCGGCTTCGAGAACGCAGGGCTTTATGACCCGCCGGGCGTGGGCGGCACGCACGTGATGTACGTGCTGCATCACGCGGACCGGCCGTCGCTCTATGCCGGACTGCCCCAGGATCCGCACATCAGCCCGGTGGTCCGGCTCTGGAAGGGCGTGGCCAAGCCGATCGGGCTCGCCATCATGGCGCTCACCGCACTGGCCGGTTTCTTCCATTACACGCGGGTTGGCCCGAACGAAGTGACGGCTGAAGATGAAGCCGCGGCGCGCGACGAGGTGCGGCGCATGCGTGGCGAACCACCCGAGGAGCGCAGCGATGAAAGACGATGAACCGCAATTGATCGAGCGCTACACGCCCAACGAGCGCAGCAACCACTGGATCACCGCAATCTGCTTCATCCTGCTCGCGCTCTCGGGCCTCGCGATGTTCCATCCGTCCATGACATTTTTGTACGCGGTGCTCGGCGGCGGCCAGTGGACGCGCATCCTGCATCCGTTCATCGGCGTCATCATGTTCGTGTCGTTCCTGATTCTTGCGCTGCGTTTCTGGCATCACAACTATCTGGACCGCGACGATATCCAGTGGATGAAGCAGATGGGCGACGTGATCAACAACCGCGAAGACAAATTGCCCGAGATCGGCCGCTACAATGCGGGACAGAAGCTGTTATTCTTTGCGATGGTGGTTTGCCTCGTGCTGTTGCTCTTGAGCGGCATCGTGATCTGGCGGCGATATTTCTCGCTCTATTTCCCGATCGAGATCATCCGGCTCTCTGCGCTCGTGCATGCGATTGCGGCGTTCGTGCTGATCTGCGGCATCATCGTCCATATCTATGCGGCTTTGTGGGTGAAGGGTTCGATCGGCGCGATGACGCGCGGTTACGTAACCTGGGGCTGGGCGAGAAAGCATCACCCGCGCTGGTTCCGCGAGAGCATCAAGTAACGCACAGGCTGCGCGCTGCCTGCCGCGCCGTTTGGCTAAGGCAGTGGCGGCGCGAGCGGCAAACCGCCGGCGCCCGCGAGGGCACGGCGGTTTTTTCTTTGTGAAGCCGTTCTGGAGCAGACCGTCGTGACGCAACACATTCTCGACCCGCAGCAGATTCAGACGCTCGATCCCTCGGCAATACCGCGCATCCGCCTGCCCGAGCGCTCCGCCTTTTTCAGCACGCGCGCCGCACGGCTGCGGCACCTCGCGGACCACAATCCGATTGGCGGCTATGTGCGGCTGATGGCGGCGCTCGTCGACGCGCAGCAGCAGGCGCTCGAACATGTGAACGCCGCGCTGCCCGCGCGCGAAGCGATCGAAAGCGCGCAACGCCATTCGATGCCGATCCTTCCTGCGCTTGCGGGCGAGCGCGATCCGCAATGGCGCGCGGTGCTGTACCGCCTCGCCGATCGCATCGAAGCCGCGGGCGCCGTCACGCCCGCTCTCGCGAACGTGCTCGACACATTGCGCGCCATGGACCAGACGCAACTCGACGCCCAGGCCGATGCGATCCTCGCGCAGCGCTACACGGAAATCGCGCCCGCCACCGCGCCGTTCATCATGGCCGCGCTGCAGGTGGTGTGGACCGATCTGGCAAGCCGTATCGACGTGCAGGACGTGCCCTATGTCGATGCGCCGGGCGTGTGCCCCGTGTGCGGCTCGCCGCCCGTGGCCAGCATCGTGCGCATCGGCGGCGCGTATCAGGGCTATCGCTACACGCAGTGCGGCCTGTGCGGCACCGAGGCCCACGTCGTGCGCGTGAAGTGCACGAACTGCGATTCGACCAAGGGCATTGCATATCACGGCATCGACGGCGGCAATCCCGCACTCAAGGCCGAATCGTGTGACGAGTGCCATACGTACCGCAAGATCGGCTATCAGGAGAAGGATCTCGACTTCGAGCCGCTTGCCGACGACCTTGCGAGCCTCACGCTCGATCTGCTGATGGGCGAAGCGGGCTACCGTCGCGCGAGCCCGAATCCGTTGCTATGGCCCGAAGTGCCTGGCGACCAGTAAGGAGCCGTGTGCGCCATGAGTGAAACCGTGGGACAGGCAACGGAGCACGATGCGCAGGCACTCAACGCGCTGCTCGCAAAGATGCCGGCGGTCGAACGCGTGATCGCTTCGGCGGACGCCCAGCCGCTGATCGCGCAGTACGGGCGCACCCAGGTGGTGGATGCGATACGCGCCGCGCAGGACGCCTGGCGCCGCGACGTGCAGGCAGGGACGTTTGCGCATGAAAACAAGGATATCGAACCATTTGCGCTGGAGCGCGTGATCGCCGCCACCGCGCAGCGCCTGGCCGATCGCGCACAAAGCCGCCTGCGTCCGGTATTCAATCTCACGGGCACGGTGCTGCACACGAATCTCGGCCGCGCACTGCTACCCGACGAGGCCGTCAAAGCCGTAGTGCAGGCGCTCACGCATCCCGTGAACCTCGAATTCGATCTCGCGAGCGGCAAGCGCGGTGACCGCGATGACCTGATCGATACGCTGATCTGCGAGCTGACCGGCGCCGAAGCCGCGACCGTCGTCAACAACAACGCGGCGGCGGTGCTGCTGTTGCTGAGCGCGCTCGCTACGCGCAAGGAAGTCGTCGTTTCGCGCGGCGAGCTGGTCGAGATCGGCGGGGCATTTCGCATACCCGACATCATGAGCCGAGCGGGCGCGCGCCTGCGTGAGATCGGCACGACCAACCGGACTCATCTAAAGGACTACGAAGCGGCGATCAATGCGCGCACCGCGCTGTTGATGAAAGTGCATTGCAGCAACTACGCGATCAGGGGCTTCACGAAAAGCGTCGAACTCGATGAACTCGCGCCGCTGGCGCGCCATCACGGCCTGCCCGTTGCAGTCGATCTCGGCAGCGGGACGCTCGTCGATCTAGCGCAGTGGGGGTTGCCCGCCGAGCCCACGGTGCGCGCGACCGTCGAAGCGGGCGCGGACCTCGTGACGTTCAGCGGCGACAAGCTGCTGGGCGGCCCGCAGGCGGGGCTGATCGTCGGGCGCAAGGAATTGATTGCGAAGATCAAGAAGCATCCGCTCAAGCGCGCGTTGCGTGTGGGCAAGCTCACGCTTGCGGCGCTCGAACCGGTGCTGCGCCTTTATCAGGCACCTGAATTTCTGCGCGAGCGGCTCACGACGCTGCGCCTGCTCACGCGTCCCGCCGTGGAAATGCAGGAAGCCGCGCAGCGCGCGCTGCCGCCGTTGCAGCGCGCATTGGGCGAAGCCTATGCGGCGAGCGTCGAGCCGATGTTCAGCCAGATCGGCAGCGGCGCGTTGCCCGTGGACGTGCTGCCGGGCAGCGGGCTTGTCGTGCGCCACGCGGGCAAGGGCGGCAGCGGCCGCGCGCTGCTCAAGCTCGAGCGCGCGTTGCGCGGCCTGCCGCGACCGGTGATCGGGCGCATTGCCGACGACGCCTTGCATCTGGACCTGCGTTGCCTCGAGCCCGCGGAGGAAGCGGCGTTCGTCGCGCAACTCGCGGAGCTGCGCCTGTGATCGTCGGCACGGCGGGGCACATCGATCACGGCAAGACCACGCTGGTCCGCGCGCTGACCGGCGTGGACACCGACCGCCTGAAAGAAGAGAAGGCGCGCGGCATTTCTATCGAACTCGGCTACGCATACTTGCCGCTCGCCAACGGCGACGTGCTTGGCTTCATCGATGTGCCTGGTCATGAAAAGCTCGTGCACACGATGGCGGCGGGCGCGTGTGGCATCGACTTCGCCTTGCTCGTGATCGCAGCCGACGACGGTGTCATGCCGCAAACGCGCGAGCATCTCGCCATTTTGCAGTTGCTGGGCGTGCAGCAGGGCGCCATCGCGCTCACCAAGACCGACCGCGTGGATGCGGCGCGGCTCGACGCGGTGCGCGCGGAAATTGCCGCGTGGCTCGCGAATTCGATGCTTGCGGACGCACCGGTTTTCGAAACCCGCGCGACGCAGCCCCACGACGAAGGCGTGGCGCGCCTCGACGCCTGGCTGCGCGAGCGCGCGGCCACGTGGCGGGCGCGCCGTGACGATGGCCTCTTTCGCCTCGCGGTAGATCGCGTGTTCACATTGACGGGCCAGGGAACGGTGGTGACAGGCACCGTATTCGCCGGACGCGTGCAAACGGGCGACGCACTCGTGCTCGCGCCAGCTGGCGAGCAGGTGCGCGTGCGCGGACTTCATGCGCAGAATCGCGCGGCGCAAACGGGACATGCGGGAGAACGTTGCGCACTCAACCTAACGGGCATCGACAAGGAGCAGATCGCGCGCGGCGACTGGATCGTCGATGCGCGCCTGGCCGAGCCTGCCGTGCGCCTCGACGTCGAACTGCAACTGCTGGACGACGCAGGCATCACATTGCAGCACTGGTCGCCGCTGCATGTGCATCTCGGCACCACGCACCGGGTTGCGAACGTCGCGTTGCTCGAGGGCGAGGCGCTCGCGCCCGGTGCGCACGCTCGCGTGCAGCTCGTCTTCGACGCACCGTTGCACGCGCTGCCGGGTGACCGCTTCATCGTCCGCAACGCGCAGGCGACTCGCACCGTGGGTGGCGGGCGCGTGCTCGATCCGTTCGGTCCATCGCGGCGGCGCAGAACGCCAGAGCGGCATGCATGGCTCGACGCGTTGCGCGCGTGGCTCGACGAAGCGAGTCTCGCGCCGCTGATCGACGAAGCGCCGCGTGGCATTGCGCGCGCAACGTTGACGCAGTTGACGGGCTACGACGATGCCACGCTCGAACTGCCCGCGGACGCGATTGAAATCGCGCCGCAAGGGCGCGACGACGAAGGCGCGGTGATTGCACACGCGCACTGGACGCGGCTCACGGAGCGCATTGTCGAAGCGCTCGCCGAGTTTCACGCACGCTCGCCCGACGAGCAGGGACCCGATGCCGCGCGCTTGCGGCGCATGGCCGCGCCGCTCGTGAGCGACGCCGTGTGGCGCGCCGCGATCGAGGCACTCGCGGCAGAAGGGCGGGTGGCGCGCAGTGGGCCGTGGCTGCATCTGCCGTCGCACGCGGTGACGCTCGACGCGGAAGAGGAGGCGCTGGCTGCGCGCCTGATGCCGTTGATTGCGCAGGGGCGCTTCGATCCTCCCTGGGTGCGCGACCTCGCGCGCGAAACGCGGCAACCGGAGGAGAAGGTGCGTGCCTTGTTGCGAAAGCTTGCCCGGCTCGGCAAGGTTTACCAGGTCGTGCGCGATCTCTTTTACGATCGCGACGTGGTGCAGATGCTCGCGCGCGTCGTTGCACAAGTCGCCGCTGAGCAAGGCGGCGCCGTGGGCGCCGCGGCGTTTCGCGACGTCACGCTACTGGGGCGCAAGCGCGCGATCCAGATTCTGGAGTTCTTCGATCGCGTTGGATATACTCGCTTCCAGCGAGACACGCACCTGCTGCGGCTCGATAGCCGGATGCGCGAATGGTTGTAGGCGCATCGGTGTGTGTGCCTGAATTTGCAGTTGCCGCTGCATGCGTTTGACGAAGGAAGGCATTCGTATCGGGTGGTACGGCCGGGCCTCAAACCCGGTTGGGGGCGTCAGCCGCTCCCGGGTCGGTTCGACTCCGGCTGCCTTCCGCCTCGACCATCGACGCACCACGGCATCGCCTTTCATAGCAGCAGCATGTAGAGGTAACCATAATACTTCCGCCTGGAAGTTAGAAGCGGGACGCTACGCGTCGGTCGCCGTGGCGGTAAGTACGCAACTTCCGTTCAGATAGGCACCTGCTGTTCACCGATGACGCGCACCCCCAAACAGGCCGGGCATTGGGGGCCGCGAGAAGTGATGGCAGCAGGTGCAGGTTCGGACACGATGCCCGCTGCAGGCTCTGTCGAGCATTCATGACGCACCC
>Ga0306920_100013726_pt1 | contig 11043 bp, 9 predicted proteins | sample flu12Cox44000170_FD_204666 | JGI IMG/M metagenome (GOLD analysis project Ga0306920, IMG submission 204666) | Lab enrichment of tropical soil microbial communities from Luquillo Experimental Forest, Puerto Rico - flux4day.12C.oxic.44.000.170 (v2)... | ecosystem: Environmental > Terrestrial >...
TTCTGATCGATCAATGCACCCCACTCTCATCAACACACCTCACTCGACCGGATTGGCTCGCTCCTGGTCGATACCGATGCTGGCAAGATCGGCCCAGTGGTCACGGGCTGTCCCTTGCCAGCGTGCTGCCGGCAGGCGACACACATCCGCACCCCAGGACGAATCCCTCATACCCGCGTTCGATGACCTCGTCGCATTCCCGCCGGTAGGCTCCGCACCCTCCCACGTATGGCATAAACACCCTCGGCTTGCCTGGGATGTTGGCACCGACGTACCACGATGCCGCCCGCGGATAAAGCGTCGCGTTGGCGAGCTCGTTGACATGTCGTCCCCACGCATCCTCTGCCTCGGCCGACGCCTCGATGCGATCAAGCTCTCGGCTCTTGAGATACCCCAGGCAGTCGGTGATCCAGTCGACGTGCTGCTCGATCGATACAACCATGTTGCTGAGGACCGACGGGCTACCAGGACCTGTGATCATGAACAGGTTGGGAAACCCTGCCACACACATTCCGAGGTACGTGCGCGGCCCTTGAGACCATTTCTCCGCTAGGGAGAAACCGTCCCTCCCACGAATGTCGACCTCGAGCAGCGCTCCAGTGATCGCGTCGAACCCGATGGCGAAGACGATTACGTCGAGCCCATATTCGCCAGTGCGCGTCGCCAGACCTCGCGGGGTTATCGCCGTGATTGGCGACTTGCGCACATCGACCAGCTCGACGTGGTCATAGTTATAGGTCTCGAAGTACCCGATGTCCACGCAGGTGCGCTTGGTGCCGATGTGATGTGTTGGACACAGCACCTCGGCTACCGCGGGATCGCGAACGGTTTCACGGATCTTCTCGCGCGCGAACTCCTGGGCGGTGAAGTTTGCCCTCTCGTTTGTGAAGAAGTCGTTGAATGCGTACGACAGGGAGTTGATGCCGCCCCGTCGCCATCCTTCCTCGTACATCCGCCGGCGCTCTTCAGGCGTGACCGCGAGCGCCGACCGCTCTGGCGGCGGAACCGGTACGCCGGGATCGGACTGCTGTGCGGCTCGGCGTCGCTCGTGATACCCCCGGACTACCTCGCGGAGCTCTCCGGGTGGCAGCGGTCGATTCTGCGCTGGCATCGAGTAGTTTGGCGTTCGCTGGAAGACATGCACCCGGGCCGCATGCTGAGCGATCCGGGGGAGCGCCTGAATCGCTGTCGAGCCGGTGCCGACGATCCCGACCCGCTTGCCCTGGAAGTCGACGCCGTCGGCTGGCCACTGCGCGGTGTGGTGCCATTCAGCCCCGAAGCTCTCGAGCCCCGCGAAGTCCGGGCGATTCACGGAGGAAAGGTTGCCCACGGCCATCACGCAGAATCGGGCTGTTACCACTTCGCCGGCGTCGGTGGAGACGAGCCAGCGATTCCCGGGCTCGTGATAACGCACCGACGTAACGCAGGTGCCGCACTGAATGTCCCGGCGCAGATCGAAGCGGTCCGCGACGTAGCGAAGATAGCGGAGGATCTCCGGCTGGGTCGCGTACCGCTCGGTCCACGTCCACTCGTCGAGAAGTTCGCCGGAGAAGGAGTAGCAGTAGTCGATGCTCTCGATGTCACACCGGGCACCCGGGTACCGGTTCCAGAACCATGTGCCTCCGATGTCGGCACCCCGCTCGAACTCGCGTACGCGCAAACCGAGCCGGCGCAGGCGATAGAGCATGTACAGACCTGCGAACCCCGCACCCACCACGGCCACGTCGACATCCGGCATGACGCTCGGTCGTGCAACCTGAGGAGTCATTACCTTCCCGGTGTCTACCGCAACCGGCAATTCAAGCCGACAATTGGTCCACGTGTCGTACCTTACTCGGCTTTGCGTTCTGCCGCGCTAGCTGATGCCCGGGCTGCCGAGCAGCCTGGGCTGGGGTCATACGCTAGGCGATGCCGGGTCTGTCCGCCCTGATCATGATCAGACCTGAGCGCTCGGGCTGCGGAAGTCGCACCGACTGTGAGGCCGGATCTTGACGGCCACAGTGAATGGAACAATACTCGGACCAAAGACCCAGGGAGGCCGGCTGTGGCAGGTAGTAAGGGAGTCGAATTCGGCTGCGTCGTAGCAGCCGCAGGAGCTCCCGGTGCCAGCGACCATGAGCTCTACGAGGGGATGGTGGCGGATTGCGAGCTCTTCTCGGAGCTCGGCTTCGGCACGATCTGGGTGCTCGAGCATCACTTCAGCGACTACTTCCCAGCCCCGGACCCGGCCGTGCAAATCGGCCACCTGTCCGGCCGGTTCCCGGAACTGGGATTCGGGACATGCGTGGTGGTCACTCCGTGGCATAACCCGCTGCGTCTGGCCGGGCAGATCGCGATGCTCACGCAGCTAACCGACCGACCGCTTCATCTTGGCCTGGGCCGCGGCACGGCGAAGTTTGAATATGACGCCTTCGGCCTTGCCATGCGGGAGGCGCGGGGCCGCTTCCAGGAGACATGGGAGATCCTCCGGGCCGCGATGACCGGCGAGCCTTTCACCTATACGGGGACCTATCTGTCTGTGCCGGAGAAGATCCGCATCCGGCCCGCGCCCCGCACTGGCAGCCTGCATTTCTATGGTGCCATCGGGAGCCCGGATAGCGCGGCGATCATGGCAGGGCTAGGCTTGCCGCCCATCTGCAACACCATCGGCAATCTGGACCGGCAGGCAGACACGCTGCGCACCTGGGCAGACGCGGCTGCAGGCCACGGGATGGACGTGTCGGATACGACCTTCCCCATCATGATCGATTGCATCGTGGCCGACACCGACGAAGAGGCGGTGCGGGAGGCTTGCCTGTATAAGCCCCGATACATGCAGGCGCAGATCGACCACTACGCTCCGCACGCCACCGACTGGGCCGGTACTCCCGGCTATGAGGCCTGGCAGCGGATCTTCGCTGGGATGGAACAGCGGACCCGGCCGGAGAACATCGTGCCCTGGTGCGAGTGGCAGCTCATCGGCTCCCCGGAGACCGTGCGGCGCAAGCTGCAAGATTATCTGAGCATCGGCTTTAATCACGTCATCCTGCACTTCTCGACGCCAGGCATCCCCGCCGACGTCAGGCACAGGTGGGCGACCCGGTTCGCCTCCGACGTCGCCCCGCCCTTCGTGGGGTGGCCCGCGGACCAGCCCGCCGCCGACGGGCCGGCCGGGTGACCGGCGGCGGACGTCTTGCCGGGCGGGTAGCGCTCATCACCGGCGCGGCGTCGGGGATCGGCAAGGCGACAGCGCGGCGCTTCCTGGCCGAAGGTGCCCGCGTTGCGGCCGCGGACGCGAATGGCGACGGGCTCGCGGCCGAGTTCGGCGGCTGCGATGGGGTGATCGCGGTAACCGGAGACGTCTCCCAGCCGGCCGATTCGGCCCGGATGGCCGCCGCCACCGCCGAGGCGTTCGGAAGTATCGACATCCTCGTGAACTGTGCGGGCATCGCCAGGTACACGGAATTCCTGGAGCTGCCGCTGGCGGAATGGCAGGTTGTCCAGGACGTCAACTCCACGGGTACCTTCCTGATGGCCCAGGCCGTCGCGCGGCACATGGTGACCAGCCATCCGGAGGGCAGGACCCGGGCGATCGTCAATATTGCCTCAGTAGAGGCACACGTCGTGCTAGCCAGCGAGGGGCATCCGCAGGTGCACTACAACGCGTCCAAGGGCGCCGTCCACATGATCACTCGGGCGCTGGCCGTGGAACTTGCCCCGCACGGGATCCGGGTGAACTCCATCTGTCCAGGCCTGACCGACACGCCGCTGGCCTCGTTCGCATTGTCAAACGCGGAGAAGCGGGCCAGCATCGAGAAGCTAGTGCCGCTCGGCCGCGTGGGGCAGCCGGGGGAGATCGCAGCTGCCGCCCTGTTCCTGGCCTCCGAGGACGCCAGTTACATCACTGGTGAGGCGCTTGTGGTTGACGGCGGGTTCATGGTGCAGTAGGCCAGAGGGCTGGTCGATCGGGCCCAGGCAGAAGGAGGATGCCGATGGGGCAGCAGATCCGCGTCGGCGAGGTCAGCTTCTGGGTTGAGGACAGCGGAGCTGGGTCGCCGGTCGTCTTCGTCCACGGCTGGAGCATGAGCGGTCGCTTCTTCCAGCGCCAGCTGGATAAATTCCACGGATCGCACCGCGTGATCATCCCTGATCTCCGTGGGCACGGCCGTTCAGAGAAGCCCACTCGCGGCCATACGGTGCCGCAGTACGCGGCCGACCTGCAGGCGATCCTTGCCCGGCTTTCTGTCCAGCGGCCTGTCCTGGTGGGCTGGTCGATGGGCGCGATGGTGGCTTATGAGTACCTTCGTGCCTTCGGGGAGAGCAGCGTCGCCGGCCTGGTGATCGTGGACCAGCCGCCGTCGGACTTCGCGTGGGAGGGCTATGAGTTCGGCGTTTTCACCCTGGAGACCTTGCGCGCGATGAACGAGCAGCTGCAACTCGACCAGGCAGGGCTGGTTGCCGAGTTCACCGAACTGATGCTGCACGTGCCGGACGAGCCGACCCAGGCCTGGATGAGCGCGGAGATCCTGCAGGTCCCGCCGGTCATCGCGAGCACCATCCTGACTGACCAGACCCTGCGGGACTACCGCGAGTTCCTGCCGCAGATCGGCGTGCCGGCGCTGGTCCTCTTCGGTGAGGACGACAAGCTCACCAGCCCCAAGGCGGGGCGGTACATCGCCGACCGGATTCCCGGTGCGCGCCTGCAGACATTCGCCGGGTCCAGCCACTGCCCGTTCTGGGAAGAAAGCGAGGCCTTCAACAGCGCCGTCGCCGCGTTTGCCGCTGAGGTAGCCGGCTGACCGGCCGGCGCGGTCAGACCCATTCGAAGTAGTTGCTCAACTCCCAGTCGGTCACCCGATCTGCCGGAGTTTCCGGGTGCTGCTTACGCCAGTCGTCAAAGGCCTGCGCCTCGTCGAGCTTCATTGCGGTGAAGTGCTCGATGAACTCGGTCCCGAGCAGGTCCTTGGCCACGGCCGAAGAACGCAGCGCGGCCGCGCTGTCCTCGAGCGTGCGCGGCAGCATCGTGTACCCGCCGGCTGCGATCGGATCACTCACCACTGGCGGCGGCGGCGTCCACGCCTCGCGGATGCCCCGCGCCGCTCCATAAATGATCGCGGCCAGGGCCAGGTATGGGCTGATGTCGGGGCCAGGCGCCCGGTGCTCGAAGCGCGTATACCTGGCCGGGTCCCGGCCGTGCACCACCCGGATCGCCGCGGCATGGTTATCCGGGCCCCAGGAGGCATCTTCCGGAGCCCAGGAAAGCCGGTCCATGCGGCGGAACGAGTTGACCCAGGGCCGGAAGAGCAGATGGAAGTCTGACATCGTGCCGAGGATTCCCGCGGCGGCGTGGTCGGCCAGCTCGGACAGCCCACGGCGGGACTCATCCCAGAAGGCGTTCCGGTCGTCGCGTTCGAGGGATATGTTGACGTGGCAGCCGTTCTTGGCGTCGATGGTCTCGGTGTAGAGGGCGGCCATCCAGGTCGTGACCAGCCCGTGCTCCGCGGCCAGCTCGCGCAGGTAGGTCTTCGCCCGGACCGCCCGGTCGGCCGCTTCGAGCGGCTCGGCCGGGGCGCAGGTGAACTCATGCTGGCCGCGCCCGTACTCGGAATGGAACGCCTCGACCGGTATGCCGACCGATTCCATCCTGGTCAGGAACTCCGTTGCCAGCGGGATGAAGGACGGCAGGTTGGTCAGCGTGTAGCAGTGCAGATTACGGCCCAGGGTCTTGAGCTCCCGGTACCGCCCGGCCCGGAGCAGCTCATCGTCGCCTTCGAAGACATAGAACTCCCACTCGAGCGCCGCCTTCGCCGTGTAGCCGAGCTGCGCGAGTTCGGCCACCGCGCGGCGCAGGATATGCCGCCCGTCCATGACGCAGGGCGACCCGTCGTCCATGACCCAATCGCAGAGCACGGCCGCCGTCTCCGGCCGCCAGGGCAGCGGAATAACGGTGTCCAGGTCGGGGATCGCGGAGAACTTCGGGAAGCCGTTGTCGAAGCTGCTCCACGGCGAGAACGTGATCTCATCCCCGCCGCGAAATGACATGGCCAGGGTGCTCACGCTGGTTCCGTTCGGCCCGAGCCCCTTCTGCAGGCCGGCTATCTTGCCGCGAACGGCCCCGTTGATGTCCGGCATCTCCATCTGGATGACGCGGATGCCCTGCTCGCGAAGCCGCTCGCCGGCCAGGCGGGATTGTTCCCGGCGTCGCTCGTGCTCGTCATCGGCAGACATCGCCAGAACCCTCACAGTCCCCGCAGTTCGACCGCGACGAATCGGACAGGCATGTCGGCCATCAGGCGGACGGGGTATCGGCGAGCTCAGGCTTGTCGGCCTCGATGAACACCTTCCCCGTATCCCGGATCCGGTCCGGGTGCCGGATCGAGAAGTAGATCACGAGGACGACCCCGAGGACGTACCAGGCGGCGATGACGATGCCCGCCAGGTCAAGTGGGTAGGTCAGCTTGCTGATGAACTTGAACACCGGGATGCCAAGGCCGGTGAAGAACGCGGGCACGAACAGGACGATGCCGAGCAACGGGAAGAGCAGGTGCTTGAGCACGTTGAACTCGCTCCGGCGCTCCCGCCAGAAGTAGGCGATGCAGGCAATATTCACGGCGATGTAAATCGGCAGGATCGCACCGGTGATGATGGTGCCGAGAAGCGCGAAGGCGGTCGTCGGCGTGTACTGCTCGCCCAGCCACAGGGTCAGGATCAAGCCGACGCCGAAGGTGAAGATAACCGCTACTTGGGGCGACTTGAATCTGGGCTGCGTCCGCCCGAACGCCCTGGGGATCACCCGGATGCGGCCCATCGCCCACAAGCACCGGGTGGCCGCGCATCCGCCGCCGTTAGCGCAGGCCGCGCTGGAGTTGAGGAACGCGATGAACAGGAACACCCAGCCGACGCCCCAGACCGCCGTCGCCATGAGGTTCCACGGGTTCCCGCCGCCCGCGGTGTAGAAGTTGACGAACCTGTTCGGCCCGAAGTACACCGTCGCCGCGTAGGTGGTGAGCACGTAGAACAAGCCGACGAGCAGGCAGGAGCCCACCACGGCCCGGCTCACGTTGCGGGTGGGGTTCCTGGTCTCCTCGGCCAGCGGGGCCGCGGCGTCGAAGCCGATGAAGGCCAGCACCCCGTACACCGATCCCGCGATGATGCCGGACATCCCCGTGAACCCGGGCACGGTCGCGTAGTGAGTGGTGAACACGTTGAGCGTGTTGCGGGATCCCGCGCTCACGATCAGCGTGAGCGACAGCGCGATCATCACCAGGATCTCGAAGGTGCCCAGGATGATCCCGAAGCGCGTGCTCACCCGGATGCCGAAGTAGTTCAGGGAGCCGACCAGCACGACACAGAACACCGCCCCGATGGGCCACCACACGTCGTAGGACAGGCCGAAATGGGTCGCCACAGTACTACCGAGGATGCTGCCGAACAGGACGGCCACCAGCGGGACCACGAGCGGGTAAGCCAGGTCGAACCCCCAGCCGGCCAGGAAGCCGAGCTTTGTGCCCAGGCCACGGGCGATATAGGTATACATGCCGCCGGCCGTCGGCAGGTGCCGGGCCAGCTGCCCGATGGACAGCGCGGTGAACAGGCAGCCCAGCAGGGCGATGATCACCCCGGCGGACAGCGCCCCGCCCGCGAACAGCGCGCCGACCGTGATAGAGAAGGCCGCGCCCGCGGCCGGCGCCATCGTGGTGATCGACGTGAAGATGACATCAGGCAGCCCGACGGCGTCGCGGCGAAGCTCGTCAGCCGGGCGGGTGATAGGTTCGGCAGTCATTCCCAGTCGCCCCTTACGGTGACGCGGCCAGCGTTCAAGACGTCGCCCGCCGCCCGCGTTGCGGCCTGGTCCCGCCGCTAGTGCTGCACTAGGTCCACATTACGGACCTTTGGGCCGTGAGCATAGAGATCGCGATCACCAAGTGTCAAGGTCACGGGCTCGCCGGCGAGGCGGCACGGCGGTTAACCCTGCGGGGGAGCGGCGGCCGCGATCCGCATCAGGTCGGTGCGGGTGAGCTCAATGTGGGCGGCCACGTGACGCTCGGCCGCATCGGGGTCGCCCTGTTCGATGGCGGCGAGGATTTGCCCGTGATGGAGCTGCGCGGTCCGGAAGACGTTCTCGGCGACCTTGTCGACGGTCATCCACAAGAACGCCCGCGCGTCCTCGATAGAGCGCTCCATCCAGTCGTTTCGTGCCGCTGCGGCGATGCCCTGATGAAATGCGGAATCGGCGGCGCGGAACCGCCGGGTCTCCCGGCTCGCGGCCATTGTCTGGAACGCCGCCCGCAGCCTGGCCAGGTCATCGTCTGTGCGGCGCACCGCCGCCAGCCGGGCGGCGCCGCACTCGACGGCCAGCCGGAAGTCGATGGCCTGCTCGATTTCCGGCAGCTTCGCACGGATGACCTCCGCCAGCCGGTCCTCGGTCTGGGCGCGGTCCAGGACGATGATGCCGCCGCTGGCGCCACGCCTGGTTTCCACGTATCCCTCGCCCTCGAGGACACGGATGGCCTCACGGACGCTGGCCCGGGATACGCCAAGCTGTTTGGACAGCTCCCGTTCGGGCGGGAACTTGTCACCGGGAACAAACGAGCCGTTATGAATGGCTCGCCGCAACTTGTCCACGACCAAGCCGTAGACCGGAACGTGCGCGACTCGCTCGATGGCGGCCGGGGCTGGGCCTGATGCCGCTCCGCTCATGGTCCGATGCTCTCATAACTGTCCGGCCCGAAGGATCATGGCTCGATCACGGTCGAGAACGCGCTTGCCTGGGTTACCGGTCACGCCAGGAACGTGCGGGTCTTTACCAGCATGGTCGAATGGACTAATGTTCAGGCCAAAGTTCGGCCGCATGGTCAGCGCGAGTCTGGAGGCCTGGGTGACTGCTGTTGCGCTCGTCACCGGCGGCACCGGCGGCATCGGGCGGGCGATCTGCCGACGGCTGGCGGCCTCGGGCCTTATCGTGGCGGCCGGCGACGTCGATGTCACTGCCTGGCCTCAGGTTGACGGCGTGGCTGGCGGGAGCATTGTGGACTTTCCGCTGGACGTCACCGAGGAGGCGAGCGTCGCGCGGTGCGTGGCCGCCGTGGCCGCGCTCGGGGCTCTGACCGCCCTGGTGAACTGCGCGGGCGTGGTCCGTGAGGCGAGGAGCGACGAGATGCCCGAGGCGGAAGCCGCGGCCATGTGGGCGGTCAACGTCATGGGTGGCGGCCGGGTAACCCGGGCCGCGATACCTCACCTGGCCGAGGGTGCGGCCATTGTCTATATCGGCAGCATCGCCGGAGCAGTCGGCAGGTTCGCTGGGACAGCCATGTACTCGGCGTCCAAGGCGGCGGTCGGCGGCCTGACCAGGGTTGGCGCGTGCGAGCTTGCCTCGCGCGGAATCCGGGTCAACGCCGTCGCACCCGGGTTCATCGACGTTCCGATGGCTCCGGCCTGGGCGCGGATGTCCGGCGGCGAGGCCGCGCTGGCGGCGCAGGTACCGCTCGGACGCCTCGGCCGGACGAGCGAGGTCGCGGAGGTGGTGGAGTTCCTGCTCTCGCCGCGGGCGTCCTTCATCACGGGCGCGGTGATCCCGGTGGACGGTGGGACGGCGGCATGGTTACCGCCGCGCAGCGTGAGCACGCCAATCTGACCGCGCTCACGCGGATGTGCGAGGCTGAGCCGGTGCTGGCCGGCGTGGCCCCGGCCGGGGACGTGGCGCCCGGCATGACCGACCGGACCATCCTGACGTCGGGGCCCGCGGTACCGTTCGCGCAGTACACCGGCGGACAGCGGGCCGCGCTGGTCTACGCCGCGCTGTATGAGGGCCTGGCCGACAGCCCGGCCGACGCCGAGCAACGGATGGAGGCCGGCGACATCGTCATCGGCGCGTGCCATGACCACGGCTGCGTTGGCTCCGTGGCGGGCGTGTACACCGCGTCGATGCCGGTCTTCGTGGTGCGCAACGATGTCCACGGCACCACCGGCTTCTGCAACTTCTACGAGGGGGAGTCGCGCAACCGGCTCAACTATGGCTCATACGACGACGGCGTACGCCGCCAGCTGCGCCACATCGAGCGGGTGATCGCGCCGACGATCGGCGCCGCGGTGCACAGCGCTGGCGGGATACCGCTGAAGCCAATCATGCGCCGCGCGGTCCACATGGGCGACGAGCTGCACAGCCGGAACACCGCCGCGACGCTGCTGTTCGGCCGAGAGCTGTTCCCGCACCTGCTCGAAGCGGGGCCCGGCCATCGCGACGAGGTACTGCAGACGCTCAGCTACTTGTCGGCGAGCGACTACTTCTTCCTGCGCTTGTCCATGGCAAGCGGGAAGGCGGTGGCCGACGCCGCGCGCCGCATCGAGGCCAGCAGCGTGGTCACCGCGATGAGCATCACCTGCCGGGGCGTCTCGATCCGGGTCAGCGGGCTGGGGGATGAGTGGTTCGACGGGCCATTCCCGGAGGTGTCAGCGAAACTGTTCGACGGGTTCACGCCCGCGGACATCGAATGGATCGGCGGCGAGAGCCTGATCAACGAGACGGTGGGGCTCGGCGGGTTCGCCCAGGCGGCCGCCTTCCCGCTGCAGAACTACCAGGGCGGCTCGCCCGAGGCCATGATCAAGATGAACCTCGCCATGTATGACATCACGGTGGGAGAGAATACCGACTACAAGATCCCGTACTTGCGGTACCGCGGCACCCCGACGGGGATCGACGTGCTGAAGGTGGTCGAATCCGGCATCACCCCGGTGCTCGATGCCGGCCTGGCCGGCCGCGGCGGCGGCCAGATCGGTGCCGGGATAGTCCGCGCGCCGCTCGAGTGCTTCGCCGCCGCCGCCCGTGCCTACACCGCCCGTTACGGCCCGGACGGGTAAGTCAATCCGGGATCCGCATGCGGGCAGCCGGCCGCGCTGCGCGGCGGCCTTGACCTCATGCTCCAATGGTCCGACAATCGAACCATGACCTCCCCGGGGCAGCTTGATGTGCTGCTGTCATCGCTGGAGGCGGCCGGCCGGCCGTCCAGCATGTCTCTGCCACGACAAGGGGGCCTGCAGAACTTCACCGAGCTTGCCCAGTGGCTC
>Ga0306920_100013727_pt1 | contig 11043 bp, 9 predicted proteins | sample flu12Cox44000170_FD_204666 | JGI IMG/M metagenome (GOLD analysis project Ga0306920, IMG submission 204666) | Lab enrichment of tropical soil microbial communities from Luquillo Experimental Forest, Puerto Rico - flux4day.12C.oxic.44.000.170 (v2)... | ecosystem: Environmental > Terrestrial >...
GATCTGCTCGAACGCATGATCGCATCGATGGAGCAGCGCCGTAATGCTGCCTATGATCGAGCCGAGCAGCGTCGCGTTAATCTCGGCAATCGCTTGCGCCAGACGGTTGCGCAAGTGGAGGACGCCGAATTCCGTGAGCTTGACGACCAGCCCACAGAACAAAGGCGCATGGCATGACCACGTCGCGCCAGCAGACGGCCAATCGTGAAAATGCGCGCGCCAGCACCGGCCCGAGGACGGCCGCTGGCCAGGCCCGGGCGAAGCGAAATGCCCGACGTCACGGCTTGGCGGCACGCAACCGGTTGAGCGGCAGCCTTGCGAACGAGGTGAAAGCACTGGCGCACCAAATCGCAGGGAGTAATCCTAGCTCCGCCGTTCTGACGGCGGCAGGTCGGATAGCAGAGGCGCAGATAGATCTCGTTCAGGTGCGCGCCGCCCGCCAGCAGCTCATCGCGCCAAGTTTGAGCGATGAGGAAACGTTTGTTTGGTCGGAGCGTTGGATCGTTATGAGCGACGAGCGCTGTCCCGCCGCAAGCGGGCAAGTGAGGATCTGGACACAATCCGAATCCTCGAAGCCGCTGGCTAGTACAATTACAAGGTGAATATAATACAACCCGTGATAGTAGTTTGGCAAAACGAACCCAATCTTTCCTAATGATTTCAAATAGCCGCTGACGTCTCATCTTGCGACGAAGCGGCGCCGTCATTCAATAAACCAACCGGCCACCTGAAATATCGAAGACAGCGCCCGTCGAGAACGGACACTATGTTACCGATGCGAAGGTCATGTTACCGATGCGAAGGTCGAACCATGCTTTGTTCATCGGCGATGCAAGCGTTGCCGACCTTCGCGACAAATTACCGGGCAAAGCCATCACCGAGCGCGATGGTCTTTTTGGAAATCGGCTTCCGCCCTGGATTTGGAAATCGGCTTCCACCCCGGATCAAATCCGGGGCGGGTTTTTCCGGATCATGCCCTAGAACAAGCCGACGATCCGCCCATCCGGGCCGACGTCGATTGAGTCCGCAGCCGGCACTTTGGGCAGACCCGGCATGGTCAACAGCTCGCCGCAGATCACGACCACGAACTCGGCGCCCGCGGAGAGCCGCACTTCGCGCACCGGAATGACGTGATCGCTCGGGGCGCCTTTGGCGTCGGGATTAGTGGTGAAGCTGTACTGGGTCTTGGCCATGCAGATCGGGAATTTGCCGTAGCCCATGGCCTCGAACGATGCGAGCTGGTCGCGCACGGATTTATCAATCGAAATGTCGTTGGCGCGATAAATCTCCCTGCAAATAGTACGGATCTTCTCGATGAGCGGCATGTCGTCGGGATAAAGATATTTGAGCTTGCTCTTGCCGCTCTCGGCGATCTTGACGACCGCGCGCGCGACGTCGGCCGCCCCCTCCCCGCCCATGGCCCAGTGGTCGGCCATCAGCGCTTCGACGCCGAACGCCTTGCATTTTTCTCGAACAAGCTTGATCTCAGCTTCGGTATCGGCCGAGAAGCGATTGATCGAGACCACCGGCTGAATGCCGAATTTTTCCATGTTCTCGACGTGGCGCTGCAGATTGGCCATGCCGGCTTCGAGCGCCTTGAGGTTCTCGGCCTTAAGATCCTCCTTCTTCACGCCGCCGTGCATCTTGAGCGCGCGTATGGTGGCGACCAGCACCACGCAGTCCGGCGCAATGCCGGTTTTGCGGCACTTGATGTCCATGAACTTCTCGGCGCCGAGATCGGCACCGAAGCCGGCTTCGGTGACCACGTAATCGGCGAGCTTCAACGCGGTCGTCGTCGCCAGCACCGAATTGCAGCCGTGCGCGATATTGGCGAACGGGCCGCCATGGATGAAGGCGGGCATGCCTTCCATTGTCTGCACCAGGTTCGGCGCCAGCGCTTCCTTGAGCAGCACCGTCATGCCGCCGTGTGCCTTGAGATCGGAGGCGCGCACCGGTTTGCGGTCGCGCGTATAACCCACGACGATATTGCCGAGCCGGCTTTTCAGATCGCCGAGATCGCGCGCCAGGCAGAAGATCGCCATGACTTCGGAGGCGACGGTGATATCGAAGCCGTCCTCGCGCGGAAATCCGTTGGCGACGCCGCCGAGCGAGTTCACGATCGAACGCAGCGCCCGATCGTTCATGTCCAGCACCCGCCGCCATGCCACGCGGCGGGGATCGATGCCGAGGGTGTTGCCCCAATAGATGTGGTTGTCGAGCAATGCAGCCAGCAGATTGTTCGCCGAGGTAATGGCGTGGAAATCGCCGGTGAAATGCAGATTGATGTCCTCCATCGGCACGACCTGGGCATAGCCGCCGCCGGCAGCGCCGCCCTTCATACCGAACGAGGGTCCGAGCGAGGGCTCGCGGATGCATAGCATCGCCTTTTTGCCGATGAAATTAAGCGCGTCGGTGAGGCCGACGGTCGTCGTCGTCTTGCCCTCGCCCGCGGGGGTCGGGTTGATCGCGCTGACCAGGATCAGCTTGCCATTGGGCCGGTTTTGGATCGATTTGATGAAATCCATCGATACCTTGGCCTTGTAGTAACCGAAGGGCTCGAGGTTTTCCGGCGCGATGCCGAGCTTCTCGCGCGCGACCTCCATGATCGGACGTTTCTTGGCGGCTTGCGAGATTTCGATGTCGGACTTCGGCGATTGATGTTGCGAGGCAGGCATTTTACGATCCCTGGCAAGTTGAGGAAAAGCTTCGAGGCGCGATTTGTTATTGGCGGCGATGTTATTGCTGGACTCGGCCGTTGGCATCAGGGCCGGGGATGACGCAGTGCGGTTTAGGTAAATCTCACCTTCGGCTGGAGATCGGCGGATTTCGCCCAGTCCCCGGCGTCGATCTTTTTGCCGTCGGGGGGCTGGACGCGCGAAACCTTGAAGCGGCCGTCGGCGCAAACGACCGTGAAGCCGTCGGCTTCGACCGCGACGATCTCACCCAGTTTGCCGGCGATCCCTTTCGGGTCTTTCGCCGGCAGTGGTTTGGCATCGAAGATTTTCAGTTGCTTGCCGTCGAGCGTCGTCCATGCGCCGGGCGCCGGATTGCAACCGCGGATCAGCCGGTCGATTTGCTCCCAGGGCTTGCCCCAGTCGATCCTGGCATTTTCGGCCCCGCAGCGGCCTTCGTAAGTGGCCTTCGTTTCGTCTTGTTTGATACGCGGCGCCTTGCCCGCCTTGACCAGATCGACCGCCTCCATCATCGCCTCGACGCCCATGGGGAACAGGCGGTCGAAGTAGACCGTGCCCAGCGTATCGGCCGGACCGATCGGCGTCTTCTTCTGAATGAGGACGTCGCCGGTATCCAGCCCGTTGTCCGGCCAGAAGATCGAGAGCCCGGTCTCCCGCTCGCCCTTGATGATCGGCCAGTTGATCGCACTCGCGCCGCGATAGGCCGGCAATAGCGAGGGATGATACTGAATCGAGCCGTGCGTCGGGATGTTGAGGAAGTCTTCGGGAACGAACAGCGTCACAAACGCCATCACCTGCAGATCGGGCTTGAGAGTTTTGAATTGCTCCCACACTTCCGGTTTCTTGTAAGAGTCCGGCTGATGGACCGGAAGGCTGGCTGCGAGGGCTGCCTCCTTGAGTGGATCGGCCTTCGCGCCCGGCCGATCCGGAGCGACATAGACGGCCACGACGTTCTCACCGCGCTCGATCAACGCTTCGAGCACGGCTTTGCCGAACGCCTGCTGGCCATGAACTACGATACGCATTCGTTTCGCTCTCCCGAATGATCGGCGGAGCTTACGCCGCCTCGGCCTTGGCCGGTTTATCTAGCGGTGTGATCGCGCCGGAGGTCTTGATGTCGGCGACCTTCTTGTCCGAATAGCCGAGAACGCGCCGCAAGATTTCTTCCGTGTGCTCTCCAAGGAGCGGCGAGCGGCGCACGTCGGCTGGCGAGTCCGACAGTTTGATCGGATTACCGACGGTCAGATACTTGCCGCGAGTCGGGTGATCGACCTCGACGACGGTGCCTGTGGCGCGCAGCGAGGGTTCCTCGGCGATTTCTCGCATCGATAGGATCGGGCCGCAGGGAATGTCGTATTTGTTGAGGATCTCCATGGCCTCGAACTTGGTCTTGCTTTCCGTCCACTGCTCGACTGTGTCGAAGATCTTTCGCAATCGCGGCAGCCGCGCCGGCGGTGTGGCGTAGTCCGGATCGGTCTTCCATTCGGGTTTGCCGATCACGTCGCAAATCGCACCCCAAACCGGCGCCTGGGTTATGAAATAGATGTAAGCGTCGGGATCGGCCTCCCAGCCTTTGCATTTGAGAATCCAGCCCGGCTGACCGCCGCCGGAATCGTTGCCGGCGCGCGGTACGGCCGAGCCAAACGGCACGCCTTCGCCAAATTGGCTGTATTCAGTGAGCGGACCGTGCTTGAGGCGTTGCTGGTCCCGCAGTTTGACGCGGCAAAGATTGAGCACGCCATCCTGCATCGCGGCGAGGACGCGCTGGCCGCGGCCGGTGCGCGTGCGCTGATAGAGAGCCGTGACGATGCCGAGCGCGAGATGCAGTCCGGTGCCGGTATCGCCGATTTGCGCGCCGGTGACGAGCGGCGGACCCTCGCGAAAACCGGTAGTCGAGGCGGCGCCCCCAGCGCATTGCGCGACGTTTTCGTAGACCTTGCAATCCTCATAGGGCCCGGGGCCGAAGCCCTTCACCGAGGCGACGATCATGCGCGGGTTGAGCTTGTGAATGTGCTCCCAAGTCAGCCCCATGCGGTCGAGCGCACCGGGAGCGAAATTCTCTACCAGCACGTCGCATTGCGTTACCAAACGGTCGAGGATTTCCTTACCTTTGGGATGCTTGGAATCGATTGTGATCGAGCGCTTGCTGCCGTTGAGCATCGTGAAATAAAGGCTGTCGGCGCCCTTCACATCGCGCAACTGACCGCGTGTGATGTCGCCCGTTCCGGGGCGCTCCACCTTGATCACGTCGGCGCCCATATAAGCGAGGAGCTGGGTGCATGTCGGTCCGGACTGCACATGCGTGAAATCGAGGATGCGGACGCCGTCGAGAGCCCTGCCCGCTTGGCCGAACGGCTTTGACGATGCCCGCGGCAATTTCGCTGCGGCTTTGTTGGCGCTTAGTTTGACGACCTTGTCGGATGATTTCCTCGCCCCGTTCTTGATCTTCGCCGCTTTGGATTTTGCCTTCGCGACTTTCTTCATGGCTGTCTTTCGCATTGCCATCGACTTTCTCCCGGTCCCGCTCATATTCATCTACCTTTTGCGCACAACGCTTTGCGGGTTGAGGTTACCGATGCGGCCGCTCTCGGTGCCGGCCGCCGGGTCGATCACCGCGTTGATGAGAGTCGGCTTGCCCGAATCCATGGCCTCATTGACGGCACGGCTTAATTCGTCCGGCGTCGTCACGTTGACGCCAACGCCGCCGAAGGCTTCCATCATCTTGTCGTAGCGGGCGTCTTTGACGAAGACGGTCGTCGCGGGATCGGGACCACCGGCGGGATTGACGTTGGTCCCGCGATAGATGCCGTTGTTGTTGAAAATGACGGTGCAGACCGGCAGGTTGTACCGGCAAACCGTCTCCACTTCCATCCCCGAGAAACCGAAGGCGCTGTCGCCTTCGACCGCGAGCACGGGTTTTCCCGTCTCCACGGCGGCGGCGATGGCAAAGCCCATGCCGATGCCCATGACGCCCCAGGTGCCGACGTCGAGACGTTTGCGCGGCTGGTACATGTCGATGACGCCGCGCGCGAGATCCAGCGTATTGGCGCCCTCGTTGACGAGAATGGCGTCTGGCCGCTCTTTGATGATGGTGCGCAGCGCGCCAAGCGCGCTGTGGAAGTCCATCGGCGCGGAATTCTTCATCAGCCGCGGCGCCATCTTAGCGATGTTCTCTTCCTTTTTCGCTTTCACCGCGCCGAGCCAGTCGGCGGGTGGGGCGGGCCACTTGGCGCCAATGCCTTCGAGAAGAGCCGACACGCAGGAGCCGATATCGCCGACGACCGGAGCGGCGATCTCGACATTGCTGTCCATTTCCTTGGGTTCGATATCGATCTGAATGAACTTCTTCGATCCGGGTTCGCCCCAAGCCTTGCCCTTGCCGTGCGAGAGCAGCCAGTTGAGCCGCGTGCCAATCAGCATGACGACGTCGGCACTTTTCAGCACGGCAGAGCGCGCGGCGCCCGCGCATTGCGGATGGGTATCGGGCAAGAGGCCCTTGGCCATGCTCATCGGCAGGAACGGAATCCCGGTCTTTTCGACCAAGGCGCGGATCGCATCGTCGGCCTGAGCATAGGCCGCGCCTTTGCCGAGAATGATCAGCGGCCGCTTGGCGCTTTTGAGTAGATCGAGTGCGCGCTTGACGGCGGCCGGCGCGGGAATTTGGGCCGGCGCCGGGTCGACGACCTTGACGAGCGATCGGGCTCCGGCCTGCGCATCCATGACCTGGGAAAGGAGCTTGGCGGGCAGATCGAGATAGACACCACCCGGACGGCCGGAAACGGCCGCGCGGATCGCGCGCGCTACGGCGATGCCGATGTCGGCGGCGTGCAGCACGCGGAAGGCCGCCTTGCAGAGCGGCTTGGCGATCGCGAGCTGATCCATCTCCTCATAGTCGCCCTGCTGCAAATCGACGATCTCTCGCTCCGAAGAACCGCTGATCAGGATCATCGGGAAGCAGTTGGTCGTGGCATTGGCCAGCGCCGTCAGGCCGTTGAGAAATCCGGGCGCCGACACTGTGAGGCAGACGCCGGGCTCTTTCGTCAGGAAGCCCGCGATTGCGGCGGCGTTGCCCGCATTCTGTTCATGCCGGAACGAGATGACGCGAATGCCTTCGGCCTGCGCCATGCGGCCCAAATCCGTGATCGGGATGCCCGGCACGCCGTAGATCGTGTCGATGCCATTGAGCTTGAGCGCCTCGATGACGAGGTGAAAACCGTCCGTCAGATCCTGCTCCGCGGCGGTGGTTTCTGGTTGCCTCTTAACTGCGGCCTCAGCCATGGTGAAACTCCATGTGTTTTGTATGCCCCGCTTATCTTCAGTCCAGGTAATCCGCAAATTTGGCGACGTGCTCGGCAAGGCCGAGCGCGTGATCGCGCACCAGCGTCTCGGCACGAACTGTATCGCGCGCCTCCAGCGCTTCGATGATGTGCATATGATCACGGATCGAGCGGTCGGCGCGATCCTTCTCGCCGATCGTTTTTCTCCGGATCATCCGCATGTGAGTGAACAGATTCTCGGCAAGCTGAACGAGAACCGTATTGCGGCTCAACCGAATGATGGTCTGGTGGAACTCGATGTTGATTTCCGAATATTCGTCGAGATGGGCGCCGACTTCGCCGTTCTCGAACGTGGCGAACATCCGGCGCAGCGACGCGATCTCCTCGCCGCTTGCGTTTTCGGTGATGAGCCGAGCCGCCATGCTTTCCAGCGCAGCCCAGGCGGTGATCAGCTCGATCACTTCGCGCTTGGTCTTGCGCACCACATAGACCCCGCGCCGCGGCACCGAACGCACGAAACCCTCGCGTTCGAGCTGCGCCATCGCCTCGCGGACCGGGGTGCGGCTGATGCCGAACTCTTCGGCGAGGCGGCGCTCGTCGAGGCGGATTTCGCTTCGGCCGCCATAGACGTCCATGCCGACGATGACGGATTTGAGCGCGGCATAGGCCTTATTTTTGAAACTGAAGGAGGTGTCGATCGGCTCCAAGCGCGGCCGCTCGACGGCGGCGTCATTGCGATCGTTCTTGACGCCGCGCTTGACGCCAATCCCGTGGCCGCCCTTCTGGCTGGCGACCGAGAAACGATCCACACCGGAAGACATCGAGGACGCTCGCAAAAGACGCAACCCTTCAGGACGCGATCTTCAAGCCGCGTTCGGGGGAGGACTCATAGCGCACTATAATACATTATACCAGAGCGGAAATGCCCGATTTTCCGGCCTGGCCTATCCACGAAAACGGGCGCGGCATAGAACCGCTCCCTATCGCCACGCGGCGGGTCCCGGCGGTCGCCGCATCGGTCTGGGCACGAAAAGCGCCAAGCCGACCACGATGCGCGGTGACAACGAACACCATGGTCGACGATTTGATCAGGCTGCCACCGGCACCAGGAAGGCCGAGGTGCCCTTGGCGGTATAGAGCAGACCCAAATTCACCGTCTTGAACGCGGACCAACGAGCCTAATGACCAGTAGGATAGAGGCCGAACGCGATCGCCATGGTGAGCTCGCGTCCGATCGAGTCCGAGATCCAGCCGAACAAAGGCCGTTCGGCGTTTATCCCGGGACCGTCATCTCGGGAATCGGCGGCGGCGCCGTTTACGCGACCTGCGTCGGCCTCGCCGTCAAATGGTTCCCCGATCGGCGGGGATTTGCGGTCGGCTTGACCGCGGCCGGTTAGGTTGCGGGTGCCGCACTCACCGCGATATTGTCGATGATTAGTGCCGCCGTCAGCCTGGTCGCACCCCAGAAGACGATTTCGTTGCCGACTTTGAAGTCGGACGCAATCGGCGCGTGATCTCGATCCGCTACGTGATCGACAATTTCGATTACAACACCGCATTCTTCTGTCATCGCTCTGGAAACCTGGCTCACGATCTGCGCGGTTGCCATCAGGCCGCTCGCCGACAGCATTTCAAGCGACGTTGCATAGGCATTGATGAACCAGCCGAGCGCGACGGCGATGCCGCCGAAACTCACCATGATTTTTGGTCCACGCTCAGGGCCGAGAACGTCGGCAATCCAGCCCTCGATCGGCTGAAAATTGCGAAAGCAAGAAATAGACCCGCTGGCGCGGCGCGCCGCCAATTTCGCAAGACGAAATCTCGCGTCGCGGGATGATCGGCGAGCGGTGCCACAGCGCACTGCATACCGCCTATAATATCTATAATATAATGTGTCGGAACGCCGAGCTGGGACCATGCAGCGCGATGTATGAGGTTACCAACCAGCCGCCGCCGCTTGAGCCATACAATCTCCTGCAATCCGACCGGGTGCTTCGCGAGGCTTTGTTGCGCGAGCACGCCGGCTGGGCCGAGGACGAACTAACCACGCTCGGTAAGACACTCGGCGAAACCGAAACCATCCAGCTGGGCTTCGAAGCCAACAGGAATCTCCCGCTTCTTCGCAACTTCGACCGTTACGGCCATCGCATCGACGAAGTCGAATTTCATCCCGCTTGGCATGCGCTATTGTCGATCGCCGTAAAAGCCGGACTTCACTCGAGCCCTTGGGCCGAGCCGCGTCAGGGAGCCCACGCGGCGCGCGCCATCGGAACCTACATGCTGGCGCAGATCGAGAGCGGCGTGTACTGCCCCATCGCGATGACCTATGGCGCGGTGCCGGCGTTGCGCCATGCCCCGGCTTTGGCGGCCGAATGGCTGCCACGCATCTTCGCGCGACAATACGACCCACGTTTCCGCCCCGCCACGGAAAAAACCGGCGCCTTGATCGGCATGGCAATGACCGAAAATCAAGGCGGATCGGATTTGCGGACCAATACAACACGGGCGGACTTCATCGAGGACAACGCGTCGCGCCGGCTGTTCCGCTTGAGCGGACACAAGTGGTTCATGTCGGCGCCGATGTGCGACGCTTTCTTGGTCCTCGCGCGGTCACAAGGCGGCTTGAGCTGCTTTCTGGTGCCGCGTTGGACGCGCGACGGCAAGCGCAATACAATCCACATCGAGCGCCTGAAGGACAAGCTCGGGAATCGTTCGAACGCATCGAGCGAAGTGGAATTCGTCGAGGCCGAAAGCGAATTGATCGGCGAAGAAGGCCGCGGCATTCCGACCATCATCGAAATGAGCGCTTATGCGCGGCTTGATTGCGCGATCGGATCATCAGGCCTGATGCGCCAAGCGGTGGCGCAGGCGATCCATCACGCCTCGCATCGGATTGCGTTCCAGAAAAGGCTGATCGATCAAAGTTTGATGATCAATGTGCTCGCCGATCTCGCGCTCGAATCCGAAGCCGCCACGGTTCTGACGATGCGGCTGGCGCGCGCTTACGACGAAAACGACGAGGCGGCATTGATCTGGCGGCGTGTGCTCACGCCCGCCGTGAAATTCTGGATCTGCAAGCGTGCGATAGCGTTGGCGGCAGAGGCGCTGGAGGTGCTCGGCGGCAATGGATACGTGGAAGAGTCCGTGATGCCGCGAATTTTCCGCGAGACGCCAGTGAACTCGATCTGGGAAGGGTCCGGAAACATCATGTGCCTCGATGTGCTCCGCGCGATCGAGGGTACCTCCGGCGCTGTCGATTTATTGTCACGGGAGCTTGCCGAAGCCGCGCATGCCGACAAGCGGCTGCGGATCGTTACCGCGCGTTTGAACGGGCGGCTAGCCCCGGTCGAACAGAACGATGAATCGCAGGGGCGCGCAACCGTGCGCGATCTTGTCTTGGCCGTCCAGGCCGCGCTCTTGCACCGACATTCGCCCGCGGCGGTTGCCGACGCGTTTTGCGCCTCACGCTTGGGCAGCGAGCCCGGCGGCGCTTTCGGTTTGCTTCCCTCTGGCATCAATTGTCGCGCGATCGTCGATCGCGCCGCGATGCGGCACGTTGACTAGACGGCATCTACATTGAGGGACCGATCGGCCGTGTCAGGCCGAAGCGGTTCAAGCCATCACCCGGTTCCTGGGGTGCGCCGGCTGCGATCTCGGCGGTGTTCTTTAATGCCGCGCCGCGGAGCCGACCGAATCTTCCAGGCGAAACTCGCCGTCATATTCCATGACGTCGCGCATCAATTGCTCGATCATTTGCTGCCGGATCACGGCAGTTTGAGCGCTTGTCAACTCTGCCACCGTCTTTGCGATCGCGGTAAGCACTTCATCGGTGTCGATCTTGTCCGGCTCAGCCCCAGCCGCGGGATATTCAGCGAAGAAATCGTCGATCAATTCGACCATCATGCAGTGCAGGCACGGGCGTTCGTCTGATGCTTGGTCTTCGGGCATGAACGGTATCCTTTCGGGCCCAATATAGGTTCGTTTTTAGGCGATTGTCGCGCTTGGAAAGCCGCTTTTCTCTCACCGGCCGGCGCAGCTTGTGGAAGCCAAGCCGAACGGGCAGCCAGCGCCCT
>Ga0306920_100013728_pt1 | contig 11043 bp, 10 predicted proteins | sample flu12Cox44000170_FD_204666 | JGI IMG/M metagenome (GOLD analysis project Ga0306920, IMG submission 204666) | Lab enrichment of tropical soil microbial communities from Luquillo Experimental Forest, Puerto Rico - flux4day.12C.oxic.44.000.170 (v2)... | ecosystem: Environmental > Terrestrial >...
CTTGCCCATTTTGATCGCGGCCGGGGTGTTGGGGCTCCCCGTTGGGCTCGCGAACCCGGTCTTAGCCCAGGACCGCCCGAGCCCTCCTCTCGTAGAGCCGCCGGCCAACGTGCCCAAGGCGCAGCCGGGAGATCGCGCACGCAATCTGGATTTCCTGCTGGGTGCTCTCAAAGTGGCGCCCGATGAAACCAGTGCCAAGGCAATCGAGGATCGCATTTGGGGGCTGTGGCAAGCGTCGGGCAGCGACACGGTCGACCTGCTGATGGCGCGCGTCAAGCAGGCGAGCGATGCAGGAAACTACGACCTTGCGCTGAGGCTGCTTGATGCAATCATTGAGATCCGGCCCGAATTCGTGGAGGCCTGGAACCGGCGTGCCACCATCTTCTTCTTGAAGAAGGACTACAGCGACTCGCTTTCGGATATTCAGCACGTGCTGGCGCAGGAGCCGCGCCATTTCGGCGCGCTCGCCGGTCTCGGCACCATCCTGGAGGAAGTCGGCGACGACAAGCATGCGCTTGAAGCGTACCGCAAGGCGCTTGCAGTGCATCCTCACCTCAAAGGGGTCACGGAGCACGTCAAAGCCTTGGCTGATAAGGTCGACGGCCGGGATATCTGAGAGTTCACTAGCAGCGGCTCGGTCATTCTGGGTGCTGAAGCAGCACAATGACCGTCTATAACACTATAGCGCGATCCTCAACGTGCTGGCGCGGGATCGATGCTGGCGAAGGGCGAGCGCGCTTTGGCTACTGCTTTTGACGTTCCAGCGAGATTTCATCACGGACGCCTTCTAGGCATCCGAAAACTTTGAAGCCTTCATCACTCTCCGCTCCTCTCAGCCCGGGAATCACCGCAGAAGGCTCTAACCAAAAACATTTGGCGGCCTCAGACCATGCTGGAGGGACGGAAGATGAGCAGAGGCAGGTTCTCAGGGGAGCAGATCATCGCGACACTACCCGAGCACGAGGTTGGCGCGCGTCAGGGCTCCTGGAATCGTTATGCTGATGATAAGGTAGTTCATTGGAAGGGATTGTGCTCCTTCTTTCAGCACTCCTTACCAATCCCGACCGGGTCCTTCCTGGAGAACCAGCGCAAATGCGCCGCGCCACTGGGCTCGAATGAGCTGCCGAACGCGATGGCCCGCTTTGGGGACAGCAGCGCCGACTTGGCTCAACTCAATTCCTCGTGCAATCTCCTTACTGGGTGCCGTTGCGGAAGAATCGAGTTTGGCGAACCGGCGGGCGCCTTGTTCGGTTCTGGCCTTGTGAATTATGCGTTCGTCCTCCCGCGTACCCCTTGAGCTTTTTGGTAACGTCTGCATCAAGGCGAAAAGCCGATAGTTCCCATTTCCCAGAGGTTATTGACGAGGAGTTTGTTGTCTTTGGCCCTTGCGGCGATGCCGCATCTCTCGCCCCTTTTTAGATTGTTCGTAGCGGCGGCGTGCTTCCCGATATTTTTCCGATTTGTAATACCGCCGACGGTACTCTCGGTACTCTGGAGATTGGTCGTAACGCCAACGCGTTTGTTGTCCTTCTGCAGATTTCTGGTAGCGCTGAACCGCCGCTCTACGCAACTGCCGCAAATGTTCCTGTCGATGTTCGGGGGAGCAGGTCTTCGTACCCGTGGTCGTATAGAAAAGTTGCCCGCACACCACACATTGTCGGGCCCGCGGTTTGTTTTGTTGTCTGCGGTCGCGTTTCCAATCGCGCGGTGTCGATTTCTGTCTTTGCTTTGAGTGCTCCGGCGAGCACGTTTTTGCATTGCCCCTTGCGTCAAAGAGCTGACCACACACGACACAAGATTTGCGAGCCATCGTTGACGAGCCTTCCAGGAGGTGAAGGAGAGGAGATTCAGCTCGGTTCCGTCCGTCTCCGGATCTAAGGTCGCTGGCAAGAAGTCGGCGCGCCGCGATCCGGCGACGAGCGCTAATTCAACGGTTCCGGTCATCCTTAAAAGCTGGGTAAGTCAAAACCGCAACTCGGGTGCGATCGGTTTCCTTGGAGAGGTAGGGAAAAGCGGGCTCATCGGCCGTGGTGTGGCCGTCATAAGGCCAATTGGATGTACTTTCCTCGGCACTTGATCTCTCGTCCACCGTCTCGCTATCAGAGACACGGCCCCGGCTGACCGCCAGCAGCCATATTCTTCGAGGTAGCTCCTATGGACACGCTCGATCCGCTCTCACCGGATGCAGGTGCCGACTTTTTCGGCGTGATTGATCGGATCCGTGAGGGGACGTGGCGCGCCATCGCCGCTTCCCGCAAATCCGCGGGCGACACCACCCAGGACGAATTCATTGCCGTCGAGACGTTCGCGTCCGAGCAAGCCGCCTACGACTGGCTCAAGAACGAAGCAGTGGCCCGTCGGTTTCGAAACATTCAGATAACGACCCGGGTTAGGGCGAAATAGTCCATGATAGCCGCCCGACGGGGGGACCACGTGACGGCATCTCAACGAGGTATCGCAATCGACGAATGAAGGACGCCTATGCCGAGCATTGAGGTGACTGGTCTCTCAGAAGCGGGAGTTGCCGAAGATTTCTCTTTCGCAGAAGTTACCTTGACGAGCCGCGCTGGGGAATCGCTGAGGTTTCGGTTTCAGCCGAAGGCTCTGGACACGATCATTGCCCAGCTGGCTCAGGTGTTGACACACATCCGAAACAACGTCGCTTCCGAAGGGGGCTTTTTGGCGCCTCCGATCACGCTTGCTTCGGATGCAACGGCCCAGGCCCCGGTAGAAGGCGGTAAGGTTGTTTTATGCGTAAGGGGCGCTAATGGCGTGCTCTTTTACTTTGCGCTTGAACCCGAGATAGCCGCGCGCCTGCGATCGGAAATCGAAATCGCCGAACCTTCCGTGATAGAGCAAGCGAGACAGACACGGCAGTAGTGGCAGGGGTAGAACAGGTGGCGACGGCACCGCTAAGCGGGCCACGCATTCAGATATTGTTTTCAACTCCAAATGAGTGCTTGCGATCGGCCTCAGAGGATTTCGCTGCTGTGCCTAGTGTGGGTCTTTCCGAGGATGGACTAACTGAAACACAGGTTCAGCCGGCACGACCTCTATGGTGCCAAAATTTTCGTCTTCGAAACGGCTGATCCGATCGGCTATTGTTTCGTCTGCGCTGACACTAAGCTTGATCTGGCGCCATGCTTCGGAACTGCCGCGTGGGCGATAGCGGACGACTATGCTTTTCATCTGCTGACGAGGGCTGAACAAATCGGATCAACAATCCACTGGTTCCTTAGCACCGTCAATAGTCTTTCCAGCCGACGTAAGGGGGCGACCGCGGGTTTACTTGCGAAACCATGTGGGTGCGGCCACCACGGCGAGACTTGCGTTCCACGATCGAACCGCCACCGTCACCACATGTGGCCGCATCTGCTTCAATCGCCGCAAGATCAATCTCAGCGTCGTCTTCGCCGGTCAAAGCGTCGGTATCAAGCAAGTGAGCGATGAGATTTGGCTGGTCAGCTTTATGGACTATGATCTCGGATACTTCGACCAGGAGGCCTGCAGGCTCGAACCGATCGAGAACCCCTTCGGACCAAAAGTGTTACCTATGTCTCCGGAATAAACCGTAACCCATGTGGTCGGAATGGACCTGAGAAAATTGGCTCCCCGGCCGGATTCGAACCAGCGACCAACCTGTTAACAGCCGGTTCATCGGACGCTTAGATTCGCTGTTGGTTATCGGTTGAAGGCACTGCAAATCATACTGAGCAACTAACGGAGAGTGTGCCACCAGGCCGCGAGCTTTGGATCGATGTTAGTGGCGGCGATCGCTTTGTTAGGGGCGCGCAGCGCCCCTAGCGAGTTGTAGTCGCAGGCTCCCCTGTGATCTCTCGGAGCGCCTCAGCGCTCAGGGCAGGAAACTGCTCCGCAGCAGCGGCCGCTTCCCGATTGGAGGAAAGCCTCGCGCCATCCAAAATCGTCTCGCAGGCCCCGGGCCCTGCACACTCCGGTAAAGCGACGTAGGTCATGACGGCGATGACACCTGCCATAGTCGTGGGCTTGGTCGTGAGGAGCCTAATCGCCGCGCCTTCGTAGGAATGCCAAGCCTCGCGCTCTCCTACTTTGTGGCGTTCCTCGGCCGCGCACATCGCCTCGATGATTTCGTTCCTCCGGCCCAACGCGCGCCTGTGCGCGTCGATGACGGCAAAGATTGGGTCCGATGCTTCGGTGCGGGAGGTCAGGGGCGCCGTAGCCGGCACTGTGGTGTGGGCGGCGGGAAGCGATGTTTGGCTACGCACGACGGCGCGGCGTGTCGTAGAATTCGAATTAGCCTGAGCCATTTGCATCTCCTGTTGAATGGCACGGGTTAGGGCCGCCCAGGTGGTGATGACACCTAGGCGGCCCGACTTTTCTCTGGTACCACAGTTTCAATGGCACGTCAAATTGTGACACCACGAAAAAAGCGCGGTCCCCCCGCGACTGGGAAGGGCACGCCTATCACTGTTAGGTTGCAACCGGCGCCGCTGCGAGAATTGGACCTCTGGGCAAAGTCCCAGGATGACCATCTCTCGCGCCCAGAAGCAATTCGCCGGCTGATCCAACTTGGGCTTCTAGCGAAACGCTGACGCGAATGCCGGTAAGCAGGCCAAATATCACCGCGAGCCCCTGTACCCGTCACGGCCGGGAACGTGAGCACGCTCCACATCTTGTGTGCCTTGTCTCTGGATGGGGCCGAAAGAACACTGGACGCAACTCGATCTGGTGGGGAGTGAGCTCTAACCGGGATCGCGAAGGGGTACGCGTTCGGTGAAGATCGGTGAAGGCCGCGGAGATGGTTGTTCACAGCGTCTGAGTGATTGTTTGGCGCGGTTTACGCAGCTGCTTCCGCGGCTTATACCTATCGGCAGCGACGGGCTCTCGAAAGCGGAAAGGGTCAGGGTCGCCGCGCTTGAGGCCAGCTTCCCGCGCATGTCGAAGAGCGCGAGCTCGTAGCCAGCTTCCAGGCAGTGATCCGGCCCAAGACACGCGCCTGCGCAAGTCTCGTCGCCTCCAAATCTTCGAAGCCGGCCAGATCTGGTTTCCTGAACAGCCGTCCTGGCTGGCGGACCTCGAGGCCGAGCTATTTGCGTTCCCGAACGTTTGCCACGACGATCAATGCGATTCAATCAGCCAAGCCCTCACCTAAGAAGCTATCATTTATGGCATGTCTTACATCAGCCGACTTGCGGGCCATTCAGGAAAAATCCAGAATTCCCACAGCTGATCCGTATGGAGCGAGTTTGAGAGTTAATGGCATTGGTGACCATAAAGCAACATGCGGGCAACGAGCGGCGGCTGGAGCGCGTTTTCCGTGTTGTTCAATTCGTTTTCCGTGAAAGCCGCTAAAATTTTCCCTGTTACGTCTCTAGGGAAGTTCAGCTCTAGTTCTCTGCAGTAGCTCTGGTTTTCGGAACACAGTTCTGCGCGAAGCTGGCGAAATTCCCTGTTACCAGGGAAAATTTCCAAGGCGAAACGAATAGCGCCCAGCTTACTCCGCGGCCGCATCCTCCGCTCCCACAAAGGCAATCCGCACCATGTTGGTCGCGCCCGGCGTCCCCAACGGAATCCCGGCGACGATGATGACGCGCTGGCCAACCTTGGCGAAATCTTCACGCACGACGATACGGGACGCGCGCTGGACCATGTCATCCTGGTCACGTGCATCCTCGGTGACGACGCAATGCACGCCCCACACCACGGCGAGTCGCCGGCCAGTCGACACGTTGGGCGAGAGTGCGACCGTGGGCGGGCTCGGGCGCTCGCGCGCGACGCGCAGCGCGGTCGAGCCCGATGAGGTCCAGCACACGATGGCAGCGAGGTCCACCGTCTCGGCGATCTGGCGTGTCGCAGCCGCAATGGCATCCGCGCCCGTGGCCTCGGGCTCGTGGCGCTGCGCGTGGATGATCGTCCGGTAGGTGGGGTCGGCTTCGACTTCAGTTGCGATCCGGTCCATGGTGCTGACCGCTTCCGCGGGGTATTGCCCAGCGGCCGATTCCGCCGACAACATCACCGCGTCGGCGCCCTCGAAAATAGCGGTCGCCACGTCGGAGACTTCCGCCCGTGTCGGCGCCGGGCTCGAGATCATGGATTCCAGCATTTGCGTCGCCACGACCACCGGTTTGCCGGCGCGGCGGCACGCGCGGGTCATCTGCTTCTGCACCCCGGGCACGCGCTCGAGCGGCAGCTCGACGCCGAGATCGCCGCGCGCCACCATCAAGGCGTCGGCGAGCTCGAGAATATCGCCGAGCCGCGACACTGCTTGCGGCTTCTCGATCTTTGCCATCACGGCGGCACGCCCACGTGTGATCTTCTTGGCTTCGGCCACATCCTCCGGCCGTTGCACAAAGGAGAGGCCGATCCAGTCGGCGCCCGCTTCAAGCACGGCATCGAGATCAGAGCGGTCCTTGGCGGTGAGCGCCGGCAGCGCAATTGTCGTATCGGGCAGGTTGACGCCCTTGCGCGCGCTGAGCTTGCCGCCGACCACGACCCGCGTGATCGCGTGCTTGGGCGAGGTTTCCACCGCTTCCAGGCGGATCTTGCCGTCGTCGAGCAACAACTTGTGTCCCGGCTTGAGCCCCGCGAGAATTTCCGGATGCGGGAGATAGACCCGCTCCACTGTCCCCGGACTGGGCTCGGAGTCGAGCACGAAGGTGGCACCGGTATGGAGCAGCACGTAGGGTTCGGCGAACTCGCCGACGCGCAGCTTGGGGCCTTGCAGGTCTGCGAGGATCCCGATCGGGCGGTCGCGCTTGCGCTCGACCTCGCGGATCGAGGCCACCAAGGTCCGCATACGATCCTGCGGCGTGTGGCTCATGTTGATGCGGAACACATCGGCGCCGGCTTCGAATAGCCGATCGATCATGGCCGGTTCCGAAGAGGCAGGCCCGAGCGTCGCGACGATTTTGGTGCGTCGTTGCCGCCTCATTTCGGCGCGCCCCCCGGCACCGGCCGCGCTGGCGTCTGTTGCTGACCGGATGGCGGTATGGTCAGCAGCGGCTGGTTGGGGGCGAGAGGGTGAGATTGCTCGTTGGTGTCCGTGAGCTGCACGGTCCAGGATTGCTGCTCGCTGGTGTCGACCTCGAAGAAGCCTGTGCGATCATACCCGCGCGCCAGGCAATCCTCGGTGCCGCGCACGGTGAATTCCTTGTCGCGCGTGCACATGAATGCCTGACCCGACCATTCGCCACCGCGGTCATAGTCAACCGCGTAGATGTAATAGAATCGCGCGACCAGCGTTCCACGTAGCAGCGTCTCGCAAGAGCGGGATGCAAGGTTCCACCAGCCTTCGGTGGTCCACCCATCTTTGTCCTTGTAGCCGATGGCGATGCCCACGCGGCTCGAGGTGTTGTTGCACAAACGGAAATCGGCGGCTGCGGGCATGGCCGACGCCAGAAGCCCGGCGATGGCCAGAAGTGCCAGCGAAATGATCCTGGATCGTATCGTCATGCGAGGCTGGATTCAGGGTTTGTCGACGAGGATGGCACGAAAGTCGTTGACGTTGGTATACGTGGGTCCCGGCCGGAGCAGATCGCCCAGCGCTGAGAAAAACCCCCCGGAATCGTTGTCCGCAAGAAAGAGGGCGGGATCGAGGCCAAGCGCGCAGGCGCGCGCCGCGCTGTCCGACCCAACGAACGCCCCCGCCGGGTCGTCCGGCTCCCCGGACCCGCCGTCGGTCCCGTCGGTATCCCCCGCAACCGCTGCAAGCCCGGCAATCCCGTCAAATTCGGACACCAACGCCAAGGCATATTCCTGATTCGGCCCACCTTGCCCGTCGCCGCGGATCGTCACTGTCAGCTCGCCGCCGGAGAGGATCACGGCGCGGCGGCCCGCGGCGTGCAACTCGCGGGCGAGCTTGGCATGGGAACGGGCGACCTCACGGGCCTCGCCCTCGATGCTGTCGCCGAGCAGCAGGCATTCGTATCCGGCGGTCTTGATCCGTGATGCCGCCGCTATGAGGGCGTCAGCGGGCCGGGCGATGATACGGAAGGTCGTCCCCTTTAGCCGCGGGTCGCCGGGTTTCGGGCTCTCGTTGGCGGCGTCTTCCAGCGCGTGCGCGATCGCGGGCGAGAGCGCGAGCCCGAACCGCGCGGCGACGGTCCGGGCGTCAGCCAACGTCGTGGGGTCCGCCACGGTCGGGCCTGACCCGACTACGGCAGGGTCGTCCCCGGGGACGTCGGAGATGGCAAGCGTGACCACAGGGGCCGGATGGGCGCGGGCCGCGAGCCGGCCACCCTTGATGGCGGACAGGTGCTTGCGCACCGTGTTGATCTCACCGATCGCTGCCCCCGATTGGAGCAGCTGGCGCGTTAGCGCCTGTTTTTCGGCAAGGGTCACCCCGGCGGCCGGTGCAATCAGGTTGGCCGAAGCACCGCCGGACATCAGTACCAGGACCAGGTCTTGCGGCCCGGCGTTGTCGACCAGCGCCAGCATTTTTGCCGCCCCGGCGAGACCGGCCGCATCGGGCACCGGATGCCCGGCTTCGATTAGGTCGACCCGCCGCGTCGGTCGGCCATACCCGCGCCGCGTCACAGCGACCCCGTCGAGGCGCCCGGGAGCGAGCCCGAGCTGATCGAAGTAGTAGCGCTCGGCCACCTCGGCCATCGAGCCCGCTGCCTTGCCGGCCGCACACAGGACGAGCCGGCCGGCTGGCGGCGGCGGCAGGAATGGCGTGAGGCAGGCGGCCGGATGCACGGCGGCGACAGCGGCTTCGAACAGGTCGGTGAGGAATTCCCGAGGGCGCTGGATCACGCGGTGGAACTCTGGTTGAAACCACGATATGCCAAGGCGCTTCGCCATTTATCATCCCTCCGGTCAGACCGCGATCAAGACCGATATGTTTGGCAAAGACATTGCCAATCTCGAATTCTTGCGCGCGTTCGCCCAGTTTGGCGGCTACGATCACCTGCATATCTCGACCCATCATCTCGTATCGGCCGATGAGCTTGCGGCGAATCTGTTGGAGGGCGCTCCGGGTCCGCGCATTACGACCAGCACCATCATGGCCCAGGATGGCCCTGCGGTTGCGGGCACCCTGTTCCAAGGCCAACCGTCACTCTCGGAACTCGCCTGGTTGCGTCGGCGTGCCGTCGGCGACAAGGCCTACAGTCTCATCGGACTGATCCACACCATCGCCCCACCGGTGATGCGCGAGTACATCGCCGAAAGCGCCATTGGGCCGGTGCAAGACTGGGATGCCCAGGTCTGCACCTCGCCATCCGTGCGCGATGCGGTGGAGAGCATGTTCGATCAGTGGAACGATTATCTCCAGCATCGCTTCGGCGGCGAGCGGCGTCCACGGCCACGTTTGCCGGTGCTTCCGCTTGGTGTCGACGGCGGTGCATTCGCGGCCCTCGCGGACCGACCGGATGCGCGGGCGCGCTTTCGGGCAAGCCTGGGGTTCGGCGAGACCGATGTGCTGGTGATTTGGGTCGGCCGGCTCTCATTCTTCGAAAAGGCGTTTCCACAGCCCATGTTTCGCGCGATCGAAGAGGCGGCGCTTGCGACGGGTGTGCGCGTGCACTTCGCGCTGGCCGGCTGGTTCCCGAACCCGCAGGCCAATCGGCCGCAATACGAGGAGGCGGCGCGCGCCTATGCGCCCAACAGCCCCATACATTTCGTCGACGGCAACGATCAGGAGTTGGTGGGTCAGCTCTGGGCCGCCGGAGATATATTTCTCTCTCTCGTGGACAACATCCAGGAGACGTTCGGTCTCACCCCCATCGAGGCCATGGCGGCGGGACTACCGGTCGTCGTCAGTGACTGGGATGGCTATCGCTTTACCGTACGTGACGGGATCGAAGGCTTTCTGGTGCCGACGCTCGGCGGTCCGCCCGGTCCGGTCGGGGAGACCATTGTCACGCGTCACGCCGCTAGGATCGACACGTATCAATCCTATGTGGGTTCAATCGCCCAGCATACAGCGGTGCACGTGGGTTACGCTGCCCGCGCGCTCGGGCAATTGATTGCTTCCCCCGACCTGCGCCGGCGAATGGGGGCAGCCGGACGCGCGCGCGTGCGGGACACGTTCGATTGGCCGGTTGTGGTGCGCGAATACAATGCACTTGCCGATGAGCTGACGGAAATCCGCAATGCGGCCCCTGAGCAGCAACCCTCGCATCGGGTCAATCCGCTCAAGGGGGATCCGTTTGCTGACTTTGTCGGCTTCGCAACGCATCAGTTGACGCCGCGAACCCGACTGCAGCTTCGTGCTGGCGCATCAGTTTCCGATCTCCAACGCGCCGCCGGCGTTCATCTCGATGCTGCGTTCGCGGAATGGCGCGGCAGTCTGGACGAGGCGGCGCTTCTGGTTGAGCGCTTAGCAAAAGGTAACGTGTTGACGGCACAGGAATTGCTGGCCGATTTTCCAGCAGAACGCCATCCAGTTTTGCTGATGAGCCTGGCCTGGCTTGCCAAGCTCGGAATCGTGGATTGGCTTGAGCCCGATTTGAAAGTCCTGCGGTTTTACTAGCTCGGTATTTGAGCTTATAATTCCTCCAAAGAACAACTCAAGGAGGACACCAGCGCCGGCAACGCCGGACGCAGTCTCATCGGACATTCGCATCGATACGCGCCGCATGTGGCGGACGCATCGTCGCCAACAATCTTGCAAGCATTCAGAACCGATTGCCAATGGAGAACCGCATGGCAAACATCGCGTTTTCGCTCAACGGCAAAGCGGTCAGCGTAGAGGCAGAGCCCGACACGCCGCTGCTTTGGGTTATTCGTGAGCAACTCAAGCTCACCGGGACGAAATTCGGGTGCGGCATCGCGCAATGCGGCGCCTGCACCGTGCATCTCGACGGCGAGCCGACGCGCTCGTGCAGCATCCAGATCTCCGACATCGCCGGCCGGCACGTGACCACCATCGAAGGTCTGTCGCCCACGGGCACGCATCCGCTGCAGAAGGCTTGGATCGCCGAGCAGGTTCCGCAATGTGGCTACTGTCAGTCCGGTCAGATCATGCAGGCCGCGGCGCTGCTCGCCAAGAATCCCAAGCCGACACGCGAGCAAATCGTCTCCCACATGGACGGCAATATCTGCCGCTGCGGTACCTATCAT
>Ga0306920_100013730_pt1 | contig 11042 bp, 10 predicted proteins | sample flu12Cox44000170_FD_204666 | JGI IMG/M metagenome (GOLD analysis project Ga0306920, IMG submission 204666) | Lab enrichment of tropical soil microbial communities from Luquillo Experimental Forest, Puerto Rico - flux4day.12C.oxic.44.000.170 (v2)... | ecosystem: Environmental > Terrestrial >...
GATCACCATCGGTGTCTTTCCCTGCATCTGCTTCTGGTAATAGAAATTTTCGGCGTTGGTGGTTTCGGGAGGAGTGACCTTGCGGCCACCTGCTCCGCCTGAGTTACTTGGAACGCCTCCGCCGGCTGGCGGCCGTGGCGCACGCTCGCGGCGCTCGGGCGCCGGCGCGGCATGGTTGTGTCCGGCTCCGTCATTACGGTTCAGCGAGGGCCGGATCAGCTTGCGATTCGCAAATTCTTCTTGGGGGAGTGGTCGATCGGTGGGCATGGCCTCAATTGCATCCTTCATGCTGGTACCCTCTCCCACTCGCGGGGCGCATACACACGAAGTGATTTTGCTTGTAGGAGTTCAGGGCGTTGAAACTTGAATTTAACGTAGCACACGCTCGGAGCGATGACAATCAACAAAGTGCTAGCAAGGAAATGACTTTGGAGATAGGTAGTGCATGACGCGTAGAGTTTTTCCTCAAGGATTTTAGTAAGCACGCGCGGTGCCAAACGACGCCGATTGGAGGCGTCCAAGCTGATGGCAGAAGCCGAAGCTAGTAGCTATCCTTCGCTAACTCTTCTCCAATGCCGTGGCGAAGGCATCCAAAGATAACGAGCGTAGCAGATTTCTGCGCATGCCGCGTTCCACATCGGCCAACTGGTCGGCGGCATCGGCGATCCATCGGAAATCGGCGGCCTGCGCCAGTTTCTGGAGTTCCCCCTGAATGTCGCTGTTGCGCACCAGTTCCGGAGCCTGCGCGCTTAGCGCCAGCAGGTCCTGCAGGAGAGCGTAGAGGGTGCGGAGCAGAGCCTCAGTCTTGCCCCGGCTGTCGGCGCCGGGCCGGTACGTTTCGGTTACCTTAAAAAGCTCGCTGTGATCGCCCGTGCGCAAGGCCGAGTTCAAAATTGTTAGCGCGTGCTGGCGCGCAGCCACGTACGCCGGGAGATCGAAAGTACGCGCGCGTCCCACCGCTCCTTCCGCGAGCCGCGCTACGAGCGCGCGCTGCTTTGCATTCCATTCTGGCCGATGCTTTTCAAGATAGCGTTCAATGTCTTCGGCCGGCAGTGCGCCGAGAGTAAAAGTCATTGAACGTGAGCGGATGGTCGGCAGCAACTCGCCGGCATTCTCAGTGAGCAGAAAAATCGTTGCGAACTCGGGCGGTTCCTCGAGCACTTTGAGCAGCGAATTCGCGGCCTCTTTCATAAAGGCGGAATCGGTGAAGATGTAGACCCGCTCCCGCGCTTTGCCCGGACGGTAGTAGATCGTCTCGATCACACGCCGAACCTGGTCGACCTTGATGGTCATCTGCGGCGGGTCAGGGGGAATGACCAGCACATCTGGATGGGTTTGCACAAAGATTCGGGTCTCGCGCTTGTCGGCATCGCGAAGGTTCTCGCGCGCCTCGACTGCCTCGGCGAAGCGCGTGTCGAGATCGGCAGCCTGGGCGATGCGCGTGCAGTTCGAGCAGTGCCCGCAGAAGTCGGGGAGGCCGTCGGTAGTTGGGTGCTCCAGGCAGTTCATGGCCTGGGCCAGCATGAGGGCCAACGTGTATTTGCCGGAGCCGGTCGGCCCGGCGAGGATCATGGCATGCGGAAAATGCTCGCGCGCGAGCATGTCACGCAGGCGATGAATCGTTTCCGGATTGCCATGAAAGTCGGAGAAAGGCATTGATCAAAATCTACCACGGAGACGCGATCCTGCAGCGTTCGGTTGTGGCACATTCCAAAATGATCCATTGTCATTCCGGACGAAGTGAGGAATCTGCTTCTGGCGTGGAGCGTAAGCGCTGTTCGAGGAGAGTTCCGAGTCCAACAAACAGCAGATTCCTCCTCCGGCTGCGGCGGGTTGAATGAACAAATGGTTGGTCCGGCCGAACGACTTGTTTGCGCCGCTACTTGTTTGTGCCCTTCACTCTCTTCCGCACCAGCTCGAGGATCTTCCCGTGCGTCTGTGAGGGCGCGCCGCGGGCATCGACGATCTTCACCCGGTCCCTCTCGCGTTTCGCGATCGCCAGATAAGCGTTCCGCACGCGTCCAAAAAAAGCTCGGCTCTCCTGCTCGAAGCGGTTTTCATCTTTGTGCGATTTCTTTGCGGTGTGTTCCTGATTCCGCCTGCGCGCCCGCTCCACGCTGGCCGTCAAATCGTTGTCGAGGAGAATAGTCAGATCGGGTTGCAGGCCGCCACATAGCAAACGATGCAGTTCGAGCACTGGCTTCGACCCGAGCTTGCGGCCTCCCCCTTGGTAGGCCTCGGTCGAGTCGGTGAAGCGGTCGCACAATACAACCTTGCCCTGCGCCAGCGCAGGCGCGATGACCTCGTGAATATGCTGCGCCCGCGAAGCGAACATGAGCGCCATCTCCGAATATGGCGACAAGCCGGTCGTTGCCGAATGCAGGATTACATCGCGAATCTTTTCGCCAGTCAGCGTGCCGCCGGGCTCACGCGTGACCACGACCGCGACGCCGCGAGCGCGGAGCGCTTTGGCCAGTTTTTTGATCTGCGTGCTTTTGCCGGTGCCGTCGAGGCCTTCGAAGGTGATGAACTTTCCGCGATGGGGTTGGGACACGAGAAAGATGATACGGCTGTCAGCTCTCAGCTGTCAGCTTTTGGCGATGGGTTTTAGTCCGAACTTGAAGGATCGCGCCTGCTCGCCAAGAAATCCCGAGATATTGTTTCTCATTCCTTAGATTTGTCATTCCGACTCGGCTTTAGCCGGGGAGGAATCTGCTCTTTTAGTCGCAACCGTGTATGGCTGCGCTGCCATCGAGTAGCAGATTCCTCCCTGCGGTCGGAATGACAAGCCAACAAGTTGAGCCAAAAATAATCAAGCAGTCGAAGTTGCGTTGGGGATCGAAAGTGCGCTGAGAAAAGAAACTCGTGCAATCGGGTCTACCGCTGCCCGGTGCCCATCCACTTATCGAACTGCGGCGGCTGGTACTCGTATACGCGTTGGAGCAGTCGCATCGGGTCGGAGTCGGCCAACAACATCTCACGATGCTTCGGCAGAACGAATCCGTCTTCGCAGGCCCGATCGGCCAGGCTCAGAAACGGATCGTAGTAGCCCTCCACGTTGAGCAGCGCGCAGGCTTTCCGCAGAATGCCCAATTGTGACCAGGTGAACACTTCGCAGAATTCATCCCACGTGCCGAAGCCACCTGGCAGCGCGAGGAAGGCGTCTGCGCGGTCCGCCATCAGAGCTTTTCGCTCGTGCATTGACCCGACCACATGCATCTCGGTCAACCCCGCATGCGCGATCTCTTTCTGCGCCAGTGCCTGTGGGATCACGCCGACAACCTTGCCTCCAGCTCCAAGGCAGGCATCGGCCAGAATGCCCATCAGGCCTACGTTTCCGCCGCCATAGACGAGCGTAATTTGCTGTTGGGCCAGCAACTCGCCGACCAAGCGCGCCGCCGTTGCATACGCTGGCCGTCGTCCCGGACTCGATCCACAAAACACACACAGAGCCCCGATCACGCTCTCGATTGTACGGTCCAGGCGGCCACGTCTGAAAGTCGGGTGGGAGCATTGGCGGCGACGCCGCCTTTCCGGGGATCGCCCGCGGGCTGTCCGATTTTGTACTCCACCTTCGCGGGCTGGTATATTCCAGAGCGGTCCCGGCACTCGCCGGATATCCTTTTGGGGTTCGAGGAGCACGATTCATGGGTTCTTTCCGCAGTCATGTGCTGTCGGGAGTGGTTGTCTGCAGCGTTCTGATCGGATGTGCCCTTGCCTCAGGTCCAAATGTCTCGCTGGTCGTCGACGCGACTGAAGCGCCGCGCAAGATTCTCCACGCGCGCTTGCGCATCCCGGCCACTCCGGGCACGCTCACCCTCTATTACCCGAAGTGGTTGCCCGGCGAACATGCTCCCACCGGTCCCGTCATTAACCTCACCGGCCTCAAGTTTTCCGCGAGCGGCCAAAATCTCAAGTGGCGTCGCGATCTGCTAGATGGCTGGACCATCAATGTCGAAGTTCCCACCGGCCAGAATGAGGTCCAGGCTGAGCTTGATTACGTCGAGCCGGCTACGCTGGAAGAAGGGTTCTCTTCCGGTTTGTCGGCCACCGACAAACTCGTCGTTGTCAGCTGGAACCAGGTGCTGCTCTATCCCAAGGGATCGAAGAGCGACGACATTACGTACAACGCCAGCCTGCGCCTGCCCGAGGGATGGAAGTATGCGACCCCGCTGCCCATCAGCACCGTCAACGGCAGCGATCTACATTTCGCGCCCGTCTCGCTGACCATGCTGGTGGATTCGCCGGTGCTTGCAGGCGAGTATTTGAAAGCCGTGCCACTGGCCGCAAGTCCGCCGACGGAACTCGATGTCGCCGCGGATAGTGCCGCAGCACTCGATGTCCCGCAGGAAGTCTGGGACAAATACAAAACGCTTGTCACGCAGGCAGCCGCCCTCTTCGGTGCCCAGCACTATCGCGACTACCACTTTCTCTACACGCTCAGCGATCACGTCGCGCACTTCGGGCTTGAACACCACGAGGCTGACGACAGTCGCGTCGGCGAGCGCGGCCTGGTTGACGAAAACGAGCGCAAACTCGACGCTGGACTGCTGCCGCACGAATATGTTCACAGCTGGAATGGCAAATACCGCCGCCCAGTTGGCCTCGCCACTCCCGACTATCAGGTGCCGATGCGGACGGATCTGCTGTGGGTGTACGAAGGCCTCACGACTTATCTGGGCAACGTGCTTACGGCGCGCAGCGGCCTCTGGACGCCGGAACAGTATCGCGACGAACTCGCGGACACCGCTGCCGCGCTCGATCACCTGCCCGGCCGCACCTGGCGCAACCTGCAGGACACCGCCGATGCCGCACCCCAACTTTATTTCGGACCGCGTGCCTGGTACTCCACGCGCCGCGGCGTAGATTTCTATGCAGAAGACGACCTGAACTGGTTGTGGGTTGACGTCATCATCCGCCAGCAAAGCGGTGGCAAGAAGTCCGTCGACGATTTCTGCCACGCCTTCCACGGCGGCAAGAGCGGGCCGCCGGAAGTTAAGACGTATAACTTCGACGATGTTGTCAACACGTTGAACGGCGTGGTCGCCTACGACTGGCGCGGTTTCTGGACCGAGCGGCTCACCAATCATGGTCCGGGTGCGCCGCTCGGCGGCATCGAGGGGAGCGGCTGGAAGCTGGTTTACGATGAAACGCCTTCCGACATGTTCAAAAGCGGCGAGCACGACGGAAACAGCATTGCCGAGGACTACACGCTGGGTCTGCGGCTGCGCGACGATGGCGGAGTCGTCGACACCATCGAAGGGATGGCCGCGGCAAAAGCGGGCATCGCCCCGGGAATGCGCGTGATCGCAGTGAACGGTCGCAAGTTCTCGGCCGACGGTTTGCACGATGCGATCAAGGCCGCGAAGACCGGTTCAGACCCGATCGAGTTGATCGTCGAGAACACTGATTACATCAAGACCTACAAGCTCGACTACCACGGCGGAGAGAAGTATCCACATCTGGTACGGGATGAATCGAAGGCGGATTTGTTGAGCGAGATTATTAAGGCGAAGTAGCAGTTAGCAATCAGCAATCAGCAATCAGCACTCAGCCATCTAAGCCTCGGGAGAGCAAAAACGACCGCGGCAAGCGATGCTCACGAGGGGACGGCCGCCCTCGGTCGTCCAGGCCGCGACGAATTTGGTCGCGGCTGTCAGTCGTCAGTCTTCTTTCACGCCCTCAAACAAATCCGCTTCCATCTTGATCTGCGAAGGCACTGACCGCGCGACCAGATGAAATTGTTCCTCGCGCGCCCGGGCGAGAATGTGCTCGCGCACCATCGGAAACACAGGCGCCTGCGTGATGTGTGCTTCAAACGCAGCTACCTTGGTCTCGAGATGCTTGCCGATCGGAATGATGGCTGTTGCCGGGGCCGGTCCGATCGTCGGACGATCAGGCAACACGAAACCAGCGGTCGCGTAATACAGCTTCTGCGTGACGTGCGGCTGCAACCCGCTCGTGAGTTGATCCGGAAACCGGTTGCTGCGCGCCGCCCACTCAAAAGCCAGCGTCGCAAACACCGATGCCATTGAGTGATCGGTGTGTCCGGTAACCGCACCATCCGGACCAAACGTCAGCATCACATGCGGCTTGAACTCGCGCACATGATGCGTGACGGCCTCCACCACCCGGTAAAGCTCCGCCCGGTAAAGTTGGCCGTCGGCATAATCAAGTACAATGCCGCGCGCGATTCCCAGAATCTTGCACGACACCTCAAACTCCTTGCGCCGAATCGCGGCCAGTTCATGATCGTCCTTGGCATGCCCGCGATGCGTGGCCGCCTGCCCCGGCGTGAGGCACACCACGGTCGTCTCGACGCCGCGTTCATGGTAGAGCCGAATCGTTCCGCCAAAGGCAGCGGCCTCATCGTCGGGATGGGCCGTAACACAGAGCATTCGAAACATGGGGTTGATTGTAAAGGAGTCGAAAACCGGTGTAAGCCACGACATTATCCGCGGCATCCGGGAAATTGTTCTGGGTGGGGCGCGGCTTCGGCTGTGCCGCCCGAGGGCAATAGAGACGCGTGCCCCAGAGGTTCAAGGGAGCATGTCCTTTATTTGGGTTTGACGGCAATTATGAATTTGTCTTGGAAGATTTTCGCCAGGCTCGCATCTGCTCCCACAAGACCCAGCACGCGTTAAAACCGATAAAAGCCAGAAAACCGATTTCGAACTCGCTTTGCAGCGCCGAGCGCTGGGTTCTGTGTGCCTCCTCATTCAAAAGAGAACTATTCTCTGGTGTTGGGTTTCGAGTCCAGCGCAGAAATGCAGCGTCAAAAGGCGCTGCGATGAATGAGGACGGGAAGACAAGCAGCCACTGCAAATGCCAGCACCACGGTGATCATCAACCGTCGAACTATGCGTCTCACAAGTGTTGAAGAAAACTTCCGAACAGCCTCGACCGCCATTAATAAGGAGCCTAAGTGATTTGCTCGACGGGCAAATCTCCCGCTTCTTCCACTGCCGCCGCAATCGCCTCTTCTTCCGCCATAAACTCCAGCATCTCCTGCGCCCCCTGCGCGTTCCACACCGGCGCGAACGATTTGCGATGCAGTGGACAAGGGCCATGCTCACGCAACGCTGCCAGATGCACGGGCGCGCTGTATCCCTTGTTCGATGCCAGCCCGTACTGCGGATATACCGAATCCAACTCGCACATCATGCGGTCGCGGTGCACCTTCGCAATGATTGACGCCGCCGCAATCGACGCCGAGACCGCATCCCCGTGGATGATGGCTCGCTGCGGCTGCTCGCAGTCGAGCCGGAGGGCATCGACCAGCAGGTAATCGGCGGCCGGCGCGAGCTGCATCACAGCTTGTAGCATCGCTACGCGCGATGCCTGATAGATATTGATCTGATCGATGCACTCGGCATCGACCGAAGCAATCGCCCAAGCAACTGCATGCTCGCGGATCCGCACCGAAAGCACCTCGCGTCGCTCCGCTGGCAATAGCTTCGAATCACGCAGCCCGCGAATGCGGTAACTCGGATCAAGAATCACCGCAGCCGCCACGACCGGCCCAAACAGCGACCCGCGCCCGACTTCGTCCACGCCAGCCACCATGGAGCACCCAGTCTCCCAAGCTAACTTTTCGTAGCGCAAGGTGCAGCGCAGTCGTTTCAGCAGCCGCATCTTCGCCGCCGCCGCAGAAATCGTTGGCGGGGCCTCTAAAGAGAGCTCATTGTTCGCGGCAGACTTGGTACGAGGAGACATCGTGGGGTTCTGCGAGCATCTTCGCCGAGCACGCTGTGGAAAGGCAAGCGGATAACGAGCTCTCAACGACGAGCTTCGGACCGCGAGCTACGAGCTTCTTGCAGGCCCCGGCAGAAAGGCTGTGCCAAGCTCGAAGCTCGCGGCTCATAGCTCGACGTCTGGCTCCCCCGTCATAGCTCGTCCGTAACCTCAATTCTGGGTACCGCCGTGCTTTGAGACCACCCCCTGTGCCTGCTACTGTAAAAGCGCTCCTCCTCCCAGACTTCGATTTCAGGACCTACCCAGTGAGTATCGAAATTCTGCAAGAGTCCGCCGAGCGCACTGACAAGCGCATCCATGTCGCCTTCCCGATCAAGATCACCTATTCTGACGAGGAAGGGAAGCCGCGCTTCGAGATGGCCTGCACCTACGACATTTCTGCGCATGGCGCACGCGTGACCGGCCTGCGCTGCGCGAAGGAAGCCGGCGAAATTGTCGTGGTCGAGCGCGGCCGTAACAAAGCCTACTGTCGCGTCGTCTGGATTGGCGATGCAGGATCGCCGCTCTCGCAGCAGGTTGGCATTCAATGTGTGGAAGCGCAGAAAACCCTCTGGGATTCGGAGCTGCGCGATATGCAGCAAGTCTATGAACCGATCCTGGTGGGTGCGCCCGTATTTCGCGCGCCCGCTTCACAAGCCGGAGAACGCAACCGCCGCAAGTTTCGCCGCTTCAGCGCGCAAGGAGCGGCGCAACTGTTGCGCAAAGCGGCCGACGGGAGCTACGTAGAAGGCAGCGTGAAAGATCTCTCTGAAGTCGGCTGCCTGGTTTCGACCGGTTCGCTGCTCGTGCCCGGAAGCGATCTGAAGCTGATGCTCCGCCTGACGAACTACGATCTGAGCTTCAAAGGGAGCGTCTGCCACGCAGCAATCGATATCGGTTTAGGAATTGAATTCCAGGAGATCCGCAAAGGTGATCGCGCCGTGCTGCGGCATATCCTGAAAAAGCTCGCGGAGAAACAGCTAGTACAGACCCCAGGAAGATCCCGCGCCGCAACGCGCCGTTAGCGGCAATCGCGCCACATGCGGAGCCAAACCATAGGTAGAGACGCGGCTTGCCGCGTCTAGCTGCTTGGTTGAGACTTCGGAGGTTTGCAGGGGGAGATGCGCGGAGGCATCTCCCCTATCAATTTTGCAGCAAATGCGCTGCGATGAAATCGCGTGGGATGACGATTCGCCTCGCGGCCAAGCCTACTTGGTCGCTGGGTTCTGCACCTGCGGCTCGTGCTTCGAGACCACGTGCTCGCGCTCAACGTCCTTGAGGCGCGCAGCCTTGCCCTTCAATCCGCGCAGGTAATAGAGCTTCGCCCGGCGCACCTTCGACGAGCGCAGCAACTCCACGCGGTCAATCACCTTCGAGTTGAGCGGGAAAATGCGCTCCACGCCCTGGCCGAAGCTGATCTTACGCACGGTAAAGCTCGCCTGCGGGCCGTTGGCCTGCTTGATCACCACGCCTTCGAAGGCCTGCACGCGCTCTTTTTCGCCTTCTTTGATCTTCACGTGAACGCGCACGGTGTCACCCGACGCGAACGCGGGCAGGTCGGTGCGTTTCGTCTTCGCCAGCAGTTTTTCGATCACTAGGTTCGACATGGTATTTTCCTTTTTCTGCGTCCCTTGGTTGGAACGTCGATCTCAATTTCATTCCCGGCGTTTTCACGCGCGATTAAGTGCAAAACGCAACTGCAAAAATCAGCGGCTCTGAATTTGAGCCAGCAATTTCCGGTCGTCCTCGCTGAGCGCCGCCGGATCCAGCAAGTCTGGCCGGTTGCGCAGCGTTTTCTCGAGTGCTCTCCGCCGCCGCCAGCGCCGGATCTCGTCGTGGTTGCCGTTCACCAGCACTTCCGGCACGGCCATCCCGCGAAACTTGGCCGGCCGCGTGTAGTGCGGGTAATCGAGCAGCCCACCCGAAGCGCAGGTCGAACTCGGACCGTCGCACTCGACCTCTGCATGCGATGTGAACGACTCCTGCTTCGTCGAGGCGTCATTGCCAACCGCGCCCGGGATCAGCCTCACGACGGTATCCACGATCACGGCCGCGCCCAACTCACCGCCGCTCAGCACATAGTCGCCGATCGAAATTTCGCGGTCGGCAAGATAATCGCTCACGCGTTCGTCCACGCCTTCGTAGCGGCCGCAGATCAATACGATCCGGTTGAGCTGCGATAACTCATGAGCCAGCGCCTGATCCAGTCTGCGCCCTTGCGCGGAAAGCAGAATCACCGACTCGCGCCGCGGGTGGTCTCCATTGCTCCAATCCGCATTGGCACCGGCGACTCGTGGCGCAATACGTTTCGCCTGCGCCGCGACGCCCAGCTTCTCAATACATTCAAAGATCGGTTCCGGCTTGAGGACCATCCCCTCGCCGCCGCCAAATGGGCGGTCATCCACGGTGCGATGCTTATCGCGGGTAAACTCCCGCAAGTCGTGGACGCTCGCTTCCACCAGGCCCGTTTCCCGCGCCCGGCGCAGAATCCCGAAATCCAGCGGCCCACGAAAAAACTCCGGAAAGATCGTGAGAAGATCGATCTTCATCTTGCGGACCTGAACACAGCTGCTAGCTTCGAGCTACAAGCTTCTAGCCAAAACCAAAACTCTCGAAACTTGGTACTGGATACTAGCTACTCGCTTACGTTCTTGCGTTTGCCTTCGCTAGCAATCGGCGCATTGATCTCGAGCATGCCTTCCGGCAGCTTCATGCGAATTTCCTTCGCTGCCAGATCCACGTGCTCCAGGTACGCTTCCGCGTACGGAATCTCGTAAGGCTCCTTCGCCTCGCCGCGCACCACCAGCAGCGGAGCCTCTCCTGCGCCAAACTCTACGTCTTCCACCTTGCCGATCACGCGCTCGCCGTCGAACACCGTGCAGCCCGCCAGATCGCTGATGTAGGTCCAACCAGGCTCAAGGTTCGCCCGCTCTTCTGCCGGAACCTGCAACTCGCACTTAAGCAGCGTTTCCGCATTCGAGATCGAATCGATTCCGGCAAACTTCAAAATCAGCAGGCCCTTGTGCGGCCACAGATCTTCAACCTTCAACTCGCGCCGCGATCCATCCACCGCCAGCGCAAACAGCCGCATGCCTTCCACGAACCGGTCCGGCACATCGCTGTGCACTTCCACGCCAACTTCGCCGATGCGCCCTTGGGTCTTGACCACGCGCGCCAGGGTGATGAAGTCGCTCATGCTGGGCGCGCCAAAACCTGTCCTACTCGAGAATCTCGAGCGAATACCGCCGGTGCGCTTTCACTCCGGCCGCATTCAGCAGGTTGCGGAACGCCCGTGCAGTGCGCCCTTG
>Ga0306920_100013731_pt1 | contig 11042 bp, 8 predicted proteins | sample flu12Cox44000170_FD_204666 | JGI IMG/M metagenome (GOLD analysis project Ga0306920, IMG submission 204666) | Lab enrichment of tropical soil microbial communities from Luquillo Experimental Forest, Puerto Rico - flux4day.12C.oxic.44.000.170 (v2)... | ecosystem: Environmental > Terrestrial >...
GGCGTCATTTTCGTTCACGTTGCGATAATGCGCGGCGACAGAGAAATGTTTCCGTTCCAACTGCGAACCGGGAATTTCATCAAGCGCTTCGCGGAGCTCCGTCTCTGCTGCATCGAGCACGGGTAGATAGGTGTCACCGAGTTCTCTGCGTAATCCTCCTGCACCTGCGATATCAAATCCATGGCTGCCGGCGTAAACGATGCCATCAACGTACACGCGACCGCGAACGTCATCCAAATCGCGTCCGCTCAGGATAGCGACCGGCACACGCGCGGCGAGCGATCGCAGCGTCTCTCTCATTGATTCCGAAAGCCACGCGTTCTCGGGACGACTAACAATCGGCGTAAGCGTACCATCGTAGTCGAGAAAAACGGCTAATCGATCACCGCTCCGCGCGATCTTCTGAACGTGCTCGAGCGCTGAAGGAATCATATTTAACGAAAGAAGTTAAAAGAGTTACAATGGTTACAAAAGTTACAAAGGTAAAAGACCCGTGCTTCCCTTGTAACGATGTAACTCTTTCAACCTTGTAGTCACCTCTTTCAATGAACCGCCTGATAGTTGTTTCCAATCGATTACCGTTCGCGCTCGATTCGACGGGCGAGGATCTCTGGACAGTCACCCCTGCCTTCGGCGGACTTGTTTCCGCCGTTGAGCCGGTGCTGCGCGAGCGCGGTGGGACATGGATTGGCTGGCCGGGTATTCCCGGCGAAATCCCAAACGAGCCGCTGGCCGAAGCCACCCGCGACGCCGGTTACAACGTGGTGCCGGTGGCCCTGAGTGAAACCGAGCGCGATGAATTCTACTACGGCTATTCCAACGAGGTGATCTGGCCGCTGTTTCACGATCTGCAAAATTTCTGCAATTTCGAGCCGGCGTATTGGCAGGCTTATAAGCAGGTGAATGAACGATATGCGGACGCGATCATCCGCAACGCCCGACCGGACGACTTTATCTGGGTCCACGATTACCACCTCATGTATGTTGCCCAGGCGTTGCGAGAACGAAACGCGCCGCAACAGCTCTCGGCGTTAACGTTTTTTCTGCACATTCCGTTTCCGCCGCACGACATTTTTTCGAAGCTGCCGCAGCAGCGACAGCTTTTGCGCGCGCTACTGCAGTTCGACCTTCTCGGGTTCCAGACCCGACGCGATGTGCGAAACTTCCTGCAGTGCGTGCGGCGCGTAATGCCGGATGCAAAAGCGCTTTCCCGCCGCGAGATGCACGTACTGTGCTTCGAAGACCGGAAAATTCATATCGCGCACTTCCCAATCGGTATCGATTTCGACTCGTTCGAAAATGGCGCAAAATGCAAGGCTGTAGCCCAAAGATCGCAACAGTTGCACGCCAGTTTTCGCGATTGTCAGCTGATCCTCGGATCGGACCGGCTCGATTACAGCAAGGGAATTCCGGAACGACTTCGCGCATTTCGCAATGCGCTCGAGCGGTATCCGGAGCTACGCAGCCGCGTGGTAGTGATTCAGATCGTCGTGCCAAGCCGGGTAGAAATTCCACGTTATCACGAGTTCAAAAACCGGATTGACCGTCTCGTGGGCGACATCAATGGCCGCTTCTCAACGAGCACGTGGATTCCGGTGCAATATCATTTTCGCGGATTGGGTCGCGAAGATCTTCTCGCACATTACCGCGCATGCGACATCGCGTTCATCACGCCGCTTAAGGACGGAATGAATCTCGTCGCGAAGGAATATTGCGCGTGCCGCATCGAACAGGACGGCACACTCATTTTGAGTCAGTTCGCCGGCGCGGCCGAGCAACTCAAACCCGAAGCGTTGCTGGTCAATCCTTACGATATCGAGCAAATGGCGGACACAATTGTGAAAGCATTTCGTATGAGCCAAGACGAGCGCACTGCACGAATGAAGCGGATGCGGCGCATGGTTCGTCAGGAGAACGTTTTTTGGTGGGTCGATTCATTCCTTGCCGCAGGATCGCAGTTGGCGAGAAGGGCCCCACGTCGCCGGAGGAGTCGTTAGGGGGATCAGTGTTTCAACACTTCAAGGTCCTCGCCCCAAACCGGTTCCTCCAGTTGCAACGCTGGGTCGTCCAGCTCGGTACGATTAAATTTCTCGTATTGCGCTGAGACATCCGACCAGGGCCGCAAACGCAGCTTGACCCGCTCGCCCGGCCGCCAAGTGTTCCAATCGTGGCAGGGGATTCTTGATCCAGTTCCAAATCAAGCCGCAGCACTTGGATCGGATTTCATATTCAGCTCACATATGTGATCCAAAATTGAAATGCATCATCGAGCTTGGAAGCGCGGAGCGATCATCAGGTAGGAAAAAAGTTGTTGAGAAAACGATTTCTCACTGAGACGCAATCTCATGGCGACGATTGACAGCCTTAAAAGAATTTCGGACACAGTGTGGGAGTTACCCGCGACCTATAAGCAAGGCATGCGTGTGCCGGCGCGGATCATCGCGACCGAGAAACTGATGCGCGAAATGGACGAAGCTGTTTACCAGCAGATCAGCAATGTCGCGATGTTGCCGGGAATCGCGCGGTACGCGCTTTGCATGCCAGATGGTCACAGCGGTTATGGATTTCCCATCGGCGGTGTCGCCGCCATGGATGTACACAAAGGCGGCGTGATCTCGCCCGGCGGCATCGGATTCGACATCAACTGCGGCATGCGCCTGGTCACCACGAACCTGACACTGGAAGATGTGCAACCGCGCTTGAAAGAAATCGTCGATCGCCTTTTTCAACGCGTGCCGGCGGGCGTTGGCACTCACGGCTTCCTCAAACTTTCGCACAGCGAGTTTCGAGACTTGGTGGAACAAGGCGCGCGCTGGTGCGTAGAGCGCGACATGGGCTGGCCGGAAGATCTCGAATTTACCGAGGAGAACGGTTGCATCGCCGGCGCCGATGCATCGAAAATCAGCGAGCGCGCCATCGAGCGCGGCTACAACCAGGTCGGTACCCTCGGCAGCGGGAATCACTATCTGGAGGTGCAGGTCGCGCGGCCAGAGGATGTGCGGGACACGGAGCTCGCACAGAAATTTGGGATCACAATTCCGAACCAGATCGTGGTGATGTTTCACTGCGGCAGCCGCGGCTTCGGACATCAGGTCGCCACAGATTATCTCCAGAAGTTCTTGAAAGTGATGGAGCCGAAGTACGGCATCAAAATCCTGGATCGCGAACTGGCGTGCGCACCATTCGATTCACCCGAAGGCCGCGACTATTTCGCCGCGATGAAATGCGGATTGAATATGTCGTTTGCGAATCGCCAGGTAATTCTTCACCGGATCCGCGAAGTTTTTTCCGAAATTTTCGGTCGCAGCGCTGAAGAGCTCCAGATGCACGTGGTTTACGACGTCTCACATAACACCGCAAAAATGGAACGGCACGTGATCGACGGGAGGCAAAAGACATTGCTCGTGCATCGCAAAGGCTCGACGCGCGCGTTCGGCCCCGGACACGACGAGTTGCCCGCGCGCTATCGCCAGACGGGCCAGCCGGTGATCATCGGCGGCAGCATGGAGACTGGCTCCTACCTGCTCGTAGGCACAACTTCGGGCTCAGGAACATTCTTCAGCACGGCGCACGGCAGTGGCCGCACCATGAGTCGCACCAGGGCACGCAAACAATGGCACGGCAAACAACTTCAGCGCGATCTCGAAGCGCGCGGCATTTACGTTCGCAGCACCTCATGGGCAGGTCTCGCGGAGGAAGCAGGCGGTGCTTACAAAGATATTGATGAGGTAATCGCAGCGACAAAGCTGGCAGGGATCAGCAAGCCGGTCGCGCGATTCACGCCAATCGGAAACGTGAAAGGATGAGCTGAATGACGGACCGCGAAATGACGAATGACGCAGAGCGGCACGCACGGAGTGACGCGCCCTACCGACACAAGCTGAACGTAAACGACACGCGAGTGGTAGGGCGGGCCGTCCTCTGCACGCCGTTTGGTCTCCTTCGCCATTCGCTTTTCCTGCTTTCGCCTTCGTGATATGCAACCGCGAACGCCAATCACGCTCATCACCGGTCCGCTCGGCAGCGGGAAGACGACTTTGCTCCGGCACATTCTCGCAACACACCGCGCGAAGATTGCAATCGTGATGAATGAGTTCGGCGAAATCGCCATCGATACGAAAGTAATTGAAGGCAAGAACGTGCGAATCGCCGAGCTCGGCGGCGGCTGCGTTTGTTGCTCGTTGCTCGGGGAATTCGAAGCGGCGGTGAATGAGATCATCGCGAAGATTGCGCCGGAGAGGATTATCGTCGAAACGACCGGGCTCGCCGAACCCGAAGCGCTCGTGTTCGACATTCAGGAAGCGCTACCGCAATGCCGGCTCGACAGTGTGGTTTCAGTCATTGACGCGGACATGCTCATTCGTTTCCCGGAACTGGGCCGCACGACCCGTCTGCAAATTGAAGGCGCAGACATTTTGCTTTTGAATAAAATCGACCTCGTCGAGCCAGCGCAGATCCGGCCGCTCCAGAGCAAATTGCGTGAAATCAATCCGACCGCGGCGATCGTTCGTACCGAGCGTGGCAGGATTGATCCCGAACTGTTGTTTGGAATTGAACTCGAGAGAAAAATCACACGGCCGAAACATCAGCATCAGCCTGAATTCGAATCTTTCGCATTCACTTCCGGCAAAATTTTTTCGCGCGTTTGTTTCGAAGACTTTGCAAGTAGCCTGCCGGCGAACGTCGTTCGCGCCAAGGGTTTCATACGCTTCGCCGAAGGAGGGCAACTATTCAATTTCGTGGCCGGCCGCTGGGAACTGGAGCCATTTGAATCCGATCGCACCGAACTGGTGTTTATCGGGAAGAAAATTGCGGCGGAAAAGAAGACGATCCTGCGCGCGCTTAATGAATGCGCTGTGAATGAAGATCATGTAATTCGTTGAGTCGTTACACCGTTACATCGCATTTTCGATTTAACGATTCAGCGATATAACGAATCAACGTGGCGCAGCCCATGCCCTACAAATATCTGGAGGAAATCGGAACTGCCGATATCGCTTTTGAAGCGACCGGGCGCGATTTGCCGGAATTGTTTAGCGACGCTGCTGATGCGACCACGAACGTGATGATCGACAACATTGAGGCGATTCAGCCGCGCCAGACACGCCACATCGAGCTCTGGAACGACAAGCTCGACATGTTGCTGTTCGATCTCTTGCAGGAGCTGATCTTTCTCAAAGACGCCGGACGTTTGCTGCTGCGCATACGAGAAGTGCAAATCGAGGAAAGAGATCAAATTCATTTTCTGAAGGCAACTGCTGTGGGCGAACCGCTCGATACGGAACGGCATCATCAACGCGCGGACGTGAAGGCGGTGACGCTTCACGATTTCTTTGTCGAACAAACTGAGGGCGGATGGAAGGCGAGAGTGCTTTTGGATATTTGAGTGATCCGCTGAGACAGCGGACACTACGGCGATCCCGCTATTTTGGTTCCAGCGCGACGTAACCGCTGCGGCCCTGACTGTAAACGCGGATCAGAATTTTCTCGTTAGGCTTCAGTTTCTTGCTGATCGCAAGGAGATCCTTCGCGTTCTTCACGGACTGCTTGTTCACTTCCTGGATCACGTCGCCTTCGCGCAGACCAGCTTTGGCCGCCGGTGACTCCTCATCGATGTCGGCAATCACCGCGCCTTGAACGTCCTTTGAAAGATTAAGCGCCGTACGAATGTCATCGGTGATGTTCGTTACAGCCACCTCGCCGAAAACTGTAGTTCTTTCCGGCTGCGCGGTTTCTTCAGACGCTGTCTCCGCGCCCTCCTCAGCAGCACCGGGAGGCATCTCGCCAAGTTGGACGTCGAATGTTTTGGTCTGACCTTCGCGATTGACTTCCATGTGCGCCTTGGTCCCGGGCGCCATCGAGCCGATCATCAAACGTAACTCGCGTGGGTCTTTGATTTTTCTCCCGTTCACCGCGGTGATGACATCGCCGGTTTTGATCCCCGCTTTTGCCGCCGGAGCGTTTGGTTCAACCTCACCCACAAGCGCGCCGGTGGGTTGACCTTTCAGCTTCATCGCGTCGGCTATTTCCGGAGTGAGGGTTTGCACAGAGGTGCCGATGTACCCGCGCACGACGCGACCTTTGTCACGCAAGCTCTGCATCACCTCACGCGCCAGATTTGCAGGGATGGCGAAGCCGATCCCCTGGTTTCCGCCGCTGCGGGTGAAGATCGCCGTGTTAATTCCGAGCAGCCGGCCGTCGATATCAACGAGCGCGCCACCGGAGTTGCCCATGTTAATAGCTGCGTCAGTCTGGATAAAATTTTCGTAATCAACGATGCCCATGCCGCCGCGGCCGACCGCGCTGATGATTCCCATGGTGACCGTTTGCCGCAGGCCGAATGGATTGCCGATCGCCAACACAATGTCGCCCGCGCGCGCTTTGTCGCTGTCGGCAAAGTTGATGCAGGGCAAATTGTTCTCGTCGATTTTTAACAACGCAACATCCGTGCCTAGATCGGTGCCAATCTTTTTTGTCTTAAATCTGCGAAGATCGTTGCCAAGCCCGACCATTATTTCGTCGGCGCCTGAAACAACGTGATTGGCTGTGAGGATGTATCCGTCCGGGCTGACAATTACACCCGAGCCGAGGCCTTGCAGCGTCTGTTTGCCCTGTCTTTGCGGAGCTCGATCTCCAAAAAACTGCCGCAACGTATCATCGGAAAATGGAAACCCCGTCTGCCCGCGCGAGATAGTCTGTGTGGTAAACACTGTCACAACACTCGGGGCGACCTTCTCCACAACGGGTGCGAAGGTGGTAATAATTCCCTCGCGCGTCTGCTGGGGTTGCTGTGCTGCGACAGGAGACGGACCCGTGTGTACGCACAGCACCGCGAGTGCGAACAGCGCGCACGACCTCAAAATTCCGTTGCCCATAAAGCGTTGCCTTCAAAAGAGAATCGGACGCACAATCACCATCGGCTCTTTTTTTGTCGCGTGTCCGGTCCGGCGCGTCGTCTTGTGGCGAACGCAAGTGAACGCTGGGCCGAGGACTGCCCGCCCTATCACAAATCCAGTGGTAGAGCGCGTGACTCCGTGCGCGCCGCGGAGTGCCCCGCTGTAGCCGCGTCTCTGCGAGACGCGTCGTACGCGGTTTGCGAGCGTGCCAGAGGTGCGCTTCGCACAGCGAAGCGGCTACAGGCGCTATGGGCGAGGCGGTGGTGTTGGCCGAGCCCGTGGCGTTGGCGTAGGCCGACCGCTTGGCGTACCGGTAGGCGTTGCAGTGGCGGTCGCAGTTGCTGTTGCTGACGGTGTCCCAGTTGGCGTTGCTGTAGCAGTTGCCGTTGGTGTTGGAGTTGGTGACGCACCGCCCAAGCAGAAGATCTCCATATCGCCCGCTGGCGTAGCGGGCTCGTAGCCGCCTGCCAGCCAAATCCGCGTCGTGCCGTCTGTGTCGGTTGGGAAGTTGCGCCGCGCATTCACAAACGCAGGAACAGGGGTGTTCACTGCCCAAGTGTTAGAAACCGGATCATATGCATCCACCTCGTTCGAGGGATTGGGCGCGACTCTACCCCCGCCCATGACCAGCATTTTGCCGTTGAAGGCAAGCCCTCGCGTCTCCCCTGTGGCGCGTGGTATGGCTGCTATGCTGCCAATGGTGTTGCTGGCGGGGTTGAAGCTGAACGAGTTAGTTGTGTCCACCACCGTACCTCCCTGAAAATCTGACGCCCCTCCTACGTAGATGATCCCGCTTATGGAGCATGTCGGTGCATACATGACCCCTTCCGGGGTGTTCACCTGCTGTAGCCACTTGGCGCCTACTCCAGCCGTGGGATCAAACTGCCAGATTTCGTTGGTCGAAGCTACGTTGATGTTGAACCCGCCTACTATGTACAGCTTGTTGTTAACAACTGCGAATCCACCTGGCAGGATTGTACCCCCGACATCGCCTGGCCAGTCATCCCCGGTGAGCGTGTTAGTAGTGTCGGTAACGGGATTGTAGCGAAAGACGCGGCCAGTAGCTGTCGTCGCCCCGGCAGCCGAGCCGCCTACACAGTAAATGTAGGGCGTTCCCGATTCGGCAAGCACTCCACAGGCCATGTTGTTCATCTGGTTGTCCGGCAATGTCACGCCCGTCTGGGTCCAGCTGTTGGAGCTCGGCGTGTAGCGAAGCACGTGCTGAAAGTCAGAGCCTGGCGCGTCTGAGGTACGGCCACCAATAGTATAGAAGTTGCCGTCGGCGGGAAACCAAACGCCAACCGCTCTGACCAACGTTGCAGGCGGAGTAGGCAGGTTTGGACCGGCTGACCAGCCCGACGGCGCGCAACCGCCGGAGACATTCACCACCCCAGTCATCCCAAAACTGCAGTGCGCCAGACAGTGGTACAAATAAGTGCCAGGCTCCGCGAAAGTATGCGTATAAACAAAGCCCGTATTGTTAAGAGTTCCCGGAAAGCAGCTCATATCGTTAGGGGAACAATATTGCGAATCAGCCACGCAAGGCGGTCCGCTGGTGACACTGTGACCGTTCCCAGCCCACGTCCACTGTACCGTGTCACCCACCGAAATGTTGACTGTGTCCGGGTGAAATGCGAAATCGGGCCCGACCGTCACATCGAAAATCGTACTGGTGTCCGATGGTGCACCACTCACTGCCGGCAGGCCGTTTCTATCGAGAATGCTGATCGCCGGTGCGCCAGAGTGCACATGAGAAGGCGCGCTCTTTGAGTTAGGCACACTTGCGCTCTTCTGGCCAGATTCAGCGCGCACCAAGAACCCGACGGCAAAAATGACTGCCACCCAAACAACCAACCGTGCTGCGTTTGATATTTTCATGAGTTATTTATTCTTCGGCGCGTCAGCATTCCGGATTTTCTTATGTCGAAGCGCAGCTGACGCTCTGCGGTTCAACGTGAATCGCGATATTTGCTCAGGAACCCGTACCAAAGCCAAGCAAAATCTTTGGGATGATACATACAGAAGCAGGATTACGGACGAGGAAAAAGTAACACGATTGTTACCTGCGCAGTGTGCGAACGCAGAGCTCCTCGCTGCAACTTACGGGCGAGGGGGCGGTGTGGGACGAGCCCTTGGAGTAGGAGTAGCGCGTGGTGTCACCCTGGGTGTAACTGTTGGAGTAGGCGTCGGTGTCGACCCCGGTTCCCCGCCGTTTGCTGTCCAGAGAATTGTACCGTTGTCGCCGACTGCGATCCCTCGCAACGCGTCACTTGCGAAGGAAACGTCGTTAAGATTGGCGGAAGTCCCACTGGTCTCATCGATCCAGGTGATTCCGGCGTCAGTGCTGTGTGAGATTCGTCCTCCCCAGCCCGCCGCGAAGCCGCTGGTTGACTGTGGAAAATCAAGTCCCTGGATCGCCTGATCGAAGAATAGCGTCGACCAATTCATTCCACCATCAATCGTTCTGGCGATGGCGCCGCGTCCATCAAACACCATTCCCGAAACAACGCCGGTGTTTTGGTCGAAGAAAAATAGGTCAGTGCCACCGCCTTCGTTTTTATCAAAATAAAAAGGCTGAAACGCCCAACTGACGCCGCCATCAGTGCTGGCGCCAAGCAGCGACTGGGAGATCGAATTTTGCCCCGCAACAAAACCGATGGTGGCACTCAGCATCTGCGCGCCCAGGAACCCGCCGCCGAAAAATCCGCTTTGACTGATCTGCCATGAAGCACCTGCATCCGTCGAATAGAGGATGTCCTGTGAATCGCCTCCGGAGATCCCATTTACGCCGCTGAACGAGACGGATCGAAGATTTTCTGTCACTCCGCTGGTAACGCCCTGCCATCCGGCGCCGCCGTCAGTTGTGCGGAGAATCAATCCCTGCTCCCCGACAGCAACTCCTTGAGTCGCATCGAAAAAATAGACGTCGTGCAATGCGTTCGTTGTGCCTGAAGTCAGGAGTGACCACGTCATTCCGGCGTCCATCGTCTTAACGATAGTACCGGCGTCACCCACCACAAAACCGACTCCTGAATCGAGCAGATATCCCCGATTCAAATTGTTGCTTGTTCCCGAATTGGCAGCCGACCATTGACCAAACACGGTTACGGCCGAGCAGAAAACGAGCGATAAAAGAAGATGAACAGTTTTGCTCATAATGTCATTCTGAGCGAAGCGAAGCTGCAATGCAGCCCCGAATGCTTTCGGGGCGAGGCCAGGCTTTCAATCTCGGATCGACTTTGGACCGATCCGCGAAGCCAAAAGACTGAGATGTTTGAAAGCCCGGCCTCATGCTTCGCATTTCGTTGCAGCGCACCGCTCAAGATGACAGCCGTATTTAAAAAGTGTTTGTAATGATTGATCCTCATTCAAGAAACGAAACGGCTACCGTTTGTGGCGCCCGATTTCGTGAAGCAGCTCTATCTGGATCTGTTGAATCTCGAATAGCCGATTATATTGGCGGCGCAAGAGATGATCCAGTTTCTCGTGCAAATGCCGGATCTCGAGCTCCGCTTTCAAATTCACCTTGTAATCATTTTCCGCGCGTAACCGATCGCGCGCTTCGGCACGATTTTGACTCATCATAATAATCGGCGCCTGGACCGCAGCGAGACAGGAGAGAACAAGATTTAGCAGAATGAATGGATATGGATCGAATGCACGTGTGGCGAGCACAACACCGTTCACGATGATCCAGAGGAGCAGTACTGCGCCGAAACTGATCAGAAATTTCCAGCTACCGCCGAACTCCGCAATCTGGTCGGAGAGTCGCTCGCCAAACGTGAGTTTCCTTTCGAATTGTTTGCTGATGTCCGCCGAAAGAATTTCATGTTGTTCCAGACTCTCGATGACTTCCTGATCGAGCGCGGAAAGTTCGCCGATCTCCTCTTCCAAAACTTCCTTGACGTATTCTTTGCGGAATTCGCCCAAGTCTTCAAAGCAGATGAACGCTTTCGGGTCGAGGTCCGGTATTTTCTTCTTGATGAACTCCAGCAGGGATGGCCGAATCAATTCCGCGATCATTCCGCCGTGTGGCGACTTCGACTTTTTACAAACGTGACAAACGAGTGGTGCGGTGGTCATCGGGAATAGCTGCCGAATTAAGCGGTTTCCACACGGATTGTCGATTCCGGTTTCAATCTGCTT
>Ga0306920_100013732_pt1 | contig 11042 bp, 10 predicted proteins | sample flu12Cox44000170_FD_204666 | JGI IMG/M metagenome (GOLD analysis project Ga0306920, IMG submission 204666) | Lab enrichment of tropical soil microbial communities from Luquillo Experimental Forest, Puerto Rico - flux4day.12C.oxic.44.000.170 (v2)... | ecosystem: Environmental > Terrestrial >...
CTGCTCCGGTCTTGACCTGCAGCTGGCGCGGAAGTTGATCAAGCAGGGATGTCCCCCCAGCTTGGCGATCAAGATCGCTCTCTAGCTGACGGTCGAGCGGACGGTGCGCGGGCTTCGCCGCCGTTGTGAGACGAGAGCGGTGGTTTCAGGACGGGGCGGGTTCCGGGAAGGTTGCGGGCCAGTTCGAGTCTGGCACCCGGGACCCGATACCCCGAGCGAACGCAGGCCGGCGCCGCGCGGGCGAAGTGGACGAACGGCGGGGCGCCGCCCGCGGCTGCCTCTCATGGGGCTCGCGGGCCGCGTACTCGCCGGCTACTGCTGGACGTAGACCAGATCGCGGTAGATCTCGAGGTCGTGTTCTACGGTCGTGCGACGGGGTGTCTGGTCCCGCTCGTGGTAGGTGACGGTGGCGGCGAAGCGGGTGGGCTGGTTGCTGGCGAAGTAGGCCGCGCTCGTGTCGAGGAGCGTTCGGATCCGCCTGCCGGCCATGAGGAACGGCAGGTGGCGGAAGAGCGCCTGCCGGCCGATCTCGCCGCCACCGACCCCGATCAGCGGCTGGTCGAACTGACAGGAGACGTCGAGTGCCGGCTGCTGGCCGAGATTGACCAGCTCGAGGTAGAGGAGGCCGTCTTCGAAGACGACGTCGAGAACGACGTCGGCCCCCGCTTCGCGCGTGCTTGTCACCTCAGGAAGTGGCGAGCGACAACCCTTCGATGGCGAGCTCGAGAGTCTCGATCGCAACCTCGTTGCCCTTGGCATCGAAGCTCGGCCCCTGCCACTTGCAGGGCCAGGCATTGACGAGGTTCCAGCGCAGCAGCTCCTGGCCCTGGTCGTCGCGGAGGACGATCGACACCGACCGTCGGTCGCCTTCGCCGTCGACGACGTGCTGACGCCACTCCCACAGCTCGGTGCCACTCGTTATTCCTCGCTTCAGGGTGATATTCGAGTACTTCGTCAGTCCGGGAAGCTTTCGTGTCGATCCCCGCATCGCGCCCGTGCGGTACTCGATCACCGTCGTCTCACTCGACAGGCCGCTGACCTCGCTGAAGTCCGCGACAGCGACGCCTTCGATCTCGACCACGAAGTTGAAGCTCTTGTACGGATCCTGGTTCCCCGGCACCAAGCACCCTTCGACACTCCGCCGCCATGCCCTTCACATGCTGTGCGCCGCCGGCAGGACGAGAGGCCGCGCACACGGTCATCGACGCGCGTAGGTTTACTTGCCGATGTCCTCACCACGTATCGACGCTCGCCGCGATCCAGACGGCCGCCGGATCGAGATCATCCCGGCCGCCGACGCCGTCTTCCGGCCGGAGAGCTGATGCTCGACCTGCTCCCGGACAGCGCGCGGGTCGAGGACGGCGAGCTGACGCTCGGCGGCGTGCGCGCCTCGACGCTCGCCAACGAGTTCGGCACGCCGCTCGCCGTCTACTGCGAGAAGACCGTTCGCGCCCGGGCCCGCGCGTATCGCGAGGCGGCGCCGGATGCGGTCACGCTCTACGGCTCGAAGGCATTCCCGAACGTCGCCCTGCTCGAGCTGCTCGCGGACGAGGGGCTGGGGGCGGACGTGTCCACTCTGGGCGAGCTCGCGCTGGCCGTGCGCGCCGGCGTTTCGCCGGAGCGGATCGTCGTTCACGGCAACAACAAGTCGGACGAGGAGCTTCGCCGCGCGGCGGAGACCGACGCCTGGCTCGTCGTCCTCGACGCGGAGGACGAGGTCGAGCGGGCGGCCGCGGCCGGTGTCCGGCGCGTGCTCGTGCGGGTCACGCCCGGGATCGACCCGGACACGCACGATGCGATCAAGACCGGCCACCGGGGGTCGAAGTTCGGGCTCCCGCCGGAGCAGGCATTGCGCGCGGTCGCGCGGGCGGGAGAGCTCGGACTGGACGTGCAGGGGCTCCACGTGCACCTCGGCTCCCAGCTCCTCGACGTGTCGCCGGCCCGGTTCTCGGTGGACTGGCTCGCCGGGTTCGCGGCCGAGTGCCGTGCCGAGCTCGGGTGGACGCCGCGGGTCGTCGACGCCGGGGGCGGGCTCGGAATCAGATACGTGGAGTCGGACGAGGCGCCGACGATCCGGGACTTCGCCGGGACGATCGTCGACCGCGTAGGCCGGGCCTGGGCGCTGCACGGGCTGCCAACGCCCCGGCTCGTCTTCGAGCCCGGGCGCTCGCTCGTGGGCGAGGCGGGCGTGATGCTCTACCGCGTCGGCGTCGTGAAGCGGTCGAGCGAGACGACGACGTACGTGGCGGTGGACGGAGGGATGTCGGACAACCCCCGCCCGCAGCTTTACGAGGCGCGCTTCTCATGCCTGCTCGCGAACCGCGCCGACGAGCCGGCGGCCGGGACCTACACCGTCTGCGGCCTGCACTGCGAGTCTGGCGACGTGCTCGTGGAGCGCGCGCCGCTGCCGGCGCCCGTCCGCGGCGACCTCCTCGGTGTGCCGGCGGCGGGCGCGTACACGCTGGCCATGGCCTCCAACTACAACGCGGTGCCGCGGCCGGCGGCAGTGCTCGTCGCCGACGGCCGGGCGCGGCTGATCCGGCGACGCGAGACGCTGGACGACCTGCTCGCGCTCGAGGCATGAGCGCGCCCGACCGCACGCGCCCGGTCCTGGTCTGGTCGGACTACATCTGACCGTTCTGCCGGCTCGGCCAGCCGACGGCCGAGTGGATCGCGCGCCGGTTCGGTGCCGAGGTGACGTGGCTGCCGTTCGACCTTCATCCGGAGTATCCGGAGGAGGGCATCTCCCGCGAGCAGCTGCACGCGCGCTACGGCCAGACGTTCCACGACCGGCTGCGTGAGCGGTTCGCCGCCGAGGGGCTCGCGTACAACCCGCCGCCCGGGACGGTTCCGAACACGATGCGGGCGCTGCGCGTGACCGAGCTGGCGCGCGAGCGAGGGTTGCACGCAGCCGTCCACGACCGGCTCATGGACGCCTACTGGGCGCAGGCGCGGAACATCGGCGACCCGGACGTGCTGCGCGGGCTCGCGGTCGAAGCCGGCCTCGACGGGTCAGAGGTGGACGAGGTGCTGGCGGGCCAGGCGTACCGCGACCGCGTGCTCGCACTGACGGCACAGGCCGTGTCGATCGGCGTGACCGGCGTGCCCGGCTTCCTGCTCGACCGCCGCCTGCTCGTCCTCGGCGCGCAACCGCGGGAGGTGTTCGAGCGCGCCTTCGCCGAGCTCGAGGCTACGAACGGAGCGCCGCGGGATCCGTGACCGGTGCCTGACAGGCAAAGCGCTCGCACACGTAGACCGTCGGCCGGCCGTCGACCGCCGACTTTCCCGCGAGCAGGGGCACTCCGTGGTCCGGCCCGAATGCGACGACCGTGTTCGGTTCGAACGCCGCGAGCGCCGCGCGGGCGACCTCGTCCTCGGGCTGCCCGACGATGGCGATCTCGCGCGGTTGCGACAGGTAGAGATCGAGCGCGCACAGCGCCCAGGCGAAGAACGAGGGGCTGCGGGCGAGTGACGGCCCGACGAGGCGAAGCACCGACACGGCCCGACGCTCGAGCTCGTCGTCGCCGTAGATCCTCGCCAGCCGGAGCAGCACGTGGGCGAGCATCGAGTTGCCCGACGGGACCGGGCTGTCGCCGAGGTCCTTCGTTCTGGCCACGAGCTGCTCGCCGTCCGCGGGTGCCATGAAGAAGCCCCCGCGCTCGTCGTCCGCGAACAGCCGGGAGGCGAGCAGGGCCACACGCCGCGAGTTCTCGAGATAGCGCAGCTCGCCGGTCGCGACGTGGAGCTCGTAGAGGCCGTGGGCCACGTTGGCGTAGTCGTCGAGATAGCCGGTTCCGGTCGCGCGGCCGGCGCGGTGGCTGCGGTGCAAGCGGCCGTCGGAGGAGAGCGGCCCGAGGAGGAAGTCGGTAAGGAGGCGGGCGACATCGACCCATTCGGGACGGTCGAGCCGGCGGCCCGACTCGGCCAGCGCGGCCAGCGCGAGCCCGTTCCAGGACGCGATCGCCTTGTCGTCGCGCGCGGGCTGCGGTCGCTCGTCCCGGATCGCGAGCAGCCGCGACCGCGTCTCGGGTGCGAGCTCGCCGCGGACGACCGAGCGCCCGTGCTCGAACGGCTCGAGGAGCGGCGCCGCGTCCGGGCCGACCTCATCCGCCGTCCACGTGTACGTGAGCCCCTCGACGCCCTCCGTGTCGGCGTCCTGGGACGACGCGAAGGCGCCCTCCGGCAGGCGAAGCTCACGCAGCATGTACTCGACGGTCTCCTCGACGATCTCGCGGTAACGCGCGCGTCCGGTGAGCAGCCACGCGTGCAGGTAAGCGGGAACGAGAAGCGCGTTGTCGTAGAGCATCTTCTCGAAGTGCGGGACGAGCCAGCGCTCGTCGATCGAGTAGCGGTGGAAGCCGCCGCCGACCACGTCGTACATGCCTCCGGCGGCCATGGCGTCGAGCGTGCGCGTCACCATCTCGAGCTCTCCGCGGCGCATGAGCAGCTCGAGCGCCGAGGCGGGGGGGAACTTCGGCGCGCCGCCGAAGCCGCCCCAGGTGGCGTCGAAGAGGCGCGACAGGCCGCGCACCGCCTCCCCGAGGATCGAGTCCGTGAGCGGGTCGGTCGAGGGCCGGACCTCCGCTCCGCGCCGGATCGCGCCGACGAGCTCGCCGGCCGTCCGGGCGACGTCCGCCGGCCGCTCGCGATAGGCCTCGGCCACCGCCTGCAGGATCTGGCGAAAGCTCGGCAGACCGTGACGCGGCTCGGGCGGGAAGTAGGTGCCGCCGTAGAACGGCTCGCCCTCGGGCATGAGGAAGACCGTCATCGGCCAGCCGCCGTGCCCCGTCAGCGCCGTCACCGCGTCCATGTACAGCCCGTCCAGGTCCGGCCGCTCCTCGCGGTCGACCTTCACGTTCACGTACAGGTCGTTCATCAGCGCCGCCGTCTCGCCGTCCTCGAACGACTCGTGCGCCATCACGTGGCACCAGTGGCACGCGGCGTAGCCGATCGAGAGCAGGATCGGCCGGTTCTCGGCCCGAGCACGTGACAGCGCCTCCTCGCCCCACGGATACCAGTCGACCGGGTTGTCGGCGTGCTGGAGCAGATACGGACTCGTCTCCTGCGCCAGCCGGTTCACCGCGACAGTCTGTCGTTTCCGGCGCGAGCTGCGGGGAAAGAGGAGTGCGGTGACGTCCTTTGCCTCGCTGCGAACGGCCGCGGCCGACGGCCGCGCCTGCCCCGGTCAAGCACTTCAAGTGGCGCCCGCGCGGCAAGCGGCGGACCCACGACAGGCCGAGCTGGTCGGAGGTCGCGCCCTGCCGTCCGTGGCTCGAGGGCGAGGTCGGCGCGATCCGGCCCCGGGCGATCGTCGCGCTCGGCGCGACGGCGGCCCGCGCCGTCGTCGGACGGACGGTCGCGATCACGCGCGAGCGTGGGCAGCCGCTCGACTCCGAACTCGCGCCGCTCGTCGTCGCCACCTTCCACCCGTCGGCGGTGCTGCGCGCCCGGGATCGGAAGGATGAGCTGCTCCAGGAGCTGACCGACGACCTCCGCGTCGTGGCGAAGCGCCTGCGCATAGCATCGAGCGCATGACCTTCCTTCCCCTGCGCGGCATCCGCGTCGTCGACGTCACCACGTCGCTGGCCGGTCCGTACTGCACCGAGGTGCTGGCCGCGCTCGGCGCGGACGTGGTCAAGATCGAGCCGCCGGGCACGGGCGACGAGGCGAGGACGTGGGGGCCGCCCTTCTGGGGCGGCGAGAGCACGCTCTTCCTGACCGCCAACGCGGGCAAGCGCTCGGTATGCGTCGACCTTCGTCGCGGACACGACGTGATGCTCCGTCTGGTCGACCGCGCCGACGTGTTCGTGCAGAGCCTCCGCCCCGGGCTCGCCGAGGCGCGCGGGCTCGGCGCCGATCCGCTGCGCGCCCGCAACCCGAGGCTCGTGTACTGCGCGATCCGCTCGTTCGGACGCACCGGGCCCTGGCGCGACCGGCCCGGCTACGACCCGCTCGCGCAGGCGGCCGGCGGGATCGTCAGCGTCACCGGCGAGCCGGGGCGCGACGGCGTTCGAGCCGGGGTGTCGGTCGCGGACCAGGGCACGGGGATGTGGGCGGCGCTCGGAGTCCTGGGCGCGCTTCACGAGCGCGAGCGGACCGGAGAGGGGCGTGAGGTCGACGTATCGCTGTACGAGACGGCGCTCGGCTTCATGGCCTACCACCTCACGGGCTTCCTCGGTGCCGGCGCCGTTCCCTCGGGCCGCGGCACCGCCTTCCCGTCGATCGTGCCCTACCAGGCGTTCTCGGCCGCGGACGGCCGCCTGATGATCGCCGCCGGCAACGACCGCCTGTTCGCCGCGCTGGGCGATGCGGCCGGCCTTCCGGAGCTCGCATCCGACCCGCGGTTCGCGACCAACGCCGACCGGGTGGCCAACCGCGAGGCCCTCACGGCCCTGCTCCAGGAACGGTTCGCCGCGGAGAGCCGGACGCACTGGCTCGACCGGTTCGCGGACGCCGGCGTGCCAGCCGCGCCCGTCCAGGATGTGTCCGAGGTGGCTACGGCCGATCAGACGCAGGCGCTCGGGATCCTGCAGGAGCTTCCGCATCCGGATCTCCCCGACCTGCGGATTCCCGCCCTCCCCCTGTCGGTCGACGGCGAGCGCATCCGCCACGCCTCGGCGCCGCCGGTTCTCGGGGCCCACACCGCCGAGGTGCTCGCCGAGGTCGGCCTCCCCGAACAGGACATCGAAACGCTGGCGGCGACGGGCATCGTCTCCCTCGGCGATCGCTAGGATCCGTGTCCGTGGGCGTGAAGGTTCTCGTCGGCACGCGCAAGGGGCTCTTCTCCCTGACCGGCGACGACACGCGGCGCGAGTGGCAGGTGGAGGAGCCGCAGCTGACCGGCTGGGAGGTCATGCACGCGGTCGCCGATCCCCGGGACGGCGCGCTCTACGCGTGCTCGACGAACATGGTCTACGGCGCGACCCTGCACAGATCGACCGACGGCGGCAAGACCTGGGAGCGCTCCGAGCAGGTCGGCCTGCCGGAGGAGAGCGGCCTCAAGGTCGAGAAGCTCTGGCACGTCCGCCCGGGCCATCCGGATCGCCCCGGCGAGCTGTGGCTCGGTGGCGCGCCGGGTGTCCTCTTCCGCTCGCAGGACTCGGGCCAGACCTTCGAGCCGGTCGAGAGCATCCTCGAGCACCCGACGCGTGAGCGCTGGCAGCCCGGCGCCGGCGGGATGTGCTGCCACACGATCCAGCTCGATCCGTCCGACCCCGACCGGGTCGTGATCGCCATCTCGGCAGCGGGTGCGTTCCGGACGGACGACGGCGGCGAGACGTGGTTCCCGAAGAACAAGGACGTCGCCGCCGACTTCATGCCCGACGACCCGTACCCGGAGGTCGGCCAGTGCGTGCACAAGCTGCTCGTCCACGCGGCGAGGCCCGAGCGCTGGTGGCAGCAGAACCACTGCGGCGTCTACCGCTCCGACGATCGGGGTGACAGCTGGGAGCGGCTCGACAAGAACGGTCTCCCGAGCGACTTCGGCTTCCCAGTGCTGATCCATCCTCGCGACCCGGACACGGCGCTCGTCATCCCCGAGGAGGGCGCGATGAACCGCGTCACCGTCGGCGGGAAGCTCGGCGTCTACCGCACGCGCGACGCTGGCGCGTCCTGGGCGCCCATCTCGGACGGCCTGCCCGAGCAGGCGTGGTCGGTGATCCTCCGCGAGGCGTCCGCATCCGACACGCTGGACCCGGCCGGCTTCTACTTCGGAACCCAGAGCGGGAGCGTCTTCGCGTCGCCGAGCGAGGGCGACGACTGGGTGCTGGCCGCGAGCGACCTGCCGCCTGTGCTGTCGGTCGAGGTCGCCGACACCGACTAGGCCGACCCCGTGGTCGTCGTCGTCCTTCCCGCGCTCCTCGCCCGGGAGGCCGGCGGAAAGAAGCAGGTCGAGGTCGAGGCGGGCGCGGTCGGCGAGGCGCTCCGCTCGCTCCCGGTCGCCGACCTCCTCTTCGACGAGCGCGGCGAGCTGCGACGGCTCGTCAACGTCTACGTCGACGGCGTCGATGCGCGCGAGCACCAGGGCGTCGACACACGCGTCGAGGACGGGCAGACGCTGATCGTCCTCCAGGCGGTCGCGGGCGGCTAGGGAAGCGCCCCGTGCCGCGCCCGGTAGGCGCGGGTCTTGCGGCGGTTGCCGCAGAGCTGCATCGAGCACCAGCTCGCCGAGCGGTTCTTCGAGTAGTCGTAGAACGCCCAGCGGCAATGGTGGTTGCGGCAGCACTTGAGCCGCTCCCAGCTGCCGTCGGCCATGGCCGTGAAGCTCACCGCAAGGAGGCGGCCGACTGCGCCGTCGATCCCCGGGGCTCCGGCCACGAGCTCGGGCCGCGAGAAGTCGATCGACAGCGAGGCGGCGTCCGCGGCCTCGGCCAGCACGGGCCACGGCTCGCCTTCCATCGGCTGGAGGTTGTTCGCGTGCAGCAGCTCACGGAGCGCCTCCCGGACCGAGCGCGCCCGGTCGAGCTCCGGCGCCGACGCGGTCACCCCCTCGCCCGCGAGCCAGGTCTGGAGCCAGTCCTCGCCGCTCTCGCAGTTGACCGTGTTGACGAACAGCTGGACCCGCCGCAACGGTTCGGGCGCGGCGTTCGGAATGTCGTAGCGTGGTGCCTTGCGGCCTGCCATTGGCGACACCAGTATAATCCGTTCACCGGTTTTGGCCCGCTTCCTCTACCCGCTCCGACTCGCCGGTGCGCGTCTGCGCCATCGCCCGGGGCTGGCGGTTCTCGTCGGGCTCGGAGTCGCGGTCGGCGCCGGGGCGCTCGCCGCCGTCCTCGGCGGCAGCCTCGTGGCCCAGGACCGCGCGCTGGGGCGCGACCTGCAGCAGCTCGACCCCGCGCAGCGCGTCCTGCGCGCCTCGTGGGGCGGGGTCCCGGGCCAGACCTCCGAACGGTTCGGGAGCCTGGATGCGGTCGCGACCGGGGCGCTCGGGAGGCTCGCGCACCGGCAGCCGTTCGCCACTGCGGTCTTCCGCGAGAGCACGATCGGCGGCGCGATCACCGACCTGACCGCGATCGAAGGCGTGCGCAACTGGGTGCACCTGCACTCGGGGCGTTACCCGCGTCCGTGCACGCCCGCGCGCTGCGAGCTGATCAAGGTGGGCGGCCGGGGTGCGGTGCCCTCCGACCCGAGCCTGCACCTGGTCGTCGTCGGCAAGGGGACGCTGGTCTCGGATCTCCCGCTCGGGAACGACATCGGCCAGAAGCTGAACCCCGCCGTGGAGCAGGCGGCGACCTACCACGCCGCCAAGGCCGTGCCCATCCTGGTCGCCGACGGCGTCTCGGCGCTCGCGGCGGCGCCCTTCACGGCCGACCTGTACCGCTCGTACAGCTGGATCGTCCCGCTCCAGCGCGGCGACGTGCACGCGTGGGACGTGGGGAGCTTCCAGTCGCGCGTAACGCATGCCCAGTCGCAGCTCCAGTCCGCCTCCGAGTTCTTCGGGCTGGACGCGCCGACGGACGCGGTGCAGGGGGCGAGCGACTCGAGCACGGTGGCGGGCCGACGGTTGCTGCTGATCGGCGGCGAGGCGGCGGCGCTCCTGCTCGCCTTCGCGCTGCTGGCCGCGGCGAGCGGAAGCCGGCGCAACCAGGCGGCGATGCGGCGGCTCACCTGGCTCGGCGCCAGCCCTGGACAGCGCGGGCTCGTGTTCGCGGCCGAGGCGATCGCGATCGCGGTCGTCGGCACGGTCGTCGGCTGGGCGGCCGGCGCCGCGACCGCCGCCGGCATCGCCGACGCCGCCGGATCGCCGGCAGGTGCCGTACTTCGTCACTCCGTTCTCTCCTGGGCCGGGATCGCCACCGCCGCCGGCCTGGCCGTCGCGGCCACGGTCGTGCTCCTGCTCTCTCTCTGGCGTCCTCGACGACGCGTCGGGCCGTTGACGATCACGGCGATCGACGTAGCCGCCGTGGGCGCGCTCGTCGCCGTCGTCCTCGCCCTCGTCCGGGGCAGCGCCGACTCCGAGTCGATCGCGCAGGAGCAGGGCACCGGCGTCTTCCTGCTGCTCCTCCCGGGCCTGGTCGCCTTCGTGGCGGCGGTGGTCGCGGTCCGGCTGCTCCCGCTCGTCCTGCGCCTGCTCGAGCGCGCATGCCGGCGGGCCGTCGTGCCCCTCCGGCTGGCCGCAGTCTCACTTGCCCGCAACCCTGGGCGGAGCGCGATCGCCGTCTCCTTCCTGGTCGTCTCGATCGGCCTCGCCACGTTCGCAGGCGCGTACCGCTCGACGCTGGCGCGCAACCAGGCGGACGAGGCCGCGTACGCGGTACCGCTCACCGCGACGCTGCAGGAGGACTTCACGCAGGGCGTCTACCCGCTCGACGCCGCTCCGCTCAGCGTCTATCCCAGGCTCGGGCCCGGCGCGACCGCCTACCCGGTGACACGCGTGATGGGAAACGCCTCCGGCGGCGGTCAGCTGGGAACGACCATCCTCGGCGTCCCCTCGTCCGCGCTCGCCAAGCTGCGCTGGCGAAGCGACTTCTCCCCGCTCGGCCGCTCGCAGCTCGCGAGCCTCGTACGCCCCCGGCGACCAGTCGCGCTCCGCGGGCTGCAGCTCCCACCCGGAGCGAACGAACTCGAGCTCCCGGTGCGCGTGGTCGGCGACGGGGTCGCGATCGCGGCGAGCATCGAGACGAAGGAGGGCGACTTCGAGCTGATCGTCTTCGGGCACACCCGGACCGGATACTTCGGCAGGTCGCGACGAGCCAGGACCGCCGTTCTGACCGCGCCGATCCCGAGCGACGTGCGCGGTGGGCTGCTCACCGGCTTCGCCCTCGACCTGCCGACAACCGGGACGCGCGTCTACGTGCCGCAGATCACCGGCACCGTCGTGATCGGCCGGCTCCGAGCCGTCGGGCCGGGGGTCTCGAGGACGCTGCCCGGCTACGGGGGCTGGATCGGGGTCGACGGCGCCCACCCGGCGCACCCGTCCGGGGGAGCGACGCAGATCCGCTACGTGATCACGCCGACGCTGCAGACCCGCTTCCGCCCTCGCGAGCCGAGCGACCTCGGGCCGATCCCGGTGATCGCCTCGCCCGACCTCGCGGCTGCCGCCG
>Ga0306920_100013734_pt1 | contig 11041 bp, 5 predicted proteins | sample flu12Cox44000170_FD_204666 | JGI IMG/M metagenome (GOLD analysis project Ga0306920, IMG submission 204666) | Lab enrichment of tropical soil microbial communities from Luquillo Experimental Forest, Puerto Rico - flux4day.12C.oxic.44.000.170 (v2)... | ecosystem: Environmental > Terrestrial >...
CGCTTCGGGCCGCAGCAATGGCTCGACATAGACGGTCTCGGTGCCGAACCGCACCCCGTGCCGGGAGAGCGCCGCTCGGTCCGCCGGCGCCAAGGTCGCGACCTGGCCAGCCACCTCGGCTGCCGGCATGGCGCCGAGCGCATCGGCGAGCTGAAAGGCAAGCCCTCGCCCGACCCCGCCGAGCGGCAAGGCGGAGGCGGCGAACAGCGCCGCCAGCCGGCGCTCGATCTCGGCTCGCACAAAAGCCGAGAGCCGCTGGCGGATCTTCTCGCGCGCCTCGCCCTCGATAAAGTCGCCGGCCAGCGGCTCGACCCGCGGTGTCAACATCCGCTCGCCGGCGATCAGCCGGCCGACCGGGCCGCCGCGCCAGCGCACGGTGCCGGCCGGGTCGATCGCAAACCCCGCGTCGGCATCGGCGGCCAGTAGCTGCGCGCGTGCCGCCACTTCGCTGCGCAGCACACGGTTGGCGGCGGCGGTCAGCATCCGCATCTCGATCCCGTCGATGGCGTCGGGGACGAAACGCAGCCCGTCGAGCCGACCGACATAGGCGCCCTCGACGCGTACCTCGCCGGACGCCGACACCGCGGCGGTCAGTGCTTCATCGGAGGCGAGCCTACGCACCAGAAAAGCCGAGCGCCGGTCCACGAAACGCTGGGTGATCAAGTCATGCAGCGCGTCTGAGAGCCGGTCCTCGATGCCGCGGGCGCGCTCCTGCCAGGCCGTCGCCCCGTCCACCCAGTCGCCGCGATGGGTGATGTAGGTCCAGGTGCGGATATGAGCGATGCGCGACATCAAGGAGTCGATGTCACCGTCGACGCGGTCGAGATTGGCCATCTGCCCGGCGATCCAGTCGGTCGGCAGCCGCTCTTCCGGTCCGGCGAGATGGGTGAAGATCAGCGCCAGCAGCCGCGTGTGGGTATCGCTCATCACTTTGCGGAAGTCGGGGATCTGGCAGACTTCCCACAAGAGCCGCACCGCGCCGCGGTGACGGGCGAGTTCGGCGACCTCGCGATTGCGCGCGAGCGCCTGCAATGCCCGGTGGTCGTCGGCTTCGCGGGCCTGGACCAGACCCGGGACCGAGGGCCGCTCGTCGAGACTTTTCAGCAAGGCGTCAACCGACCCGAAACGCAGTCGGATATTGCGCCAGTTGAGCCGGGTCAGCGGATCGAACCGATGCGACTCGACCGCTTCGACGATCTCGGGATCGAGCGGCCTTTGATCAGCGGTCGTGCCAAAGGTGCCGTCGCTCATATGGCGCCCAGCGCGGCCGGCTATCTGGGCGATCTCGGCGGCGGTCAGCCGGCGCGGGCCGCGGCCGTCGAACTTGCCGATGCGGGCGAAGGCGACATGGTCGAGATCCATGTTCAGCCCCATGCCGATCGCGTCGGTGGCGACGAGATAGTCGACCTCGCCGGCCTGAAACATGCCGACCTGCGCGTTGCGCGCCCGCGGGCTCAAAGCCCCGAGGACGACAGCGGTGCCGCCGCGCTGGCGGCGGATCAGCTCGGCCAGCGAGAACACATCGGCCACCGCGAAGGCGACGACGGCGCTGCGGGGCGGCAACCGCGTCACTTTTTTATGGCCGGTATAGGAAAGCGTCGAAAAGCGAGGCCGACTGACATGCTCGATGTCCGGGACCAGCCGGCGCATCAGCGGCTTGATCGTGTCGGCGCCAAGAAACATCGTCTCCGCGAGGCCGCGCGCGTGCAGCAGGCGCGCGGTAAAGACGTGGCCGCGCTCGGCGTCGGCGCATAGCTGGATTTCGTCGACGGCGAGGAAATCGACCGGCCGATCGAGCGGCATCGATTCGACGGTGCACACGAAATAGGACGGGTTGGGCGGCAAAATCTTTTCTTCGCCGGTGATCAGCGCCACCGCGCGCGCGCCCCTGAGCTTGACGATACGGTCGTAATTCTCGCGGGCAAGCAGCCGCAACGGAAACCCGATCATCCCGCTCTTGTGGCCGAGCATACGCTCGATGGCGAGGTGGGTCTTGCCGGTATTGGTCGGCCCGAGGACCGCGACGAGCCGCGGAGCGGGGCTGAACATGCCCATGACTAAAAGGTATCGGGCGGCGAGGGCGGCAAGGCAAGAACAAACCGGCGGGGGAACGGGCGGTGCGACGCCATAACCGAGATTTTCTTGATGTTGCGCCGCCGCCCGCGAAGTGTTTTCGGGCATGCCGCCGATCTTGCGGTGGCGAGAATTTCGCCACATATCCCCGATGCGTTAATCCTAATCGCGACGGCAGGACATGACCCAGGAAACCAGAAGCTTCCAGGCGGAAGTCAGCCGCCTTCTCGATATCGTCGCGCATTCGCTCTATAGCGAAAAAGAAATCTTCTTGCGCGAACTGATCTCCAACGCTTCGGACGCCTGCGACCGGTTGCGCTATGCGGCCCTGACCGACCCGGCGCTAGCCGAGGGCGACACCGATTATGGCGTCACCCTGACGCCGGACAAGACGGCGCGCACTTTGACGATCGCCGATAACGGCATCGGCATGAATCGGGACGAGTTGATCGAGAATCTCGGCACGATCGCGCGCTCGGGCACCGCCGCGTTTGTCAACCAGCTGTCGGGCGACGCGCGCAAGGATGTGAGCCTGATCGGCCAATTCGGCGTGGGCTTTTATTCGGCCTTCATGGTCGCCGAAAAGGTCGAGGTATTAGCCCGCAAGGCCGGCGACGCCGAGGGCTGGCGCTGGGTCTCCGACGGCAAGGGGGAATTCACGATCGAGTCCGCGCCCGAGGCCATGCGCGGGGCGGCGATCGTCGTTCATCTACGCGAGGGCGAGGACGATTATCTCGACCCGGTCCGGCTGCGCCAGATTGTCCGCACTTATTCCGATCACATCGGACTGCCGATCGTACTCCGGGACGGCGGCAAGGAAGAGACGATCAACACTGCCTCCGCGCTTTGGACCCGGCCCAGATCCGAGATCGCCGACGAGCAGTACAAGGAATTCTATCATCATGTCGGCCACAGCTTTGATGACCCGTGGCTGACCTTACACAACAAGGCCGAAGGGGTTCTCGAATACACGACCCTCTTGTTCGTGCCCTCGACCAAGCCTTTTGATTTGTTCGACCCGGAGCGCAAAAGCCGGGTCAAGCTTTATGTCCGCCGGGTGTTCATTACCGACGAGGGGACCGAGCTGCTGCCGGCCTATCTGCGCTTTCTGCGCGGGGTGGTCGACAGCGAGGATTTGCCGCTGAACATCAGCCGCGAGATGCTGCAATCGAACCCGATGGCGGCGAGGATCCGCCAGCAGCTGACCCGGCGCGTGCTGACCGAGCTTGGCAAGAAGGCAACCGAGGCGCCCGAGGAATATGCGAAGTTCTGGGAAAATTTCGGTTCGGTGCTTAAGGAGGGGCTGTACGAGGATCGCGAGCAGCGCGAAGCATTGCTGGGGCTCGCGCGATTCCGCTCGACCGCCCGAGACGAGCTGGTGTCGCTCGACGACTATATCGCGGCGATGCGCCCGGGGCAGGAGGCGATCATTACGATCACCGGCGACAATCTCGATGTCGTCAAGCGCAGCCCGCAGCTCGAAGGGTTTCGCGCGCGCGGCGTCGAAGTGCTGTTGCTGACCGATCCGATCGACGAATTCTGGATGCCGGCGATCGGTTCCTACAAGGAAAAGCCGTTCAAATCGGCGACACGAGGGGGCGTCGATCTCGACAAGATCGAGGCGCCCGAAGAGCAGCCGCAAGAGAAACCGGCGCCGCCGGCGAAACTTGCCAGCCTAATCGCGATCTTCAAGTTGGCGCTCGGCGACGCGGTCAAGGACGTGCGCGGCTCGGATCGGCTGACCGACAGCGCTGTCTGCCTCGTCGCCGACGAGGGCGACATGGACATGCACCTCGAGCGGCTGCTTAAGCAGCATCGCCAGCTCGACAGCGCGGCGAAGCGCATCCTCGAACTCAACCCGCGCCACAAGCTGATCGAGCGACTTGCCGCCACGGTCGGCGAGACCGGCGCCTCCGACCAGCTCTCGGAATTCGCGTGGCTATTGCTCGACCAGGCGCGGATCGTCGAAGGCGAGCAGCTTCCCGACCCGCCAGCCTTCGCTCGCCGTTTGGCGGGGTTGTTGGAGCGCGGGTTGCCGCAGGCGGCCTAGGCCAATCGGTCCAGGCTTGCCCTATTCCGGAAAGGGCTGCGGCGCGCCGGCGGGTACGGCGACCTGGAACACGTTGAGCGCGTTCCCGATTGCGGTGTAGTAACCGATGATCGTGCCGAGTTCGACGACGCCCTGTTCGCCGAACGCCGCGAGCGCCTCGGCGAAGCTGGCATCGGAAAGCCGCTTGGTATCGATAAGCTCGGTGATGATGCGGTAGACGAGCGCCTGGTCCTTCGCGGCGAAGTTGGGCGAAGCACCGGCGCGGATTGCTTCGATCGCGGCCGCCGGCACCCCGGCCTCGACGGCCAGCGGGGCATGCGCGTGCCATTCGAAGCCCGCGCGGATGCTGCGCGCAGTCAAGCAGATCGCCAATTCGGACAGCGCCGGCGGCAGCGAGCTGCCCCACCGCAAATACTCGCCGAGCCGCGACAGGTGCCGGCAGACCTCCGGCGCGCGGATCAGGAGCTGGAACGGCCCGCCGAACCGGCCGCGCCTCCCGGCGACGATCTCGTCATGAACCTGTCTCTGCGCCGGCGGTCATCTCGGCGGGGCTGATCTCGCGGTAACGGCTCATCTGCGGCTCCCTCATCTTCTGCGGCGGGCATGATAGGGAATTTCGCGCGGTGGCGAGCCGCGATTTCACGCACATGAACCATGCTGGCGACGCGGCTGCTGCGGCGAGGTTACAGCGAATTAATCTCGGCGAAAGGCGGATGTCACATGGTCGGCGCAAATCTGGGGCGACCCTGCTCCCGCATCTTACGTTCCCTGCAACCGGCGTGAGCATCTACTTCGACAAGAGGGATAAAGATGGCAGATACTTCCGCTCGCAAAACCCGCCTTCCGCAGCTCACCCGCGGCCGCGCCGCTGCTGTAGCCGTCGGGCTCGGGGCGACACTTGCGCTGACGCCAATGGTGTGGGCCGAAAATCCGATGGCCGCGGCGCCGCAGACGATGACCTCGCCGGTGGCCCTGATCCAGCAGCAAAGCTTCGCCCCGCTGGTAAAAAAGGTGTTGCCGGCGGTCGTAAACATCTCGGTCACGCAGAAGACCGGAGCCGACCAGATGGCGGATGAGCAGGACCAGGATCAAGGCACGCCATTCCAGGGTTTTCCGAATTCTCCGTTCGACGAAATGCTGCGGCGTTTTTTTAATCAGCAAAATCCCGGCGGCGGGGACCATCAATTTCCCCGGGGGCCCGGGGGCCAGCCCCACCGGATCGCGCTCGGATCGGGCTTCATAGTGGATCCTTCCGGCTACGTCGTGACCAACAACCATGTCGTCGGCGATGCCGCAAAGGTCCAGGTGATTCTTCAAGACAAGACCAAGTATACGGCCAAGATTGTCGGCCGCGACCCCAAGACCGATCTCGCGGTGTTGAAGATCAAGGCCGACCAGCCGCTGCCCTATGTCACCTTCGGCGACAGCAGCGCCGCCCAGGTTGGCGATTGGGTGATGGCGGTGGGCAATCCGTTTGGGCTCGGCGGGACGGTGACGACCGGGATCATCTCGGCGCGCGGCCGCGACATCAACGAAGGCCCTTATGACGATTTCCTGCAGATCGATGCGCCGATTAACCGCGGCAATTCCGGCGGCCCGACCTTTAATCTCGATGGCCAGGTGATCGGCATCAATACCGCAATCTATTCGCCCAATGGCGGCAGCGTCGGCATCGGCTTTGCGGTGCCGTCAAACGCCGCCAAGACCATCGTCGCGCAGCTTGAAGAGCACGGCAAGATCAACCGCGGATGGCTCGGCGTGCAGATCCAGGAAGTGACGCCGGCGATTGCTGCGAGTCTCGGACTGCACGGCGAGCGCGGCGCTCTGGTTGCCGTTGTCACCCCGGACGGCCCTGCCGCCAAGGCCGGCCTCAAGCAGGGCGACGTAATCCTGGCATTTGACGGCACCCGGGTGAACGAACTGCATGATCTGCCGCGCCTCGTTGCCGCGGTCGCCCCCAATAAGCCGGCGACAGTGGCAGTCTGGCGAAACGGGCGAGAAATCGAGGTGCAGGCCAAGCTCGGTGAGCTCCCGGAGAACAACCAAGTCGCCTCGGCGAACAGCGGGCCTGCAGACGAAGGGTCGGCGCAGGCAACGGCGTTGGGGATGGGTTTTGCGCCCCTGACGAACGAGTTGCGGCGCGAATTGCACGTAGGTAGAAATGTTGAGGGCGTCGTGGTCACTCGAGTCGCCAGCGGCAGCGCCGCCGAGGATGTCGGGCTCGCTAGCGGCGATGTCGTCGTCGCGGTCAATCAGCAGCCGGTCCATACCCCCCAGGAGGCGGCGGCAAAGTTGAACGAGGCGATCCACTCGCCTAGAAAGACGGCATTGCTGCTGCTGAACCGCCATGGGGTCACCGAATATATCGGCGTGACCCTCGGCGCCAATCAAGGGTAAGCAAAATAGGGCGTTAATCGGCCGCCCTGCTCTCTGCCCACACGGGGCGCAGGGCGGCCAAACCGTCGATTAGACGAGAGGTTCAGCGATGCCGGAACAGCGGCGCCGTCTGCCCGGTCTTGTCTCGCGCCGGCAACGGCGCGCGCGCCTCGAGGCGCTCCAGTTCTATTCGCGTGCGGGCACCGGCCCGCAGCAGCCGATCGGTCGCTTCACGCAGTCCGGTCCGAGATTCGGACGTATCGTGGTCGAGTGCCGCATCGAAAGCCGCCAGAAACGCGGCGATATCGCCATCGACCCGCTCGCGGAGAACGCGATCGATGAATGCACCACCTTCCTTTATGCGCTGCCCGTCGCCGGGCGGGCGGTTTGGCGCCGCATCGGCGGAGGCTGGGACAGCTGCAAATCCGGGCGGGGAATAATGACTGGTCTGACCCTGCCTCGGGTGCTGGTCGACTGCTGGCTGCCCAGCGGGGGGGCGCGGGGGGAAGCGGTCGCCGGAGGCGACGCTGGCGATGTTCGGGGCATTCTGCGGCGCGGGATCGGGAACGTGCGGGCCGCTGCCATTTCCGTGCGGCAGCGACAGATGCAAAGTTCGTCTCGCTTCTCCGTTTTGCGGAGGCGTCGCAGCAGGACCCGCTGCGCGCGGCGCGGTGCCGTTGCCGGCTGGGCGGGGATCGCTGAACTGAGCGTGCCCGTGGCGCGGGTCTGAGCCATTGCCTCCTTGCGGAAGCTCATTCGCGCGCGAACCCGGCGCGAGCGGTGGATCCTCGGGGAATAACCCGCGTTGACTCGATTGTGTGTTGGGGCTCGGCCGCAAAGCGCTGAAGTTCGGCTGCGGCGTGCTGGCAGGCTGCTCGATCAGGCGCGGCTCAATGGGTGAAACCTCCAATGTTTTGGGTTCGTCTGCCGCGCCATGCGACTTTTCGCCGGCAGGTATGTTTTCAGACGGCATCTCAGCGGCAGGTCCCTTTAGCAGTTGCGGCTCCGCGACCACCGGCGCGGACGCCGGCGCGGTTTGGCCAGCCGTCTCGCCGGCGGCACTGCGCGCGCGGGTCCGGCTCACTATGTAGCTGATGGCCGGCGGTGAGCAATCATAAGTACGAGCAATGCTCGCCAAAGTCTCCCCTGCCTCATACCGCTCAATGATCGATGGCCAATCCTGTTGGGGGATTTTCCCTCTTTTACTAGATTTTTCCATGCGAGACCTTCGGCTGTAACCCTTGTGTTTGTCTTCTATGCTGCGGTGCGCACAGTTTTACCTGTACGGCGCCGTTCCGGAGATCGTAAATTCATACGCGATAGGTAGGCGGAGGACCGGCACGGCACCGTCCCCGGCTGAGTCGCAGCAGCCCGACGAGGAGCACCGAAATCCGAGCCATTCTTCGGATGCCATATAATACCGGTTGGCAAGTAAACAGTGAAGGGAATTATTAAGTTCCAACTCGTCGGGTGAGCGACTGCGGCCGTCGATGCGATCAGATCCGGACGATTTTTCCCGGGTTCATGATGTTGTGCGGGTCGAGCGCCTTCTTGATCGCCCGCATGACGCTCACGGCTTCGCCATGCTCGGCGATCAAAAACTCCATTTTTCCGTATCCGACGCCATGCTCGCCGGTACTGGTGCCCTCCATGGCCAGCGCGCGGGCCACCATGCGGTCGTTGAGGCGGCTGGCCTCGCCGATTTCTTCCAGCCGATTCGGGTCGATCATGAAGACGAGATGGAAATTCCCGTCACCGACATGACCTACCAGCGCCGAGGGAATCGGCGACTGGGCGAGGTCTTGTTTTGTCTCGCGGATACATTCGGCCAGCCGGGAGATTGGGACGCACACATCGGTCGCCCAGCCCTTTGATCCTGGCCGTAGCGCCAGTGCGGCGTAATAAGCGTCGTGCCGCGCCTGCCATAGTTTCGAGCGCGCCTCCGGCGTCGTCGCCCAGCGAAAATCGTCGCCGCCGTGCTCCGAGGCGATTGCCTTGACCGTTTCGGCCTGCTCGGCGACGCCGGCAGGGCTGCCGTGAAATTCGAAAAAAAGCGTCGGGGCGACTTTATGGTCGAGCTTTGAATATTTATTGATCGCGTCCATCTGCGATTCGTCTAGCAGTTCGATCCGCGCAACCGGAACGCCGTTCTGAATCGTCAGGATCACACAGTCGACCGCCGCCTCCAATGTCGGAAAGGCACAGACCGCCGCCGAGATCGCTTCCGGAATGCCGTAAAGCCGCACGGTCAATTCGGTGATGATGCCGAGGGTGCCCTCGGAGCCGACGAACAGCCGGGTCAGATCGTACCCCGCAGCCGATTTGCGGGCGCGGCGCGCGGTGCGGATGATCCGGCCGTCGGCGAGCACCAATGTCAGCGACAGCACATTCTCGCGCATCGTGCCGTAGCGCACTGCGTTCGTACCCGAAGCCCGAGTCGCCGCCATGCCGCCGAGCGAAGCGTCGGCGCCAGGGTCGATCGGAAAAAACAAGCCGGTGTCGCGCAGATGCTCGTTGAGCTGTTTGCGAGTAACCCCAGCCTCGACGGTGGCGTCGAGATCCTCGACATTGACCCGCACGATTCGGTTCATCTGCGTCATGTCGATCGAGATGCCGCCGGCCAACGCGGCGACATGTCCCTCGAGCGAGGTGCCGGTGCCGAAGGCTATAACCGGTGTTTCGTGCGCGGCGCAGAATTTAACGATGGCCGAGACTTCTTCGGTGGTGTGCGGGAACGCCACAGCGTCTGGCGCGTGGGCGGGGTGGTACGATTCGTCCTTGCCGTGCTGGGCGCAGATCGCCGCCGAAGTGGAGAGACGATCGCCGAGAAGCTGGCGCAACTTGGCTAGCAGCGTTGGGTCGATCGGTTCGCGACGAAGAGTGGATGCGAGCATGGCGGCGACCGAAATTGAAACGATAAGTGGGAGAGCGCGAGCATTACTCCCGTCCCGCCGCCGCCGCAATGCGTATCGGACGGTAGTCGATGATCTGGACATGTCGCGGGGGGAGGGGAAACAAGCATTTTCGAATGCGAAGTCCGATTGCGGCGGCAGTTCATTGCCTTTTCGCGATTCGGTTGCGGGCGTCATTGAGCAACCATTGGTGAAACACCACGTTTTGGCATATTGGCGCGGCGTGTTTGGGAGATCGCGATGGCGCTTAGAGCGGTTACGCTCGACGATAAATATGTTCTCGACAACGGACGCGTCTATCTGACCGGGACCCAGGCGCTGGTGCGCCTGCCGATGATGCAGCGCCAGCGCGACGTGGCCGCGGGGCTCAATACCGGCTGCTTTATCTCAGGCTATCGCGGATCGCCGCTGGGTGGACTCGATCAGGCGCTGTGGGGCGCGGCGCGGTTTCTCGAACGCAATCACATCCGCTTTCAGCCAGCGATCAACGAAGAGCTGGGCGCCACGGCAATCTGGGGCAGCCAACAGCTCGGCCTGTTTCCCGGCGCCAAATATGACGGCGTCTTTGCCATGTGGTACGCCAAGGGGCCGGGCGTCGACCGCAGCGGCGACGCCCTGAAACACGGCAATTCCGCCGGCTCGGCGCCAAATGGCGGCGTTTTGCTGCTCGCCGGCGACGATCACACCTGCAAATCTTCGACGCTGGCGCACCAGTCGGAATACGCGTTCATGGACGCGTGCATCCCGGTGCTCAACCCCTCCGGCGTCCAGGAAATCCTGGATCTCGGCCTTTATGGCTGGGCGATGTCGCGCTACTCGGGCTGCTGGATCGCGTTCAAGACCATTGCCGAGACCGTCGACAGCTCGGCTTCGGTCGATATCGCGCCGGAGCGGACCCGTATCGTATTACCGGATGATTTCGAGATCCCGCCAGGCGGGCTCAATATTCGCTGGCCCGACCAGCCGCTCGAACAAGAATACCGGCTGCATAAATACAAGCTTTATGCAGCTCTTGCCTTTGCCCGCGCGAATCGGCTCGACCACATCGTGATCGACAGCCCGCAGCCGCGCTTTGGCATCGTCACGACCGGCAAATCCTATCTCGACGTGCGTCAGGCATTGGACGACCTCGGGATCGACGAAGCGCACGCCGCGGAGATCGGCATCCGCCTCTACAAAGTGGCGATGTCATGGCCACTCGAACGCGAGGGCATCCGTCATTTCGCCGAGGGGCTCGAAGAGATTCTGGTCGTCGAAGAAAAGCGCGCGGTCATCGAGAACCAGTTCAAGGAACAGCTCTACAATTGGCGCGAGGACGTGCGCCCGCGGGTCATCGGCAAATTCGACGAAAACCGCAACTGGATCCTGCCGTCCAACGGCGAATTGACGCCGGCCCAGATCGCGCGGGTGATCGCCCAGCGCATTGGCCGCTTTTACACCTCGTCGCGCATCGTCGAGCGGCTTGCCTTTCTCGAGGCCAAGGAGCGCCAACTCGGCGGCAATGTCGTGCCGTTCGCCCGCACGCCCTATTTCTGCTCGGGCTGCCCGCACAATACGTCGACCAAGGTCCCCGAAGGCAGCCGCGCGGTCGCCGGAATCGGCTGCCATTACCTCGCTCAGTTCATGGACC
>Ga0306920_100013737_pt1 | contig 11039 bp, 9 predicted proteins | sample flu12Cox44000170_FD_204666 | JGI IMG/M metagenome (GOLD analysis project Ga0306920, IMG submission 204666) | Lab enrichment of tropical soil microbial communities from Luquillo Experimental Forest, Puerto Rico - flux4day.12C.oxic.44.000.170 (v2)... | ecosystem: Environmental > Terrestrial >...
ATCCCACCTATTGCCTCCCCCAATCCCACCTATTGCCTCCCCCAATCCCACCTATTGCCTCTCCCAATCCCACCCTAGGAGTCACGAGAATGTCGGTCTCCGTATCCATGCCGCAGCTCGGTGAGAGCGTCACCGAGGGCACCGTCACGCGCTGGCTGAAAAAGGAGGGCGAGCGCGTCGAGGTGGATGAACCGCTGCTCGAGGTGTCGACGGACAAGGTCGATACCGAGATTCCCTCGCCCGCCTCGGGGATCCTGCGCGGCATAGCGGTCGACGAGGACGAGACGGTCGCGGTGGGCGCGCAGCTGGCCGTCATCGAGGAAACCGATGCCGCGCCCGCGTCGGCCGGCGGGGATGCGCAGGGCGCCGGGGCGGCCCCGGAACCGGCCGCGTCGGCGCAGGATGCCGCCGAACCGGCGCCGCCGGCTGCCGCCGCCCGTGCCGCCCCCGCCTCCCCCGAGCCGCAGCCCGCGCCCGTCGCCAGCGCCGATAGCTGGAGCTTGCAGCCCGGATACGCTACGCCGCCGCCGGCCGCGCAGACGCCGGGGTACGCTCCGCCGCCTGCCTACGGCCAGGCTCCGGCCTACAGCCCGCCTGCCGCGCCGCCGCCCTCTTCGGCACCCCCGGCCGCACGGGTACCTGCGCCCGAGCCGGAGGCCGCGTCCGCATCGGCGGCCCGGTCCGCGGCGGCCGAGGAGTACCCGCCGCCGACACCGCTGCCCGGCACGGGTGAGGCGCCCTACGTTACTCCCCTGGTCCGTAAGCTGGCGGCCGAGCACGCGGTGGACCTGGAAACCGTCACCGGCACCGGGGTCGGCGGGCGGATCCGGAAGCAGGACGTGATCGAGGCTGCCCGGGCCCAGCGTGAGTCGCAGCCCCCCGAGGCCCCGGCTCCGCAAGCGCAGGTTCCTGCGGCCGCCGTGCCTGCGCAGGTTCCTGCGGCCGCCGTGCCCGCACAGGTGCCAAGGGTGCCGCCCGGGCCGGGCGGACCCCAGCCACCGGCCGCCCCTGCGGCCCCGACAGCCCCGGCGGCCCCGCGTCCCGCCGCGGCACCGTCGTCGCTGCGGGGGACCACGCAGCGGATGTCCCGGCCGCGGCAGGTCATCGCGCAACGGATGGTCGAGTCGCTGCGGGTCTCGGCCCAGCTCACCACCGTGATAGAGGCCGACGTGACGGCCATCGCCAGGCTGCGGGACCGGGCCAAGCGCGACTTCGAGGCCCGGGAAGGCGTCAAGCTGAGCTTCCTGCCGTTCTTCGCGCTCGCCGCCGTCGAGGCGCTGAAGGTGCACCCGAAGCTTAACGCGGTCATCGACGGAGACCAGGTCACGTACCACGACGCCGAACATCTCGGGGTGGCGGTCGACACCGAGCGAGGCCTCATGGTGCCCGTCATCCGCGACGCGGGCGACCTGAACATCGGCGGCCTCGCGCGCAAGATCGCCGACCTCGCCGAGCGCACCCGGTCCGGGCAGGTGGGCCCGGACGAACTGGCCGGCGGGACGTTCACGCTGACCAACACGGGCAGCCGCGGCGCCCTGTTCGACACGCCCATCATCAACCAGCCGCAGGTCGCGATCCTCGGCACGGGCACCGTGGTCAAGCGCCCGGTAGTGGTGGAGGACGCCGCTCTCGGCGAGGTGATCGCGGTGCGCTCGATGGTGTACCTAGCGCTCACCTACGACCACCGGCTGGTCGACGGCGCCGACGCGGCCCGGTACCTGGCCACGGTCAAGAACAGGCTCGAGGAAGGCGCCTTCGAAACCGAACTCGGACTGTAACCACATAAATGAAGGTCGCCGTCACCGGCTCGTCCGGGCTGATAGGTACCGCGCTGGCGACTAGCCTGCGCTCCGACGGTCACCAGGTCATCAGGCTGGTCCGGCGGCCCCCCCGGTCGGCCGACGAGGTGCGCTGGGATCCGCGCGCGGCCGATGCCGGGCTGCTGCCGTCGGGCCCCGCGGTCCCCAGCGCGCTGGAGGGCGTGGATGCCTGCGTGCACCTGGCCGGCGCCGGGATCGGGGACCACCGCTGGACCAAGAGGTACAAGGCGGAGATCAGGGCCAGCCGGGTGCTCGGTACCCGGGCTCTGGCCGGCGCGCTGGCCAAGCTCGGCAAACCGCCCGCGACGCTGGTGGCGGCCTCGGCCATCGGCTGGTACGGGGACACCGGCGGGCGCGAGGTGGACGAGTCGGCGCCGGGCGGCACGGCCTTCCTGGCCCGGCTGGTGCGCGACTGGGAGGCCGCGGCGGGACCGGCCGCCGAGGCCGGTATCCGGGTCGTGCACACGCGCAGCGGCCTGGTCTTCACCCCGATCGGCGGCATCCTCGGCCGGCTGCTGCCCCTGGCCCGGCTGGGCCTGTGCCCCCGGTTCGGGTCGGGCGGTCAGGTCATGAGCTGGATCTCGCTGACCGACGAGATCGGCGCGATCCGGTTCCTGCTGGACCGCAAGGACCTCAGCGGCCCGGTCAACCTGACCGCTCCGGAGCCGGTCACCAATGGCGGCTTCACCGCCGCTCTCCACGCTGCCGTCGGCCGCCGCGACCTGCCCTGGCTGCGCGTGCCGGGCCCGGTGCTGCGGCTCGGCCTGGGCGAAGCCTCGGTGGAACTCCTGACCAGCACCCGGGTAACGCCGAGGCGCCTCACGGACGCCGGCTACCAGTTCCGCTATCCGGCCCTGCGCGAAGCCCTGTCCGCGGAACTCGCAGCTACCCGGGAGGTACGTTGACCGAGCCCATCACCGTCGAGCGCGACGGGCACGTGCTGCTCATCGGGGTTAACCGCGCGGCCAAGCGCAATGCCTTCAACCTGGCGACCATTGAGGCGCTGGGCCGCGCATACGACCGTCTCGGCACGGAGGATGAGCTGCGGGCCGGGGTGCTGTTCGCACATGGTGATCACTTTTCGGCGGGCCTGGACCTGGCCGAGGTCGGTCCGGCGGTGGCCGAACGCGGCCCGGAGATCCTGCGCGGCACGCACCGCTTCGACCCGTTCGCGGTGTGGGGCGACCCAGTACCCAAGCCAGTGGTCATGGCGGTCAACGGCATCGCGTTCACCTTGTCGATCGAACTCGCCCTGGCCGCTGACATCGTGATCGCCGCCGATGACGTGCGCTTCCGCCAGCTGGAGATCAGTCGCGGGATCATGCCGTTCGGCGGCGCCACCTTCCGCGCGCCCGCGCAGCTCGGCTGGGGCAACGCGATGCGCTTCCTGCTCACCGCCGAGGAGTTCGGCGCCGCCGAGGCGCTGCGGATCGGGCTGGTCCAGGAGGTGGTGCCCGCCGGGGCGCACGTCCGGCGGGCCAGGGAACTGGCACACCTCATTGCCCGGCAGGCCCCGCTGGGCGTGCAGGCCACGCTGACGAGCGGACGCGCGGGACTGGGCAGCGGCCCGGACGCGGCACGTGAGTGCATCGCGTCGCTACTACCCGGCATCCTGCGCAGCCAGGACGCAGCCGAAGGCCTGCGCAGCTTCACCGAACGGCGCGAGGCATACTTCACCGGGCACTGACCAGGCGCGGCAGCCGACGGCCAGCGCGGCGGCCCGCCCGGGCGGGCCGCTGCCTGTTTGACGCCACCGGCGTTACGGCCCCCGGACGGCCTGGATCTGCGTGGTCTGGGCGACCAGGCGCTGGCCCGAGTCGTACAGGCTGGTCTGGACGGTGACCGTGGTGCGGCCGCGGTACAGCGGCATTGCCACCGCGCGTACGGTCCCGCTGCTGACCGGCCGGAACATCTGGCTGGTCGAGGTGATCGTGGCCGTCGTAGCATCCTGCGGCAGTCCGAGGAACGCGACCAGCGCTCCCGCGGTATCGGCCAGTGACATCAGGACTCCGCCGTGCATCAGGCCGCCGGAGGTGCACAGGTGCGGTGCCCATTCCAGCCGCGCGATCACCCGGTCCGGGCCGGCCTCGTCCAGGACCAAGCCAAGATGACCGGCGAACGGCATGAGCGCGACCAAGGCGTCCAGGTCAGCGGGCATGGAGCAGAGCTTAGCCCGCCAGGCAGCCAGCTTTCTGCGCGTCGGCCCAGCGTGTCGGCTTGATTACCGACGGGACGACCGGATGATGGTGGTCTGTGACCGCAGATACGGAGGAGCAGCAATGAGGTCAATCAGCGGCTTGGTCAGCGGCGTCACGACCGTCCTGCTCGGATCGGCGCTGGTGGCGTTCCCGGCTTCGGCGGCCGGTGCCATGGACGGACCGGCCAAGGTCTCATCGGCTATCTGCCGCTCGTCCTCTCATCCCGCGCTTGCGGCCAGGGTGAGCAGAGATATCCGAGCCGCGCTGCGCGGTCGCGTCTCCGCGGTCGCAGTGGGGGTCAGCGATCCCGCGAAGAGACTGGACTGCTTTCTGAACGGCTCGCGGCATTTCGACTCCGCCAGCGTGGTGAAGGTGACCATCTTGGGCGCGCTGCTCCGTAAAGCAATGGACCAGCACAGATACCTGACCGGCACGGAGGTTGCCCTGGCCAGGGCGATGATCACCAGGTCGGACAATGACGCCGCGTCCGCCCTGTGGGCTGACGTCGGGCACCGTCACCTTCAGCACTTCCTGGACCTGGCCAGGATGACGCAGACGAGCCTGGACCCAGACGGCGCGTGGGGCCTGACCCAGATCACCGCGCACGACGAGCTGCTCCTGCTGAGGCTGCTGCTCACCAAGAACCGGGTGCTCGACGCTGCCTCACGCAACTACGCGCTGAGCCTGATGGCCAAGGTCATCCCCTCCCAGCGCTGGGGCGTCCCGGTGGGCGCTCCGACCAGCCTCACCGCGCACGTCAAGAACGGCTGGCTGCCCTTGGCCACGCACGGCTGGCGCATTCACAGCATCGGCTGCTTCACCGGCCGCGGCGGCGGTTACAGCATCGTCGTGCTGACCCAGGACAACCCCACCATGGCCTACGGGATCGCCACCATCGAAGGGGTGGCCAAGGTGATCAACCGTGACCTGAACCCCAGGGCAAGGTCGGTCGTTGCGCGGTCTGAAGTCGCGCCTCAGTGGGAGACACCGGACGAGCGCATCCCCGCCGTGTCGAACACGAACCGTGGCTAGGGGCTGGGGCTCGCCGTTGGGGTGGATGATGGTGAAGTGGACGGAGAGGTAGTTGGAGTCCCAGTAGCGGAAGAGGTGGGTGAGACCGTAGTCGCGGAAGAGGTAGGCGTGGGCGAGGCCGACGGGGAGGAGCTGGGAGTGGCCGTGGCCGACGGCGTGGTGGAGGGCGAATGGGACGGGGTGGCGCTTTGGGTCGCGGCAGGACTGCCCTGGGCTGGGCCGAGCAGGTCCGGGGTCCGCACCTGGTGGCCGGTGAACAACAGCGCGAGGGCCGCGATCACGATGCCGAGCACCGCGACCGCTCCCCCGGTCGCCACTCCGGCCGCGAACGCGCGGCGGTCCCGGCGGTACTCGGTACGCCGCCGCTCACGCAGGTCGGCGGGCAGCGCCGCCCGGCGGGCGGCCCAGCTGTTGACCGGCGCGGCGGCCAGGCCGAGGGTGGGGAACAGCAGCAGGCCGGCCAGCAGCGGCCCGCTGAGCTGGTCGTACTTGGTCAGCGCGCCGGCGATGCCGGCGAAGCCGAACAGCGCGAGCGCTGATTCGGCCCAGTTGGCCCGCAGCGCCTCCCACCATTTCGTCTGCTCGCTGGTCTTCGGGGTGCGCAGGAAGGCGGCCTTGCGGGCGAACAGCGCGACCACCGACGCGCGCGCCACCACGAGCGAGGTGGACTGCCAGATGAAGAACGCGCCCAGGGCGTCCCGCCAGGACGCGCCGGTGCCGCGGCGCAGCAGCGCCACCGCCCGGACCAGGCCGAGCAGCACCAGCACCGGCACCGCGGCGACCAGGTAGACGGTCAGCTTGCGGAACAGCTGGCCGCCGCCGGTGGCCAGGTTGGCCGCCCCGGCCAGCAAGAAGATGAAGAACAGCAGGCCGAGCAGGTCGCCGTACCACTGCACCGCGCCGGACAGGTAGGCCCAGCGCTGCCCGGCGGTCAGGTGGTTGCTCTTGCCCCGGCGGCCTGGCATTAGCGAGCGCCCGTGCAGGCGCAGGATCTGGATGCCGCCGAAGCACCACCGGTACCGCTGCCCCTTGAGCGCCTCGAACGTCAGCGGCATGATCCCATAACCCCAGGCCTGGTCCACGTGCAGGCCGTGCCAGCCGGCCCGCAGCAGCCGCAGCGACAGCTCGGCGTCCTCGGTGATGCACCATTCGTCCCAGCCGCCGAGCTCGTCCAGGGCCACCCGCCGGATCAGGCCCATGGTGCCGGCGAAGATGGCCCCGTCGTGCTCGTTGCGGGACGGCTGGGAGACCGCGAAGAAGTACTCGTAGGAGTAGTACAGCCGCCGGTAGTAGCGGGCCTGCGTCCAGCCGCGGTAGTCCTGGGGCGCCTGGACGAAGCCGATCCACGGGTCGGCGAACGCGGGCGCGCAGCGGCGCAGGAACCCGGGCCGGATCTGGTAATCGGAGTCGACGACCCCGATGACCTCCGCGTCCGGGGAGGTCAGCCTGCGCAGCGCGTAGTTCAGCGCCCCGGACTTGTACCCCGGCCAGTTCTCCAGGTGGGCGAACTTGACCCCGTGCCGGCCGCACCAGGCCTGCACCGGGCGCCACAGGGTCTCGTCGTCGGTGTTGTCGTCGATCAAAATGACCTCATACCGCGGGTAGTCCAGGCGGAGCAGGGCGCGCAGCGTCTCGATGACCATATCCGGCGGCTCGTTGTGCGCCGGGACGTGCAGGCTGACCAGGGGCACGTCGCGGTACGGAATGGACAGCGGGGTCGCCGGCGTGATCCGCCGCCGCCAGTGCTCGGTGCCCAGCGCGTCGCAGATCTCCCACAGGTACGCGCAGGCCAGGAGGCCGGCGAAGACCTCCAGCAACCAGAGCAGGAAGCCACCGATGGTGCTGGCCGGCCCGAGGTGGCTGTGGAAGGTCCACTCCAGCGCGTAAGTCAGGTACACCACGAACAGCAACACGCTCGATGCCCAGCACAAGTGCGCGCGGGCTGACCAGCGCCTGGTCACCGGCAGCCAGATCAGGCTGGCGAATACCACCCCTGCCGCCCCGGCCACCAGGTTATGCTCTGACGCGCCGAGCAGCCGCAGGACCGCGGCCACCGCCACGGCCAGCAGTACCGTACCGGCCAGCGCGAACGCGAAGCGCCGCACCGCAGACCAGGTTCCTGTGGTCCGGGCGTGCAGCCGTACGGGCAGGAACAGGGCGGCTGAGCCGAGCGGCGCGGCCACCAGAGCAGCAAGCAACACGGCCTGAAGCATCAAATTCCCTTACCGGCGCGCCCCCGCATGATCGTTCCGCTGGCCGCGGCTCCCCATACAATAAGCGGCCGATCACGGCGCCGTGGTCGTGAGCTCTAGGTCGCGGTCGCGCGTGCGCGGAACGGCGGCCGGGCCGTGGGCGGCAAACCACCTACCGGCCTGATGCGATGTGGGACGGTCTTGGATTACCGTGGCTGGAGACGACCGGACGGACCGGGCCAGCCTGTCGTTTCGTGCCGGACCGCCGATGCGGAGGCCAGCCCGTGGACAGAGAGGTCAGGCCGGTGACCCGTTACCTGGACCGCCGCAGGTTCCTCACCGGGGTTGGCCTGGTTACCGTCGGCGGTGCGGCTGGAGCCGGTGCCGCGATTGCGACCGAACCGGCTACCGCGGCCGAGGAGCCGACAGCGCGGACCGGGGCCCCTGACGGGTCGGCGGCGTCCGAGGCGACGGTGACATTCCGTACTGCGCCGACCACCCGGCTCGTCGCTCTCACCATCGACGACGGCCCGACGCGAGAGTGGACGCCGCAGGTGCTCAAGATCTTGCGCCGGCACGGTGCGAAAGCGACGTTCTTCAGAGTCGGCGAGCGGGCGCAGGCAGCTCCGGACCTGATCGCGCAGACCGCGGATGCGGGTCACGAACAGGGTAATCACACGTGGGCGCACGACGATCTGACCCAGCATGACAAGGCGTTCGACCTAGCGACTCTGGAACGCACGCACGAGCTCCTGGCCAAGCTGACCGGCCAGGCGCCATCGTTGTGCCGGCCGCCGTACGGCCGTATCGACAGTGTCGGCTTGGCGGTATGCGCCACCCTGCACTACGCCGTGACGTTGTGGTCGAGTCATATCACCGGCAGTAATGCGCGGGACGACGCCGACACGTTCCTGCGGCTGGCCTCGCCCGGCAGCATCGTGCTCGCTCATGACGGCGGATCAGAGCCCAACGCCGATCTGATGACGCAGCTCGACCGGCTGGTGGTGTCCATGACCGACGCCGGATATGGGTTCGTGACGGTCAGCGAGCTGCTGGCGGCTCGGTGAAAGCGAGCGTAGGTCGCACCGATGCGGCCCGGTAATAAGGTCGGAGTGCGGCACGCCGTCGCGGCCGGTGCCGGCATCATGCTGGCGGTCGCCATAACCGTCGTAGGCGTCGCGGTGACCGCCGAGCCAGCCAGACAGCCCGGGCAGCCGCAGCTCACGGTGGCCGGTATTGCTCAGGATCCATGTCAGCTGCAGCGGGCGTGGCCAATTCCTACGCGGCTGAGCGGCCAGTTCGAACCGGATTCCAGCATCCTGCGGACGGCCGGAGGGGTCTATGTCACGGCGGGTCACCTCGTCCCGCTGACCCCAGCCGAGGCGGCATGCGTCGCCGCCACGGAACGGGCCGACCGCGACTGGCTACGGGCAGGGCTTGTCCCCGGTGTCACCGCGGCGCAGCGGTCAATGGCCACCAGGGCCTTGCTCGACCTGAGGCTCGCCGTCCGGCCGAATGGCGCCGTGCTGATCGGGTGGCGCTCCGGCTGGCGGTACGTCTGGCCGCGCGACGCGAGCTGGGTCGCGGTGGCGCTCACCGACACGGGTCACCCCGCCATGGCGTACCAGATCCTCCGCTTCCTGGAGCGTATACAGGCCGCCGACGGGACCTGGGCGGCCAGGTACCTGCCCGACGGCTCGAGCCCGGTGCGCGACGGCCGGCCCGCCGAGCTCGACGCGGTCGGCTGGGTGCCGTGGGCCGTCTGGTCCTGGGCGATCACGCAGCAGCTGAGATCCAAAAGCCAATCGCGCCGCGAGCTTGCGCTGCTGTGGCCCATGGTCACCCGCGCCGCCGACGCGGCCGCCCGCTCGTTGAGCCCTGACGGCCTGCCGGGGCCGGCCATGGACTACTGGGAAAGACCCGTCGAGGTCACCCTCGGCACCGCCGCTCCGCTGCTCGTCGGCCTGCGTGCCGCCGCTGACCTGGGCGCACAGATCGGCGGTACGACAGCCGAGGGCGATGCCCGGCGTTGGGCGGCCGCGGCAGCCGGGCTGTCGCGAGCGATCGCGGCGACGTTCGGCCGGACCGGTTATCAGCGCACGCCGACCGGCTCGGGTGCCGACGCGGCCGTCACCTTCCTCGGACCGCCATTCGCGAGGCCGGGCCCTGCCCTGCTGCGGGCGGCCAGGTCAGTACAACAGACGCTCACCCTCGGCAACGGCGGCCTGCGGCCCGGCGCCGCATGGCCGGGCACGCCCGGCGTCGCCTGGACCTCGGAGACCGCGTTCTTCGCGCTGTTCGATGCCACGACCGGGCAGCACCGCCAGGCGGCGGCGCTGCTGGCCTGGCTCGCCGCGCACCGGACGAGGCTTGGCTCGCTGCCCGAGAAGGTCAACTCCGCCGGGCAGCCCGCCTCAGTAGCCCCGCTGTCCTGGACCGACGCAGTGACCCTGCTCGCTCTGCTGGCGCAGACCGGACACCTTTCAACCGTTCCGGTGCCGCCTGCTGGGCACTAACGCCTCGGCAGCCTTTACCCTGCCCTGTTACCTGACCGGGGCCGGGGTCTCCGGCTGCAGGACGATGTCGAAGTTCGCCCGGTAGAACGGTCCGTCGAGGCCGTAGCGGGCCGCCTGCCCGGGATCGTCGACGGGGGTGAACTCGGTGATCAGGCTCTGCTTCACCGCGAACACCGCGTCAGACTCGATGTACGGGCTGCCTGCCACGAAGATGTGCGTGGTCAGCGCGCGGTGGCCGGGAGCGGTGGCGATGAAATGGATGTGCGCCGGGCGGTACGGATGACGCTTGGTCGCGAGCAGCAGGGTGCCGACCGGGCCGTCGGTCGGGATCGGGTAATGGCACGGCAGCACCGTCCGGAACCAGAACGCCCCGTCGGCATCGGCGGTGAACAGGCCGCGCCCGTTGGCCTGCGGCTGCACGCTCGGCTGCTGGACGTCGTAGAAGCCGTGGTCGTCGGCCTGCCAGACGTCGAGCTCGGCTCCTGGCAGCGGCGCGCCGCCGACCGACAGCACCCGGCCGGTCACCACGCAGGCCGACCCGGTCCCGACCAGGTCGATGCTGTCGCCCAGTTCGCGGCGCGGGGAGGTCACCATGTGGAAGGGGCCGAGCACGGTGGATTCGGTCGCTCCCGCGGTCTTCCGGTTGTTGATCGTCTCGACCAGCATGGAGATGCCGAGCACGTCGGACAGCAGGATGAATTCCTGCCGCTTGTCGTCGCTCTTGTGGCCGGTCGCGGTGAGGAACTCGATCGCCCGCTCCCATTCGGCGACGGTCGGCTCGGTATCCCTGACGAAGGCGTGCAGGTGCCTGACCAGGCTGGCCAGCAGCTCGCGCAGCCGGGGGTCCTGCGTGTCCGCGAAGCTCTCGACGACCGCGTCGGCGGCGGTCTCCCCGGTGAAGTCGGTGGCCATGAGGCCAAGGCTAAGTCCCGGTTCGCCCGCAGGTACAGGTCGGAGGTCGGTCCGAGGTGCCGGAGCTTGTCGGGGTTGACCACGGACCGGATCGTCTGCACCAGGCCGTCGGTGATGTCGATCGCGAACACACCGACCACCCGGCCTTCGGAGTCGTAGGCCACCGCGCCCGGCTGGCCGTTGACCCAAGCCGGCTCGGCGTAGGCGCCCGTCTTCTGCGCCCGGCGGAACAGCCCGAGCAGAAGCCGGGCGACGCGTTCCGGCCCGTGCAGCGGATCGCGCAGCGCCGCGCGCTTGCCGCCGCCGTCGCCGATCATGACCACGTCGGGGGCGAGGAGCTCGAGCAGGCCGTTCAGGTCACCGCCGCCC
>Ga0306920_100013738_pt1 | contig 11038 bp, 9 predicted proteins | sample flu12Cox44000170_FD_204666 | JGI IMG/M metagenome (GOLD analysis project Ga0306920, IMG submission 204666) | Lab enrichment of tropical soil microbial communities from Luquillo Experimental Forest, Puerto Rico - flux4day.12C.oxic.44.000.170 (v2)... | ecosystem: Environmental > Terrestrial >...
CGTTGATCGCGGGAATGGGAGTGCGCATCGGGCCGTTGGCAGTGGTGTCGGTGGTGATGGAGTAGGTATTGCCACTCGAATCGGTAACGGCGATGGGGTTGGTCGGGCTGGCCAGGCGCGCGGGAAGATTGGTGCGCGTTTCGCGGAGATGGATCGCGTGGGTCCCGACGTAGCCAACCTCAAGAACCCACTGCTTGCCGAGTTCCCGCTGCACGGTCAGGTTCCATTGCTGGGTGTTGGGCACAACGAAGTGCCGCGGAACCGCAAGCACAAACAAGGATGACGTCGGAATGAAACCCGTGCTGCCCGGGGCGCAGCCGAACTGTCCGGCTTGCGTCGGATCCTTTCCCGGAAATCCGAGGAAGGCCGCCTGGCAAAGGACAAAGTTTGGGCTCAGTGTTCCTGCCGTAGGAAGCGCATTGGGGTTCGAAGTCGCGCCCGCCGGCCAGCAGGACGGCGGCGCATTGGGAGAAAAGAATTCATTCAGGCAACCGGGATTCAACGCCGCGGAAGCGATGGGCAGGTAGGGTGCCTGGAAGGAGAGCTGATCGGCGGTGCCCACGTCTTCGCGCACGTAGTAAATGCCGTAGCCGGCGCGCACGGTGGTGGTGTGGTGGCCCCCCAGGTCATAGGCGAGGCCGATGCGCGGAGCGAGCCCGGTCGAGTAGGCATTCTTGAAGGTGGTGTCACTGCCGCTCCCAGTGAGACCCGGGACACCAAGGTGATTGGCACAGGCGCCGTAGATCATGGGGTACTTGTTGGCTGCGGCCAGCGATTCATCGATGTTCCCGATGTGGCAGAGGTCGTCGTAGAACGCCCCGTTGATGTCCACGCGCAACCCGAGATTCAGTGTCAGTTCGCGGGTGGCCTTCCAGTCGTCTTGTGCGAAGACACCGAAGATGTTGGTGCGGTACTGGTGGTTGTACACGCCGCCCCCGCCAAAACTGAAAGCGGGCGCGCCCATGAGGAAGTTCTGCCAGTCCGTGAGCCCGTTCTGATTCACGAAGAACAACTGGCCATTAAAGGTCTGGGGAAACAGCTTGTTGAGATTCACACGGGTATACTCGCCGCCAAAGCGGAAGTCGTGGGGCCCCTTGACCCAACTCACGGTGTCGACGAAGTTGAAATTGTTCTGAATCTGGTACTGGTTTGCGGGCGGGGTCGGGCCGATCTGGAAGCCTGAGGTGTTGAAGGTGAATTTGTAGATGGATGGCGTGAGGTTGTTGGTCGGGCGGTCGACGCCCAGATCGGCTACCGTCACAGGAGGAATATTCAGGAGGTTGTAGTTCATGCGCACGTATCCGAAGCGGAAGTCGTTGACCAGCGTGGGCGAGAACAAGTGCGTTTCATTGGCGCTGAAGAAGCGGGCGGCCACGGGAATGTCGTAGGGAAAATCGAGGTCCGTAGCGCTGATACTGCTCGCCAGGGTTCCACCGAGGGAGGCCTGCAAGCCTCCGGCACCGAAGGGCAGATAGGTTTCGGAATTGGAAAAGAAGAAGCGGGCGCTGACTTTGTCGCGGCCGTTGCGGAAGTCGCGGTCCCAGTTCGTCGTGAACTGGTCGTCGTTATATTTGCCGGGCTTGCTGACGAGAAGCTGTCCGGTCGAGCCCGGAGTGCCAGCAACGGAAGGGATGAGGTACCCGTTCGGATCGTTGAACTGGTTGCTCTTGAATTGCAAAAGCTTCAAAACCACGGGGTCGATGGGCACGTTGGGGTTGCCATTAAAGAAAGCCGAGGAGATCGACGGTGCGGAGCGGTCTGTGGGGATAACCGGAAAGCCGGGATTGTTGATCTGCGTTCCCGGGGAGAGGGCGCTGCGCTGCCGCGTTCCCTGGTAATTGACGAAAAAGAACCCGAATTTTTCTTTGACCACCGGGCCGCCGAGGCTCCCGCCGAAAATGTTTTGCTTTACCGGCGGACGCGGCTGGCCCGTCGCGTTGTGAAAGTACTCGTTGGCGTTGAGGGCATCGTTCCGGAAAAACTCGTAGGCGTCGCCGTGCAGTTCGAGCGTCCCGCTGCGCAGCACGGCGTTGACGTTGGCGCCGCCGTTGCGTCCTTGGGTGGCGTCATAGAGGGAGGTTTGCACCTTGAATTCCTGAATCACATCCGGGTTGGGCAGGGGAACGTAGTAGTTCTGGGCCACGTTGTAGTCGGTGGCGCTGATCCCTTCAATCAAGTAGTTGTTGTTATCTTCGCGCTGGCCATTCACGAACACTTTGGTCGTGCCGCGGCCGAGTTGCGCGGAGGCATTCAGTTCGCTGTAAGCGCCTGTGCTCAAGGTGAGAAGCTGCTGGTAGTTTTGCGTGGCGAGCGGGAGGTCCCGCACGGTCTGCTCGCCAATGGTCTGGCCCGTCGTAGCGTTGGTGGTGTCAACGGTAGTCACCTGCGCGGAGATTTCGATCTTTTCGGTGACGGTGCCGGGCTTCAAGGTAATACTGAGGCGGGTGGTTTCGGTGACGCGCACTTCAATCGAGGAGGCTTTGGCTTCCGCGAAGCCCGATTTGTTGACCACCACGATATACGTTGCAGGCGGCAGCAGGGTGGCAACGAAGGATCCGTCCGCGGTCGTATTTACGTGCCGGGCCAGCACACTTGTGGCCGAGTTAATGATTTGCACGTCCGCGTCCGCTACGGTCCCGCCGTTGACGTCCACGACCGTGCCGCTGATGGCGCCGGTTGCGCCTCCTTGCCCGAAAGCGGCCGGCGAACTGAAGAGACTAAGCGCTAAGAAAAAGGCTAACACACCGTGAATGCTTCCCTTCATGACCCACCCCCTTACGAAAGACAAATGGAATCCCGGTGCCACGAATCGTATGCCGGGAACTTTCTTCGTTCCGCTGTTTCTCGAGTTGGCTGCCTTAAAACCGGAAAGTAACCGTTAACTCGCATATTGTCAAGCACTTGGGAATCAGTAATTCTTATGGCGCGCATCGCTTTGGGTAATCCCGAGCCAACTCGGTTGCCGGGCAGGCGGACCTTATTTTCTCTAACGCAACCCGCCGACTTGCGCTATCGTCTAACGATTAGGGCCCGCGTCCCTTCGGGGGTCTCATGAAAACCTATTCTAGATTGCTCGTCTTTTTGGCGCTGCTCATCACTTTCTCGCTTCCTCGTCCCGTCGAAGCCGATGCCAGCCACGCTCGCATTGTACGGCTGAGCCTCGTGCAGGGGGATGTACGCTTTGCGCGCGATTTTCACGACGATCCCCTGAGCGATACGAAAGCGGTATGGGAAGTTGCGCCCCTCAATTTGCCGATCCGTCAGGGCTACGCGCTGGCGACGGAAAATGGCCGCGCGGAAATCGAGTTTGAAAACGGGGCCATGGCCTTCATTGGCGCGAATACGGTGGTGGAGTTTTTCGATTTGTCGCTGAATGACGGCGCGCATGTGACGCGGCTGGTGCTTCGCCAAGGCACAGGAATTTTCTACGTGCATCCCGCGAATGGGGATTATTTCAGCGTTACCGGCGGTGATTTCTCGGTCGAGGCAAACGGACGTGCGCGCTTCCGCCTCGACAACTACGACGACGGCAGCACCGTGAATGTCGAGCAGGGGTATGTGGAAGTTGTTCACAAGAAAGAGACGAAGTCGCTCGAAAAAGGACAATCGCTTTCCGTGCATGTGACCGAGCCGGACAACCTGGTGGTCGGTCGCACCGCTGAAATGGACGACTTCGACAAATGGGTTTCGGGGCGGGTTGACAGCGTGGCCACGGCGACGAACTACTCGAATCAATATGTCAGCACCTCGAATTACGCTTCGGGTTTTGCGGATCTGTACACCTACGGTTCGTGGTTCAACATGGGTGGTTATGGCTACGGCTGGAGACCCTTTGGTGCGGGACTTGGATGGTGTCCGTTCGACTATGGCAACTGGTACATGGACCCGTCGATTGGCTGGAGTTTCCTCGGCTCAGCTCCGTGGGGCTGGCTTCCTTATCACTATGGCGGTTGGATTTTCTCGCCGGTTTACGGATGGGCGTGGGTGCCATCGGGGTTTGGCGGAGGTCCGATTTACTATCGGCCGGTAACGGCCGTTTGGGTGCATTCCGGCCCGACGCTCGGGATTGTGCCGCTTCATCCGGCCGACAAAAACGGCAAGGTGCCGCAAAATCTTTCGCAAGGCGTTTTCGCCGTTCAGGGGCAGACCTTAGCGAAGACGGCCATCCCGGCGGGCAACGAAAAGTGGGCGGTCGTCAAGAGCGCTCCCGCAGGAACTCTGGTTTCAAGTTCGCTGGCCTCCTCGAGCGCGCCAACGCGCGTTTCGCGCACCATCCTTTCGGGAAATGCCGGGAGCCGGTCGGTAACCCTCAGCCGCGAATCATCGATCGTCTACGATCCCGCAGGGCGCCGTTTTGTGAATTCGAATAGTTCGGCCGTCGTGAATCGAGAAGGCACCACAAAGACGGAACCGAACGCTACGGCTTTAGGGAAGGTGCCCATCGCCGGGGCCCCCGCGGTTCAGAGCACGCGCACGGGCCAGCCGCCCACAACTCGCCTTTCGTCGCCGTCCCGGGGCTCGTTTGCGGCACCGGCGCCAGCTCGTACTTCGGGCTCATCGGGTGGATCGGCGGTTTGGGGAGGCGGGAGCCACGGTTCCGGCTCGATGGGGTCGGTGCACGGCTCAACGGCGTCGTCGGGGTCTTCGCACGCCTCGGGCAGCGGAAGCCACCACTGATCAAGGAGCGGCTCCGAGCATCCCACTTCGTGGTTTCGTTTTAGAGGAAAATCAGCCGAAGGTCATTCCGGCATAACCAACCACGGTTTTGCGATCCCCGCTGACATCCCCGGAAGTGGCATAGCGGACCAGTTGCGCGTTCTTCACGCCAAGCAGTTGCATGGCGATCAGCATGGCCACCGCCGGCCCAAGGCCGCACATGGTGATGCGCCGGTCGCGGCAAACCTCATAGAGACCGGCGGCGTCAAGCTTCAGCAGGCAAGCGATGGCGGCCTGATCTTTGTCGCGGGTGGTTTCGTCGTCTTCGTAGTGATTCATGTCGGAGGATGTAACGATCAGAATCTCTTCGGGGCTTTCTGCGAGAACACGCGCGATTCCTTCTCCCAATTCCTTGAGTTCCTGCGGCCGCCGGGTGCCGACAACGACGGGCACAAACGAGAATCCCGGGTCCAGCACCTGGAGAAAGGGGAGCTCGACTTCGAGCGAATGCTCCCGGCGATGGGCCTCGCTGTCCTCGCGCAAGGCCGGGCATGCCGTGCGCAGGCGCTCGGCGAGACAGCCATCAATCGGGGCGTCGCCGAGAGGGGTTCTCCAGGTTCCGTCCGAAAGGATGGCGAGCGTTTCCCCGAGCGGGTAGTGGCGCACGCCTAATAAAAGGATTTTTCGCGTGAGGGCGATGCGGGAGAACACGGCGCCGGCTACGGCGCCTGAATACATGTAACCCGCATGGGGGACAAGGCAAGCGCGCACGAGCACTTTCTCTTCCGCTTGCTCGTCGGTTGTAAAGCTTTGAACGGCTGCGGTGAGTTCGCGCGAATTCCCCGGATAGAACTGGCCCGCGACAGCAGGAAGGCGCAACATTTTTCCCTCCGAGCTTAGAGGGGTCGCGACGGTTTTCCTTTGATCTTCAAAACTTGGTGAGTCCCGGCGTCGTAGTAAACGGTAACTTTGTCGCCGTACTGGTAGCCGCCCTTGTCGATAATCTGCTGCATTTTTGCGGCGACCGGCTGGCTCAGGGCGAAGGTCTGGATCGACAGATCGTTGCCCTTGGCGCGAACGGTAACCTGGGCCAGGTTCGCGTGCATGATATAACCCTCGAACTTCACCGTACCGGTCGGCTTTGGCTTGGGCTTGATCACACTCGCGATGATGGGGGCCGCTTCGTTTACGACGACCGGGGCCACCTCGTTGATGATGATCGGCGTGACGACGGGATCCTGAGCCGCAGCCCGAGGCGCAGTCAAGGTGCCGAGCGCGACGATTCCGAGCGCGCCCAGCCCCACGAATTCGAGAACTCTTTTCATTCGAGATCGTCCGTCGCGATGCGCAGTGATTTCAGAAAACGCACGTCCTGGGGAGTCATCGTCAGCCGCGTTGACGGCCGTTTTTCCGGCTCCTGGTCCAGGGACTCCTGATCGACTTGAATCCGCAGCGACTCGAGAAATCGGCGATCCTGGGTGGTCATGCGCGGACCATCACCGTTGCCGTCGCGCTTCGCGAGACCAATCGTCGCGTCGAGTTTCAGTACGATGTCGTACCCATGGGCACGCACCCCGGCGATGGCGCCTGTGATCCGCTCCGATTCCGACACCGTGTCGTTAATCGCGTGCCCAAGTTCACGCAGCAGATTTTTTAGGTGATCGTCGAGTTGCAAGGGTGGCTCCCCAGTACTTCTAATCAGATTCTAGGCCTATGCGGAATTCGATACAAGCGGCCCTTTTGGAGTTGTCCTCAATCCATTCATAGTCCGAAGCCTGTCCGTTCGGACGGGACCCGCTCCGTAATCCGCTCCATTGTGCGCTAAGATGCAGTCATGTCCACGGCCGCGGCCTCACCCCAGGAACTGCGCGGATTTCGCCGGCTCTGGCGGGTTGCCAAACAGGTTTTTCACGAGACCATTGGCGCCGCCTTCGCGCTCTTGGCGGTTGGCTGGATGAATTCCGCCTTCCGTGCCTGGACCCGCGACGCTGCGCACTGGCTGATCGGGGTTTCGATCGTGGTCGCCTTGCTTTTCGGCACCTTCTCCGTCAGTTCGTTTCGTCGCTCCCGGCAGTTGTAAACGACTCGGAGCGCCTCTGATGTCCGACAGCAAACCAAAGTCCGGAACGCCCCGGGAGCGCAAAGCGCAGTTCACGACGCTCTCGGGGCTCCCTCTCGACAGGTTGTACACGTCCGACTCTCTTCCGGGCAATCCTCGAGAGTCAGTGAGCTTCCCCGGTGAATTTCCGTACACCCGGGGCATTTATCCAACGATGTACCGGGGCCGTTTCTGGACCATGCGCCAGTATGCGGGCTTTGGAAGCGCCCTTGAATCGAACCGGCGCTACCGCTACCTGCTCGGCAAGGGCCAGATGGGCCTTTCTGTGGCCTTCGATCTGCCGACGCAAATCGGGATGGACTCGGATCATCCGCTGGCGCTTGGCGAGGTTGGCAAGGTCGGCGTGGCGATCGATTCGCTCGAGGACATGGAGATCCTCTTCGACCAGATTCCGCTCGAAGAGGTGTCGACCTCCATGACCATCAATGCGACGGCCTCGATTCTCCTTTGCCTGTACGTCGCTGTTGCCAAGAGGCAGGGTGCAAGCCTCGCGAAACTTTCCGGCACCGTTCAGAACGATATCCTCAAGGAGTACGTCGCGCGCGGCACGTATATTTATCCGGTGAAGCACGCCATGCGCATTGTCACGGACATTTTCGCGTGGTGCCGCGACAACCTGCCAAAGTGGAATACCATCTCGATTTCCGGTTATCACATTCGGGAAGCTGGCTCCACGGCGGTTCAGGAAGTTGCTTTCACCCTCGCGGATGGCAGGTCGTACGTCGAGGCCGCGCTCGAAGCCGGCTTGACGATCGACGAATTCGCACCGCAGCTTTCGTTTTTTTTCAACGCGCACAGCGATCTACTCGAAGAAATCGCCAAGTTCCGCGCGGCGCGGCGCTTGTGGGCGCGGATCGTGCAGGACCAGTTCCACGCGAAGGATTCGCGTTCGCTGCTCTTGCGATTCCACGCGCAGACGGCCGGCTCTTCGCTCACCGCCCAACAACCTGAAAACAACATCGTACGCGTGGCGATTCAGGCGCTGGCCGCCATTCTCGGTGGTTGCCAGTCGCTGCACACGAATTCGATGGACGAAGCCCTGGCCTTGCCGACCGAGGAATCCGCGCTTATCGCGCTTCGCTCGCAACAGATCATCGCGCACGAAACCGGGGTGACAAACACCATTGACCCGGTCGCGGGCTCCTATGCGGTTGAAGCGCTCACCAACGAAATTGAAGCCGGAGCCGAGGAGTACCTGTCAAAAATCGCCGCCATGGGAGGCATGATCCGCGCGATCGAATCCGGCTTCGTGCAGACTGAAATTCAGCGCGCCGCGTACGAGTTTCAGCGCGCGATTGAAAAGAAGGAGCAGATTGTTGTCGGGGTGAACGACTTCGTCACCGAGGACGCCCGGCAAATTCCCACCTTGCGGATCGACCCGGAAATCGAGCGTTCGCAGGTCGCTCGACTCGAGGCTCTGCGGGCCCGGCGCGACTCCGCCAAAACTCGAGCGGCCCTCGCCGAACTCGATCGCTCGGCACGATGCTCCGAAAATCTTCTTCCCTCCATCCTCGCGGCTGTCGAAGCTTATTCGACGGTCGGGGAGATTTCAGACACTCTTCGCCGGGTTTATGGCGAATATCAGGAGTCGGTTGTTATCTAGAAGCGCGCTTCTGTTCGCGGGTCCCAGCCCGGCCGCTGGCCCAAAGCACAGGCTGTTTGTCGAGAGCGTCTGTAGTATTCTTCCCCCCTGTAGCGGACACCCATGAAGCTGATTCTTGCCTCCGCCTCGCCGCGCCGAGCGCAGATTCTCCACGAAGCCGGCCTTTCCTTCTCCGTGGTTTCTTCCGCGACCGATGAAACACCTTATCCGAGCGAAACACCGCAACAACTTGTGCAGCGGCTTGCGGACGCCAAGGCGGATCTGGTCGCGGCGCGAGCTGTCGGCCCTTCGATTATCATCGCCGCGGACACGGTCGTGGTGCTCGAGGGGCAGATTCTCGGCAAGCCGCGGTCAACCGATGACGCACGACGCATGCTTCAGCGTTTTTCCGGCCGCACGCATTCGGTGATTACCGGCGTTTCTCTCGTCCGCCTTCCGGAGATTCTGAGACGCCAGTTTGTGGAAACCACGCTCGTGCACTTTGCGGCTCTCAGCAGCGAAGAAATTTCGCGCTACCTTGCGACCGAGGAGCCCTATGACAAAGCCGGGGCGTATGCCATTCAGGGCCGCGCCGGCCGCTACATTCCGCGCATCGAAGGGTGCTACTTCAATATTGTCGGGCTGCCTCTTTCCCGTACCCTCGCGGCGCTGCATGAACTCGGCTGGGCGGAAGACGAGGAGCCGCTGTAGCACCGGCCCGGCCAGCACACCAAAAGGAAAGGCGCCCCGGGCGAGTCGGGACGCCTTCTTATCCGCTTACCGTTTTTGAGGGTTACTTCTTGGTTCCCGCTTGGGTCTTGCTGTTGTGCTTTTTGTTGTAGATGTTCTTCGAAGCCGCGTTCTGTTCTTTGTTGATCTGCTGTTTCTCGCCCGCGGTCAGCTTCCCACCGTTCGCGCTGCGGTCCGCCTCCACTTGCTGATTGATGCCTCGCTGCTGATTTTCGAGCTTGGCGGTTTCGCCGGCCGTGAGCTGTCCGCTCTTGATTCCCTGGGCGATGCGGTCCTGCTGGTTTTCGCGGCGCTCGCCGACCTTGTTGTTGCCGTATTGTGCGGTTTTGGCGTTGTGTTTGTCCTGATAGATCTGCTTCGAAAGCTGATTCTGCTGCTGATTGATCTGCTGCTTCTCACTCTGGGTGAGTTTTCCGCCGTTGGCGGCGCGGTCCGCGCGCGTCTCGCCATTGATGGCCGCTTCCTTGGACTCCAGGTTGGCTGTTTCTCCGGCGGTCAGTTGCCCGCTCTTGACGCCATTGGCGATCCGGTCTTGCTGATTTTCTTTGCGCTCGGCGATGGTCGGCTGCTTCGCCGGGGTTGCGGTCGTGGCGCTAGAACCTTGCGCTGACGAGCCACTCGATGACGGTTCCTGCGCGAGGGCCGCACCGCCGAGCAGCAGAACCGCTGCAGGCATGACAATCCACTTCGAGAGCCTAATGCTCATGACGAAATTCTCCTTTTTTGCTGTCTCGACTGAATTCCGGGGTAGTAGGTAATACCCGAGTCTCAAGAAAAAGTTGCGCGGCCTCTACTGGCCTGTGGTGCAGCTTTTGGGGAGCGCACGAGGTGGGCGATTACTTTTTGAACACAATTTGCGGGAAACCGAACGAAACCCGGCCGAAACCTTAGGCGGTGAAGCGTTCTCGGGTTCTGTCTGGGTCCTTCTAGCGCAGGAGACTAGGCCGGAGTCCCGGCGACTTCGATGGAATTGATGCTTTCCCCCGAGGAACTGACGCCAGAGACCACGTAATAGTAGGTTCCGCCCGCCAGGCCTTCATCCGTGTAGCTTGTGGATGCGGTCGAGGCGATCAGCGCGTACGGTCCACCGCTGGTGCTTGAACGCTTGACGTTATAGCTGTTTGTCCCGGCGCTCCCATTCCAGCTGAGAGTCACCTGGTTGCGTGCGGGCTTAGCCGAGAGTCCTGAAGGAGCGGACACCTGGGCCGGAGGGGCCTGCGTCTGAAGACCGCCGGACATGCCTTCCTTGAAGCTGCGGATCCCTTCTCCGAGCCCCTTCATCACTTCCGGTATGCGCCGTCCACCAAAGAAAATCAGGACCACGGCCAGCACGATCAGCCAATGAAAGATACTGAATTCACCCATGGACTACCCCCTCTCCGCCATTTGGGCCGCGGTTAATTGTAACCTTGGCAGTGTCCGGGATATTTTCTCAACCAAACTCTTAAAGGATAACACGCTCGTCGCCGGCACGCCGAGTCAACCGCTGACGATCGAGGTATTCGAGCAGGGGGATGGCGTATTTGCGCGTGCTGCCGGTCAATTCCTTGAATGCCGGGACGCCGATGCGTTCGCCTTTTGTCTTTTTATAGGTTTCGAGCAGTCCGGGCAAACGCTCGAGTGCGCTGCGGTGAAAAACGAGTTCCGGGGTGACGCGCACGAGCACCTTCTCACGCAGCAGGATCTGCAGGATTTTCTCCGCGCGGCGGCTTTCGACGGCGAGTTGCGCCAGAACCTCTTTCACGGACGGCACCGCCAATCCGGCCTTCCGGAAGGCTTGCTCGATCTGCTCCTTGGCCTTGGCCTCCTCCGGCGTGAGGCTGATTTCGGCGCCCGGCTTTTTGACGAGTTCGCCTTGCAGCGACAGTTTCTTCTGTAGCGCCAGCTCTTCGAGCGCGGCTCGAAAGGATTCCGGTCTCACGCGGCGGCCG
>Ga0306920_100013739_pt1 | contig 11038 bp, 8 predicted proteins | sample flu12Cox44000170_FD_204666 | JGI IMG/M metagenome (GOLD analysis project Ga0306920, IMG submission 204666) | Lab enrichment of tropical soil microbial communities from Luquillo Experimental Forest, Puerto Rico - flux4day.12C.oxic.44.000.170 (v2)... | ecosystem: Environmental > Terrestrial >...
CTGGGCGGCTCGCATGTCTGCGGGTCGGTGTGGGGGGGGGGGGGGTGTTTTGGGCGGAGGGCGCAGCGCAAGTCTTCCGGAGGGTGTGTCGCGGTGGGGGGTGTATTGGGCGCAGGGCGCAGCGCAAGTCATCCGGACGGTGTGTCGGGGTGGGGGGTGTATTGGGCGCAGGGCGCAGCGCAAGTCATCCGGAGGGTGTGTCGAGGTGGGGGGTGTATTGGGCGCAGGGCGCAGCGCAAGTCATCCGGAGGGCGTGTCCCGGTGGGGTGGCACAGAGCTTGCACGCACAATGCAATCCAAGCTATCGTCCCGGGTCGCGCACGCAGCGGAAGCCGATGTGGTTGGTGGCACTCTCCGGCTCGCCCTTGCCACGGGCGCCCGGCAAGTAACGCATGCAGTAGTTGTCGCAGCAGAGGTACGAGCCGCCGCGCTGCACGCGTTTCGGCACGCCAGGTTCCATCGGGTCGAAACTGGCACGTGGGCCCTGCGGGTTGCGGTCGGGGCCGAACTTGTAGTAGGCGGGATGGTACCAGTCGCTGCACCACTCCCAGACGTTGCCGGCCATGTCGTGCAGGCCGAAGTCGTTGGGGTCGAAGGACGCGACCGGGGCGATGCCGGCAAAGCCGTCCTGGAGCGTGTTCTTGTTGGGAAAGTCGCCCTGCCAGGTGTTCGCCATGGACTTGCCGCCGGGATTCAGCTCTTCGCCCCAGCAATACCGCTGGCGATCACGGCCGCCGCGGGCCGCGAACTCCCATTCGGCCTCGGTGGGCAGCCGCTTCTTGGCCCACCGCGCGTACGCCACGGCGTCGAAGTAGCTCACGTGCACCACGGGATGCTTGTCACGTCCCTTCAAGTCGCTGTCGGGCCCTTCCGGATGCCGCCAATCGGCCCCCTTCACCGCGCGCCACCAGGTCAGGTGGCTGACGCGATTGGGATCAACGTCCTTGTCCGGCGCAGCGAACACAATCGAAAAGGGTTTGAGGTCTTCTGGCGCAGCATTGGGGACAAGTTTGGGATCCGGCGGTTTCTCCGCAACGGTCACGTAGCCCGTGGCATCGACGAACTCGCGGAACTGAGCGTTGGTGACTTCGGTGCGATCCATCCAGAAGCCGCCGACTTCAACTTTGTGGATCGGCTGCGCATCGTCGAACTGGTCGCTCCCCATGAAGAAGATGCCGCCGGGGATCCAAACCATGTTGTCGGGGGCGGGCACCGGCGCATCCCCCGCGTTCACCTGCGGCTCGCCCAGCTCTGTTGGCGAGGTGATCTCGATGGGCCCGGCTAGCCAGTCGCGCGAATAGGCGACGGCCACCAATCCGAGCAGGAAACCGACCACCACGGAAGGCACAACCACCCAAACCCACGTCGGTAGTTGGGTCCTTGTTGCCGGCCGCGGCGCCGGTGAGCGTTCGCGCCGTTTTGAGGTCTTCTTCATCGCTCACCTCCCGGCGGCGCTGCGCCGATTGGCGCGTGGCGTTCCAGGATGAGTACCTCGCCTTGCGAGTCCTGGACGACGAACCTGCGATCGGTCAGCTCTAGAATCTCTTCGGGTTCCGTGGTGACGAACCGCCGATCAAGCAAATCAGCCACGTCGTCGAAATGAGTCGGGAAGCCAGCGCCGGGTCTGGCGGTGATGACCCGGAATCGATTCCCGCGGACTTGGGCACTCCCCTCGATGGTTACCCACTCCCCTCCGGCCGGCACCGTGCCGATCATGTGCCCGTCAACGAAAAACTCCAACGTGGCTCCCTTCAGCCCCTGGCCTTCCATGACGACCCACTTCCCGCGCATGGCGGCGGGTACCTGGACCGGAAACAGCACTTGGATTCCGCCGTAAGTCGCCGCAGCGGACAGCGCAATGCAAGCCAGGGAAAGTAGGACGCATCTGAGCCGGCGCGGCAGCCGCTGGCCGTGTGCCGGCGCGGTACTCAACGCACCCGAAATCCCAGGGATAGACGAGGCTGGCGGCTTCACGGCTAGGCTCGACCGCGGAGACAAGTTGGCTGGCGACTGTGGCTCTTCCCGTTTGCTCTATGGATCGCAATCGTCCCGTGCCATTTTCTCGAAACAATTCGTGCGCCATTTGGGTGGACATCGGTTACGCTGAGATTTGCAGCGTCACCAACCGGGAGGACTTGCCATGAGATCGGCCCTTGCAACGATCACTTTCTGTGCGGCCGCCGGCTTCGCGATCGCGGGGTCGGACGACAAGCAGGGTTTCACCTACATCGACCTGCAGCCGAAGGCCAACCAGAAGCTCAACGATTCGTTCCACGGAGATCCCGAAGGAAACAACCTGGCGGAGCTGCCGCGCGGTGAGCAGACCATGGCCAAGGTGAAGTTCAAGATTGGCGACGGCCTGATCCAGCTCGCCAGCACGCTGCTCAAGGACAAGCCGGCCAAGGTCGAAGGGATTGTCGTCGATCGCAAGCTGAAAAAGCTGCACTTCCTGCATGCCACCGGGTTTGGCGGCGGCAGCCCGGACGACGCGATTCACGTCAAGGACGACACCCCCATCGGCGCTTACATCGTCCACTACGACGACAAGACGACCGAGAAGATCCCGATCGTTTACGGCCAGCACGTCCGCGACTGGTGGGATTACGATCGATCCAAGGAGACACCGCGCTCCCGGCTGGCCTGGCAGGGATCCAACGAGGCCGCCAAGCGGCTGAAGTGCCAGCTTCTGCTCTACTGCACCACTTGGGAGAACCCACACGCGGACAAGCGCGTCGTGGCCATCGATTATCAGTCCACGAACGACACTCCCGCGGCCCCCTTCTGCATCGCGATCACGGCGCAAGTGAAGTAGGAGTGCATTTCAGTTTCTGCGAGCGGTGAGGAAGAACTTCAGAGCCCGATGCGTAAGCGAGGGTGTCTGGCCCTCCCTCGCTTACGCGTCGGGCTCTGAAAAAAGCGTCGTCTGCAAGATCGAGAATGCACCGGCAAAGTAGTGATGGCAATCGCCATGGGCTTGCTGTAAAGTAAACCCCAGTCCCTGCGCGCACATGATTGGCCGGTTCCGCGATGGAACAGACCCATATCTGGCCTGGCCTGAGCCGCGAGGAGTTTCTGCAGCGCCTGACGGAGTGCAAGCTCCTGTCGCAAGAGGAACTGCTGCGCGCCGCCAGCTTGTCGCAATCCGCGCCGGCCGTCGATTTCGCCCAGGCCCTCGTCGACGGCGGGCTGCTCACGTCCTTTCAGGCGGATGCGATTCGTCGGCGACAGCTCGAAGCCTTGCAGATCGGCAACTACGATGTGCTCGACAAGCTCGGCGCCGGGGGCATGGGCACGGTGTTCAAGGCCCGCCATCGCCGCATGAAGCGAATCGTGGCCCTGAAGGTGCTGGCCAAGGAGTTTTGCACCGACGCCAACTTCGTGCAGCGTTTCCAGCGCGAGGTCGAAACCATCGCCCGCCTGTCGCACCCCAACATCGTCATGGCGTACGACGCCGACGAGAGCGACGCCGGGCACTTCCTGGTCATGGAGTTTGTCCAGGGGCAGGACCTTCAGGGCGTCGTTCAGAAGCAGGGGCCTCGGCCGCTACGCTGGGCCGTCAACTGCATTCTTCAGGCAGCTCAGGGATTGGCGTATGCGCACGGGAAGGGCATCATCCACCGCGATATCAAGCCCGCCAACCTGCTGTGTGACGAGAAGGGCGTGGTGAAGGTGACCGACCTCGGCCTGGCCCGCTTCAGCAGCACCGCGACGCTGGCGCCTTCCGCGGAAAGCGCCATCACCAAGGCAGGCGGGGTCCTGGGTACCGCCGATTACATGTCGCCCGAGCAGGCCGTCGATTCGACAACCATCGACCACCGCGCGGATATCTACAGCCTGGGCTGCACGCTCTACTTCCTGCTGGTCGGAAAGCCGCCGTATCAGGGTACGACCCTGATGGGCACGTTGCTCAAGCATCGCGATGCGCCAATTCCATCCATGATGGTCAGCCGGGGCGATGTGCCGCCGTCGCTCGATGCCATCTTCGCCCGCATGGTGGCGAAGGCGCCGGCCGACCGCTATCAGCAGATGAACGAGGTCGTGCAGGCGTTGCAAGAGGAACTGGCCCACCTTGGTGACGCGGGTCCTGTGGTTAGCGACAAGACGATCTGCTTCCCTTCGGCTGGCGCCGCCGGTGTGGCAACCGAGTCGCGACAAGGGCTCGAGGCGACGGTGCTGGGCGCCCCGGCCGCGACGTCGCAAAAGCCGGTGCTGCTGGTCGAGCCTTCCCGTACGCAGGCCGCCATCATTCGCAAGTACTTGCAAGCCGATGGGCTCCAGGAAATCGTGACGGTTACGACTGGCAAAGAGGCGCTCGAGACGGCACAGGCGAATCCGCCCAGTGCGGTACTGAGCGCGATGCACCTTTCCGACATGACCGGAATTCAGCTCGCCAAGCAGTTACAGGGCCAGTTGAAGCCGAGGGCGCCGGGCTTCGTGCTCATTTCCACCGAAGCGGAGAGCCGGGAAGCCGGCGAGATCGGCGGACTGCGACAGGTGATCGTCCTGCACAAGCCATTCACTCCGGAACAGCTGGGTCGGGCCTTGGCCGTGGTCCGGCGCCAGTCCGTTGCCGCCGGGGCCGCGGCGAAGCGGCCGGGCGATCGAAGCGGCAAGCGCGTACTGATTGCCGACGACAGCGCCGTGGCCCGCGTCCAGATCCGCCGTGTGCTGAGCGACCTCGGTTTCACCCAGTTCACCGATGTGGCCGACGGCGCCCAGGCCGTCGCCGCCGTCACCCGCGAGTCGTTTGACCTTGTCGTCTCCGATTACAACATGCCCTACATGGACGGCCACGGCCTGGTCGGCTTCCTCAAGCAGAATCCCAGCACCGCGGCGGTGCCCATTATCATGTGCACAACCGAGGCAGACCCGGCCAAGCTTGAGGCATTGCACCGGCTCGGTGTGGCCGGCGTGTGTGACAAGTCCTTCGACTCCGAACATATCCGCGAAATCGTCGATCGCTTGATGTGACGGGTGTGTGGAAGCAACATGAACGAAATCGTCCGCGAATTCTTGCTCGAAACCCACGAGAACCTTGCGCAGCTCGACCTCGATCTGGTCACCTTGGAAAAGGAGCCGACCGAGCGCGAGACCCTGGCTCGTGTGTTCCGCACCTTGCACACGGTCAAGGGGACGGCCGGCTTTCTCGGACTGCCCAAGCTGCAGACCGTCTCCCATGCCGCGGAGAACCTGCTCAGCCGGCTACGGGCGGGGGAGCTTGCCTTTCAGGGCGACATCGCATCGACGTTGCTCACCGTCGTCGACGCCGTCCGGGCCATGCTGGCGTCGATCGAAGCGACCGAGAATGAAGGCAGCGTCGAGTATGGTGAGCTGATTCAATCGCTGGAGCGGCTGACAAGAGAGAACGCGGGTCCCGTGGGCGTCAAGCCGGCAGCCCCTCCCAGGGCCGAACCGCCGCCGCCGAGCGTCCGGTCAGGGCCGCAGGAGCAACAGACTGCCGCGATGGCCGCTTTGCCCAGCGCTGCGGGGCAATCGCTCAGTCTCGAGCCGGCCGACGGCGCTGAGCCGCGTGCCGCGGCGGTTTCCGACAGCAGCATCCGCGTCGACGTCGGCCTGCTCAACAAGCTGATGAATCTTGTCGGCGAGCTCGTTCTCGCTCGCAATCAGATTATGCAGTGCAGCGCCGCGCAAGGCGACGATGGGTTCTTCGGCCCGGTCCAGCGTCTTAACCAGCTCACCACCGAGTTGCAGGCCGGCGTCATGAAGACACGCATGCAGCCGATCGGCAACATCTGGGCAAAGTTCCCGCGCCTGGTACGCGATATTTCCGTCGCCTGCAACAAGAAGGTTCGCCTCGAAATGGAGGGCAAGGAAACCGAGCTGGATCGCAGCATCATCGAGTCGATTCGCGATCCCCTCACGCACCTCGTTCGCAACGCGATCGATCACGGCATCGAAACGCCCGCCGACCGGGAGGCACGCGGCAAACTTCCGGAAGGCCGCTTGAGCCTGCGTGCCTTCCACGAGGGGGGCAAGGTCATCATCGAAATCTCCGATGACGGCTGCGGCATCGATCCGGTCCGGGTCCGCGACAAGGCAATCGCCGTCAAGCTCATCACACCCGAACAGGCCGCGCGCATGAGCGACCGCGAAATCATCAACCTCATCTTCATGCCCGGCTTTTCGACGGCGGAACGGGTCAGCAACTTTTCCGGCCGCGGCGTCGGCATGGATGTGGTCCGCACCAACATCGAGAAGGTCGGCGGCAGTGTCGACGTGGATAGCCGTCTGGGCGAGGGCACCACGGTCAAGATGAAGATCCCGCTCACGCTGGCGATCATTCCGGCCTTGACGGTCACCAGCGACGGCGATCGCTACGCCATCCCGCAAGTCAGCCTGCTCGAGCTGGTTCGCCTCGAAGGAGAGCAGGGCCAGCACGGCATCGAGGACATTCACGGCGCGCCGGTCTACCGGCTGCGCGGCAGTCTGCTGCCGATCGTCTATCTCAAAGAACAGCTCCAGCTCGACCATTCGACGGGCGCGAACAGCGGCCTCAACATCGTCGTACTTCAGGCAGATGAACGGCAGTTTGGCCTCGTCGTCGACGAGATCCACGACACCGAGGAAATCGTCGTCAAGCCGCTGCAAAAACAGCTCAAGGGGATCGGCCTGTTCGCCGGTGCGACCATCATGGGAGATGGCAAGGTCGCCTTGATCCTCGATGTGCTCGGGCTGGCCCAACGGGCCCATGTCGTCTCAGAGGTTCGCGAGCGCAGCACGCCGTCCAAGACCGGCACCTCCGGCATCATCGTGGGCGATCGACAGACCGTGCTGGTCTGCGCTGCTCGCGATGGCAGCCGAATCGGCATTCCCCTTTCTTTGGTCGCGCGCTTGGAAGAATTCCCAAGCTCCAGTTTAGAGAGGGTTGGGAGCAACCATGTCGTGCAGTATCGCGATGAGATCCTGCCGCTCATCGATGTTGCCCGAGCGCTCCGGCAGTGCGACAGGGCAGCCGCGGGTAGCCATGGCGCCGATCGCGACGATGCAGGGGAGATTAACGATTTATCGTCGGTACAAGTCGTTGTATATGCGGTGCCGAACGGGCACGTCGGCCTCGTTGTCCGCGAGATCGTCGACGTTGTCGAGGAAGCAATTGTCACCCGGGCCCGCGCCCGGCGCGCAGGAGTCCTCTACACGGCGGTCATCCAGGGACGGGTGACCGAATTCATCGACATTGAGAAGATCGTCCGCACCGTCGATCCGGAGTTGTTCGAGTATCCGACTCCTGCGTGACGCCCATGGCCGACGAACATCAATACTGCACGTTCTTCCTAGACGGACATTACTTCGGCATTGACGTGCTGAAGGTACAGGAAATCATTCGCTTTCAGCAGATGACGCGCGTGCCGCTCGCGCCTCCGGTGGTGCGCGGCCTGATCAATCTGCGCGGCCAGATCGTGATGGGCATCGACCTCCGCCGCCGCTTGGGACTGAAAGATCGTCCCGCGGATCTGTTGCCCGTCAACGTCGTCGTGCAGACGGATGACGGCGCCGTGAGCCTGCTGGTCGATGAGATCGGCGACGTGGTCGAAGTTTCGGAAAAGCACTTCGAGCCGCCGCCGCAGACGCTGCGCGCGAGCGCCCGGGAGCTCGTGCGCGGCGCGTACAAGCTTCCCGAGCGGCTTCTGCTGATTCTCGATACGGACCGCGCGGTGGAGATGGACAACGGCCGAGGACGTGATAAGTAATCTACCCCAGCGCTCTTTGACTACGCGAGCAACGCGGGAGATCGACAGATATGAGCTGGTTCATGAACTTGGGGATCACGGCGAAGCTCATGCTGGGCTTTGCCGTCATGAGCGCGCTATTGGCGGCGATTAGCTGGAAGGCCATTGCGAGCATGGGCGATCTCAACGCCAACACGGAAGACGTCTACGAAGTGCAATTGGTGCCGGCCGTCCAGCTTACCACCGGGGTTCGATCGCGGCTTCTGACCATTCGGAGATACAGCTTCTCGATGCTCGTGTTGACGGACCCTGAAGCCGTCAAAACGCAAATCGCGGAGGTCCGGGAACTCGACCGGCAACTGGTCGAGTCGGCCGAGAAGTTCAAGTCGGCTATCCGGAGCGAAAAGGTCATGGCAGACTTCAACCGGTTCATGGACGCCTATCGCGACTACCGCCAGCACCGGGAGGAACGACAGTACAAGCCGCTCCTAGCAGGTCACAAGGAAGAGGCGGTGAAGGGCGCGCTCATGCTCAATAAGTTCGGCGACGCAGACAAGGCGCTCCAGGACGCGCTCGCGACCAAACTGGCTCAGGCCAAGACGACCTACGACGAATCGCAAGTCGTCTACACGTCGACGCGAAACCTGATGATCGGGCTGGCAGTCGGCGGCACCCTGTTCGGCCTTGCTTTGGGCTTCGTTTTGGCGCGGTTAATTGCCAGGCCGTTACAGCAGACGATGACGGTGCTCGAAGCCGTCGCGGCTGGCGACCTGAGCAAGCGCACCGAGCTCAAGTCCACGGACGAGCTGGGCCGGATGAGCGTTGCACTGAACACCGCCACGGAAACGATGCGGCAGCGGATGCGGGAGGTGGCGCGAGTGGCGGCGATGGTCGAGAATTCGCCGATAGGCGTGATGTTTGCCGACACCAGTCAGATCATCCGTTACATCAACCCGGCCTCGCTGGCGACGTTCCGAAAGCTGGACCGGCATTTGCCCGTGCGGGCGGACAACATCGTGGGTTCGAGCATCGACGTCTTCCACAAGAACCCCGCCCATCAGCGCAAGCTGCTCAGCGACGATAAGAACCTGCCGATTCGCACGCAGATCGAGATCGGCCCCGAGTCGGCGAGTCTGCTGGTAACGGCCATCTACGATCAGGACAAAAACTACCTCGGCGCCATGGCCACCTGGGAACTCGTGACCGAAAAACTGGAAACCGAGCGCAAGGTGCAGGAGGCGAACGAGCGCGAGCGCCGGCAAGCCGATGACTTGCGCGCCAAGGTCGAAAGCATTCTGGATGTGGTCAACGCCGCCAGTCGCGGCGACCTGACACGGGAAGTGCAGATCAAAGGTACGGACGCCGCGGGCCAGATGGCGGACGGATTGGCCAAGTTCATCGGCACCCTCCGCGGCAATGTCGGCGATATCGCCGAGATGGCCCAGACGTTGGCCAGTTCATCACGTGAGCTGACGGCGGTCAGCCAGCAGATGGCGGCCAACGCCGAGGAAACCGCCGCCCAGGCGAACGTCGCGTCCGCCGCCGCCGAACAGGTCAGCACCAATGTGAATACGGTGTCGACCGCCGCCGAGGAGATGGGTGCGAGCATTCGCGAGATTGCCAAGAGCGCGCATGACGCGGCCAAGGTCGCCACCACGGCAGTACGAGTCGCTGAGTCGACCAACGCCACGGTCGCCAAGCTCGGGGAATCGAGTGCCGAGATCGGCAACGTCATCAAGGTGATCACCAGCATCGCGCAGCAGACGAACCTGCTCGCGCTGAACGCCACGATCGAGGCTGCCCGCGCCGGCGAGGCCGGCAAGGGTTTCGCCGTCGTCGCCAACGAGGTGAAGGAGCTCGCCAAGCAGACCGCGAGCGCGACCCAGGACATCAGTCGCAAAATCGAGGCAATCCAGGACGACACCAAGGGAGCCGTGGAGGCGATCGCCAAGATTGGCAAGATCATCAACCAGATCAACGACATTCAGAACACGATCGCCAGCGCCGTCGAGGAGCAGACAGCAACCACCGGCGAGATCAGCCGCAACGTCACCGAGGCTGCCAAGGGCTCGACCGAGATCGCGCAAAACGTCAGCGGCGTGGCGCAGGCGGCTCGCAGCACGACCGAAGGAGCGAGCAACGCCAAGGCCGCCGCCGATGAGTTGTCCCGGATTGCGTGTGACCTGCAGACGCTGGTGTCGCAGTTCAGGTATAAGTGTTGAGGCACTCGGGGGTTGCGAGAGCATTTCGACAGGGGCCCCTGGTGTGAAACGGACTTGCGGGGGAGTCCTGAAAAGGTGTCATCGCGGAGAAACGTGTAATCGCTACCATGACATGAAACGCTGGCTTGCTTGGCCGAAAATCGCCTCAAATCCCTTGGTGCTATGGGCTTGTGAATCCAGGCATGACCGATGCCACTAACGGGCGTTCCAGGGCCAAAAACCAACATAACACGTTGGTTTACCATGGCTTATAGAGTTTTGTGCCGATTACGCAACGCGCATAAGGGGTCAGACAGGGGGGGTACATGTACACCTTTCTTGCCTGGCTTTGAAACGCGTTGAAACGCGACATTCCGGATCGGGCGCGGAACAATTCTGCTCGAGGGCGTGCCCCATATGCGTGTGCTGGTCATCGATGATTCCCGTGCCGTCCGCATGATCATTGGTTCGATCCTCGGCGAACTCGGCATGGACGTGGTCGAGGCCGCCGACGGCCGCCAGGCTCTGGCGATGCTTGAGGAGAATCCGGACGTCGAGTTGATGCTCGTCGACTGGAACATGCCGCAGATGAATGGGTTTGACTTCATCCGCGCGGTGCGTAGCCAGCGCGCGTACGACGGCGTGCGCATCATGATGGTGACGACCGAGACGGAAGGCGCCCAGGTGGCGCGGGCGCTGGAAGCCGGCGCCAACGAGTATCTGATGAAGCCCTTCACCAAGGAAGTGCTGGTTGCCAAGCTCGCCCTGCTTGACGTCCTGCAGGAGTGATCTGTGCCCAAGACGCGCGTCCTCGTCGTCGATGATGCCATCGTGTTCCGCCGCTTGCTTTCCGAGGCGATCGATAGCGACCCGGCGCTCGAGGTCGTGGGTACGGCTGCGAATGGCCGGATCGCCCTCACCCGGATGACCCAGGTCCAGCCAGATCTGGTGATCCTCGACGTCGAGATGCCGGAGATGGACGGCCTGGCGGCGCTGAAGGAGCTGCGCAAGAGTTATCCGAAACTGCCGGTGATCATGTTCAGCGCCTTGACGGAGCGCGGTGCGTCGGCCACGCTCGATGCGCTCGCTCTCGGCGCGACCGATTACTTCACCAAACCGGCCAGCGCGGGCGGCCTCGACGCTTCGCTG
>Ga0306920_100013740_pt1 | contig 11038 bp, 9 predicted proteins | sample flu12Cox44000170_FD_204666 | JGI IMG/M metagenome (GOLD analysis project Ga0306920, IMG submission 204666) | Lab enrichment of tropical soil microbial communities from Luquillo Experimental Forest, Puerto Rico - flux4day.12C.oxic.44.000.170 (v2)... | ecosystem: Environmental > Terrestrial >...
CGGGCTGCCCGCGGGCTACCGGCCCTACCTGGCCGTCGACGACGGGGGGGAGGTGTCGCTGTCGATGACGGTCGGCCCGGGAATGGACCGCACGGCGGTGTTTCGGCGGCAAGCCGGATCTTGGATGATGCTCGGCGATCTGATGAACGCGAACCTCCCACGCCTTCAGAATACGGGGAACATGGCAGGCGATGGCGACGGCGTGCTCGAGGTGGTCTGGAGCGATCTCGGCACGACCGCGCAATTCGCCCCCGATCGGCGGCGATGGGAGGGTGGCGCTTGGCAGACGCCTCCCGCCCCGCCTGTGGGCACGAACAGCTCCATTGGCCCGATCGACCTGCGCGTCGGGGTGAGCCACGCCGGCGTGGTCGCCTTCTCGTGGGGTGACCAGGCACCGCCGCAGCCGGAGACCGTGGCCGTCTTCATGCCGGGCTGGTCCGCGCCCCGCGCGGTGACCGGGTTCACCGGCGTAGCGCAGACCGATATCGACGTTGATCCGATGGGGCTTCCACTCGTGACGTTCGCGCGCTCGACCCCGCAGGCCCTGCAGGTCGAGCGCTGGTCGGGCACCGGCTGGGAGGCGGTCTTCGACGACGTGCACGTCAGCCCGACGACCGATGGCGTCCCTACCGGCAGGCTCGCGCTCGCGTCCACGGGGCGCCCGTTCCTCGCGATCCAGGAGCACGCGGCCGGGCAGAGCTCCATTTACGTACTGACGAAAGCCTGCGCGTCTCCCTGACGGGCGGTCCGGGAGGCGGACCGAGCGGACCCCTGGATCGCGGGTGGGCTCGCGTGTCAGAATCCGCCGGCCCATGGATCACCTCGACGAGCTCGAACAGCAGAGTGTCTACATCCTCCGCGAGGCCTTCCGGCACTTCGAGCGCCTGTGCATGCTCTGGTCGATCGGCAAGGACTCCACCGTCCTGCTGTGGCTGGCGCGCAAGGCGTTCTTCGGGCACGTGCCGTTCCCGCTGGTCCACGTGGACACCAGCTACAAGCTGCCGGAGATGATCCGCTACCGCGACAAGCTGGCGCTCGAGTACAAGCTGCAGATGGTCGTCGGCCAGAACACGGCGGCGCTGGCCGAGAAGGACACCTTCCCGGAGAAGCTCAAGGCCAACCCCACCATGACGGACGAAGAGAAGCTCGGCGCCCGCCAGAAGTGCTGCGGGCGGCTCAAGTCCGATGCGCTCGAGGCCACGCTGCACGGCACCGGGCCGCGCCTACGCATGAACCTCGAGACGGGCAAGTACGAGACGCTGGACGACCGGCAGCCCTACACCGGCGTCATCGTCGGCGCGCGCGCCGACGAGGAGGGGAGCCGCTCGAAGGAGCGCTACTTCTCGCCGCGGGCGAAGGACTCGAGCTGGGACGTGGGCGATCAGCCGCCCGAGTTCTGGAACCAGTTCAAGACCGACTTCGCGCCCGGCACGCACGTCCGCATCCACCCGCTGCTCGACTGGACCGAGCTCAACATCTGGGAGTACATCGCCCGCGAGTCGATCCCGACGGTGTCGCTCTACTACGACCAGGGGGACGGGACCCGCTACCGGAGCCTCGGCTGCGGCCCCTGCCAGTCCCCGATCAAGAGCACCTCCAAGAACGTGAACGACATCATCGTCGAGCTCAAGAGCGGCGCGCTGCGCAACATCGCCGAGCGTTCGGGCCGTCTGCAGGACGGCAAGCACGGCCTCGAGGAGCTGCGGCGCAAGGGCTACATGTAGCGCGCGGCGCGTCCGCCCTCGACCTTCACCGGGCCAGCGCCTGGCGAAAAGCGGGCGAGAAGAACTCCTGCTGCGCGCTCATGACCAGATCGTCGAGCGCGCGCATCACCGTCTCGCGGGTCAGCTTCTCCGAGTTCCGTCCCGTCGGGCGGGCGCCGAACCAGCTCAGGCCCGCCCAGTCGGTGGCGCCGCTCTCGGACCTCACCTCGGTGCCCCAGAGCGGCCTCGACGAGGAATCGACGAGTTGGTAGCGGACCGCGATCGTGCACTTGTACCCGATGTAGCCGTCCATCCAGTAGTCGACGATCCAGGCGTAGAGCGTCTTGGGAGCGGGTCCCGGGCTGGCCGCGACCCCCGTTCGCCGGAGGGCATCGGCGGTCACCTCCCAGATCGTGCGCAGCACGGCGTCGCCATTCTCGTCGGACATGCCCGCCGCTCCCCCGTACGGTCCGCGCAGGTTCCCGACCCGAGCGCCCTGGCCGCCACCCCGCTCCGGCGGCCGCGCGTCGATCGTTCTGAGCGCGACGCCCGTGAACGGCGCCGGCGCGGCGACGGGCGCGACGTAGTCGAGCGCGAGCTTGTCGTGCCGGCAGCCGGCGCCCGCCGCCAAGAGCGCCGCCACCACCTCAACCGTTCCGAGCCACCGGTGCTTCATCACGACCTCACGACCTCTCCGATCACAGGCGCGCGCCGAGCCCGCTCCGACGCTTACGCCGGCCGGGCCCTTGGGTCAAGGTCGGCGGGCCGTCGCGCCGCGCAAGCGCTCGCCGCGCTTAGCGAAGGGCTGCGGGTGTGATAGACAAGTGTTCAGCCTAATGGAAGCCCCCCAGCGCGAGACTTTCAACGTCGTCATCGTCGGGCACGTCGATCACGGCAAGAGCACGGTGGTCGGGCGGCTGCTCGCGGACACGGGGGCGCTGCCGCAGGGGAAGCTGGAGGCGGTGCGGCGAGAGTGCGAGCGGACGGGGAAGCCGTTCGAGTACGCGTTCCTGCTCGACGCGCTGTCGGACGAGCAGGACCAGGGGATCACCATCGACACCGCGCGCTGCTTCTTCAAGAGCGCCAAGCGCGACTACATCATCATCGACGCGCCGGGGCACATCGAGTTCCTGAAGAACATGATCTCGGGGGCGGCGCGCGCCGAGGCGGCGGTGCTGGTGATCGACGCCAAGGAGGGGGTGCGCGAGAACAGCCGGCGGCACGGCTACATCCTGTCGATGCTCGGCATCAAGCAGGTGATCGTCTGCGTCAACAAGATGGACCTCGTGGGCTACAAGGCCGAGGTGTTCCGGTCGATCGAGGCCGAGTACCGCGCCTTCCTCGACGGGATCGGCGCGGTCAAGCCTCGGCAGTTCGTCCCGGTGGCGGCGGTGGCCGGCGAGAACCTGGCGCGGCGGGGGACGGAGACCCCCTGGTACGACGGGCCGACGTTGCTCGAGCTGCTCGACACGCTGCCGAAGGCGCCGCCCAAGCTCGATCAGCCGCTGCGGATGCCGCTGCAGGCGGTCTACAAGTTCACCAAGCACGGCGACGACCGGCGGATCTTCGCGGGGCGGATCGAGGCCGGCAAGGCCGCGGTCGGCGACAAGGTGGTGTTTTCGCCCTCGAACAAGATCACCACCATCAGGAGCATCGAGGGGTTCAACACCGCGGCCCGCAAGAGCGTGGAGGCGGGCTGGTCGACGGGGTTCACGCTGACCGAGGAGATCTACGTGACCCGCGGCGAGGTGATGAGCCACGTCGACAAGCCGCCGCTGGTGTCGACGCGCGTGCGCGCGAACATGATCTGGCTCGGCAAGAGCCCGTTCGCGCCGGGGCGCGACTACAAGCTGAAGCTCGGCACGGCGGCCCTGCCGGTGAAGCTCCAGAAGATCAACAAGGTGATCGACGCCAGCGAGCTCGGCTCCACGCTGGAGAAGCAGAGCGTCGGGCGCCACGAAGTCGCGGACGTGATCCTGGAGCTCTCGCAGCCCGTGGCCTTCGACCTATCGACCGACTGCGAGGCCACCGGGCGCTTCGTCATCGTCGACGGCTACGACGTCGCCGGCGGCGGCATCGTCACGGCCGGCGTCGCCGACGAGCTCCGCGATTTCCGCGCCGAGGCCCGCACCCGCGACTTCAACTGGGTCGAAGGGGGCGTCACCGTCGCCGACAGGACGCGACGGTACGGCCACCACGCGGCGATGGTGATGTTCGTCGGCAAGGCCGGCGCCATGCAGCGCAAGCACGACTACGCCCGCGCCCTCGAGCGCGCGCTGTTCGAGGCCGGTCGCAACGTCTACATGCTCGACGGCCAGAACGTGCTCCTGGGCGTCGACCACGACCTGTGGGTCGACGCCGCGCAGTCCGAGCTCGTGCGCCGCTTCGGCGAGGTGGCCCACCTGCTGGTCAGCGCCGGGCTCATCGTCGTCTCCACGACCAACGCCATCGGCCTCGCCGACGCCACCGCCGTTCAGGCTCTCATCCCCGACACGGCGATGCTGCTCATCGACGTCGACCCCGAGGACGAGAGCACGCAGGCTTGCGATCTGCGCGTCCGCGGCTCCGAGCCCGAGGCCGAGGTGATCGGGAAGATCGCCGAGCTCCTCGACCGGCGCCAGATCACCTCGCTCGGCTAGACGACCGCGCCGCCGCGCCGTCCGGAGAGCGGCTGTCCGCCGGCCGCGTCGACGGTTTTTTTCGTCCTTTTGCGCTGGCTCCGCCGCCGGCGGCCGGGTCTAGAATGAGGCCCTCGAAATGCTCGCGCGTCTCTCCGCTCGTTCGTGCGCCGGTCTCATGGTGCTGGCGCTCCTCGCTCCCCTCGGCTGCTCGAGCAAGAGCGGAGGCACGCCCGGAACGGCGGGCGGGAGCGGGGGAGGCGGGACCGGCGGCGCGACCGGCAGCGGCGGGACCGCCGGCGGTACGGGCGGCGCGGCGGGAGCGAGTGCTTGCCCCGGATCTTCGACGGTGACGAGCTCGACGATCCAGGGGATCGGCTTCGTCGGCTCGAACGGCGCAGCGGTGAACGTCTGCCTCGAGCCCGCCCAGGGGTCCTCGCCGGCGTGCGGGTCCGCCACGATCGCCGGCGGCCGCTTCATGATCGCCGAGACGGTGTGCGCGAGCGCGACGAGCTGGATGGTGACGATCGGTGGCAGCGGCGGCGGCGGCGGATCGATGGCCTGTCGGATCGCCGCCAGCAGCGGCACGGACACCGTCACGCCCGCCGACTGCTGGTGCCGCAGCGGCGTGGGGCCGGATCCCGGGGCCGCCGGGGCGCCGGGCCAGGGGTGCGACGCGGGCGCCGGCCCGACCGACGGCCCGGCCCCCACCGACGCCGACACCAGCCCGACCGACGGCCGCCGCGACATCGGCGTCGGCTCGGCCGGCGACGGCCCCCCTCCCGACGTGTCGACGCCGCCCGAGGACGCGCGCCCGCAACGCGGCTAGCGGCGCCCGGGCATGCGCGTCCGTCTCGAGACCCCGCGCCTCGCCCGGGCCGATGCGTTCCTGGCGGCCGTCCGGCAGAGCCGGAAGCTCCACCGCGGCCTCGTTTCACCGCCCCGCACGCGGAGCGCGTTCGCGGCCTACCTCGCGCGCCTGCGCGGCCCGACGCACGCCGGCTACTTCATCTGCTTGCCCGGAGGCGAGCTCGCCGGGGTGGTGAACATCAGCGAGATCGTGCGCGGGGCGTTTCGCTCGGCCTACCTCGGCTTCTACGCCTTCGCGCCCCACGCCGGTCGCGGGCACATGCGCGCCGGCGTGGCGCTCGCAATCGGGCGCGCCTTCCGCACGCTCGGCCTGCATCGGGCCGAGGCCAACATCCAGCCGGAGAACGCGCGATCCATCGCGCTCGTCACGCGCCTCGGATTCCGCCGCGAAGGTCTCTCGTCGCGCTACCTCAAGATCTCGGGGCGCTGGCGCGACCACGAGCGCTGGGCGATCACGGCCGAAGAGTGGGCGAGAACGCGCAATAGAAACACGCAGGACAGGTGATCTGCGTCAATAGAACTTGACCTCGAGCGCCGGCGACCCGGAAGATCGCGCTGGCGGCCGAACGTTGGGCCGTGACGATCGGACAGCAGGAGGTCAGTGATGACGGATCGACGCTCGCGACTGCATGCCCCGCTCCGGGCGCTCGTTCGGCAGGCGCTGCTCGCGGTGTTCGTGGTCGCCGCCACGGCCGCGATCGCCCACGCGCAGGCGCCGGCCGCGTGCTCGCCGCCGTGCGCCGACGGCCAGACCTGCATCCAGGGGATGTGCATGATCCCGGCGGCCCCGGCCCCGGCCCCGGCCCCGGCCCCCGGTGGTGCGTACCCGCCGCCGCCGAACGGCTACCCGCCGCCGCAGAACGGCTACCCGCCGCCGGGCTACCCGCCGCCGCAGGGCTACCCGCCGCCCGCGGCGTACAGCGCCCAGGTGCCGAGCTACCCGCCGCCGCCGCCGCCGGTTCAGCGCCGCCACCGCGTGTTCATGTTCCTGCCGTACATCGGCTTCCACTCGTTCCTGGGGAACAACGCCCAGGGCCTCGACGCCGGGTTCCACCTCGGCGGCATGATGGGGTTTCGCATCGGGGACTTCGTGTCGCTCAACGGCGAGTTGAGCCTCGACGTCCTCAACCCCAACAACACCGGCGCCGGCAACAGCTACAGCGAGACCGACTTCACGCTGACGTTCAGCCCGATGATTCACATCCCCGCGGGGAACGTCGAGCTGGCCTTCGGCCCCAAGCTCGGCCTCTGGGGCGGCGTCTACAACCAGTCGAACGCCTTCGCCGACGGGGATGGGTCGTACTCCGGGGTGGACCTCGGGTCCAACTTCGGGGTCTTCTTCCAGGTCGGCCGCCATGTCTGGCTCGGTGGGATCCTGAGCTTCGACTCCCGAAGCTACAGCCAGAACTGCTTCACGCCGACCGGCGGGAGCCAGGGCTGCACCTCGACCGGCCTCCCGCCTGCCGACAAGGTGGGCGCGATGTCCTTCGCGCTGATGTTGTGATCGCGGCAGGCGTGCGGCGCGGGGGCGCGATCGCGCTTCGCATCGCGGCGGCGGGCGCGCTCTGCGCGTGGGGCGCGCACGCGCTCGCCGCGGGGCAAGGAGCCGACCGGCCGAAGGCCAAGGCGGGGGCTCGCTGCGACAAGACCTACGCGCGCGAGTTCACTCTGACCCGCGCCACGGGTCGCGTTCGTCTGCGGCTGGTCAAGCCCACGCCTGCCGCGACGGCGAAAGAGCCGCCCACCGGGGAGGCGGCCTTCGAAGGGACGTTTCAGCTCTGCCGATCGCTCGGCCCGGGCTGGCAGGTGGCCCCGGGCAGCTTCGGCGCGAGCTTCCTCGGCGAGGTCAAGCGCGCCGGCTCGCCCGAGCTCAAGGCCGCGCTCGCCGCCTGCCCGGTCACCTTCCGCCGCGTCGACAGGATCTGCGCGGCCTGCGTCGCCGGCTCGCGAACCTGCCCCTGCGCCGATCGCGACATCTCCGACTGGATCTTCTGCGAGCACGCCTGACGCGCGCGCGTCACATCCGAGAGTTGTCCACAGCTCGTCGGGGGATCTCGATCCCAAACCGGCGTCCCGTGTGACAGAGTGTCTCGACATGCAGCTGGAGCTCGGCGTGACGACGGACGCCGCCAAGAAGGAGAAGGAGAAGGACAAGGACAAGGTCGAGCCGTTCTCGGCCGAGGCGCTGGGGCGGGAGCTCAACCCGGCCCAGGCGGAGGCGGTGCTCCACCCGCCGGGGCCGCTCTTGGTCGTGGCGGGCGCGGGGTCGGGGAAGACGCGGGTGATCACCTACCGGCTGGCGCGGTTGGTGGCGACGGGGGCGGACCCGCGGCGGATCGTGGCGGTGACGTTCACGAACAAGGCGGCGGGCGAGCTGCGCGAGCGGGTCGACAAGCTCTTGTGGGAGCGGCTGCGGATCGGGACGCGCGGGCTGTGGGTGGGGACGTTCCACGCCATCTCGGCGCGGATCCTCCGGCAGTGGGGGGAGGGGATCGGGCTGCGGAAGGACTTCGTCATCTACGACGACGACGACCAGAAGCGGCTGCTCGCGCGCGTGCTGACGGATCTGAAGGTGCCGGAGCGGATGTTCCCGGTGCGGCAGGTGCTGTCGGCGATCGACCGGGCGAAGAACCAGGGGACGACCGCCGACGCGTTCCAGAGCGGCGATTACTTCGACGACGTCGTGGGCAAGGCCTACCGGCTCTACGAGGAGCGGCTCCAGGCCGCCAACGCCACCGACTTCGGCGGGCTGTTGCTGGCGACGCTGCGGCTCTGCGCGAGCGGTACGCCGGCGGCGGAGGAGATCGCCGACCGCTTCGATCACGTGCTCGTCGACGAGTTCCAAGACACGAACAGCGTCCAGTACCGGCTGGTGCGCCTCCTGGCGCGGCGCAAGGACAGCATCACCGTCGTCGGCGACGAGGACCAATCCATCTACCGCTGGCGCGGCGCGGACATCCGCAACATCCTCGACTTCGAGCGCGACCACCCCGGCGCGCGGGTGGTCAAGCTCGAGCGCAACTACCGCTCGACCGGGCACATCCTGCGCGCCGCCAACGCCATCATCGAGAAGAACAGCGAGCGGCGACCGAAGCGCCTCTACACCGAAGCGGGCGACGGGGATCCGATCGTGCTGTTCGAAGGGGAGACCGAGCGCGACGAGGCCGAGTTCGTCGCCGCGCGCATCGAGGAGGGGCTGGGGACCACGCTCGCCCCCCGCGACTTCGCCGTCTTCTACCGGACCAACGCCCAGTCGCGCGCGCTCGAAGACGCGCTGCGGGCCCGCGACCTGCCGTACGCGGTCGTCGGCGGCACGCGGTTCTTCGACCGCGCCGAGATCAAGGACCTCGTCGCCTACCTGCGCGCGGTCGCCAACCCCGACGACGGCATCGCGCTGCAGCGGATCGTCAACGTCCCGGCGCGCGGCATCGGCGGCGCCACCGTCGACCGCATCAGCGACATCATCTACGAGCGGAAGCTCAAGGCCTGGGAGGCGCTCGAGCTCGCGGGCCGCGACGAGGAGATCCTCGGCGCCGGGCCGCGCAAGAAGGTGGCGGCGTTCGTGGCCCTCATGAGCAAGCTGCGCAGCGAGGGGGCAGGGCTCGGGCCGGCGTCGCTCGCGGAGAAGATCCTCGAGGAGAGCGGCTACCGCGACGCGCTCGCGGCCGAGGCGACGATGGAGGCCGAGGGGCGGATGGAGAACCTGCTCGAGTTCGTCGGCCAGATGCGGGAGTACGAGCGCGAAGCCGAGGAGCCGACGCTGCACGGCTTCCTCGAGCGGATCGCCCTCGTCTCCGACGTCGACGGCTACGACCCCGCCAAGGGGGCCATCTCGCTCATGACCGTGCACACCGCCAAGGGGCTCGAGTTCCCGGTGGTGTTCATCACCGGGCTCGAGGAGCGGATCTTCCCGCACGCCCGCAGCGTCGACGACGACGCCGCTGTCGAGGAGGAGCGCCGCCTCTGCTACGTGGCGGTCACACGGGCCCGCACGCGCCTGACCTTGTCGCGCGTCCGCCGGCGGCGCCTGTCGGGCCAGGAGCTCCCCGGCGTGCCGAGCCGCTTCCTGCGCGACCTGCCCCCCGACAGCATCGACGCGATCGTCACCGAGCGACCCGCCGAATACAGCGGCAGCGCCGAGGGGCGCGGGCCCTGGGGCGGGCGCTGGTCGCGTGACCGAGCCGAGGACGAGTTCTCACAGATCCCGCCGGCGCCGGCGCGGCGCCAGGCGCCGCGCGCGCCCGTCGGGCGTCCCGGCGAGCTGCGCGTCGAGTACGACGGCGACGGCGAGCAGGCCGGGCTCCAGGTGGGGGCCAAGCTCCGCCACGCCTCGTTCGGCGTCGGCGAGGTGCGCGGCTGGCAGGGGGCCGGCGCGGACATGAAAGTGACCGTGCGTTTCCCGGGCGCGGGTGTCAAAACCATCCTCGCCCGGTTCCTCACCCGGCCCTGAGGTCGTCCCCCATGAAGCTCTACGGCTCCTCGAACAACAAGTCGTTCAACACGCTCAAGCTCCGCGTCGCGCTCGCCGAGGCCGGTGCGGACTACGAGCTCGTCCCCGTCGATCTCGACAAGGGGGAGCAGAAGCACCCAGACTTCCTGCGCGTCAACCCGCACGGCAAGGTGCCGGTGCTCGTCGACGGGGACTTCGCGCTCCCCGAGTCAGACGCCATCCTCTGGTACATCGGCGAGAAGTATCCCGAGGCGAAGCTCCTGCCGCCGCCCGACGCCGGCGCGGCGACGCGCCAGGCGCGCGCCTGCGTGCTGCAGTGGTGCGACTTCGCGTCGACGACCCTTTACTACGCCTACTCGCAGTACTGGAACTACGCGCTCGGCGCCGAGCAGGACCGCAACCCGGCGCTCGCCGAGGCCGCGCTGGGCAAGATCGCGCGCGGCGTGGCGGTGATGGAGACGGTCCTCGCCACGCGATCGTGGCTCGGGGGGCCGACGTACTCGCTCGCCGATCTCTCGAACGCGTCGATCGTCTTCGCGCTCAAGCGCCGGCTCCCGAAGGATCCGCTCGTCGACGCGCCTCACGTGCGCGACTGGTACGAGCGCGTGACGGCGCGGGACTCCTGGAAGCGAAGCGTAGGGTCTTGAGCAAGCGAAGCGTAGGGTCTTGAGCAAACGCAGCATCGCCCCGTGACCGGGCCGGCTTTCCCCCGCGCCCGCGCGGGGAGGTAAAATGCCGCCATGCTCACTCTGACCCTGCCGCTCGCCCTCCTCACCACGGTCGTCCCACCCGTGACCGGCGGCGCTGTCGCCGATCGCGCCGCTCGGCCCCAGCTCGTCGCGCAGCAGGGCTGGCGCAATCCGGCCAATCCCGGCGTGCCGGTCGAGGCGCCGCCTCCGCCCGTCGTCGAGCGTCAGCGCGCCCGTCGAGGCTGGGTCTGGGTCGGCGGCAACTACCAGTGGCGCGACGGACGCTATGTCTGGATGCGCGGCCACTGGGAGCGCGAGCGTCCCGGCTGGTCCTGGCGCGAGGGGCGCTGGGAGAATCAGGGCGGCCGCTACGTCTGGGTCGCCGGCGGCTGGGAGGCCGCTGCGCCGCCGCCCCCGCCGCCGCCCCCGCCGCCGCCGCCTCCTCCGCCGCCTGCGGTGACTCCGGCGCCGCCCCCGGGCTCCGTCTACATCGAGACCACGCCGCCGCCGCCGCCGCCGCCCGTCGTCGAGGTGGTGCCCGCGCCGCGGCCGGGGTTCGTCTGGGTCCCGGGCGCGCACGTCTGGCACGGCAACCGCTACGTCTGGATCGGCGGCCACTGGGAGGGGGAGCGCCGTGGCCACCACTGGCACGAGGGGCACTGGGAGCGCCACGGCAACCGCCACTACTGGCGCGAAGGGGGCTGGGAC